>Ga0070737_10001901_pt1 | contig 27413 bp, 22 predicted proteins | sample Coa_R1_10_FD_66438 | JGI IMG/M metagenome (GOLD analysis project Ga0070737, IMG submission 66438) | Surface soil microbial communities from Centralia Pennsylvania, which are recovering from an underground coalmine fire - Coalmine... | ecosystem: Environmental > Terrestrial > Soil > Unclassified... | reverse complement strand
GGGCCGGCCTGGCCGAAGCGGGCGTTGTCGGCGGCGATCGTCAGGTCGCAGACGACGTGGAGCACGTGGCCGCCGCCCACCGCCCAGCCCGCGACCATCGCCACGATCGGCTTCGGCAGCCGGCGCATCTGGACGTGCAGGTCGGTGACCTCGAAGCGTCCCACCGCCGTCTGGCGGCCCGCGTTCGCGGGATCGGCGCCGCTCACGTAGCCGCCGCGATTGCCGCGCACGCGCTGATCGCCGCCGGAGCAGAACGCCTCCTCGCCCGCGCCGGTGAGGATGATCACGCCGACGCGCGAGTCGTCGCGGGCGCGCTCGAACGCGTCGGAGAGCTCGACGAGCGTCTCGGGGCGGAACGCGTTGTGGACCTCGGGGCGGTCGATCGTGATCTTCGCGATCTGCGGGCGGCTCTCGTCCTCCTCCGCAGACAGCTCATAGCGAATGTCGGTGTACTCGCCCGCAGGCGTCCAACGTGGGTTCACGCGCTCGCTCCTGTCACTCCGTGGCATTTGGCCGCGTGGACTCTAGGAACACGTGGAGGTGTCCGGAGTTTGCGGGACGCCGGAGCTCGCGGCCCGGTGCGTGATGACTTGCGCGTTCCCGGCGCATCGCGGCGACTACGCTGCGCGCCCATGGAGCCCTGGCTGAGCCGCGCCGCCCGTTTCCATCCCGGGCGCGCGGCGCTCATCACCCCGGAGCGGGAGCTCACCTACCGGGACCTGTACGAGGCCGCGCGCCGCGTCGCGGGCGCCCTGCGCGCGAGCGGAATCGGCCACCGCGACCGGGTGGCGCTCGCGCTCGGAAGCGAGCAGCTGATCGTCGCCCTCCATGGCTGTCTCGCGATCGGCGCCGCCGGCGTCCCGATCGACCCGCGCCTCAACGACTCCGAGCGCGCGCCGCGCCTGGAGGGGGTCTCCTGCACGCTCTTTGAGCTTCCATCGAACGAGACGGCCTCCGAACCGGCGGATGGTCGGCCCGTGCCCGAACGGCCGCTCGAGCTCACCGACATCGCGACCGTCATGTACACGTCGGGCACGACCGCGGGACCCAAGCGGGTCGAGCTGTCGCTGTCGAACTGGCTGTGGAACGCGCTCGGCTCGGCGCTCGCGCTCGGGTTCGACCCGGACGAGCGGTGGCTGTGCCCGATGCCGCTCGCGCACGTCGGCGGGCTCGCGGTCGCGCTGCGCTCGGCGATCTACGGCACGACCGTCGTGCTCCACGAGCGCTTCGACGTCGAGCGGGTCCGTGACACGCTGCTCGATGCCGCGCAGCGGGTGACGCTCGTCTCGCTCGTGCCGACGATGCTCGGCCGGCTGCTTGACGCCGGCCTGCGCGAGCCGCCGACGCTGCGGCGGGTGCTGCTCGGCGGCGGCCCGATCGCGCCCGCGCTGCTTGCCCGCGCCCGGGAGGCCGGGGTCGCGGTCTCGCCCTCGTTCGGGATGACCGAGACGTGCTCGCAGATCGTCACCGACGGGGTTCCGCTGCTCGGCGCCGAGCTCGCGCTCTCGGACGCCGGCGAGCTGCTCGTCCGCGGCCCGAGCGTCGCCCACGGCGCGCTCGCGGGCGACGGCTGGCTCCACACCGGCGACCTCGCACGCTTCGACGACGACGGACGGCTCGAGATCATCGGGCGCACCGCAGAGACGATCGTCACCGGCGGCGAGAACGTCGCGCCGCCCGAGGTCGAGGCGGTCCTCCTCGAGCACGAGGCGGTCTCCGATGCCGCCGTGCTCGGGCGGCCCGACCCGGAGTGGGGGGAGGCGGTGACCGCGCTCATCGTGCCCCGGCTGGGGCTCGTCCACCACGCGGTCCCCGGGGCTGAGCTGGACGCCGGGCTCGCGCAGGCCCTCCGGGGATTCTGCGCCGCGCGGCTGGCTCCGTTCAAGGTCCCCAAGCGCTTCGAGTTCGTCGAGGTGCTCCCGCGGAGCGAAACCGGCAAGCTCCAACGCCGCGCGCTGCGCTGATCACGCCGCGTCCATGTCACATCGGTCGATGTCACATCGGCCGCCGGTACCATCTGGGCGCGTGTCCGCCGAACTCACGATCGAGCAGCTCGCCGCCGTCTCCGGGATGTCGGTGCGCAACATCCGCGCGCACCAGGCGCGTGGGCTGCTCGACCCGCCCGAGGTGCGCATGCGGGTCGGCTACTACGGCGAGGCGCACGTCGCGCAGCTGAAGCTGATCCGCGACCTGCAGGCCGACGGCTTCAACCTCGCCGGGATCAAGCGGCTGCTCGAGGACGGCCGCGGCACCGCCGAGCGGCTGGCGCGCGTGCGCGCGGTCCTGTCCTCCTCGTCGCGCGCGGAGGCGCCCGAGACGCTCACACGCGCCGAGCTCGGCCGCCGCTTCCACGTCGCGGGCGACCGCGCGCCCGAGGTGCTCGCGCGGGCCGAGCGGCTGGGGATCCTCGTTGCGGCCGGCCCCGACCGCTTCCTCGTGCCGAGCCCGACGCTGCTCGCGGTCGCCGAGCAGGTCGTCGCCCGCGGCATCTCGCTCGACGGCGCACTTGCGGTGTTCGAGCAGATCGAGCGCCACTGCGACGCGGTCTCGGCGGCGTTCGTGCGGCTCTTCATGGAGCAGGTCTGGCGGCCGTTCGAGGAGGCGGGGATGCCCGAGGAGCGCTGGACGGAGATGGACGAGTCGGTGAGGGCGCTGCGCCCGCTCGCCGCCGAGGCGCTCCAGGCGATCCTCGGACAGCGGATGAGCGCTCAGATCGATGCCGCGTTCGGGGAGCTCACCCGGAGGCTCGGCAACGGCGGGCAGGAGCCGGGAGCGGGCGTGCAATAGGCTGGCGCGCGTGACCCCGGTCGACCCCGATCAGTTTCGCGCCGAGAGCCGCGAGGCCTGGGAGCGCAACGCCGCCGACTGGGGACGCAACGCCGACCGCCAGCACGAGTGGGCGGTCGAGGTGTCGGCGACGATGGTCGACGCGCTTGCGCCGCAGCCGGGTGACCGCGTGCTCGAACTCGCCGCCGGCCCGGGCGACACCGGCTTCATGGCCGCGGAGCTGATCGAGCCCGGCGGAACGCTCATCTGCAGCGACGGAGCGCAGGCGATGCTCGAGGTCGCGCGTGAACGGGCCGCCGCGCAGCGGATCCGCAACGTCGAGTTCCGCGTGCTCGATCTCGAATGGATCGACATGGAGACCGCGAGCGTCGATGCGGTGCTGTGTCGCTGGGGGCTCATGCTCGTCATCGATCCCGGCGCCGCCGCTCGGGAGATCCGGCGCGTCCTTCGCCCGGGCGGCCGCGCGGCGCTCGCGGTGTGGGATGCGCCCGAGCGCAACCCGTGGACGACGATCCCGATGGCCGCGCTTCGCGCGCAGCCGGGCGTTCCCGCTCCGGACCCGGAGTCCCCGGGCATGTTCTCGCTCGCCGCCGACGGCGCGCTCTCCGAGTTGCTGGAGAACGCGGGCTTCGTCGACGTGCGCATCGGCACGGTCACCCTCGTGCGGCGCGTCGCCTCCGCCGAGGAGTGGCTCCAGGAGACATTGAGCATCTCGCCGGTGCGCCGTGAGCTCTTCGCCGGGCTCGACGCCGCCGCGCAGAGCGACGTCCGCGCGCGGATCGCCGAGCAGGCCGCGTCGTTCACCGACGAGGACGGCTCGCTCGTGCTGCCGGGAAGCTCGCTCGTGGCGAGCGCGAGCGCCTGAGCGGCGGCGTTCCGCCGCGCGTCGATGTCCGGCACCTCTGCCGCGAAGGCGGCCTGAAACCGGGCTTGCATCGGTTGCCCGAGGGGACGCCGGGCGCAAGCCTGAACGGCGATGCGACATCCCATTCGACTTCTCACGCTTCTGGCCGCCGTTCTGCTCGCGCTGCCCGCCGCCGCCCTCGCCGACGTCACGCACACGGTCCGCCGCGGTGAGACGCTCACCTCGATCGCCGCCGCCGACGGCCTGTCGGTGGCCCGCCTTGCCGCCGCGAACGGCCTCTCGACGACGGCGCCGCTCGTCGCGGGCACGAACCTCGTGATCCCGCCACAGGCCGGACCGGTCCTGCCCGCGGGCTCCGCCCCCTCCGGCGGCGAGTCCTCGGGCGCCGCGAGTGACGGCGACGCGGACGCCGACGACCGTGCGGGCACGGCCGGCGCGTCGACCCCGTCCGCCGCCTCGGCTGCAAGCGGCTACGTCGTCCAGGCCGGCGACACGCTCAGCGGGATCGCCGCCCACCTCGGGACGACGGCGGCGGCGCTCGCCTCCGCCAACGGCATGTCGGTCGATGGCCTGCTCCTCGCCGGCCGCACGCTCGTCGTCCCCGCGGGCGCCGGTGCGACGACGACGCAGACCGCGACGGCGACGTCCGTCCAGACGGCGAGCGGCACGGGCGGATCCGGCGCGCAGCCGGTCGCCCAATACGTCGCGCCCTCCGAGGTCGGCTCGATCGCCGCCGGCGAGGGGGTGCCCGCCGCCCTCGCGGAGGCGATCGCCTACCAGGAGAGCGGGTTCAACGACGCGCTCGTCTCTGCGAGCGGCGCGACGGGCGTGATGCAGCTCGAGCCCTCGACGTGGAGCGACCTCTCGCGCGTCTACGGTCTCGACCTCTCACCGAGCTCCGCGGTCGACAACGTCCGCGGCGGGGTCGCGGTGCTGCACTCGCTGCTGCTCGCCACCGGCGGGAATCAGGACGAGGCGATCGCCGCCTACTACCAGGGCCTCGACTCGGTCCGGACGCGCGGCATCCTGCCCGGGACCCGCCACTACGTCGACGACGTGCTCGCGCTCGAGAGCCGCTTCGGCGGGTAGGCGGTCGCCGGGATCAAGCCGGGCAGCGGGGCGTGCGGCGCGCGGGGCCGGAGCGCGGCCGCGCCCCGTGTAGGCTCGGGCCATGTTCTACGACGACGACGCTGATCTCTCAAAGCTCGACGGCAAGACCGTCGCCATCATCGGCTACGGCTCTCAGGGCCACGCCCACGCGCTCAACCTCAAGGACTCCGGCGTCGACGTCGTCGTAGGGCTCCGTGAGGGCTCCCCGAGCCGCGCGAAGGCGGCGAGCCACGGGCTGCGTGTGCTGGAGCCCGCCGACGCCGCCAGCGAGGGCGACGTCGTGATGCTGCTCGCGCCCGACGAGCTGCACGGCCAGATCTGGGAGAGCGGCCTGAGGGACGGGATCGCCCCCGGCAACATGCTCCTGTTCGGCCACGGGTTCTCGATCCACTACGGCGAGATCGTCCCGCCGCCGGACGTCGACGTCGCGCTCGTCGCCCCGAAGGGTCCGGGTCATCTCGTGCGCCGCCAGTACACCGAGGGCTCGGGCGTCCCGTGTCTCGTGGCGGTGCAGCAGGACGCCTCCGGCGACGCGCTGGGGCTGGCGCTCGCCTACGCGAAGGGCATCGGGGGCACCCGCGGGGGCGTGATCGAGACGACGTTCAAGGACGAGACCGAGACCGACCTGTTCGGCGAGCAGGCGGTGCTCTGCGGCGGCGTCACCGAGCTCGTGCGGGCCGGCTACGAGACGCTCACCGAGGCCGGCTACGACGAGCGCCTCGCGTACTTCGAGGTGCTCCACGAGCTGAAGCTGATCGTCGACCTCATGTACGAGAAGGGCATCTCCGGAATGCGCTACTCGATCTCGAACACGGCCGAATACGGCGACATGACCCGCGGCAGCCGGATCATCGGCGAGGAGACCCGCGCCGCGATGAAGCAGGTGCTCTCAGAGATCCAGTCCGGCGACTTCGCGCGCGAGTGGATCGCCGAGAACCGCGCCGGCCAGGAGAACTTCCTGCGCATGCGCTCCGAGCAGGCCGGTCACCAGGTCGAGACCGTCGGCAAGGAGCTGCGCAAGCAGATGGCCTGGATCGACACCGACTGGCAGGAGTAGCCGACGGCGGACCCGCGCGCGCTCGTCGGGTCGACGAGCGCGAGCGAGGTCGCGGGGTCGGCGAGCGCCAGCCAGCGCGACAGCTCGGCGATGGCCGCCGGCGGGACGGTGATCAACGCGGCGCTCACCGGCGGGACGGTGAGCGTTGCCGCCGCGCCGTCGATGGGCAGGGCATCCAGCCGCGGTGCGGGCGGTACTCCGGTGCGCGTCGCGCCGAAACGCCGGCCGCCGATCGTCACCTCGCCGGTCGCGGCAGCGCTCGGCGCTCGCAGCCACTGCACCGAGGCGGTCGAGGAGCGGTAGCCGGCCGGCGCCCGGATCAGGACCCGCGCGGCCTGCCCGGTGCTGTCGTTGATGAGCAGGATCCGGATGCGGCCGTCGGCGCCGAGCGTCGCCCACGCCCGCAGGCGTGCCTGGTCCGATGAGACCGTGTGCAGCAGCCGCGACCCCGGCGGCGCGGCCTCGGCGAACATGAGCGCCCCGTCGTAGAGGGGGTGGATGATCGCCCGCCACTCGTGGGTGGAGGGGCTGTAGCTGAAGTCGAACAGCCCGTTGCTCGAGTGCGGGTAGGTGTGCAGGTTCACGCCATCCAGACCGATCCGCGCCGCCTGGAACAGCGCGTCCATCGCCCACAGCGCCGAGGCGAACGTGTTGCTCACGCCCGAGCGGCCGTTGCAGGTGACCGACCCCATCTCGTCGATCCGGTCGCTCAGCCCGAGACGATGGGCGAGCGCGAGGGTCCGCGGGATGCCGAGGAACATCCCGCGCGAGGCATGGAGGCTCAGCAGATGCGCGATCGACGGGTAGCCGGGCAGGGCCGGGTCGGTGACGCACTGGTTCAGCCCATAGGCGTGGGAGGCGAGCATCCGCACTCGGGAGTGGCGCAGGCCGGCGAACGCGGCCGTCCAGGGCCCGGGGACCGTGTCGGGACCGGCGAGCGGCAGGCGCGGAAGACGCGCGGCGACGCCTGCGACCTGCGCCGCATAGGCGCTCGGCCCCCAGCCCGGCGCCCGCGCGTAGGCGGGCGCGCCCGTCTTCGCATACCAGGGAAGCAGGTGGTCGCCCTCGACCCGGAACCAGGGGATGTCGCGGTAGAGGTCGGGCTCGTTGCCGAGCTCAAGCGCGTCGATGTTCCGGGCGCCGAGCCCGCTCACGAGCCGGTCGGCCTCCGCCCGAGCAAGCTCGGCGCTTCCGGCCTCGAGGTTGATCCCGAGGAGCAGCTGCGCGCCGGTCTCCCGCACGAGCATCCGTGCCGAGCCGATCCACGACGGGCCGAGCGATTGCGTGACCCCCACCGGTCGCCGCATGCCCGCCACCGGCCACCAGCTCCGGTCCGCGCTCTGGCCCCCGATGCGGACGCTCGGCCGGCCCGCCGGATCGAGGTTGCGCAGCAGCACGGGCAGGATCGGGTTCGGGTGCCCGTCCTGCGAGATCCATTCGGGGACGGTCCCGTACTCGAGCGCGAGCCCGAGAAACGAGGCGGGGAGCGGGCGCGTCACCGTCCGTTTGGTCACGGTCAGGGCGAACGGGTAGGCGGACGCCGCGCGCGCGGCCTGCCCCGGGACGGCCTCGGGCGGCGCCGCGGCCGAGGCCTGCGCCGGCATGGGCGCGGCACCCGCGAGCAACCCCGCGGCCGCGAGGGCCAGGACCGACCGTCGCACTCCGTCCATCATCTCCCGGTTCAGTATCCGCGCTCCGGCGGGCGGCCGCGCCGGTGGCGGCTGGCTATGATCCGCGCAGCCGTCGTGACTGGCGCGAGAAGGTGGAGGCGACCACCGGGGAGCGACGGCCTGCACCGTCACCTCGCCGCGCGCCTGGGCACGCCCACCAATCGATCCCTCTCCTGTGGAGCGCCCATGACCGAGATCACCTCCGTCGTCGAGATCCCCGACGAGCTCAAGCCGGCCGACGGCCGCTTCGGCTCCGGGCCGTCCCGCGTCCGTCACGCCCAGCTCGAGCACCTCGCCAGGGCGGGTGGGGGCCGATTCCCGATCATGGGCACCTCGCACCGTCAGAAGCCGGTGAAGTCGCTCGTCGGACGCGTGCGGGCGGGCATCGGGACCCTCTTCTCGCTTCCGGACGGCTACGAGGTCGTGCTCGGCAACGGCGGCACGACCGCGCTGTGGGACGCGCTCACCTGCGGCGTCGTGCGCGAGCGCGCGCTGCACCTCGCCTACGGCGAGTTCTCCTCGAAGTTCGCCGTCTGCACGACCGGGGCGCCGTTCCTCGCCGACCCGATCGTCGTGCAGGCGCCCGCGGGTGATGCTCCCGAGCCGCGCTCGGACCCGGAGGCGGACGCCATCGCGTGGGCCCACAACGAGACCTCGACCGGCGTCATGGTCCCCGTCGCGCGCCCGGCCGGCGCCGAGGATTCGCTCGTGCTCATCGACGCGACGTCGGGCGCCGCCGGCCTGCCGGTCGATGTCGCCCAGGCCGACGTCTACTACTTCGCGCCTCAGAAGGGATTCGCCTCCGACGGAGGCCTGTGGCTGGCGATCTGCAGCCCGGCGGCGCTCGAGCGGATCGAGCAGATCGAGCGCGACCGCCCGACGACCGGCGCGCCCCGCTGGATCCCGGATTTCCTGTCGCTGTCGACGGCGCTTGAGAACTCGCGCAAGGACCAGACGTACAACACGCCGGCGATCGCGACGCTCCTGCTGCTCGCCGACCAGCTCGACTGGATGCTCGAGCAGGGGGGCCTGCCCGCGATGGTCGCGCGGACCTCGGCGGCGAGCTCCCACCTCTACCAGTGGGCGGACGCCCATCCGCACGCGACGCCGTTCGTCGCCGATCCGGCGAAGCGCTCGCTCGTCGTCGGCACGATCGACTTCGACGACGAGGTCGACGCCGCGGCGGTCGCCGCGACGCTCCGCGCGAACGGGATCGTCGACGTCGAGCCGTACCGCAAGCTCGGGCGCAACCAGCTGCGGGTCGCAATGTTCCCCGCGACCGAGCTGTCCGACGTCACCGCGCTCACCGCCTGCATCGACTACGTCCTGGAGCAGCAGTCATGACCAAGGTTCTCGTCGCCGAGAAGATCGGCCAGTCCGGCATCTCGCTCCTGCAGGAGCACTTCGACGTCGACGTCGAGACCGGACTCTCGCGCGAGGAGCTCGCGGAGCGGATCGGCGGCTACGAGGGGATCCTCATCCGCTCGGCCACGAAGCTCGACGCCGAGCTGCTCTCGCACGCGGGTGCGCTGCGCGCGGTCGGGCGTGCCGGCGTCGGCGTCGACAACGTCGACGTGGGGGAGGCGACGAAGCGCGGGATCGTCGTCGCCAACGCCCCGGAGTCGAACGTCGTCACCGCCGCCGAGCACACGATGGCGCTTCTGCTGTCGCTCGCCCGCAACGTCCCGCAGGCGCACGCCTCGCTCGTCGCGGGGCGCTGGGATCGCTCGAAGTACTCCGGCACGGAGCTCTACGAGAAGACCCTCGGGATCCTCGGCTTCGGGCGGATCGGGCAGCTCGTCGCGGGGCGCGCGCGGGGCTTCGGGATGCGGGTCGTGGCGTACGACCCGTACGTGTCGGCCGATCGCTACCGGGAGCTCGGGGCCGAACGTGCCGAGACTCCCGACGAGGTCTACGCCGAGGCCGACTTCCTCACGATCCACCTTCCGAAGACCCCGGAGACCGAGGGCTGGCTGAACGCCGAGGTGTTCGCCAGGTGCAAGGACGGGGTGCGCGTGCTCAACGTCGCGCGCGGGCCGCTCGTCGTCGACGAGGACCTGCAGGCGGCGCTCGACTCCGGCAAGGTCGGCGGCGCGGCGCTCGACGTGTTCCGCTCCGAGCCCGTGACCGAGCATCCGCTGTTCGGCTACCCGAACGTCATCGTCACCCCGCACCTCGGGGCCTCGACGGCCGAGGCGACGGATCGCGCCGGCTACCAGGCGGCCGAGCAGGTCGTCGCGGCGCTCACCGGCGGCGTCGTCACAAGCGCGGTCAACGTGCCGGCCGTCGCCCCCGAGGACTTCGAGGTGCTCGGCCCGTTCCTGCCGCTGTGCCGCTCGCTCGGCCGGATCGCCACCGAGCTCGCGGTCGCCGGCGGCGGGTCCGTCGACGAGATCCAGATCGACCTGCTCGGGCGGCTCGCCGAGCGCGACACCCGTCTGCTCGCGATCGAGGTGCTGATCGGCGCCCTGCGGGGACGCACCGAGGAGGACGTCAACGCGGTCAACGCTCCGGCGATGGCGGAGGAGCGGGGGATCAGCGTCGTCGAGGCCAAGCACACGACCGCGCGGGACTACACCGACCTCGTGCGCGTGTCGGTGAGCTCCGGGGCGGACTCGCTGCGCGTCGCCGGCACGCTCATCGGCCGCCAGAACCGCCCGCACCTGCTGGAGGCGTGGGGCCAGCGCTTCGACATCCAGCTCGAGGAGCACGTGACGCTGTTCCGCTACCGCGACCTGCCCGGGATGCTCGGCCGCGTCGGGACCGCGTTCGGCGCCGCCGGGGTGAACATCATCTCCGCGGCGGTCGGCCGGCTGCCCGAGGGCGCGGAGAGCGCGGAGGGCCTGGCCGCGATGGCGATCACGACGAGCGAGCCGGTGCCGCAGGACGTCATCGACGGGATCACGCGCTCCGAGGAGTTCGTCCTCGGGGTGTCGGTCGCGCTGTAGGGCTCCGTGCGGACGCCGCTCGGCGGTCAGCCGCCGCGGTGAAGCAGGAGCAGACGGAACTGCCCGCTGCTCGAGGAATGGTCCGAGTCGCCGCCGTAGGCGGCCGTGATCCTCTGATGTCCCGAGCCGAACTTCGTCGGCGTGTAGGCGATCGAGCAGGACGCCTCACTCGGGGAGGAGCCCGCCGCGAGCGTGCACGAGCCGCCCGAGGCGAACGTCCCGCTTGCGTTGCTGGCGAACCTCACCGCACCCGTCGGCGCAAGCACAGCGGTCGAATCGGTGTCGCTCACGGTCGCCGTGCATGTTGTGGGCTGGCCGACCCTCACCGGGGACGGCGCGCAGGAGATGACGGCCTGGGTGGCGAGCGGACCGCCGGCGGTGCCGACCGCCAGCGTGCTCGAGCCCGAGCTTGACACGTGCGCGGCATCGCCGCCGTATGCCGCCGTCAGCTGGTGCTCACCTGAGCCGACCGCCGTCGGCGTGTAGCCGATCGAGCAGGACCCCTGACCGGGCGAGGACCCCGCCGCGAGCGTGCACGAGCCGCCCGAGGCGAACGTCCCGCTTGCGTTGCTGGCGAACGTCACCGTACCGGTCGGCGCGACCAGGGAATTGGGGTCGCCGTCGCTCACCGTCGCCGTACACGTCGTCGCCTGCCCGACCGTCACCGCAGCCGGGGCGCAGGAGATCGCTGTCTGAGTGGACAGCGGGTGCGCACACCCGGGTATCGCGCCGCAGACGTCCAGCCGACCGCCGGTCGACACCTTGCCGGCGAGCGACGGCAGCGTGTGGACGTTGTCGAGGATGTCGGCCTTGAGCGCCTGATAGGTCGGGAAGTCGTAGGCCGAGAGGATCAGCGCCGCCGCGCCCGACACCTGCGCGGTCGCCATCGAGACGCCGCTGATCGATCCGTAGGGGCTGCCGTCGCTGCTGTCGTTCCCGTCGTTCGGCAGCGTCGTCGAATAGATGTTGTCGCCGGGCGCGGCGAGGGCGACGTCGCTGCCCCAGTCGGCCCAGTGCGCGAGGTTGTCGTGCTGGTCTGAGCCGGTGACGCAGATCTCGTTTGGCAGGTTGAAGTCGCACGGATAGTGCGGGTTTGTGTCGTCGCTCACCCCCGACCAGTTGTTCCCGGCGGGAGTGACCGCTCCGCCGGCGCCGGTGACGAACAGGATGTTGTTGGCCCCGAGCGCGCTGATCTCGTTCGCCAACGCTGGATCGTCCGGTGTCGAGCTCGACACCGGCGAGTCGTTGACGACCCGGATGTTGACGCCCGCCTGCTTTGCCTTCACGAGCCACGCGAGCCCGGCGATCAGCTCCGAGTCCGACCCCCATGTCTCGTAGTCGGCGGTCTTGACCGGCAGGATCGTTGTCTGCCAGTTGACGCCCGCCACGCCGATGCCGTTGTCGCCGACGGCGCCCATGATGCCCGCGACATGCGTCCCGTGGCCGCCGTAGGACGTGGGAGGCGCGGCGGTGTCGTCCATCGGATTGCACGTGCCGTTCGGGTTGTCATAGCTGGTGACGTAGCCGTGCGTGCCCGCCGGACAGCCCCCGATCCCGCCCGGGTTGGTCCAGATGTTGGCCTGCAGATCGGGGTGGTTGTAGTCCACGCCCGTGTCGACCTCGCCGATCACGATCGAGCGGCTGCCGGTCGTCAACGCCCACGCGCGGGTGAGGTCCTCGTCGGCGCCCGCGGTGCCGGTGACCGTGCCGCTCGCCCCGGTGAGCGTCTGCCCGACGTTCAACGCGCCCCACTGGCAGCCGAAGCCCGGATCGTTGGGGATCACACCCGGCCCGGTGACCGAGGGACAGTTCGGGATCGACGTCCCAGCGGGCTGTATCGCGTCGGCAACCGGAGCCCTCGGTGCCCCGGTGGGACCGAGCACGTAGTCGGGCTCGGCGTAGCGCACCCAGGGGTGTGCGCGAGCGAGACGGCGCACCGCCTCGGGCACGCTGCCCCGGGGCACATGCAGGAGGAACGAGGCCCCGATGCGTCGCCGGAGCGCGCGGGCCGCCGGCGTGGCCGTGCCGACGTAGCCGAGCGGGCTCGCGCCACGGGCGGCCACCGAGCGCGCAAGCGCCCGGCGCTGCGCCGGGGAAACCCCGGGACGGAAGCCGACGAGGACGACACCGGGGACGTGGCGAGGCAAGCGGGTCCCGGAGGACGAGTGCGCCTGAGCGACCGGCGCGCAGCTCGACAGCACGGCGAGTGTCGCCGCGATCGGGGCCCATCGGCGCCATCTCATCATCCGTTCCCCCTTGACAATCCGTCGTGTGCCGTTCCCCCGCGACGCGTCCTGCGCCTCCGGCCGTCAGCGACGTATAACAGACTTTGGCCAGGATCGGTAGCGGTTGGGAGCTCTGTGCCGCACCGGCGGACCCTCAGCTCTGCAGCCTGAGGATCCGCCTCTGCGCCGCCGCGGTGCGGCTCAGCAGGCGGTTGACGATCCCGATCCGCTGCACGATCCCGTGGCGCACCTGCAGGACGACGTTCGCCTTCCGTCCCGGGATCACGTACCAGCCGCTGTGGTCGACCCGCAGCCCGCGGTGCAGCCTCAGGCGCCGGCGCGCCACCTGCTCGCGCGTCCCGGGCCGCACCCCGCGCACCGCGTAGTACGGGTTGGACGACGTCGCGAGCACGACGCGGCCGCGGAGCTGCGACCGCTCCCGCCCGTCGACCGACCCGAGCAGCCCGCGCGAGCCGTAGCTGACCTCGATGCCCCAGCCCCCGTAGAGACACAGGTCGTCGGTCTGGCGGCGGCGGGCGCCGAACGGATGCAGCCGCCTGCGGGCGGCGGCGCGCGTCATCCCGAGGGCGATCGCTCCGAGGCGGGCTTGGCGGAGCCGGCCGGTCGGCCGCGGGCAGGAGAGCGTGCCGGGGAGCGCCACGATCACGCTGCCGCTTGTGGCCGAGCTCGATCCGGTCGCGTTCGACGCGGTCACGATGCATTCCAGGCCGCTGCCCTCGTCGCCGATCTGCACCCGGTAGGTGGCCGAGGCCGCTCCGGGGAGCGACCGGCCATTGCGTGCCCACCGGTAGCCATAGGCCGCCGCCGCGCTATCCCAGCTGCCGGGCTGGCAGCTGAGCATCCGTCCTGGCCGTGCGAGCCCGGTGATGCTCGGGCCCACGATCGACCGTGGCGTGCCGCCGTGTCCGTTTCCATGGCCGGCGGCGCTCACTGCGAGCGTGGTCGTCCCCGAGCTCGCCGCGTGCGCGAAATCACCGCCGTAGGACGCCGTCAGCCCATCCGAACCGGAACCGACCGCGGTCGGCGTATACGTGATCGAGCATGATCCCTCGCCCGGCGCGGAGCCCGGCGCGAGCGTGCACGAGCCGCCCGACGCGGACGTCCCGCCTGAAGCGCTCGTGAAGCTGACCGTCCCCGTCGGCGCGATCTGCAGGCTCGGGTCGGTATCGCTCACCGTCGCGGTGCACGTCGTCGCCGCGCCGACAGCGACCGATGTCGGCGCGCAGGAGGCGGCGGTCTTGGTGGGCAGCGGGCTCCCACACCCGGGCATCGCGGCGCAGATGTTCAACGTGCCGCCGGTTCGCACGGTGCCGGGCAGCGAGCGAGGCGTGAGCGGGGTGACGTGACCGAGGATGTCGGCCTTCAGGCCCGACATGCTCATCGTCGGATCGACGGAGAGGATGAGCGCGGCGGCCCCGGAGACCTGCGGCGCCGCCATCGACACGCCCGAGATGTACCCGTAGGGCTGATAGAGCAGCGTCGAGAGGATGTTGTCCCCCGGGGCGGCGAGATCGACCGACTGCGCGCCGTAGTTCGTCCAGCTCGCGAGCTGCCCATCCTGGTTCGAGCCGGCGACGCAGATCTCGTCGCTGAGATCGAAGTTGCACGGATAGTGCGGGTTGGTGTCGTCGTTCACGCCGTTCCAGTCCTCCCCGTCGGGATAGACGGCTCCACCGGAGGCGGTGACGAACAGGATGTTGAACGGGGGCGCGCCGAGCGCCTGGATCGCCTGACTCAGCGCGGGGTCGTTGGGGGTGGCGTCCTGCACCGGCGAATAGTTGACGATGCGGATGTTGACCCCGGCGGCCTTCACCGCCATGAACTTGTTGATCCCGGCGATCAGCGTCGCGTCCGAGCCGTAGAGATTCGAGTCGACGGCCTTGACCGGCAGGATCGTGGTCTGCCAGTTGACTCCCGCCACGCCGATGCCGTTGTTCCCGACCGCGCCCATGATGCCGGCGACGTGCGTCCCGTGGCCCCCGTAGGACGTGGGCGGCGCGGCGTTGTCGTCCATCGGATCGCACGGGTTGCTCGCGCCTGGGACGACGTTGAAGCCACGGGTTCCCGCGGGACAGTTGCCGATCCCGCCCGGGTTCGTCCAGACGTTCTGGTTGAGGTCCGGGTGGTTGTAGTCGACGCCGCTGTCGAGCTCGCCGATGACGATCGAGCGGCTGCCCGTGCTGATCCTCCACGCCTGCGTGACGTGGTCGTCAGCGCCCCACGTCCCCGTGATCGGGCATGGTGTGGTGCCGCTCCCGCAGGGCGTGGCCCCGGTGACCGTCTGCCCGACGTTCAGCGACCCCCACTGGCAGTCGAAGTACGTGTCGTTCGGGATGACGGCGCCGCTGGGAGGCTGGCCGCCGCCGGTACAGGGCGCTGGGCTTGCGGCGCTCGCGGCGTTCGGCCGCGCGGCGGGATGAAGGCTCGCGCCGTTCCGGGCCGGGCCGAGAATGTAGTTGGGCTCGGCGTAGCGCACCCACCGATGCTCCTGGCGAAGTTCGCGGGCCGCTGACAGCACGGCATCGGGGGCGACCCGGAGCACGAACGAGCTCCCGAGCCGGCGCGCAAGCTCCCGCTGGGCGGGAGTCCGCGACCCGATCACGAGCAGGGGACGCAGCTGTCGAGCGTGGACAGCGCGCTCCAGCGCGCGACGCCGACCCGCCGAGACGCCCGGCCGGAAGCCGATGAGGACCGTCCCGGGCTGGTACCGGAATGCGGCCGACGTCGACCTCGCCTTCGCGCCGGCGGTCGCCGGCACGCACGACAACAGCGCCGCCGCGAGCGCCGCCGCGAGTGCGGCACGCGACAACGACGACTGAACACCACTTACCGACCTCTGGCCACCGAACATCGTCACCCCACCCGTCGCGAGATCCTTGCAGGCAGAGGTATAACACGGCTTGGGCAGGTTTACGCAATTTTTTTGAGAACTGGCGCGAGTCGGCGGGTGATCGAGCCTCGATCGACCGCGCGCGGGCGGGCCGGAGGACCGGAGGAGCCGCCGCCGGAGTGGTGCGCTCCCGGCTCAGCCGGCGGAGAGCTGCGGCGCGGGTGCGGGTGTCCCCGGCCCCCAGCCGCTCGGGATGCCGAGCGTCCCCTCAGTCAGCGCCTGCACGGACTGCTGTCCGCAGTACGTCATCGCCATCTCCAGCTCGAGGCGGAGGATCTCGAGCACGCGATGGACCCCCGCCGGCCCGCCCACGGCGAGGCCCCACTGCCACGGACGGCCGATGCCGACCGCGCGGGCGCCGAGCAGGAGCGCCTTGAGCACGTCGGTTCCGCGACGCACGCCCGAGTCGACGTACACCTCGGCTCGGCCGTCGACGGCCGCGACGACCTCGGCGAGCACTTCGATCGCACTGGGCGTCGTGTCGAGCATCCGGGCGCCGTGATTGGAGACGAACACGCCATCCGCCCCGCGCTCAACCGCAAGCGCGGCATCGTCGGCGGTGACGACGCCCTTGACGACGATCGGCAGACGCGTTCGCTCGCGCAGCCAATGCAGGTCGTCGACCGAGAACGGATAGCCCGGGACGCGCAACTCGACCGGTGCCTCGTCGTGCAGGCCGAACCGCACGCCTTCGTATGGGGGAAGGAACCAGTTGCGACGGTCCCGCTCGCGGGGGTTCTGGGCGGGGATGTCGACGGTCACGCACAGTGCGCCGTAACCCGCGGCCTCGGCTCGCTTCGCAAAGCTCTCGGTCGTGGGGCGGCCGCGGTGGTAGAGCTGGAGCCACAGCGGACCCTCGGCTGCGCTCGCAACCTCCTCGATCCGCTCCCCGGTCACCGCGGGCACGATCGCCAGCGTGGCCGCGCGCGCCGCGCCCGCGCACGTCGCGACCTCTCCGTCGGGGTGAAGGTTGCGCTGGTAGGCGGCGGGGCTGAGCACAACCGGGAGGCTGATCGCCGTGCCGAGCACGGTCGTGGCCAGCTCGGGCGCCGTCACCGGTTTCAGGAACCGCGGCCGGAGTAGGAGCTGACCGAACGCGCTGCGGTTGCGGGCGAGCGTGATCTCGTCCGCCGCGCCGGCCGCGACGTAGTCATAGACGTGCTTCGGCAGTCGGCGCCGGGCAGCCGCCTCGCAGTCGGCAAGTGTGATCAGCTCCTCCAGCATCGCCCCTTCGCGGTCCACGCGCGCACCGCATCATCCTAGACGGGCGCGGTGACGCGGCTCGGCAGTATCGTTGCAGGACCACGACTGCAGGCGGTGCGTCCGGATCAACGGACGATTGGACACAGCTTCGGGGGCGATCGACGGCAATGAGCATCAAGCGTGAGGGCGGCGGGTTCGACGACTATCTGAGCGGGATCGGCGTGCCTGGAATGCCGCCGAGGACGTATCCGTTCGATCCCGGCGTGGCGCCGGTCGTGCTCGAAAGCCACCTTGCGCAGAGCGGGCATCTGATGCTCGGGCTCAAGGTGTCGATGGCGTGCTGGATGATCGCCGACCGCGCCGCGACTCGGCGCAAGGTGACGGCCGCGCACGACGCGGGCGTGCCGGCGACGACCGGCGGAGGCCCCTACGAGGTCGCCGTCGCGCAGGGGAGGCTGCCGAGCTATCTCGAGCTCTGCGCGGATGTCGGCTTCGACGGGATCGAGTGCGGCGCCGGCTTCACCGACCCCGGCGTCGGCCCCGCCGAGATCGTTCGCCAGGCCGCCGAGTACGAGCTCGCGGTCGACTACGAGCTCGGGGGAAAGCACGCGGGCGCGTTCGCAGCCGACGATGCCAGGCAGCTGATCGAGGAGGGGCGACGATGGCTGCACGCCGGCGCCCGCCGGTTGGTGATCGAAGCCCGCGAGAGCGCGGCCGGCGTCGGGCTGTTCGACCGCGGCGGAGAGATGAACGTGGCGCTCGCGGAGCGCTTCGCCGAGGCCTTCGGCCTGGAGCGACTGATCTACGAGGCGCCCACGAAGGCGAGCCAGTTCGCGTTCCTGGACCACTTCGGTCCCGAGGTCCAGCTGTCCAACGTCCGCCTCGATGAGATCTTGCGCGTGGAGATCTACCGCCGCGGCCTGCACTCCGACGCGTTCGCCAACCCCAAGCTCCGTCCGCAGCGGACGGTCGACGCGGCCCGATGAGCGACGATCGCACGGTGGCGATCGTGCGGTACCCGAGCCTCGGAGACGCCGGCGAGCACTGCCGCGTGGTGGGCATCGACGTCATCCGCGCGACGACGACCGCAGTCACCGCGGTGAACGCCGGCCGCCGGTGCTTTCCCGTGGGATCGCTGGAGGGGGCGGTTCCGCTCGCCGCTCGGCTCGACAACCCGCTGCTCGTCGGCGAGCTCGGGGGCAACATGCCATACGGGTTCCATCTGCAGAACAGCCCCGCGGAGATGGATCGCCGAGTCGACCTCGATCGGCCTGTGATCCTGCTCTCCAGCTCGGGGACCCCGCTGCTCACGGCCGCGGCCGCGCGCGCCCGCACGTACGCTGCGTGTCTGCGCAACGCGCGCGCCCAGGCGAAGATGCTGATCGCCTCCACCCAGCATGTGGTGATCGTCGCGGGGGAGCACCGGGGAGAGTTCCGCGAGGAGGATCGCCTCTGCGCCGCCCGGATCGCCGCCCCGCTGTTGGAGGCCGGCTTCGAGCCTCGCAACGCCCTCGTCGAGGAGATCGTCAAGCGCTGGGCCGACGCTCCCGACGACGCGCTGCTGCAAAGCAACAGCATCCGCTACCTCACCGACACCGCGCAGATGCACGACGTCGAGTTCATCCTCGGCCACATCGACGACCTCGATTTCGTCTGTGAGATGCGAGCCGGGGAGCTGGTCGTGAGCGACGCCTCGTGAGCAGGACGCGCCGGCGACCGCCCGCGCCGGCGGTCGACACGTCCACGCCGATCCTCGTGTTGCGCCGGAGCGTGGGCAGCTTCCAACGGTGCGCGCTCGCCGTCATCCGCAGCGCCGGCCGGCTCGGGATCCCCGTGTTCTCGGTGCGCCACAACGACAGTGAACCGGCCACGCGGTCGCGCTACGCAGCCGGGGCGCTCGACCTCGATCCGGACGCCCCCGCCGGGGAATGGATCGAGGCGCTGATCGCGCTGCGCCCCCGGGTGGGGCGCGCGATCCTGCTGCCGATCGACGATGAGGCGGCGATCGCCGTGAGCGAGCATCAGGACCGGCTCGCCGAGCACTATCTCCTCGCCGCGGCACCGCCCGGCATCCAGCGGCGACTCGCCTCCAAGCGCGAGCTGTGGGACCTCTGTCGTGAGCTCGATGTGCCGATCCCGCGGTGCACGTTCCCGGCCGACGAGAGCGAGCTGCGCGAGCAGGCCGCCGAGCATGGGTACCCGGTCGTCGTCAAGCGCGCCGAGTCGTGGCTGCCGCCGCGCGACGAGCACGCGCCGCGGGTGTCGATCGCTCACAGCCCGGAGCAACTGCTCGACGCCTACCGCCGAATGGAGTCCGACGTCTCGCCCCAGATCCTGCTGCAGGAGTACGTGCCGGGCGGGTCGGAGGCGGTGTGGACGTTCGACGGCTACGCGGGCGCCGGTGGAGAGTGCCTGTGCGCGTTCACCGGGCGGCGGCTGCGACAGCAGGGCCCCCGCACCGGTCAGACAACGCTCGGGATCTGCTCCCGCAACGAGGCGGTCGCGGACATCGCGCAGCGGCTGCTGCGCGGCGTCGAGTACCGCGGCGTGGTCGACATCGGCTTTCACTACGACCGCCGGGACGGCAGCTACAAGCTGTTCGACGTCAACCCCCGCCTCGGCTCGAGCTTCCGGATGTTCGTGGGCGACAACGGCCTCGACGTGGTGCGGGCCCTGCACCTCGACCTGACCGGCAGGCCGGTGCCGCGGTCCACGGCCACCGAGGGTCGCAAGTGGATCGACGAGCCCTCGGATCTGTGGACGTCGCTCAAGCTCGCGCGCGAAGGGAGCCTCGGCATGCGCGCGTGGTCCCGCTCGCTCAGGGGCATCGACGAGACGGCGTGGTGGGCGGCCGACGATCCAATACCCTTCCTCGGCATGATCGCCCAGGCAGTGCCTCACGTCGCCGGGATCGTCACGGGGTGGGGGCGACGATGAGCGGCACGACCGAGCGACCGCAGACGCGGGTCGACGAGTACTTCGACTCCGAGTCGAGCTACTGGAACGAGATCTACTCAAGCCCGGACGTCCAGGGCAACGTCTACCGCCGGCGCATGGCCGCGGCGCTGCGATGGGTCCGTGAGCTCGGCCTGCCCCCGGGAGCGCGGGCGCTCGACATCGGCTGCGGCGCGGGACTGCTCACCGTCGAGCTCGCGCGGCTCGGCCTGTCGGTGACCGCCACCGATTCCAGTCCCCAGATGGTCCGGTCCGCTGCGGCCAACGCCGCACGGCTCGGGCTCGATGACCGGATCGAGGTTCGGGAGGCGGACGCCCACCGGCTGCCCTTCGAGGCGGATGAGTTTGCGCTCGTGACCCTGCTCGGTTTGCTTCCGTGGCTGCACGACGCCCCGAGCGCGGTGAGGGAGCTCGGACGGGTGCTCGCCCCCGGCGGCACGATACTCGTCACCGCCGACAACCGGCGCAGGATGAATCGCGTCGTCGAGCCCCGCGAGAACCCGCTGATTTCGCCGCTGCGCCCGGTCAAGCGAGCGCTGTCGCGCCCGCCGGCGGACGATGCGTACGGCGCCCCCGCCTTTCGTCACCGCGCCGAGGAGGTCGACCGGCTGCTCGCCGACGCCGGCATCACCGTGGTGCGCCGCACGACGATCGGCTACGGCCCGTTCACGGTGATGGGCCGCCGGATCCTGCCCGATGGCCTCGGCCGCTTCGTCGACGAGCGCCTCCAGGGGGCCGCGCTCGACCATCCGCGACTGCGACGCGTCGGCTGGCACTATCTGGCCGCCGGCGTCAAGCGGGTGCCGTGAGCAGCGTCCTGCGCCGCCGACGGCGTCGCGCGTGGCGCTGGGTCACGCTGCTGGCGCCGCTCGCGCTGCTGCTCGTCTGCGCGCCGGGGGGCGCGGCTTCCGGGACAGTCACGCGCACGGCTCGCGGGATGGCCACCCACCATGACGAGTACGTGTTCGTCGACCACGCGATGTACGTCTACGACGCCGATCACGGGGAGCGCCTCCTCGCGCGCCGGTCGCTGCCGGGAATCGCCGGGGTCCGCGGCGTCGCCGCCGACATCCGCACGCACGCCCTCTACATCAGCTACGGCGGCTACGGCGGCGGGTACGACGGCTCGCTCGCCCGGTACGACCTGCTGTCCAACCGCATCGTGTGGACCCGCAGCTACGGGACCGGCGTCGACAGCCTCGCGGTCAGCCGCAACGGCGCCCGGCTGTACCTGCCCGACGGCGAGCTCTCGACCGACGGGATCTGGCTCGTGCTGAACGCCCGCTCCGGAGCCGTCATCGCCCGCATCCGTGGCGGGAACGGCCCTCACAACACGGTCGTCGGCGCCAGCGGCCGCTGGGTCTACCTCGGACCGCGCAACTCCCCGTATCTGTCGGTGGCGAGCACGGCCACCGATCGCGTCATCCGGCGCATCGGACCGCTGTACTCCGGGGTGCGTCCGTTCACCGTCAACGCCTCGGAGACCCTCGCCTACACGACGGCGACCGGCCTGCTCGGCTTCCAGGTGTCGAGCATCCGCACCGGCCATGTGCTGTACACGGTGCGGTTCGGTCCTCGCTTCAAATACGACCGCGGGACGTTCCCCTACAGCGCTCCCAGCCACGGAATCTCGCTGTCCCCGGAAGGGCGCCGGGTGTGGGTGATCGACTCGCCGAACTCCTTCGTGCACGTGTACGACGTCGCCGGCGTTCCCAGACACGCCCCTCGGCACCTCGTCGATATCAAGCTCACCCATGCCCTGTCCGGCGACCAGTCGGACTGCGCGCAGGACTGCGGCCGCGAAGGCTGGCTCCAGCCCAGCGTGGACGGCTGTCTCGTCTACGTCGGGGATGCGGGGGAGGTGCTGAGCGCGGTCACCTATCGGCCGGTCGCCTACCTGCCGGCGCTGCGCAACTCGCGGGAGATGCTCGAGATCGACTGGCGAGGCGGGATGCCGGTCGCCACCTCGACCCGCACCGGCCTCGGCTACCCGCGCCGGTCGCCACCGAACCGCGCCAGGTGCGCTGGGGGCTGATCGGCACCCGCGGCCTGGCGGCCCGGGCATGTGTCCCCGCGTTCGCGCAGACGCCGACGGCCGAGCTGGTCGCAGTCCTGAGCAGCGATGCGCGCCGAGCCCGCGCCTTCGCCGCCGAGCACGGCATCGAAGCGGCGACGTCTGATCTGACGGAGTTTCTGTCCGCGCCCGGGCTTGACGCTGTGTGGATCACCTCGCCGACGTTCCTGCACCATCGCCAGGCGCGAGCGGCTCTGCAGGCGGGTCTTCACGTGCTGTGCGAGAAGCCGTTGGCGATGAGCGCACGGGAGGGATGGGATCTGGTGCGCGCCGCCGCGCGCGCCGGAGCCGTGCTCGCCACCGGCTACCAGGCGCGGTACGTCCCGGCTCATGAGGAGATGCGGCGGCTGGTGGCGGGCGGCGCGATCGGTACGGTGACGCTCGCGCGGGCGCATTATGCGATGCATCGTCCCGCGCCCCCTCCCGAGTGGCGCCGACGGCGGGAGAGCGCGCGCTGGGGCGCGCTCGCCGACATCGGCACCCATCACGTCGACCTGCTGCGGATGCTCGTCGGCGAGATCGTCGAGGCGACGGGGCTCACCGAGCGCCAGCAGGGGTTCGAGACCGATGACGTCAGCGCCGCCGCGCTGCGGTTCGAATCGGGCGCGCTGGGGGCGCTCACGGTGACCACGAACGTGTGGCGGCGGCAGGCGCGGATCGAGATCATCGGCACCGAGGGGGCGATCGTCGCCGACGGGAAATCGGTCAACGACCCGGGTGTGCCGACGCTCCTGCGCGCCGACGCGGAGCCCGAGGAGCTCCGGTGCGCCGTGGTCGAGCCGTGGCCGCGGCAGCTGGAGGTCATCACGCGGGTGGCCGGCGGCGAGGATCTGGCGTACGCGAGCGGCAGGGACGGCGCGCGCAACCTCGAGGTCCTCGAGCAGATCGCCCCGTAGGACTCGCGCGGATTGATACGCTTGCCGGCACATGGGAGTTCGTTTCGATCTCGCACTGCTTCTCCTCCTCCCCCTTCGGGGGGAATAGCGCGCCGGCGGCCGCACGTAGCCGCGAACCAGCACGAGAAGCAGACCGAGAATCGAAACCGAAGGAGCCCTTGCGATGAACACCGCGCCCGACCCCGACCGGGTCATCCTGTTCGACACGACGTTGCGCGACGGCGAGCAGTCGCCCGGCATCTCGCTCAACCCGTCCGAGAAGCTGGAGATCGCCCAGCAGCTCACGCGGCTCGGGGTCGACGTGATCGAGGCGGGCTTCCCGATCGCCTCCCCCGGCGACTTCGAGGCGGTGCAGACGATCGCCCGCCGCCTCGACTCCGGGCCCGAGGGGCCGCCGGTGATCGCGGCGCTCGCCCGTGCACAGGCGCCCGACGTCGACGCCGCCTGGAACGCGATCAAGGACGCGGGGCGGCCGCGGATCCACACGTTCATCTCGACCTCGGACATCCACATCGTCCACCAGTTCAACTCCACGCGCGAGGACGTGAAGGGGCAGGCCCGCGCCGCCGTCGCCCAGGCCCGCGCGCTCTGCGAGGACGTCGAGTTCTCGCCGATGGACGCCACCCGCGCGGACGTCGAGTACACCGCCGAGGTGCTCCAGGCGGCGATCGACGAGGGCGCGAGCACGATCAACATCCCGGACACCGTCGGCTACGCGGTCCCCCACGAGTACGCGGCGTTCCTCACCCGCCTCTACGAGCTCGTGCCCGACCTGCACAGCGTCGTGCTCTCGGTCCACTGCCACGATGACCTCGGCCTGGCGGTCGCCAACTCGCTCGCCGGGCTGCGGGCCGGCGCGCGCCAGGTCGAGTGCGCGGTCAACGGGATCGGCGAGCGCGCGGGCAACACCTCCCTTGAGGAAATCATCATGCTGCTGCGCACCCGCGAGGCCGACCTCGGCCTGCGGACCGGCGCGGTGCCGCGGGAGATCGCCCGCACCTCGCGCCTCGTCTCCCGGCTCACCGGCTACGTCGTCCAGCCGAACAAGGCGATCGTCGGGCGCAACGCGTTCGCCCACGAGGCCGGCATCCACCAGGACGGCGTGCTCAAGGAGCGCTCGACGTACGAGATCATGGACGCGCGCGAGGTCGGCCTCGACGGCTCCGGCTCGCTCGTGCTCGGCAAGCACTCCGGCCGGCACGCGCTCGCGCAGGCGATGTCCGAGCTCGGCTTCGAGCTGAAGGGGCAGGCGCTCAACGTGGCGTTCCGCCGCTTCAAGGAGATCGCCGACCGCAAGAAGCAGGTGACCGCGATGGACCTCGAGGCGCTCGTCGCCGACGAGCTGCGCGAGCAGGTGGCCGGCTACGCGCTGCGGTGGTTCGAGGTCGAGGCCTCTTCGCGCCGCCCGCCGCATGCGACGGTCGCCGTCACCGGCCCCGACGGAGAGGAGCTCACCGGCTCGTTCACCGGCGACGGCCCGATCGACGCCGTGTTCCGCGCGGTCAACGCGGCCACCTCGGTCGACGCCCGGCTCCGTGACTTCCGGATCGAGGCGGTGACCGGCGGCCAGGACGCGCTCGGGGAGACCTCGGTCGTCGTCGAGGTCGGCGGCGTCGCCGGCTCCGGCCAGGGCGTCTCCACCGACATCCTCGAGGCGGCCGCGCAGGCGTACGTGCGCGCGCTCTCCAATGCCGTGCGCCGCCGGGCGCTCGCCGACGAGCGCGCCGCCCCCGAGCGGGAGATCGTGCGCGCCCCCTGAGGCCGCGTCGGGCGTCGCGGGCCGGGCTCTGCGCGCGCCCGGGTCATCCGCGCCCGCGGGGGCCCGTCCGACTCGCTGGTAGCGTTCGTCGGCGATGGCAGAAGCGACATCTCCGCCCCATACGATGACCGCCGAGGAGCTGTTCGCGATGCCCGGGCAGGGGCGCCGTGAGCTGATCGATGGGGTGTTGCGCGAGATGGAACCCGGCGGTGGACAGCATGGAGAGATCAGCGCGGTGAGCGCGTTTCTGCTCGTTCGGTACGCGCGGGAGCACGGAGGCAAGGCGTTCGGTGCGGAGACGGGCGCGCTGGTTCGCCACGACCCGGACACCGTGCGCGCGCCCGACGCCGCCTACCTCGGACCGGAGCGAGCCGCGACCATCGGCGAGACGGAGGGGTACCTGCCGGAGCCCCCGGACCTCGCGGTCGAGGTCCTCTCGCCACACGACACGTACTCCGAGGTCCAGGAGAAGGCGCTCGAGTGGCTCGCCGCCGGCTGCCGGGTCGTGCTCGTGATCGATCCGGGCGCCCGGCGCGTCACGCGCTACCGCGCGCCCGACGACGTCGTCGCGTTCGCCGGTGCGGACGCGGTCGACTGCGCCCCGGCGATGCCGGCGTTCGCGCCCACTGTGGCGGAGCTGCTCGGCGACGAAGGCTGAGCGCGCGACCGCTCAAACATACAGGCGTACGTGATAGCGTACGCGGGCGATGGCGGTCACCGACAGCCACCTCACCTCTCCGGTCGCGCTCGGCGCCCGCGTGCGCTCGCTGCGCGAGGCGATGGACATGTCGCTCAGGGAGCTCGCCGAGCGCTCGGGGGTGAGCGCCCCGATGCTCTCGCAGGTCGAGCGCGGTGAGACGAGCCCGACGCTGCAGACCGCCCACCGGATCGCGCACGGGCTGGAGCTCCGTCTCTCGCAGCTGCTGCGGCTCGACGAGGAGGGCGCGGTCGTGATCGTGCGTGCCGGCGAGCGGCGTGCCGGGCCGACCGCCCGGGCGGACAGCGGGCACCGCTACGAGATCCTCACGCCGCCGCTGCCCGGGCAGCGCGCCGAGCTCTCGCGCCACACGCTCGCGCCCGGCGCGATGACCGGCGGCCCGGGGGACCCGCCGATGCACGAGCCGGGCAGCCGCGAGTCCGCGCTCGTTCAGGAGGGGACGGTCGTGCTCCACTGCGACGGCGCCGCTCATGAGCTGCGCGCCGGCGACTGCGTGACGTTCGACGCGGACCTGCCCCACCACTTCGAGAACCCGTCCACCGACGCCGAGGCCGTGCTCCTCGCCGTCGTGAGCGCCGGACTGCGGCGCAGCTGAGGAGGCCAGCGATGCCCACGAGCCTGTTCGACAAGATCTGGGCCGCCCACGAGGTGGTCCCCGGACTGCTGTTCATCGACCTGCACCTCGTCCACGAGGTGACGAGCCCGCAGGCGTTCGACGGGCTGCGGCTCGCCGGCCGCCGCGTCCGCCGCCCGGATCGCACGCTCGCCACCGCCGACCACAACACGCCGACCGACGGGACGCCGACCGCCGCCCGGATCAGGGACGAGCTGAGTCGCGTCCAGGTCCAGACGCTCGAGCGCAACTGCGAGGAGTTCGGGATCCCGCTGTACTCGCTCGGGTCCGACCGTCAGGGGATCGTCCATGTGATCGGCCCGGAGCTCGGGGTCACCCAGCCGGGCATGACGATCGTCTGCGGCGACTCGCACACCGCCACCCACGGCGCGTTCGGCGCGCTCGCGTTCGGCATCGGCACGAGCGAGGTGGAGCACGTGCTCGCGACGCAGTGCCTCGTGCAGGCCAGGCCGAGATCGATGCGGATCTCCTACGAGGGGGAGCTCGGCTTCGGGGTCACCGCCAAGGACCTGATCCTCGCCACGATCGGCCAGATGGGCGTCGCCGGCGCGACCGGCCACGTCGTCGAGTACGCCGGGCCGGTGATCGAGCGCCTCTCGATGGAGGGCAGGATGACGATCTGCAACATGACGATCGAGGGCGGCGGCCGCGCCGGCATGATCGCCCCGGACGAGACGACGTTCGAGTACGTGATCGGCCGCCCCGGCGCGCCCGACGAGGTGCCCGCCGCGTGGCGCGAGCTCCGCACCGACCCGGGCGCGAGCTTCGACAGAGAGATCACCGTCGACGCCTCGGCGGTGAGCCCGATGGTCACCTGGGGAACGACCCCGGGGATGGTCGTCGGGGTCGGCGATAAGGTGCCGCACCCCGCCTCCGAGCAGGACGAGCGGGCGCTTCACTACATGGGTCTGCGCGGCGGCACGCCCGTGCAGGACATCGCGATCGACCGCGTGTTCATCGGGTCGTGTACGAACTCGCGGATCGGCGACCTGCGCGCGGCGGCGTCGATGGTCCGCGGCCGCAGGGTCGCCGACGGCGTCTACGCGATGGTCGTCCCCGGCTCCCAGCAGGTGAAGGCCCAGGCCGAGGCGGAGGGACTTGACGAGGTGTTCCGGGCGGCCGGCTTCGACTGGCGCGTCGCCGGCTGCTCGATGTGCCTTGGCATGAACCCGGACATCGCCGCCCCCGGCGAGCGCGTCGCCTCGACCTCGAACCGCAACTTCGAGGGACGCCAGGGCCGCGGCGCCCGCTCGCATCTCGTCTCACCCCAGATGGCCGCGGCGGCGGCGATCGAAGGACGTTTCGTCGACATCCGAGAGTGGGAGCCCGTCGGCCCGGTCGAGGTGGCCGCATGAGGGCGATCGAGACGATCACCGGCAAGGTCACGGTGCTCAACCGCGACGACGTCGACACCGATCAGATCATGCCCAAGCAGTTCCTCAAGCGGGTCGAGCGGACCGGCTTCGGCGAGTTCCTGTTCCACGACTGGGCCAAGGAGCCGGATTGGGACCTCCCAAAGAACCCGATCCTCGTCACCGGGCGCAATTTCGGGTGCGGATCGAGCCGGGAGCACGCGCCCTGGGGCCTCGAGGACTACGGCT
>Ga0070737_10001900_pt1 | contig 27414 bp, 25 predicted proteins | sample Coa_R1_10_FD_66438 | JGI IMG/M metagenome (GOLD analysis project Ga0070737, IMG submission 66438) | Surface soil microbial communities from Centralia Pennsylvania, which are recovering from an underground coalmine fire - Coalmine... | ecosystem: Environmental > Terrestrial > Soil > Unclassified... | reverse complement strand
CTCGACCTCGCCGAACACGCCCCGCTCGACCCGTAGTCACCACCCATCCACCCCCCAACAAGCGCAACCCCAATGACCACGGGCCAATCCCCTACCCGCCTACCGGGAACTTCGGCCTAGACTGCACGCGTGTCCGTTAGGCTTGAGGTCGATCTCGACTCACACGTCGGGGTGGCACTGCGCTACGCCTACCAGCGGGCCGTCGCGACCATGACCGAGGCGATCTGCGGGTCCCAGCTGACCGCAATCCAGGTGTCGGTGCTGGCTCGCCTTCACGAGCGCGGGCCAACCACCCAGAACCGCCTGGGCCGGTCGCTGGGCATGGAGCCGGCGAACGTTCATGAGGTCATCCAGCGGCTGGCCCGACGCGGACTGGTCGCAGTCGAGCCCTCCCCCGACGATCGACGTGCGGTCCTGGTGAGCCTGACGGAGTCAGGGCGAGACCTGCTCGGCTGGGTCTGGCCGCGGGCCGAGGCCGCCAATCAGCGCACGCTCTCGGTGCTCACAGGCGAGGAGCGAGAGCTCCTGGCGGACATGCTGCGTCGCCTGGCGGAGGGGCCCGACGCGAACCGGGAGGCGAGCGCGCCCGGCGATCGCTGAGTCATCGCCCTGCCCGGCCCCACCGTCCTCAGCCGCCCTCAAGACGCTCGCGCACGTAGTCCTGGAAGTGGGCGATCAGCGCCTCGGCACCACCCAGGACCCAGCCGTGCTCGATCATCCCCGCGTCCACGCCCCTCTGCACGCCCTCCACCAGCGCGGTGTCCTCGGCCCCGACCTGCTCATCGAGCGCCATCAGCTGCTCTATCCAGCGCCGATCCACGCCTTCGCCAAACCAGTAGTCCAGGTAGCCGCTGCAGCTCCGCGGGCCGGTCGGCCACAGCGGTCCGATCGACAGGTTGGGATGGCCGGGCAGGACGTTGAACTTGAGCGTCGGCAGCCACAGGTGGTTCTGGGCCGAGCCGACCGCGCCGCGCGCGTCGATCGGCCCGCGGCCGTCCAGCGACCGGGGGTCCACCGGCGCAAACTGGCTGGTCCGAAGCCCGTCGGCGACCAGCTCCAGGCGACGCTCGTCGATCACCTGCACAAGGCCCGGATGGTTGATCTGGCAGTGGTAGCACTCCAGATAGTTCTCAAGCGCGATCTTCCAGTTGGCATCGATCGTGTAGTGCACGCGCCGGTCGATCCTGAGCGCGTCCACGTCAAGCCCGTGCTCGGCGACCACCCGCGGCAGGTCGCCGAGCGCCTCGGCCAGCGGCTGCGCGTCCGGGTCGGGGTTGGCGAACACGAACGGACCCCAGGTCCCCACAGAGACCGGGACGAGGCCCAGGCGATCACGCTCGAGCGCCGCATCATGCGCCCCGCGCGGCGCCGCGCGCAGACGGCCGTCAAGCCCGTACGTCCAGCCGTGATATGGGCACTGCAGCGTCCCCCGCCGCCGCGCGTCGGCCGCGACAACCGCGCCGCGGTGGCGGCAGACGTTGACAAACCCTCGCAGCACCCCGTCGGCGTCCAGGGTGATCACGATCGGGATCGGTCCAGTCTGCGAGGCGAAGTAGCTGCCTGGGCCGCTCAGCTCGCCGAGATGGCCCGCGTACTGCCAGGAGCGCCTGAAGATCCGCTCCAGCTCGAGCTCCAGGATCGCCGGATCCCGATACCAGGACCAGGGCACGGTCGCGCGCCCGCGCGCGGCGAGGTCGCCCATCAGCGCCCGTCCCATCGCCGCCCGTCGCCGCCTGACCGCAGACCGTCGGCACACGCGCGGGAGCGCACCATCACACGCCGTCCCGGGGGAAGGTGTCGCAGCGCGTGAGGGCGTGCACGCGAACCCCGTCCTTGAGCGCATCGAGGCTGGTGTTGACCACGAAGCGCTCACGATCGCTCGTGATGAGGCTGGTAGCGCGGACCTCGGCGTGCCATCCCGGGCGGTCGATCGAGGTGGTCACCTCGCAGCGGACCGTGGCCGACAGCGGATCGCCCTCGACGATCCGGTACTCGGCGTGGTTGTGCTCGCCCAGCTCCGTGTTCGTCCCCACCAGGCGCTCGCGCCGGTCATGCCAGTCAAAGCGCACCACAAGCTCACCGCTTGAGAGGTCGCGGCGCACCGAGCGCCCGCCCGGGTGCAGGCTCCTGACCTCGGTGGTCAGCCGCTCGGCGCTCTCAGGCGGCCCGAACGGCCTGATCTGCCCGTCAAGGGCCGACGGCTCCCTGAGCGGGAGCGAGAGCACGCTTGCCGGCCCGCAGTGGACCGTGGCCGTGACCGGCTCGGGCGCGGGCCACGCCCATGGCCAGTAGGAGGTCGAGATCGCCAGGCGCAGCCTGTGCCCGGCCGGGAGCGCGTAGGCGGTCGACTGCAGCGCCACCACCACCTCGACCGGCTCGCCCACGGGCATCGGGACGCTGCGGTCATGGCCTTGCCGGCGGCTGAGGTTCAAAAGCCCACGGGCGATCAGGGTCGCGGCCCCGTCGGGAGCGACGTCGCACACGCGCACCGCAAGCAGCGCCTGGGGCCGATCGACGCAAACCGTCAGACGCGCCTGCCCGCACCCCAAGAGCTCCACGCGCTCGGGCAGCGGCTCCCCGTCCCAGCACAGCGAGCCTCCGTCGTCGGGGCGCTGGTCAAGCGGCGCGTCCGCCGGGCTGCCGTCGCCGCACCACACCCCGCCCTCCACCCCGGTGGTCTGGGGGCTGCACACGGCGCGCGTCGGCGAGCCCGGCGAGCCCTGCGCGGGCGCCTGGCTTGCATCCGCCCGCCCGGGATCCGGCACCAGGCGGCCGTCGCCCTCCAGGCGGTGGGTCCACTCGCGCACGTTGGGCGATGGCCAGGACGGCTCGGCGACCCACCGGCCGGGCCGCTGCCCGTAGCTTCCTGCCGGCGCGACCGGCTCCTGCATCCAGCTGATCAGCGCCGGTTCGTCGAAGAAGCCGTTGTCGGCGCCGTGCAGACACGCGTCGAAGAAGCGCACGCACTCCTGCAGGAAGCCGATCGCCGGCCCGGGCGCGCCGCTCTCGGGGCTTGTGTGGCCCCACGGCCCGATCAGCCCGCGCACCGGCCCGGCGGCGTGCTCGAGCATCCGCAGCACCATGTCGCGGTAGCCGTCGCTCCAGCCTCCGACCGCGAACACCGGACAGCGGATCGCGCCGTAGCGCTCGCAGGCGGATCCCTGGCGCCAGTACTCGTCGCGCCGCTGATGGGCGAGCCAGTGGACCGTCCACGGAGCGGCATGCTCGAGGCGCCTTCGCCACAGCGAGCGCCAGCGGTCCCCGACGACCGCCGGATCGGGGGGCTGGTTGAGGTAGGCCATCATCGAGGTGGCCCAGTGGGTCATGTCCAGCGCCGACACGCAGCCGCCGATGTAGTGCACATCGTCGGCGTAGCGGTCGTCTGAGCCGTGGATGGGGATGATCCCCCGCAGCGGACGCGGCGCTCGCGCGGCCTGCTGCAGGGCGGCGAACGCGCCCCAGGAGATGCCGATCATGCCGACGGCGCCGTTGCACCACTCGCGCGCCGCCAGCCAGTGCAGCAGCCGCTCGCAGTCGCGCTGCTCGCGTTCGGTGTACTCGTCTTCCATGACCCCGTCGGAGTCGCCGCTGCCGCGAGCGTCCGGTCGCACGAACGCGAATCCATGCCGGGCGAAGTAGCCGCCCCAGGCGGCATCGCCGGCCGCCGTGCCGTCCGCGCGCCTGTAGGGCACCCAGTCCACGATCGCGCCCACCGGGCGCCCGGCCGCCGCGGCTGGCAGCCAGATCCGCACCGCAAGCCGGGCGCCATCGTCGAGCGTGACCCATTCGGTGTCAAGGACCTGGAACGGACGCGGCGCCGCCACGCTCGCCTCCGATTCGGTTGCTTGGCCCCTGGCCTGGCGGTCGCGCGGGGTCTGGGATTGACCAAAGGGCATCGGAGGCCGTAGAGTACTGACTGCCGATATGCGAAAGCAAGTTTCAGCAAACGAGAGTTCGGTTGGAACGCTGGCACGGGGGCTGGACGTGCTCGGCCTGTTCGCCGAGCACGCGGAGCTCACCCAGAAGCAGATCTCGGACCTGCTGGGCCTGCCGATGCCGACCGTGCACCGGCTCACGGCGCTTTTGACCGAGCGCGGCTGGCTGGACCGAGACCAGGCGACCCGCCGCCTGCGACTGGGCCTTGAGATGGTGCGGCTCGTGCCGGCGATGATGGCCGGGATGCGGCTGCCCGAGCTCGCCCGGCCACACCTGCTCAGGCTCGCCTCGAGCGTCCAGGAGACGGTCAACGTGGCGATCCTGCAGGGGGCGGAGATCATCTACCTGCTCAGCGAGACCGGCGACCGGCTGCTCACCTCCCAGACCTCGGTGGGCATGCGCCTGCCGGCCCACTGCACCGCGCTGGGCAAGTGCCTGCTGGCTCAGCTCGCTCCCGAGAGCGCGCGTGCGGCGCTGGGGCCGGAGCCCTACGAGCGACGCACCGAGCGCACGCTCACCACCTGGGCGCAGCTGGCAGCAAGCCTGGAGGAGTCCAGGCGCACCGGGGTGACCGTGTCCGAGGAGGAGTACGAGGTTGGGCTTGTGTCGATCGCGGTCCCGGTGCGCTGGGTCGAGGGGCCCGGCACCGCGGCGATCAACGTGTCGCTGCCCTCCACCCGCGCCACGCCCGAGTTCCGCGCCCGGCTCGCCCACGGGCTGCTGGACGCCGCGCGCGAGATCGACGCGGCGATGGCCCTGCCCAGGACCGGGGCTTGACCGAGGTGCTCCCGGCGGCAGAGGCGGCCAACGGTGCCTGGCCCTCCGTCTCCGAGCTGGCCGCGGGGGCCGACGCCTTCGCTGTGTCGATGCAGCCCGTCGTGGCCGCCGAGCCGCAGCTGCGCCACCAGGGCATGCCCTCCGACGGCGACTCCCCCGCCGTGCACCGTGCGATGGGGGAGGGCGGCTGGATCGGGATCCACTGGCCCTGCGAGCTGGGCGGCCGGGGGCTCTCATACGCGCACACGCTCGCCTGCGAGGAGCGCTTCGGGTACCGGTGGCTGCCGCTTTCCGGTTACCTGCTGTCGGTCAAGACGATCGGCAACGCGCTGCGACGCTTCGCCTCTGCCGAGCTGCAGGAGCGCCTGCTGCCGGAGATCGCGGCGGGCAGGATCCTCTTCTGCCAGGGTTTCTCAGAGCCCGAGGCGGGCTCGGACCTGGCGGGCCTGCGGACACGCGCGCGGCTGGTGGGCGACCGGTTCGTGGTCGACGGCCGCAAGCTTTGGACCTCAAGCGCCGAGTACGCCGACTGGGTCTACCTCGCCGTCCGCACCGACCCGCAGCGCCCGCGCCACCGGGGGATCTCGGTTCTGGTGGCCGACATCCGAACGCCCGGCATCACGGTGTCCTCCCACGCCACGCTCGGCGGCGGGACGCTCGGCGAGCTGGCGCTCGAGGAGGTCGAGATCCCGGCCGGACAGCTGGTCGGCGAGCTTCACGGAGGCTGGCGAGTGCTGATGGGAACGCTTGACCACGAGCGCGTCACCAGCGAGAAGGTCGGCACCGTGCTGTGGCTGCTGGATGCGCTTGAGCCGCACGCCACCGGAAGCGAGCACCGGCGTGTTCTGCGCCGACTGCGCGGCGCCGCGCTGGCGGCCCGCCTGCACGGGCGTCGCGCCGCCGCGCTGCTTGATGCGGGCAGGCCGGCCAGCGCCCAGAGCTCGATGGCGAAGCTCGCGGTGGCCGAGCTGATGCAGCGCGTGGCCGCGTTCGCGGGCGCCGTTCTGGGCCCGGAAAGCCTGCTCGAGGAGGGCATCGGCACGCTGCGCGGCCGCCTGGCCGCCTTCCAGCGCGCCGCCGCCGCCGCCACGATCTCCGGAGGAGCGGCCGAGATCCAGCGCGCGGTGATCGCCCGCCGCGAGCTGGGGATGGGGCGCGCATGAGCCAAGAACCGCCGCTGCGCGGCCTGCGGGTGCTGGAGTACGCGCAGTACGTCGCGGGGCCGTTCGCGGGGATGCTGCTCGCGGACCTCGGCGCCGACGTGATCAAGGTCGAGCCGCCGGCGGGCGACGCCTGGCGGCGCTACGAGCCGTTCGCCGACGGCGAGAGCCGCTACTTCTACGCGCTCAACCGTGGCAAGCGATCGGTGGTCATCGATCTGCGCGCACCAGACGGCCGGGCCCAGAGCGCGGCTCTGATCAGGACCGCCGACGCCGTTGTGCACAACCTGCCCCCGCGGCGGGCCGAGAGCTTCGGCCTGGACCGTGAGAGCGTTCGGCGGATCAACCCGGACGCGGTGTGGTGCTGCGTGTCAGCGCTGGGGTCCGCGGGCCCCGAGGCGCAGCTGACCGCGTTCGACCTCGTCGCGCAGGCGCTGTCCGGTCTGCTGATGGCCAACGCTCAGGGGTCCGACTCCGTCCCTCGGCGGGCGGGCCAGATCGCGATGGCCGACTTCACGGCCGGGCTGCTGGCCGCGCTGGCGGTCCTGACCGGCCTGCTCGCGCGCGAGCGCGACCGGTCCGGCGGGACCTCGAACGGCGCGTGGGCTCCGAACAGCAGCGAGGCCTCGAAGGGTGGCAGGGCGCCGACGGGCAGCGAGACGGCGACCGGCGACGGGTGGCCGACCCTCGACGTCACCCCGACCCGCGATGTCACCCCGACCCGCAACGGGCCCCCAACCCGCGACGGGACCCCGACCGGCAACGGGAACCCGGCCGGTGAGCCGTCCCGCGATGGGAACCCGACGGGCGACGGGGCCGCGAACGGCGGCGGTGGCGCCAGCGGCTTCGAGGTCTCCCTGCTGGGCGCCGCCCTGGCGGTGCAGGCGCAGCGGTTCGTGTCCGTCGAGGCTCTCGACCGCCCGCTCCGGCTGGCGCGGCTTTCCGGACGGGACCTGGCCACGCGTGAAGATCTCAGGCGACTGGCCGACGAGCAGCGGGCGCTCGACGAGCTTGAGCCCTATTACCGCGCCTATGAGGCGTCCGACGGCTTTCTGGTCCTCGCCTGCCTGCGCGAGGCCCAGCGGCTTGCCGCCGCCAGCGTGCTCGGGCTGCGCGATCCGTGGGCGGCCAACCCGCAGGCGCCGCCGGCTGACGCGGGCGAGCGCGCCCGTCGTCTGCAGCTCGTGGCCGAGTTCGAGCGGCGGATCGGGCAGGGGACCGTGCGCGAATGGGTCTCGCGCTTTCGCGCCGTCGGCGCCCCGGCCGCAGAGGTCCGGCTGCTGGAGCAGCTGTTCGAGCACGAGCAGGCGACCGCAAACGGGCACACCCAGACGGTGCGGCGGGCCGGCGTGGGCGACGTTCGCCTGCTGGGGTCGCTGATCAAGGTCGACGGCGAGCCAGCCGCCGCCACGGGCCCGATCCCCAGCCTGGGCGAGCACACCGACGAGGTGCTGAGCGCGACGCGCGACGGTGCGGATGCGATGCGGAGCGGCACGTGGGGCGACTGAGCGGCGCCGGGGCGATGAGCGGTCCAGGGGCGATGCCCGGCGCGGCCACGATCTCGCAAGGCCACGACGAGGCGGCCCAGTTTGCAGACAGCGTGGCCGGCGTGCTCGACAGGCTCGCCCCGCCCCCGCCCGCCTGGCGGCCGGGCCACATCCCCGACGACGAGGAACGCGCCACGGTGGCCGCGGCCCTGGACGAGCTCGGATGGAGCATGCTCGCCCACGAGCCGCAGCTCGCCGCCTTCGCCGGGCTCGCGGGCGTCCAGCTCGGCCGGCGGCTCGCCGCGCCTGACCTGGTGGACTCGCTGCTGGGTGGCGCACCGGTCGCCGGCGGGCTCGCCCGCTCGCTGGATGTCGCGGACGAGCGTCGTCCGCGGCCGACCGTGCTCACGGCGGGGCCGCTCGGGCCCGAGCGGCGGGTCGCCGGCTCCTGGGAGGCGGTCCCGTACGCGGAGGGGCTGCGCGTGCACCGGGTGGCCGAGCTGGGCGAGCCCGAGCGACTCGATCCGGTGGCGGTCGGGGTCGCTCGCGACGCGTGGCTGGCCGCCTCGGTCGGCTATCTCGCGGGCCTGGCCGCCGGCGCGGTCGACCTGACGGTGGCCCACGCGCGCGCGAGGCGCGCATTCGGCGCCACGCTCGCCGACCTCGCGCCCGTGCAACAGCTGCTGGCGGGCGCCGCCACCGCCGCGCGCGGGCTTGAGCTGCTCGCCGCCGAGGGCGCGTCCTGCGAGGCGCTCGCACATGCGGGCGAGGCCGCGAGCGCGGCGTGCGCAGCCTGTCAGCAGGCGACCGGCGCGCTCGGCTTTACGCTTGAGCACCCGCTGCACCGCTACGCGCAGCGCGCGCGCGCGCTGGCGATCTTCAACGACGCGCTGCTCGACACGCTTTTGCCATAGGCGCGGCGGCTCGGCCGAGCCAAACGCGCGGCAGCTCGGCCGAGCGCAAGGAGCGGCGGGTCAGCTCAACGCGAGCGGGCGCGGCGCCTGCGACGCCGGCCCCTCCCCGGCGCCCGCCAACGGATGGTGGCAGGCCACCAGCCGGCCGTCGGCGGGCCTCAGCTGGGGCTCGGCGGCGGCGCAGATCTCCGTGCGCCGCGGGCAGCGCGGCGCGTAAGGGCAGGCGGGCCGCGCTGCCCGCCCCGCACCGGCCATCCCAGACGCGCGCGCGCCGCCGGCCGTGTCGATCGCGCGCGGCGCCCGGATGGCCGCCCCTTCGTCCTCGGCTGGACGGTCCATCCCAACCTGCCGGTGGGCCGGCGTCGGGGCCGGGATGGCGTCGATCAGCGCTCGCGTGTAGGGATGGCGCGGCGATGCGGTGATCGACGCAGCCGGTCCCAACTCGACGATCCGCCCCGCGTAGATCACGGCCACGCGATCGCTCATCCGCCTGACCACCTCTAGGTCGTGGGAGATGAATAGGTAGGCGATCCGGCGGCGACGCTGCAGCTCGAGCAGCAGGTTCAGGATCTGGGCTTGGACCGAGACATCAAGCGCCGAGGTGGGCTCGTCGAGCACCAGCAGCTCCGGCTCGAGCGCAAGCGCGCGCGCGATCCCGATCCGCTGACGCTGCCCCCCCGAGTACTGGGCCGGATAGGAGTCAAGCTCCGCGTCGCGCATCCCCGCGTCGGCGAGCAGCTCGCGCACGCGCTCCTCCCCGCGAGGCAGTCGGTGGGCGCGCAGGGGCTCGTCCACGATCTGGCCTACGGTGAAGCGCGGGTCAAGCGAGTCGTACGGGTCCTGAAAGACGACACCCACCCGCCGCCGGATCGCGCGCAGCGCGCGGGTGCTGCGGGGGTAGGGCTCGCCACGGAAGCAAAGCCGGCCAGAGGTGGGCCGCTCGAGCGCGACCACGAGCCGTGCAACGGTGCTCTTGCCACAGCCTGACTCCCCCACCATCCCGAGCGTCTCGCCCGGCGCAATCGACAGCGACACGCCGTCCAGGGCGCGCACCGAGCGGTAGTGCTTGTGCACGTCGACGAGCTCGAGCAGCGGCTCGGGCGCGCCCGGCGCGCCGCCGAGGAGCGTTCCCGCCGCCAGCGGCACGGCCGCGCGGACGGGTGAATCCGGGCCCGGATGCCGGGGCCGGGAGCTCACGCTCGCTGCCCGGTCAGGTGGCAGGCGACCCGGTGCCCGTCGGCGATCTGGAGCGTCTCGGGCATCCGCTCAGCGCAGGCGGCGAGCGCGTGCGCGCAGCGGGTGTGAAACGGACAGCCGGGTGGGAACTCACCCAGGGGCGGCGAGCCCGGGATCGCGTCGAACGGCTCCTTGGCCGCGGCACGGCGGCTCAGCCGGGGGGAGCGCACGAGCGCTCCGGTGTACGGGTGCGCGGGTCGCTCGAAGATCTCACGCACCGGTCCGTGCTCAACGATCAGCCCTCCGTACATAACCGCCACGTCGTCGGCGATCTCGGCGACCACGCCGATGTCGTGCGTGATCCACACGAGCGTCATGTGCGTCTCGGCGACCAAGCGGCGTACGAGCGCGAGGATCCCCGCCTGAACCGTCACGTCCAGCGCGGTGGTGGGCTCGTCGGCGACCAGGACCTGCGGGTCTCCGGCCAGCGCGATCGCCAGCATCACGCGCTGGCGCATGCCGCCGGAGAGCTCGTGGGCGCAGCGCCTGGCCGCGGTGTGGGGGTCGCGGATCCCGACCTGCGCCAGCAGCGCCACCGCCCCCGCGGCGGCGGCGCGCCGGCCCAGGCCCCGACGGTGGCGGAGGACCTCCGCGATCTGCCGGCCCGCGCTCTGGACCGGGTTGAGCGCCGCCATCGCATCCTGTGGCATGTAGGCGACGACCCGTCCGCGGGCGTCGCGCAGCTCGCGGCCGGCGGCGCAGGCCAGGTCCAGCCCGCCGACCCGGACGCTGCCTTCGAGCGTCGCGCCCGCGGGCAGCAGGCGCGAGACGGCCAGCGCGACCGAGGTCTTGCCGCAGCCGGACTCGCCGACCAGGGCGAGCGTGCGCCCGGCCGGCACCGAGAATGAGACGCCGCGCACCGCGTGACTGCTTCCGTAGCGCACGTGCAGGTCGCTGACCGACAGGCCGGCCGGCTGCGTGCGGCGTCGGTCCGCGGTTGTGCCGGCGCCGGCGGCGATCACCTCGCCTGCACCCTGGTCCGCGGGTCGATCAGCATCCTCAGCAGGTCGATCGTCAGCGTCGCGATCACCACGAGCACCGCGGCCACGACCACGGTTCCCATCAGCACCGGCCGGTCGACGTCGTAGAACGCCTGGGTCTGCAGCTGTCCGATCCCGGGCCAGCCGAACACGGTCTCGACGAACACCACCCCGGAGAGCAGGATCGCGAAGTCAAGCCCGGCCATCGTCAGCACCGGCGAGAGCGCGTTTCTGAGAACGTGCCGGCGGATGATCGCGCCTCGGGAGAGCCCCTTCGCAACCGCCGTCCTGGTGTAGGCGGCCGCGAGCGTCTCCTGCATCGAATCGCGCACCACGTTGGCGTAGTAGGGCATTCCAAACAGCCCGAGCGTCAGCGCCGGCAGCACGATCCTGCTGCCGCCGGTGCCCCCATCGATCGGAAACCACGACAGCTCATAGCCGAAGGCCAGCAGCAGCAGGAAGGCGAGGGAGAACGTGGGCACCGACAGAAGCCCGACGTTGACCACGGCCAGCAGCCGGCTGCGTTTGGGCCTCAGGCCATCCCAGACCCCGAGGGCCCCGCCGAGGATCAGCTCCAGCGCCAGCCCGGACAGCCCGAGCTCGGCGGTTGCGGGCAGTCGCTGAGCGATCAGTGTCGCCACCGGCTGGTTCTGGATGTAGGACACCCCGAGGTCGCCGTGCAGCATGCCGACCAGGTAACGCCAGAACTGGGTCATGACCGGCTCGTTGAGGTGCAGGTTGGCTCTCACCAGGGCGAGCACCTGGGGCGTGGCACGCGGGCCGGCGATCGCGCGCGCCGGGTCACCGGGCACCACGAACATCAGCAGGAAGGTCAGCAGCACGACGCTGAATATCGTCAGGACGCCGAGACCGACGCGGGTGGCTAGATATCGAGCCACGACCTGCGCAGCGAGACGGAACCCCGGCGGGCGACACCGTCGCCGATCAGGACGAACGCAAGCACGGTGAGCACGATGCACGCCAGCGGCTCGACCACCTCGTGTGGCATGTACTCGAGCGCGTTCTGTCCGGAGTTGAGCATCTCCCCCCATTCCGGCGTGGGCGGCTGGATGCCGGCGCCCAGATATGACAGTCCGGCCCCGATCGAGACGACCGCCGCGCCGTTGAGCGCCCAGATGACGATCAGCAGCGACGACAGGTGCGGCAGGATGTGCCGGCGCATGATCGTCAGGCTCCCGACGCCCTGCGCGACGGCCGCCTCCACAAACGGGCGCCGGCGCAGCGCGAGGACCTCGCCGAAGATCACGCGCGCCGTCCACGCCCAGTAGAGAGCCGTCACCACCACCACGATCCCGACTATCCCCTCGCCGATCACGCTCGCAAGCGCCAGGCCGGAAATGACCGTTGGCACCGACAGAAAGACCTCGGTGATCCGCATCAGCACCTGCTCCGCGACGCCGCGCACGAACCCGGCGATGATGCCGACCACCGCTCCCAGCCCGATCGAGGTCACGTTCGCGATGAAGGTGAACTCGAGCGTGGTGCGTCCGCCCCACGCCAGCCTGGCGAGCATGTCGCGCCCGATCCCATCGGTACCCAGTATGTGCCCGGGCGAGCCGAGTGGGAGCGGCAGGCCCCGCGGCGAGATGCCGTCGGCGTAGATCCGGTCCGGCGAGCCGAACACCGGCGCAATCAGCGCAAAGACGATCAGCGCGGCCAGCAGCACGATGCCGCCCGTCAGTGCGGCATTCGGCCGAGGACGGGTCGCCGCTAGCGCGCGGGCGACGCCTCCGCGGCTACGCGCGCTTCCAGAGCCGGTCGTAATAGGTGCCGTAGAAGATGTTGTAATGGAAGTTCTCCAGAGCGGGGTTTCGGCCGTCGACGAAGTCCAGGCTCGCCAGGAACAGGCCGGGCGCGTCCTGCGCAATCAGCTGCTCGGCACGCGCCAGGTACTCGTTGCTCTGAGTCGCGTTGGCGGCCGCCAGCGCCCGCGCCGCGAGCGCGTCCACCTTCGGATTCGAGTAGTTCCAGTAGTTGGCCGACCCTCCGGTGACGTAGTTGGAGTCAAGGATGTCAAGCGCCGTCGGCTGCACCTGGTACCAGTCGACCACAGCCGCCGCGAAGTTCTTCTTCTCGGTGGCGATGTTGTAGGCGTTGTCCGACACCGTATCGATGGACATGTCGACCCCCACCGCCTGCAGCTGCTGCTGGAGCACCTGCGCGATGCTGGGATAGGGATCGTCGGACGAGGTGGTGAGCGTGAACGACAGGCGGTCCGCGCCGGCGGCCGACAGCAGTGACCTGGCGCGCTCGGGGGCGTATGTGTACTGCGGTGCGATCCGCGTGTAATCCGGCAGGCCGTCGGGGAACGGAAGCCCCCAGGGGACGCCCGCTCCGTAGGAGATCCGGCTGATCTGCTCACGATCCGCCGCCCAGTTGAGGGCCTGGCGGACCCGTGGGTCGTGGAAGGGCGGCTGGTGCAGGTTGAAGCCGATCCAGCGCACGGCGAGCTCGGGAACCTTGACCACATACCTGGCGAGCGCGGGCTCTGCGCTCACCTGTGGCAGCAGCGTCGGCCCGATTCCCGGGCCGATCGAATCGATGTCACCCTTCTGAAGCTGGAGCAGCTCGGTCTGCGCGTCGCTTCCCCAGCGATAGATGACCGCATCCAGGTAGGGCAGTCCTGTCCAGAAGTAGTTGCGGTTTCGGCTGAAGGTCGCCGTCTGACCAACCGCGTCGTAGCTCGACAGCGTGAACGGGCCCGTCGAGACGACGTGGCGCGCAAACGCAGCTCCCCAGCGCTCGACCGCCTCCCGCGCGACGGCGGCCATGTAGGGCTCGGCGAGGATGTTGGGGAATGTGATGTCGGGGCCGGTGAGCTGGATGCGGAGGGTCATCGGGTCAAGCTGCCTGATGCCCCTGATCGTCCTGGCCTTTCCGGCCGTGACCTCGGCGGCGCCGTCGATCGGATCAAGGTAGCTGGAAGCCCACGACGCGAGCTTTGGATCGAGGACGCGCAGCCACGAGTAGACATAGTCCTCGGCCTTCACAGGGCGGCCGTTCTGGAACGTCACCCCATCGCGAAAGCGGATCGTCCACACCGAGTGGTCGTGGTTGGGCGTCAGCGAGGCGGCGGCGTTGGGGAACGGGCCCTGGCCGTCGGCGCCAAACACCATCGGCGGCGCCGTCGTGCAGTTGCAGATCGAGTCCCAGCTGGGAAGGTCGTAGCCGAGCGCGGGATCGAAGGAGTTGCCGGCCGCCTCCCAGGCCACGACGATCGATCCGCCCCGGCGGCCCCCGCCCGCCGGCGGCCCGGGGATCCCGGGGGCCACGGTCACCGAGCCGAGGGCGGCTGAGGTCTGAGAGCTTGAGGATGGCAGCTTCTGGGAGGTCCCACCGCAACCGGCCACGTAAAGCGCGCCGAGCCCCAACCCCGCGCCGCGCAACAGTTCCCGCCTGGAGAGCGCGCCCGACGCAGGGCGCGGCTGTCCTGGCTGTCGTGGATCTCGGTCGCCCAACGCAGGTCGGCGCGGGAAGTGCATGGCCTCTCCAATCCTCCTCATCGCAGAAACGTGGCCGCGATTGTGCTTTCGCTGAGCGAAAGCGGCTTTCGTTGATCAATAACACTACCGCTCGCCGCCAGATCGCGCAACCCGCACTCGCGCGCGGGCCGGCGCGGCGCTCGACCGACTCCCGCGCGGGGCCGGCGCGGCGCTCGACCGACGCCAGCGTGCGCGGGCCGGTGGGGCGCTCGACCGACGCCGGCGTGCGCGGGCCGTCCCGCGCGCCCCACCGGACGCAGCCGCCCCGCGCACCTGCTTTGATCAACGTGACTGTGCAAAACTGCGGCCGATGCTTGACCTGCCGGCGACCGCGGAGCCCGGCGACCCACTGACGCAGCCGACGAGGGCGCGCCTGTTCGCCCTGCTGTGCGAGCAGCGCCGTCCGATGGGCACGGCCGAGCTGGCTGCGCTGCTTGGCCTGCACCCCAACGGCGTGCGCGCGCATCTCGAGCGCCTAGAGCGTGCCGGCCTTGTGACCCGCGGTCGCAGCCGGCCCACCCGCGGCCGTCCGCCCGACTCCTGGGCGGTGGCTCCCGGCGCGCGCCCGGCCGGCCGTGCCCCCGACGCCTACCGTGACCTGGCGCGCTGGCTTGCCAGGGCGCTGCGCGCGCGGGCGATGAGCCGCAGCGGCATCGAGCGCCTGGGACGTGAGATCGGACGCGAGCTTGCGCAGTCCGGCGACGAGCGTGGGCAGGCCGCTCGCGCCGGCGACCGTCAGCAGCCCGCCGGCACCGGCGACCGTCAGCAGCCCGCCAGCGGGGGCCGCGACGACCGGCCGGCGCCCGCGCCTGGCGAGGTCACCGAGCGGGCGCTCGAGGCAACGCTGGCGGCGCTCGGCTTCCAGCCTGACGTCCGGCGGCGGACCCCCGACCAGATCGAGATCCGGCTTGGCAACTGCCCCTACCGGGAGGCCGCGCGGGAGAACCCGGAGGCGGTGTGCGGGCTGCACCGCGGGATCACCCTCGGGCTGCTCGACACCCTTGCGCCCGGCGCTCGCCTGAGCGACTTCCGGCCCACCGACCCCGCTCGCGCCGGGTGCCGCATCGCCATCAGGGCGGGCTCAGCGCCCGCACCGCTCAGGCCGTCGCCCGCCGGTAGTAGGCGGCGTTGATCTCGGCGAAGTGCCGCCACTCCTCCGGCAGCTGGTCCTCGGCGAAGATCGCGTCCACGGGGCAGGCCTCCACGCACGCGTCGCAGTCGATGCACTCCTCGGGGTCGATGTAGAGCATCTCGACGTTGGCGTGGTCCGCCTCGTCGGGGGTCGGGTGGATGCAGTCCACCGGGCAGACCTCCACGCAGGAGTTGTCCTTGACTCCGATGCACGGCTCTGCGATCACGTAGGTCACGACGGCGTTCCTCCAGGGTTTTTCACCAAGCGCTAGGAAAAATACCATCCTCGGGCCGGCTCAGGCCTCAGCGCGCAGCGCCGCGCCCAACTGCGCCAGGCGCGCTGCCGGCAGCGAGCTCTCCAGGCGGGGAAACAGCGACCGCTCCTCGAAGCGCACGTGCTCGCGCAGGCGGGTGCCGAGCGATCGCACGAGCTCCGGTGTCGGCTCGAGGCTTCCCTCGCGCAGCGCGCGCGCCGCGTCGCTGAGCGCGCGATGGTCCTCGAGCACGCGCAGAGCAAGCTCGCGATCTGCGACCGTGAGCTCAGGCAGCAGCAGCTTCTCCTCCAGCGCGAAATGCCGCTGCTCGTGCTCGTCGAGAAACCGGGTGAACAGCTCCGCGCAGGAGCGCGCCGTCGCCGGCGTGCAGCGCACCAGGCCGGCGGCGACGGCCAGCGCCCGGTGATGGTCGCGTGACAGCGGCGCAAGCGCGGCGCTGCGCCTCATGGCCGGTGTGCGAGCGCGCTTCGCCTCATGGCCGGTCAAGCGCCGGGCTCAAGCGCGGCGCTGCGCCTCGTGGCTCGCCAACCGCCCCACTCGGCGGCCAGCAGTCGGCAAGCGGCTCAGCGGCCAACCGTCGGCGAGCAGCTCGGCGGTCAGCCGTCGCGAAGCAGCTCGGCGACCACGATCGCGTTGTTGTGCCTGTCGTCACGCGCACCGTAGAGCACGGTCACGGTCCCCTCCTGCGCACGCTGGCGCAACCGGGCGAGCTCATCCGAACGGGCCTCAAGCTCGGCCCGGTAGCGGTCCCGGAACTGCGCGAAGCGCTCGGGAACGTGGCCGAACCACCGCCGCAGCTCATCCGAGGGCGCCAGCTCGCGCGCCCACTCGTCCAGCTGCGCCCGCTCGCGCGAGATGCCTCGAGGCCAGACGCGGTCCACGAGCACCCGGTAGCCGTCCCCGGCCGTCGCGGGCTCGTAGATGCGCTTGACCCGGATGTCGACCGCCATCGTCGTAGGGCCGGTCGCCCGCGCCGGTCGACAGTCAGGAGGACGCCCAGCGACCGCTGAGCGCGCGGCCAACCACCAGGCCGACGATCGTCGTGATCAGCACATGGAACGCGAACGCGACAGCGAGCAGCCACCAGGTGTTGATCAGCGCAAGGATCGCCACCGCGCCCGTGACGAACAGGCACGACACCGTGAAGACCGCGAACATCGCCTGCCCGACGAGACTGTCATCCACCGATGCCGACTCCCCCGGATGCATTCGCAGAGTCATCTTTGACCTCCACCACTACTTACAAAAGTGCTGATGTAAAAAGTGTAGCGCCTGGCCCCGGGGTTGCTCTCAACGGCACGCGGGCGTCTTGCCGGCTCGCGCGGCCCGCCACACCCGGCCCGCGCGGCGCCCCACACCCGGCTCGCGCGGCGCCCCACACCCGACTCGCGCGGCGCCGCCCCACACCCGGCTCGCGCGGCGCGCCACACCCGGGTCCAGGTCCAGGTCCAGCGCCCGTCGCCACAGAGCCGGACGCCCGGCCGCGGCGAAGCCAACCGCCCGCGGCTGGCAACGGCGGCGAAGCCAACCGCCCGTCGGCGGGCAGCGGCGTCAGGCGTCCCCGTCTTGCCCCGCGCGCCTCACGCCGGGCTCGGAGATGGCGGCGCGCAACCGCTCAAGGCGCGCCAGCAGCTCGCTCACCCCAGCGGTGCCAAGCGCTCGCTCAAGCTCGGACTGCTGCGCACCGGCCTGGCGGTCCAACCGCTCCAGCAGCGCGCGCCCACGGTCTGACACCTGGAGGCGCACGCGCCTGCCGTCGGCCGGATGCGGGAGCCGGTAGACGAGCGCGTCGGCGGCCATTCGATCGATCAGCTTGGTGAGCGTGGGCAGGTTGAGCAGCACCTGATCGGCAAGCTCGGTGGGCGACTGCCCGGGGCGCTCGGCCAGCGCGCGCAGCACCCGCCAGTAGTCGACCGGGACGCCCTCCAGGCGAAGCGACGCGGCCAGCTCCCGGTTCAGCCGCCAGCCGAGATCCGCCAGGACATAGCTAAGGTGATCCTCGAGCCGGCGCTGCAAATCCAGAATCCCGTGGTCTCGCACGCCCCCTTCGCGCCCACCATAGCCGATCCCGCAACCCCGCCGGAGCCATCTGCTCAGCGGCGGGCCGAGCGGCCGGCGCGCGTGGGCCTGGCGATCCCGCTCTCCGGCCCGCTGGGCCTGCTCGGGCCCTCGTCGCTGAACTCGGCGCTGCTGGCCTGCGAGGAGCTCAACGCGGCGGACGGGGTTGCATCCAGGCCGCTGGAGCTGGTGGTGGTCGACGCCGGCCAGGAGCCGCCGCGGGTGGCGCGCCAGCTCGCCGAGCTCGCCGCCGACCGCAGCCTGGACGCGCTCGTCGGCATGCACACCTCCACGGTGCGCCGCGCGATCGTCAGGCAGCTCGGCGGCAGGGTGCCGTACGTATACACGCCCCCCTACGAGGGCGGCGAGCGGGCGCGCGGGGTGTTCCTGCTCGGCTCCACCCCGGCCGAGCAGCTCTCGCCGGCGCTGCGCTGGCTGGCCGCGCGCGCCGCTCGGCGCTGGGTTCTAGTCGGCAACGACTACGTGTGGCCGCGGCGCGTGAACTCGCTCGCGCGCGAGGAGCTGGCGGTCCTCGGCGCGACGGTCGCCGGCGAGCTTTACCTTCCGTTCGGGGCCACCGACCTTGACGCCACGATCCGCGCGCTGCGCGACGCCCGCCCGCATGCGCTGCTCATCACCCTGATCGGCGAGGAGCTGGTTCGCTTCGAGCGCCGCGTGGCCGACGAGGCGCGGCTGGCCCGCCTCCCGCAGCTGTGCCTGGCGCTGGACGAGAACGTGCTGCTGGCCTTCGCCGAGGTGGCGCCCGCGAACCTGTTCTCGGCGATGGAGTACTTCGCCGAGCCGCCGACCCCCGACGGGCGTCTGATGGCCGAGCGCTACCGCATCCGCTTTGGCCCCGACGCACCGCTGCTGAGCGTCTACGCACAGTCCTGCTACGAGGGCGTGCACGCGCTGGCCGCGCTCGCGCGGCGCGCCGGCTCGCTGCATGTCGGCGCGATCGAAGCGCGCGCCGACGGGACCGTGGTCGAGGCCGGCCGCGGGTCGGCGCGGCTGCGCGGCCGGGCGCTGCGGCCCGACGTTTACCTCGCACAGGCCGACGGCTCCGCGCTGCGAGTACTCGTCCGCCTGCCCAGGGCCGGGCGGTGACGACCCGCACGGCCCGTAACCCTGTCCCTCGCGGAAGCCGAATTCTTTCCATTTCAACTACCTTGTGGTAGCTTGCCGCGTAGGCGGGAGCCCGCCGGACCGTGAGCCAAAGGAGCGGGATCCCACGATCGTCTACCGGGAGCGAGCGCGATGACGGTGTTCAGCGAGGTTGAGGCGGCCCACGGCCAGCACGGGCTGCGGCGGGATGCCATCGGCCTGCGCGAGGTCCTGTTTCAGAGCATCACCGACATGGCTCCGGGGGCGGCGATCGCGGCATCGATCCCAGCCGGCGCGGCCTTTGCGGGCGGGTCGCTGCCGCTGTCGGTGATCTTCGCCATGGTCGCCTGCCTGCTGTGCGCATGGTGCATCGGCGAGCTGGCCCGCGAGCTTCCCTCGGCGGGCTCGCTGGCGACCTACGCGGCGCGCGGGCTTCACCCTTCGCTTGGCTTTCTGGTGGCGTGGGGATACGCGATGGTCGGCGCGCTGATCCCGCCGCTCGTGCTCCTGCAGCTCGGCTTCACGGTGGCCGGCACGCTCCACGGGCAGTGGAGCGCCTATCCCGCCGGGCTGTGGTGGCCGTGGTCGATACTGGGCGTGGTGATCATCTTCCTGGCCGGCTTCTACGGCATCCGGGCATCCACTCGGATGGGCACCGTGCTGGGGGCGTTTGAGATCGCCGTGTTCGTCGTGCTGGCGGTGATGTTCATCATCCGCGCCGGCGCCCACAACACCGGCGCGGTGTTCGGCACCGGGTTCACCCCCAGGGGCTACCGCGGGCTCAGCGGGGTGTTCGCCGGATCGGTGTACACGATCCTCGCGTTCGGCGGCTTTGAGGGAGCCGCGCCCCTGGCAGAGGAGGCGCGAGAGCCACGCCGGGTGATCCGCCGCGCGGTGCTGGGCGCCACCCTGGGGATCGGACTGATCTACATCCTCACCACCTACGCGGCCACGGTCACGTTCGGCCCGGCGCGGTTTGCGGGGTTCGGCACCGCGGGCCCCGACTCGTGGGTGGGGATCGCGAGGGCGATCTATGGCGCCTTCTGGGTCGTCGTGTTCCTGGCGATCGTAAACTCGACGGTGGCCAATGCCAACGCCGGCGTCAACGTCGCCAGTCGCACGGCGTACGCGATGGGCCGGGTGCGCGTTTTCCCGGACCTGTTCGCCGTCGTTCACCCCCGCCACCGCTCCCCGTGGATCGGCGTCACGATCACGTCGCTGTTCACGCTGGCGGTCACCCTCGGCCTCGGCTTCGGCTATGGGCCCACGACGGCGTTTGCGATGGTCGGCACCGGGATCGTGATCATCCTCGTGTCGGTGTACATCCTCGCCGACGCCGCCTGCATCGGCTACTTCGCGCGAAGGCGCGCTGGGCTGAACCCGATCGGGCACGTGCTCGTGCCCGTGCTCGGGGTGCTCGCGTTCATCCCCGCATGGCTGACGGCGGTCGGGATCCCCGCGTTCTCGTTCATCACCCCGCTGACGGCGCCGCTGTCGTACATGGCGTTTGGGATCGGCGGGTGGATGCTCGCGGGGTTGGTGTGGCTGGTGGCCCTCTACGGTCGTCATCCCGAGCGCGTCGTGGAGGTCGGCGTGGTGCACCTGGATCTCGAACCCGGGCCGCAGGCCCCGCCAGCGCGCAGCTGACCGGTGACCGGACCGGACCACAAGCCCGGTGCACCGCGCAAGCGCTCGAGCCCGAGCAGCCGAGGGACCCGATGCGCCTGACCAGAGAGCAGGTCCACTTCAGCTGGGATAACTCGCTTGAGCCAGCCCTCCAGGTCGCGCCGGGCGCTGAGGTTGAGCTTCAGACCGCGGACGCGTCGGGAGGCCAGATCGGCCCAAGCTCGGTCCACGCGGACGTGAGCGCGATCTCGCTTGAGCGAGTCAACCCCGTGACCGGCCCGATCCTGGTCGAGGGGGCAAAGCCGGGCGACGCGCTTTTGGTGGAGATCCTGGAGGTCGAATGTGACAGCTGGGGATGGACGGCGAACATCCCCGGATTCGGGCTGCTTTGCGACGAGTTCCCCGATCCTCACCTGGCGATCAGCCGGATCTCCCAGGGCACGGTCACGCTTCCGTTCGGACCTCGGCTGCCGGCGGTGCCGATGATCGGGACGCTTGGGCTGGCGCTTGCCACGCCCGGAGCGCACCCGATCCTCCCCCCCAGCCGACAGGGCGGGAACATGGACATTCGCCACCTGACCGCCGGGGCATCGGTGCTCCTGCCGGTCGCGGTCCCGGGCGCGCTGCTGTCGCTGGGAGACGTGCACGCCGCGATGGGAGACGGCGAGGTGTGCGGCACGGGCATCGAGACCACCGCCCGGGTGCGCCTGCGCGTCAGCCTGCAGCCGGGGCGGGCGCCGAGGTTCCCGGTGCTTGAGACCAGCGGAGCCAGCGACCGCAACGGCCCGGCGCTGGCGGCGACCGGCATCGGGCCGGATCTGTTCGAGGCCGCCCGCGAGGCGGTGCGCGGCCTGCTCGACGAGCTCGAGCGGCGCTTGGGCCTGGCGCGCCTGGACGCCTACCTTTTGGCGAGCGTGGCCGCGGACCTGAAGATCTGCGAGCTGGTCGACGCGCCCAACTGGGTGGTCTCAGCCCACATCGAGCAGCGGCTCCTCGCCGGGCTGTCCGGCTGAGGGCCGGCTCGCTGCACGCCGCTGCGGTCGCGCCAACAGGACCGCCCCCGCGATCACCGTGGCGAACGCCACCACGCGGAGGATCCCGAGCGTCCCGGACGGCACGCGCTCGCCGAGCAGCAGCGTGCCGGCGGCGATCGGCACCAGGTTGGTGAGCAGCGTTCCGATGCCCGCAACCGTGAGCGCCGCCTCCCGCTGATAGCCGACCTGGAGAAGCGAGCTGCCGGCGACATACCCCCCGATCAGCCCGACCGCGAACGCAACGCGCGCTCCCCCCTCGGTCGCCAGCTTGGTGCATATGTCCCCCACGCTGAACATCAGGCCGCCGGCGACCCCGTCGGCGACGCCGCGACGCAAAGTCGCCCGGCTGGCGATCAGCACCAGCGCGGCGGCGATGGCGGTCGCGCCCAGCCACAGGACGATCGCCGCCGTCGACCCACGCCCGTCGGGCGCCGAGCCGCCGCTCAGCGACACCGCCAGCAGCGCCAGCCCCGCCACCCCGATCACCGACCCCGCGAGCTCGCGCCTTCTCAACCGCCGCCGCGCGACCCGCGCGCTGGCCAGCGCGAGGATCGCGAGGCCACCCGCCGCGACGCTCTGCACGAGCGCCAGCGGCGCGAGCGCGAGCGCGGCGACGTACAGGCCAAAGCCCGCGCCCTCCATCGCGAACGCCACCAGCCAGGGACGGCTGCCGGCCAGCAGCCTCAGCAGCGCCAGCGGCCGGCGGAGCGACAGTGCGGGCAGCCGCCTGACGGCGCTCTGCTCGCGCACGTACGCCAGGTTCACCAGGCTGGTCGACGCGAGCGCCAGGACCAGCCCGGCCGGCACGGCCGCGCTCATCAGCCGTCGATCTCGCGGCAGGCGTCGACGTGCTCGGCGTTCTGCTCAAGCAGTCCGCGTGCCAGGTCAAGCATCTCGGAGATCCGCTCGTCGGCAAGCCGGTAGAGGATCGTCCGGCGCTCGCGGCGCGTGGTCACAAACCCGCACCAGCGAAGGCAGGCAAGGTGCGCCGAGACCCGCGGCTGGCTGGTTTTGACCAGCTCGACGATCCGCCGCACGGGCAGCTCCCCGTCGCGCAGCAGCTCCAGCACGCGCAGCCGCGTGGGGTCGCCCAGCGCACGGAAGTACTTGGCCAAAAGCTGACGCTCCGTCGGCCGCTCCGGAAGCCTGAACGGGGCCGTCGCGGTGGCGCCGGCCCGGACGCCCAAATCCTCGGGCGCGCCGGGGGCGGCGCTCCCGCTCGTGGGTGTGGCGCTCGCCGACCGGCGAGTCGTCGCTGCGGAGCCTCGCACGCACCGAGGATAAACCCACGGGTTGCGCAGGCAGCCGGGCTGCGGGAAACCACGCTCACGTTCCCGCGGCTCATGCCGAACACGGCGGTATGCGGTTGTCCCAGTGCGCAACACGCGCAGCGTTGAGGCTGGCGCGCACGAAGCCCGACGCCCGGTGCCGGGCCCGCCGGCTCGCCGGTCGTTGGCAACGGGCGAGAACGCGCGCTCGGTGGCTGCCGATGGCGGGCGCGATGCTCGCGCTGCTCGTCGTCTACGGCGCATGGCAGCTCTCCGGCGTGCGCGTGGGACCCCGGCCCCTGATCGGTGATGCGTTCTTCTATCCGGTCGGGATCGCTGCCGCCGGCGCGTCGGCCGCCGCGGCGTGGAGGTGCCGCAAGGCGCCGAGGCTGCGCGCGGCCTGGCTGCTGCTGGCGCTGGCTTCGGTCACGTATCTGGGCGGCGATGTCGCGCAGACGCTGTATGAGCTGGCGGGCCGCCGGCCGTATCCGTCGATCGCAGACGGCCTTTACCTGTCCTTCTACCCGCTCGTGCTCTGGGGGCTGCTCCTGTTCCCGACCGGACGGCGCACCCGCAGGGATCGCGTGCGGCTGGGCCTGGACATGGCGGTCGTGGCGGTCGGTGGATTCATGGTGGTCGTCTACCTGGTGCTGGGACCCACGATCGTGCAGGCCAGCCCGGATCCGCTCCAGACGGCGTTCTCGGTCGCCTACCCGGTCGGCGACATGGTGCTGCTGGTGGGCGTCGCTTCAGTGCTGCTGCGACGTGCCGCGCCGTCCAGCGTGCTCGCGTTGCAGCTGATGGCGTCCAGCCTGATGTTCTTCGTCGCCGCCGACCTCGTCTACGGCTACATCACGCTGCACTCCAGCTATCAGGGCGGCGACCCGGTGGACTCGCTGTGGATGATCGCGATCGCTGTGTTCGCCATCGCGGCCTCCGCGCAGCGGCCTCCGGGGGCAGGCGAGGACGGGCTCGCGCCGCAGCCGGCTCGCAGCGCGAGCTGGGTGCCCTACGTCGCGATCGTGGCCGCATCGGTCGTGCTGCTCGTCGACGAGCGCGGTGACCCGTTTTTCCCGAACCTGAGCCTGGCCTTCGCCGTGGTGGTGCTGGCGATGCTCGTATCCGCCCGGCAGCTGGTGGCGCAACGCGACCTCGTGCACGCCCAGGGCCAGCTCGCCTACCAGGCCCTGCACGACGCGCTCACCGGGCTGCCCAACCGGGCCCTGGTGCTCGACCGTGCCGAGCAGATGCTCTCGCGCGCGCGCCGCGACCCCACCGCGGTCGCGGCCCTGTACATCGACATCGACGGCTTCAAGCAGATCAACGACACGCTCGGCCACGCCACCGGCGATCAGGTCCTGCGCGTGGTCGCGGGGCGACTGTCGGAGGTGATCCGCGGCTCGGACACGGTCGGACGGCTCGGCGGCGACGAGTTCATCGTGCTCGTCGACGGGTACGCGCTCGACGCGGGGCCTGAGATGATCGCCGAGCGCATCTGCGAGGTGATCGCGCAGCCGATCGAGCTCGAGCGGGCAGAGCGCCGCAGCCTGAGCGTCACCGTCAGCATTGGGATCGCGGCTGGTCTGCGCCCGGGGGCCGACGATCTGCTGCGCGACGCCGATCTCGCCCTCTATGAGGCAAAGGCCGCCGGCAAGAACCGATGGCGGGCGTTTGAATCCAGGATGCACAGCGCGCTGCAGGACCGGATCGCACTCGAGCTGGACCTGCGCGAGGCGCTGGACGCCGGCGACCAGCTGTTTCTGCTCTACCAGCCGATCGTCGACCTGCGCACCGAGACGATCACCGGCGTGGAGGCGCTGCTCCGCTGGCGGCACCCAGAACGCGGCGTGCTGGGCCCGGACGCGTTCATAACGCTGGCCGAGGAGACGGGGCTGATCGTGCCGATCGGCCGCTGGGTCCTCAATGCCGCCTGTCGTCAGGCGGCCGCGTGGCGGGCCGCACGCCGCCCGCTGGATGTCGCCGTCAACCTGTCGGCGCGCCAGCTCGACAGCGAGCGCCTGATCGACGACGTGACCGCGGCGCTTGAGCGCACCGGCTGCGATCCCGGCGCGCTGGTGCTGGAGATCACGGAGACCACGCTGATGAGCGACTGCGGTGCGGCGGCCGAGCGTCTGCGCCAACTGAAGCACCTCGGCGTGCACATCGCGATCGATGACTTCGGCACCGGTTACAGCTCGCTTGCATATCTGCGCCAGCTGCCGGTGGACGTGCTCAAGATCGACCGGGCGTTCATCGCCGGACTCGCCCAGTCCCGCGCATCCAGGACGCTCGTCCAGACACTCGTGCAGCTGGGCAGGGCGCTGGGCATGCAGACCGTGGGCGAGGGGATCGAGGACGAGGCACAGCTGCGCGAGCTCCAGCATCAGGCCTGCGACAGAGGCCAGGGCTTCCTGTTCGCCCGGCCGCTGACGGCGGAGGCGATCGACGATCTTCTCGGGCTCGGCGCGACGCGTGGCGACATCGGCGACGCCCGCGCCGCGCGCACGCCGGCGTTCTAGGAGGGCCCTGAAAAAGTGATGTTTTCAGGCTGAGTGATCATCGCGCGGGGGGCCGGCATGTCGGGCGGTGGCCGGCGCGGTTTTGGCCGGTTCTGGCGGTCTCGGAGCGCCTGGATCGGCCTGCTCGCTCGTTGGGGCGCCCCGTGGCGCCGTCTGATGCCGTCTTGCCCCGGTTCCCTCGGGGCTCATGGTGTCGCTGGTGCAAGGTGTCGGGCGATCGGGTCGAGGTTCACCAGCGCGGCAGCCCAGCTGGCTTGCAGGGTGGCTTTGGCGCTGCCGATGTATCGGCTCTTGCGCGCGCCGTAGGGGACCGCGAGCAGGCCAAGGAGCCGCTCGATCCTGGGCCGGCATGCCGTAGGTGCGCGGCGGTGTCGGGATCGTTGAGCGCAGCGCGTGCGGCGATGATCAACTCTTCGTGTTCGCCGAGCGCGATCTGTCGGCTCTCTCGGCCGGGGCAGCACCGTTCTTTCAGCGGGCAGGCGCGACACAACTTCCGGGAGATCCGCGCGGTCCGTACCCCCTTCTTGGAGGTCGTGATCATCGTCGTATGCCCGGCCGGGCACCTGACCGTCCCGGCGGCCGGGTCGATCGTGAAGTCGCGCTTGCCGACACGCCCCTCGACGATCTCGCCTTCCGGGACCGGGGCGAGCACGTCAACCTGACGCTTGGCCAGCTCCGCGCGCACGACACCGTTGCCGTAGGCGGTATCGCCCAGGATCCGCTCGGGACGATGCTCGAGCGGCTGGGAGTCGATCAGGTGCTTGGCCTGCGGGCCGTCCGCTTCACCGCCCGGCGCGACATGCACCGCCATGATCAACGGCTCGCTGGTATTGCTGACCGCGGCCGACAGCTTGAACCCGTCAAACCGCTGCGAGCTGCTCTTGCGACCGTGCTGCATCTCCGGATCGATCGTCGAGATGATCCTGCCCGGCCTGGTCCCCCTGTGCAGGCGGGGAACACCGTCCTGGTCGACATCAAAGTCCTGCCCGATCAGATCGCCCAACAGCTCATACGCCGCCTTCACCTGCTCATCCTCAAGCAGCCCGTCGGCCTGCTCGACCGCGAGCATCGCGCGCTGCGCGTCCTGCGCGACCCGGGTCAGCATCCGCTCCCGCTCGGCCTTGACCCGCCACTGACACTCCGGCTTCTCACCCGGCTTCTCATAGTCGAACTCCAGGCCCGCGACCAACATCTCGCCCGCGTCGGGGTCAACCGCGGCGACCGCGTCGATCAGCTTGCGTACCCCGAACCGAACCAGCCGGACGGTGTCCTGCGTCGCGGCCGCGCCCAGCATCGGTGTCGAATCGACGATCTGCTCGATCGGACCGTCCAACAACCCCAACTCCCGCGCGAGCCGCAACGTGTTCTCCAACGCCAGCCCTTCCTTCTTATGCAACAGCAACCGGGCGCGAAACTTCGTCAACGACGTCGGATGCCAGCCCTGATGATCGACCGGCAGATCCAGCGCCGCCTTCCACCGCAGATCCCACCGCACCGACTCCATCGCCTCCTCATCCGACACACCGGTCCGATGCTGCAACAACAACACCTTCGCCAACTGCGACGGCGGGATCGACGGGCGACCCATCCGCTCCGCATAGCACTCCGAGAAGTCCTGATCGCGCACGATCCGATCACCATGCTCAGCCAACAACGCGTAAAACGACCCCTCCAGCAACGGCCCCATCATCACCGCCGCATCAAACATCCCGACCTGAGCAGACCTGGTAGCAAGCATGCCCGAAAGGGTCTTAAACGGGTCGGACAGACCCCGACATTTTCAGGGCCCTTCTAGATCGTTGATTCCGAACCGATGGTCGGGTGTTCAGTGGGTGTAGGCGGTGAAGTGCCGGCCGGCTTCGTCGGTGATGCCTTGCTCCCAGAGCAGCCAGTTGTGCCAGATGCCGGCGGCGAGTGCGAGCAGGCGCAGGCCGACGCGGGTGGCGACGCCGAGGACGGTGCGGCATCGCAACCCGGCGAAGAACATCATGTTTGCGATCACGGCCGACGCGGGTGGCGACGCCCAGGACGGTGCGGCCGCCGTGGCGTTCGAGCGTGAAGGTGTCCTTGAGCGTGTTGACGACGGACTCGACCCATTGGCGCACGCGGCCCAGCTTGCCGAACCGCCGCGGCTCGCCTTTGCGGTCGGGGCGCACGAAGTTTGCTTGCAGGCTGGTCATGAAGTCCTCGAACTCCTCGCCGGCGAATCCTTTGTCGGCGAGGACCGTGTAGCCGTCGAGGTCCAGGCCGCGCAGCATCTCGGTGGTCACTTCGCGCTCGCCGAGGTTGGCGGGTGCGAGCTCGAAGCGGGTGGCGTCCCACAGCTGCTGTAAATCCGTAGCCGTCAAGGCGACGGCGTAGGTTCCCTCAAGTCAGGCAAACGACTACGAAGGAGGCCTACGCCGT
>Ga0070737_10001899_pt1 | contig 27456 bp, 30 predicted proteins | sample Coa_R1_10_FD_66438 | JGI IMG/M metagenome (GOLD analysis project Ga0070737, IMG submission 66438) | Surface soil microbial communities from Centralia Pennsylvania, which are recovering from an underground coalmine fire - Coalmine... | ecosystem: Environmental > Terrestrial > Soil > Unclassified... | reverse complement strand
TGCTCCTCCTAATGAAAGCTTTTTCGTTTCTTCATTAGCTAGGGAGCATCACCATGCTTTTGGCAAGCTCTTCAAGGGCTGGCGAACCTGCCGCTATTTTGGGCGAAATTTAGGAAGCTAGGGACATTTGATACAGTGGTAGCGCTTCATATGCTTGAACACTTTAGTGAGTCTGATATGTATCGTGTTCTAAGCAATGTCCTGAAGGTAACTTCACAGCGTCTTGTCCTGGCTGTGCCATATGAGCGGATCGAGCCGGAAGTTGCCTATGGGCATCTGCAACTTTTTACACGTGCAAAGCTTGAGGCGGTTGGGCATTGGTGCCTCGAGCAGTTAGAGGGTGCTGGTAAGATGTGGTGTGAGGACTGCGTAGGAGGGTTGCTTTTAATTGAACGGAAATAGCTGATACTATGCCGGATAGAGTCACTTTTTTCATTGTGTGGCTCTATCCGGCATTTGTCGTCTTAGCAGCTAAGTTCCGGTAGGCGTTGGCGCGTGATGGTAACGAACGACTGTACTTGTGAATCGCGTGGATAAGCTTCTATCAAGTCGTGGCGGATGTAGTTCGTGAATTGCTGGAACATAAGGGTGGCGTTCATTGCCGTTAATGCTGGTACAGCTTTATCGGCGATTTCCAGGCTTTTCTCTCTTTCTCCGATGCGGGCGTAGGCGCTCGCTAGTGGTACCAAAGTGATCGCGTGGCGTAGTGTCCAGTGCTGTGGTAGCGAGCCAAGGGCTTCTTGAAAGTGTCTGATGGCGGTTGCATAGTCGCCGTTTATCATGGCGCAGTTCCCCGCTTGCTGGTGCCACTTGGTGCGGTCAAATTCTTCGTTTGGTGCGAGCTGGTTGAGCAGTGCCTCGGATGACTCAAGCTTTTCTGATGCGGTGCGCTTCTCATGAAGCATAGTCGCGTTCTCTGCCCAACACGCGAACAGGTGCGCCTTGAGCCGTCGTGAAGCTTCGTCTTGCCGGTTCCCAATAATCTTTAACGCTTCCTGTATGGCCTCAATCGCTTTCGCGTGCTGGTTGCATTCCTGATAGATGTAAGCTGCCCAACTGAGGCTTTCGGCAATATTCCATGTGTCATGTGATTCGATGGCTGCCAGGTATCCGCGATTGTGGGCGTAAAAGGCTTCTTTATATCGCTGCTGAAAGTAGAGTGCGGCTCCCATCAGGCGATACGCTCCTGAGTAAAGGAAAGGTAGAGCGTCGGGGTAAAGTGTTGAGTGAGTGAGATTGATCTTCCCCTACTTTCGTAGAGTCACTAAACATGCGAATCCTGTTGCTCAAAGGCAGCGGGACTCTGATACGCTAACGATGAATGACGACGCTGGCGATTATAGAAGACCTCGATCCATTCAAAGATGGAGCCTTTGGCTTCTGCACGACTCTGATAGGCCTGCCGATTCACACACTCGGTCTTGAGCGAGCTAAAGAAGCTCTCCATCATGGCGTTATCGTAGCAGTCGCCTTTGCCACTCATGCTCACTTGAATCTGAAACTGGGCTAGCACGGCTTGATAGGCCAGACTGGTGTACTGACTGCCCCGGTCGGAATGGTGCAGCAGCTCCTCAGCTGGTTGGCGTCGGCCCAGGGCCATCCACAGAGCCGCCTCCACCAGACTCTCCTCTCGATGCGAAGCCATCGCCCAGCCCACCACTAGCCGGGAATAGACATCCAGCACCACGGCCAGATAAAGCCAGCCTTCAGCGGTCCACACGGCGGTAATATCTGTGAGCCATTTGCGATTCGGAGCAGGAGCCGTGAAATCGCGTTGCAAGAGATTGGGAGCCACCGGATCACTGTGGTGACTATCCGTGGTGCAGATGCGGCGCCGTTTCTGGATAGCTCGCAAGCCAGCTTGCTGCATCAAGCGCGCCACTCGATGCTTGCCGCAACGGATGCCTTGTGCCCGCAACTCGGCATGCACGCGTGGGCTGCCATAGACCTGCCTTCCCTGCTCATGGGCGTGGCGGATCTGCTCGGTCAAGCACTCATTGTCCCGTTGGCGCTGACTGGGTTCTCGCTTGCACCAGGCGTAATAGCCACTTTCAGAAACACCCAGGACTTGACACATGGTTTTCACGGGGTACTCCTGCTGATGCTCGCCAATGAATTGATATCTCCTTCCTACGTTCTCGAAAACACGAGTAAAGCCTTTTTTAAAATGTCACGCTCCTGTCGCGTCACCTCCAGTTCGCGTTTGAGGCGGCGCAATTCCTCCTCCTGAGCTGTCTGATGGCCGCTTCCCGGAAAGGCGTCGTCTCCATGGGCGGCGAGGTCCTTGCGCCACTGATGAATGGAGGTGTCAGAGATGCCCAGCTCACGGACCACCTGTGCGATTGGCTTGCCGCTCGTCTGCGCCAATCGCACCGCTTCGCGTTTAAATTCCTGCGTGTACGTCTTTTGCACTTTTGCCATGATCCTGCTCTCCTTCTGTCTGAAGTAGTATACCCCAAAGGTTTCTCTACTCCACGAAATCAGGGGAAGTTCATTCCGTGATCCTGGACATGATGAGCGTCGAGAGCTATCGTGCCAAAGAAGCTAGCCAGCAGCATTCCCTCACGGACTCCACTGTTGCTGGCACTCACAAATCGGAAGAAATGGTAATCGCTACCGGCAATTCTAATTGACATTTAACACTCATCCTACACTTGACTTCGTGAAGGTGAAGCGTCTTCTCACTGGTTTGATCATTTGCCCTCGTCAGCAGGCTTAGCCAACCCGTGCATCATGAATTCAATGACTGTGTTGAAGACCTCTTCAGGGAGGGGTGGAGCACCCTCCGTTGTTTCACCTCCTTCTTGAGGCCAGATGATCCAGCGCAGCGCGACGAAGTGGCCGATGCCCATGAGCGCGTAGGCCAGCGCTTCCGGGTCCATCGACCTGATCTGCCCGGCCTCCATGGCGGCCCGCAGGCCGCGCGCGTAGCCGCGGCTGATCCCCTGGTAGTAGGCCTGCGCGGCCTCGGGGGCAAATCGCTCCGCCTCCTGCACAATCGTATAGATATGGCGATGAACCATTGCGAACTCGAAGAAAGCCGCGAAGCCGCGCCGCTCTGCTTCTAATCGATCGGTGGCGCCTTCCATACCCGTTCTTGTCGCCTGACGAAAGCTTTTCCCCAGGTCTTCCACCAGTTCAACGAAGACATCGCGCTTGGTGTGGAAATAGATATAAAAGGTGCCCTGCGCTACCCCCGCGCGCCTGGTAATCTCCGTGATACTGGCTTCATAGTAGCCCAGTTCCCCAAAGACGGCCTCGGCCGCATCCAGAATGCGCCTGCGCGTGGCCTCGCCCCTTGCGGTAAGGGGCATCAGCTGACCGTCATTGTGGACAAAAGGCGTTGGTGTTTCCTCCACCGTCCCACCTGTTGCTTCTGCTTGTGAATGATCGTGTGCCGTCATCACGTTCTCCTTAGTGTTCTCCTAGCTGTCTCTACAAGAATCGCACAAACCGTGGTGCTTTGTCTACGCTTCAATCGGTTGATTCGACCCGTTTCTTCGTGAACACGAGCAAAAGGCACGAAGGTAGGCAAAATACCGGGCTGGTGATGACATGAGGAACCACCACCGCTGGCATGTGCCGACCTGGCAAAAATAAAGCAGCATGCGGGAAAAGAAGGAGCGGTTTTTTTGGAAATATCACTTGCCCGGGGAGGGTTCCAATCCATGTGTGATGAATTCGAGTACCGAGGTAAATATTTCCCCGGGCAGATGTGGCGGCTTTTCTCGTGTTCCGTCTCCTTCTTGAGGCCAGATGATCCAGCGCAGCGCGACGAAGTGGCCGATGCCCATGAGCGCGTAAGCCAGCGCTTCCGGGTCCATCGACCGGACCGTTCTGACTTCCATCGCGGCCCGCAGGCCGCGCGTAGCCGCGGCTGATCCCCAGGTAGTAGGCCTGCGCCGCCTCGGGCGCAACACGTTCCGCCTCCTGCACAATCCTGTAGATGCGGCGATGCGTTGAGGCAAACTCGAAAAACGCGGCTTTGCCGCGTTGCTCAACCTCCAGTCGATTCGGAATAGCTTCAATAGCCTTGCGAGTCGTGGCGCGCAGGCGCTTCCCCAGGTCTTCCACCAACACGGCGAAGATCTCGCGCTTGGAGTGGAAGTAGATATAAAAGGTGCCCTGCGCGACCCCCGCGCGCCTGGTAATCTCCGCCACGCTCGCTCCATAGTAGCCCAGCTCCCCAAAGACGGCCTCGGCAGCATCCAGCACGCGCCTGCGCGTGGCCTCACCCCTGGCAGTCAGGGGCATATGCCTGCTCCTGATGCTCCTGGAAGGAGTGCGGTTCTCTTCCCTCCCTTGAGTCGTGCTACTCCCCGGCGGTATGTGTGCATGATCACCACGCTCTTCTTTGATCATTGCTCCTCCCGTGTCTTGACTTTCTGCATGAGACCAGGTACAGTATATGATAGATGACTCATGTATCATATTATACCATAGAAAGGTACTTGAGTGCTTATAAAGTACGGTCAGCAGGGCGCGGTCATCGAGGCACCGTTGCCCCGCCTCGAGGGAATCGTAGGAGGTGTTCGGCCAACCGTCGGGCTGATGGCCCTGGCCACGTACTTGCCGGAGCAGGTACAGAATGCCGCGTACATTGCCGAGCAGTCCGGCATCGAGGAGGACATTGTGCGTCACAAATTGGGCATACGGCAGAAGCGGCGCGCCGGGCCAGCCGACCACGCCTCGACGATGGCGTTGAAAGCTGCCACGCTTGCTCTGGAGCGTGCGGGAGTAGAGGCGCAAGCGCTCGACCTGATTCTCTACTCCGGGAGCATGCACAAGGACTTTTATGTCTGGTCAGCCGCGAACCGCGTTCAGTACCTGCTGGGAGCGACCCACGCCTATGCCTTTGAACTGGCAGCGCTCTGCACCACGAATGTGCTTGCGCTCAAGGTCGCACGCGATCTCATGACCGCTGACCCGCAATTGCGCACCGTGCTGATCTGCGGTGGCCACCGCACAGCTGATCTGATCGATTTTCGCGATCAGTCCAGCCGCTTTCTCTTCAACCTGTCCGATGGCGGGAGCGCCATGGTCCTCCGGCGCGACTATCCCGCCAATCACGTCCTGGCGTCATCTTTCCTGACCGATGGTTCGCTCGCCGAGGAGGTCGTCATCCCGGCAGGCGGGACGCGCCTCCCCACGTCGCGCGAGACGCTCGAACGCGGTCTGCATACCTTTCACGTCTCGGACGCACAGAAGCTCAGGGACGGGTTGGACGACCACTCCGAGCAGCGTTTTGTGCAGGTGGTTTGTGAAGCGGTCGAGCGCAGTGGATATACCCCTGCCGACATCGCTTTTCTCGCCATCAATCATATGAAACCATCCACCCACCGGCGCATCCTCGCCATGCTGGGGCTGCAAGAGCAGCAATCCCTCTATTTAGCCGACTACGGCCATATCGGGGCGCCCGACCAGGTCCTCGCCCTGGAATTAGCCAGCGCGAGTAGGCGTCTCAAACCTGGGGATCTGGTGGTCATGGCAAGCGCCGGACTGGGTTTTACCTGGGGTGCAACCGCGATCCTCTGGGGGTGATGGTTCTACCGCGGCTCGCGAGAAAGCACGGCTCGATGCGCCGGGTACAAGCAGGACAGGCAAGGAGGCAACTATGACATTCATTCACGTGGGAGAATGGCTTGCACGCCGCGAGCAACTGACCCCGGAGAAGATCGGTGTAGTCGATGGTGAGACGCAGACCCGGCTGGCCTACCGCGAACTGCATGTGCGCGCGCGGGCGTTGGGCGCGCTCTTGCAGTCGCAGTACGCCATCCAGCAGGGCGATCGCGTCGCGATCCTGGCCATCAATGCCCCGGAGTACCTGGATGCCTTTTTCGCCTGTGCCCTGATCGGGGCGGTCCTGGTGCCGCTCAACTGGCGTTTAACCGTGCATGAGTTAACGACGATTCTCGCCGATTGCGCGCCCAGGCTGCTCGTGCATGATGCGGCGTACCAGCAGAAAGCAGCTGAAGCCGCTGCTGCCGTGTCTGCCAGGCAGATCGAGCCGCTGCGCCTGCTCCCCATGTCGGCATTCCCCGGAGCTGATGCGCGGCTCGCCTTGCAGGCCGTGCCTTTCCACACGCCCGATGGTGAGGAAGCAGCGCTGATCCTCTATACCTCCGGTACCACGGGCGTTCCCAAGGGGGCCATCCTCTCGCACCGCATGATTACCTGGAATGCCATCAACACCCAGGTCAGCTGGGGCCTCTGGGATAGCGATATCACCCCCACCTTCGCACCGTTCTTTCACGCCGGCGGCCTGAACGTCCTGACCACCCCCCTCTATCACTGTGGCGGAACGGTCGTGCTGCTGCGTTCTTCGGAGCCGGCGGCGGTCTTGCGTGCCATCGAGCAGGAGCGCTGCACGATCGTCTTTGCGGTGCCGACGGTCTTCCAGATGCTGTTGGAGCATCCCAACTTCGTGACAGCGGATCTCTCCTCCGTACGGTTTTGCGTCACGGGTGGCTCCTCCTGTCCGCTGCCCATCATTCATCGCTACGCGGCACGAGGCCTGCAGTTCCGCCAGGGTTATGGGATGACCGAGGTGGGCGTGAACTGCTTCAGCCTGGCCCCTGAAGATGCGCTCCGCAAGGCAGGGTCGGTTGGCCGACCAGTCTTCCACTCACGCGCGCGCATCGTCGACGACCAGGATCGCGACGTAGCCCCCGGCGAGGTGGGTGAGTTGGTGCTGGCCGGGCCGCACGTCTGCTCTGGCTACTGGCAGCGGCCAGAGGCGACGGCAGAAGCCTATCGCGGCGGCTGGTGGCATACCGGCGACCTGGTGCGCTGCGATGAAGAGGGCTATTACTCCATCGTCGGGCGCAAGAAAGACCTGTTTATCTCCGGGGGAGAGAATGTCTATCCCGCCGAGGTGGAGGCAGTCCTTCTCAACCACCCGGCGATAGCAGAAGCTGCGGTGATCGCCGAGCCCGATCCCAAATGGGGAGAGGTTGGGCTGGCCGTCGTCGTCCTGCGCACTGCGGGGAGTTTGGCGGCCCAGGACGTGATTACGTTCTGTGCTGACAGGCTTGCTCGCTATAAGATACCTCGCAGGGTAGTATTCACGGATGCCCTTCCGCGCAACGCCATGGGTAAGGTTCTCAAGGCAGAACTGCGCGCGCGCTTCGTCGAGTGAGCTTGCAGGCACCGCCGGGCGGGTGGTCGGCCGGACTGTATCTGACGTAGTTATGGAGCATTGGGAAGAAGTTGAAGGGCAGGAGATGTATGCGTATTCGTATTGGACTTCTCGTAAAGGACGGCATGGCGGCTATTCACGCAACGATACCATCTCGATCTGGTAGTTCCCGTAGCGAATTTCTGTGCGCGTACATTGCTCTTGACAGATGCACGAGATCACTGTCTGCTGCGGCACTGTGTCGCCATCGAGTGCGATACCCGTTCCCAGCGCAGCTACCTGGTCGGCGAGCGCTGGCTGAAACGGCTTTCTCTGCTTGCTGATAGCGTTCATCGAGCAGTTCGCGCATAAAGTCGGCCTCATCGGAGCGGGTTCGTTGTGTGCGGACTTGTGTGAAGCGCTTGCCTGAGAGTGGCTCCACGGTCAGAGACACATTACACACTCCTTCGCGCTGATATTTATAATCCACACGAGCCGCTTTCCCCTGTTTAGTCCCAGCGTTGTAGATGAAGGGTGAACAACCACCTACCGCTCCGAGCGTTCTTCTTTCTGTTTGTGTGTACACCTCCTCATCTCGATCAGGTGCCAACACTTTGCCCACCTCGTCCGTCTTATCTGATACAGAGAACAGTGCGTTCTTCATTTACCACCAAGAAAAGCGGGAGGACTGATCATGACAGAGAATACATTCAGCAAAGAAGGGGCCTCTAGTGGGGGCCTGGGAGCTGTTGGGCTACTCGATCTCACAGGCGTGCAGAGTCTGGATAGCTTGGCGACGATGGGCCGGATCAAGACGGTTGGGACTGCTCTCGTGCCTGAGGCTTTCCTGGCACACTTTAGTACCCTGCCCATTGGAACGGTGGGCGATCTCGTGGTCGTCCCTACGGCCCCCGGAGGGAAGGTCAAGGTGCGCAAGGGCTTTATCCAGATGAGCGGCGAGGCGCTCGCCAGTGGTACCGGGAATCCCGCTGATATCCTCGTCGTCAATGGGCGGCTGCTCATCACCAGCCCGGCTGAGGCGGTTGGCTACCGGCAGATCATCGTCGTGGGGCAACTGCTGGCCCCGGCATCAAGTCGCAGTCTTCTGGAAGCCGCGCTCTCGTGCTTGATCGGAGAAGTCCTCTACTACCCGGAACCTTTCCGCATCTTTACCGCACCCACGCGCTTTGATCGCGCCTTTTTCGATCTGCTGGACGCACCTATCAATCTTGTCTTGATCGGAACCGCGTCGGTGGCAAGTGATGTGACGGCTGATCTGCTGCGGGCAAAGGTTGCAGAGATCACCCTGGTGGGAACGCTGGTTGCGCCGAGGAACCTGGTCCCGCTGCTCCAACTGCTGGCAACCACCAACGTCGGCCAGATTGGGGCAACAGAACAAGGCTAACGACGAGCTTTTCGATGGAGAGATCACCCTTGATGCAGACACTCTTCGAGCAGGTCTACGAGCGCCATTACCAGGTACTCTATGCCTATTTTGTAGGCCGAACGGCGGAGGCGGAGGTGGCTCAAGATCTGTTGCAAGAGACATTTCTGCGCGTCTGGCGGCATCGAGCGAGCCTGCAAGAACGGAATGATGAGCAGCAACGGGCCTGGCTCTTTGCCATTGCCCACAATCTGCTCACCGACTATTACCGCCATCGCACCACTCGCTCTGCCGCCGAGGACGAATTCGCCCAGGTCGCGCTCGCATCGGAGGTCTCGCGGAGTGAGATGGAGGAAAGGCTCGAGGAGCGAGAGCTGGTTGCCCTGCTGGATCTGGCGATCAGGCGGTTGCCAGAGGATCTGCGTACCGTGCTGGCACTCTCCATCCTGGCAGAGATGTCCAGTACCGAGATAAGCGCTGCCCTTGGAAAGCCAGCAGGCACGATCCGCTACCAGCTCGCCAGAGCGCGCAAGTATCTAGCAGACGAACTGCAACCGTTCATAGCTCCATCCGCGCGCAGGGGGCAAATGCGATGATGCTCAATGCGACGCGACGAAAGCAGCTTGTATGATGTCACCTGCTACTATGCGACAGAAGGAGAGATGATGACACCGCAATTACCTGAACCCCTGCCGCCTGAACTGGAGGAACATCTGACGCGCCTCCTTGGGCAGTGGGCAAATGCCAGGCGACTCTCCGCGGCCAGAGCCAGGAGCATTCGCGAGGCAGTGCAAGAGAATGACGCCTGGGAGCAGAGCTTCTGGACGCGCATGAGCGCGGTGCTGACCCCTGCTCCGGCTGTTATCGAGCATGTTCCGGCGAATCCATGGAGCCTGGCTCTGCCCATCGAACCAGGTCTGGCACAGCTTGTTTCTCAAAGCGATACACCTGGCTTCCGTCCCTATCTCTGCTTGAGCGCCTGAGGCATCAGGCCCTCTTTACATAGCAAAAGAAAGGCGTTCTTCATGGAAAACCGTCCAAACTATCAACTTTCCCTGGCACCCGCGGAGTCGCTACCATATGCCTCGCCGCAGATGCCCGGCCCTGCTCAACCGCTTACTCGTCGCAAGCTGACGTGGCCCGCTGTGTTCGCACTTTACTTGCTCTCCCCTTTCATCGCCGAGATGTTGACTGGCTCGACACCTCCATTGAGGTGGAACAATCCTGTCGGTATCATCCTGACCACTGGACTCTACGGCTCTGGTGCCATTCTGGCGCGCGAGCTGGTACGACGTCGCAGGCTGGGCTGGGGTAACCTGGCACTGCTGGGCGCTGCGTATGGCGTGTTGGAAGAGGGCATGAGCTTTCAGAGCTGGTTTAATCCCACCTGGACCCCTCCGGCTGATCGGCTGCGCTTCTTCGAGGTGAACTGGACCTTCGCGCTGGCCTTCACGACCATTCATGTAGCCTTGAGCATCCTGAGTTCCGTCATCGTCGCGGAAGCCTTTTTTCCTCAACTGGCTGACCGGCCCTGGCTCAGCCAGAGGGGGTTCGTTGGCTTCACGATCTGGTTGGGCGCAGTCGTTGCGTGGCTCTTCTTCACCTATGGCTTTCTCCTGTATCATGGGAAAGGCTATGACCATCCACCTGTCAGCTATCTCATTGCGCTGCTGCTCTTCGTGCTCTTCCTCGCGCTGGGCCTGCGCCGTTCTCATCCAGGGGCAACAACACCAGACGTGATCGCGCATCCCGCGCCTCGTTTGTGGGTCCTGCGGGGGCTTTCCTTCACGGTTGCCCTGGTTTTCTTCGTGAACCTATTCTTCTTGCGCGTGCTCGTCCCTGCTCCGCTCGTATTCACTCCCATCATTATCATGACAGGGATCGATCTGTTGGGGATTCTGCTCGTGCGGAGCTTCTCGAAACGTTCCGGTTGGGGTATGGTCCATCGGCTGGCTCTGACGTCTGGCGTATTGGGGTTCTTCATTGCCATTTCCCCATTCTTAGAGTTCAAGGTGCATGATAGCGGGATCACACCGGTCAACCTGTTCGTTCTGGGTGGACTCATGTGGTTAGCGCGTCGCACAGCCTCCTTCGAGGCAGAACGCTCCACGAGGATTGCTGAGGGGGGAACAACAGGTCGTTCCCAACTGAGTGAAGCGTCAGTGCCGAGAAACATCCGAGCCGATTGAGGTGTGTTTTGACGCAAAGGCTGAACGAGGGAAAGAGCGGGACATAGACACCGTACTCAAAAGGAATACGTGTTCCATCTCGTTCAGCGTTGCCGCCCGACACCAAGTGTTTGACCGCCATCGACGGGGATAATCGTACCTGTCACCCAGGCTGCTCGTGGGTCAAGCAGATGGGCGATCCACAGGGCCAGATCCTCTGGCTGGCCCATGCGCCCAGGTGGAATGTTCGAGGTCAACTCTTCATGCATCTACTCGATATGCTCGCCCAAAGTAGCCAGTATCTCAGTAGCTACCGGGCCGGGCGCAATGGCGTTGACGCGAATACCCTCTTTTGCCAGTTCAGCCGCCTGGCAGCGCGTCAGGTGTTCGATGGCGGCCTTTGTGATCGAATACAGCGCGTTCTCAAGACGCACCCACGAACCGACCGAGGAGCTTATATGGACGATGGAGGCCGCAGGAGCGCCGCGCTGCGCACATTCGTGGCAAACTGCTTTTCGCCTCAGACAGCCGTCATACCGCCATCAGTGACCCATGCCGCCCCGGTCACATACGATGCCTCATCCGAGGCGAGGAAGAGCGTGACCGAGGCAACCACGTCCGCCTCGCCGGGGCGTCCAAGAGTTATCAAGCGAGTGAGCGCCTCGCGCTCCTGGTCGTTCTCCTTGAAATACTTCATCCTCGCGCTATAGGCCGAGAACCCTGTTGCGTTGCCAAACAGTCCTGGTGGTGACGCGGTGCTGACCACGCTGCCGCCACCGGAGGCAAGCAATGCGCGAATGCCGTATTTGCACGTGAGAAATATACCGACTCCTGCCACCCGAAGTCCTCCTGAGAGAACTCCGCCGGCGCCGCGACCTCCACGCCGAACGCCTGGCCATTTATCAGGATTTACAAGAGCGTCATTTCCCCGATCCGCAGCATCTCTCATATGAACAACGCTGCCTCTACCTGCCGTTGCTACGAGGTTTGATGTTTGAAACAGAGAATATTGCCTGGTGCGATAGCGCTATGCGCCTGCTCGCAGAAGGGTCGATCAACCATCAGACCCCCGGCTGCTAATGGGCCGTCCACCCACAGTCGATGGTTGGGGCGCTGCCGGTGATGCCACTGGCGGCATCAGTGCAGAGATAGGTAACCAGCTGCGCCACCTCCTCAGGTTCCAGCAGGCGACGGATGGCTCCCTCCGTGACCATGATCTTCTCCACGACCTCGGATTCCGGAATCCCGTGTATGCGCGCCTGGTCGGCGATCTGCTTTTCGACAAGCGGGGTGCGCACATAGGATGGGCAGACCGCGTTACAGGTCACTCCATGTTCGGCCCCCTCGAGAGCCGTTACCCTGGTCAGCCCGAGCAGGCCGTGCTTGGCGGCGACGTAGGCCGACTTGAAGGCGGATGCTCGCAGCGCATGCACGGACGCGATGTTGACGATGCGCCCCCACCTGCGCGCGTACATGCCCGGTAGCACTGCCTTTGTGAGCAGGAAGGGAGCCGTGAGCATGATCTCGATGATCTGCCGCCACCTGGTTTCTGGAAACTCCGTGATGGGGGCGACGTGCTGGATGCCCGCATTGTTGACGAGGATATCGACCTGCCCCAGTGTCTCGATGGTCCCTGTCACCAGGCGTTTGATCTCCTCACCCTTGGCCATGTCTGCTGCCTGGAAACGCGCTCCGGCCAGTGCGGCGGCTGCGGCGTGTCCCGCTTCGGCATCGATATCGGAAAGCGTCACCCGCACACCGCAGCGCGCCAGGTCGCGGGCGACCGCCAGTCCAATACCGGAAGCAGCCCCTGTCACGATGGCGACCTTCCCTTCCAAGTCGGTCATAGCAGTATCCTCTCCTTTTTTGTGTGGATTATCTCCTGGCTGAGCGCGGCTCCAGCCAGTCCCGAAGTCTGGGCCACATGCTCGCTCTGGCCCCTGAACCAATTAGCAGGCCGACGTGTCCGGCGTTCAGCGCGAAGAACTCCTTGTCCTGGCTGCCGACCAGACGCATGGCGGCCTCGGCCTGCGGCAGCGTGCAGATGTGGTCCTGGCTGCCCGCGATGACAAAAACGGGGCAGGTGATGCGCGCGAGATCGACGCGGCGCCCGCGCAGCTGGAGTTCGCCCTTCGCCAGCTTGTTCTGCTGGTAGAAGTCGCCGATCCACTGGCGGAAAGCCGCGCCGGGAAAGGGGACGCCATCGTTCACCCACTTGTTCATGGCCAGCCAGGAGTCCAGCGGCCTGTCCCGCGCCAGGCGCTCCCACATCGTCACGTAAGGGCTGACGTAGTTGCCGACCGGTTTGGCCATCCTGCTGCCCAGATCGATGAGTTCGGCGGGGATGTTGCCGAGGGCCTCGGCCAGGCGGTGCGGGTCGAAATAGCGCGCGCTGGTCCACAGGCCGTAGAGGCCGGTCGCCTCGCGCGTGAAGTCGATGGGGGCGGCCAGCAGCACCAGGTTGCGCAGCGGAGGGCCGGGCAGGAGCGCGGCGTACATGGCGCTCATCGTGCCGCCCATGCAGTAGCCGAAGAGGGTGAACTGCTGGGCCTGGGAGGCCCGCAGCACCTGCTGGACGGCGCGCGCCAGGTAGTCGAGCAGGTAGTGCTCGAAGGCGAGAGCGCAGTCCTCGTCGCCGGGGGTGCCCCAGTCGAGCAGGTAGACATCAAAGCCCTGGCCCACCAGGTACTCCACCAGGCTGCTGCCGGGCAAGAGGTCGAGGATGTAGGGGCGGTTGATGAGCGCGTAGACCAGCAGGATGGGCACCGCGAAGCGCTTCTCTGCTGCCGGAGCGTAGCGGTAGAGCCGCGCCTTGTTTTTGCTCCAGATCAGCTCTTTGGGGGTCTGGCCCGTGTGGGCGTGTGCCCCCTCCAGCAGGATCCGCATCCCCTGGCGGTACTTGCGGTAGGCGCTGTCGAAATCAGACGGTTGTGCGTGTTCATTCGTCATAGAACCCTGCTCTGCAGCGACTTGCGCTCTCTTGCCATCTCCTGTTTGCTTGCCGCGTTGAACCTGCCTGTACCCTCCCGCGAGTTCACGAGCAAACAGATTCATCACATTATGATGGCTCCCATCGCCTGTAGCTCGTTGAGTATCTCCTCCACTGCACCGGGCGGTAGGCGCAGGAGGGCAGCGATCTGCCACGCACTCCTGCTCCCGTCGACCAGCGCGAACACATAGCGGTGTTTACGGGGCCATGCCATTACCTCCCGTTCGGCTCGCGCGCTACGCCGCGGGATCTGCAACCCGGCCTGCGAGGGGAGGGCCACGCGCGTCCAGTGGAGCGGCCCCAGGCTCGCTAACCAGTGGAGCGCCTCGCCGTCCGAGAGCAGCGTGCGCCCGTCGGTTCTGCTCTGCACGACGCACGTCGTGATACTACCCGCAACAAAGGAGAGGTGAGCTTGCCACGGTTCTCCAGCGCCGGCCTTCCCTGGTTCAGGCGGCCCGATAGAGACCTCCCAGTCCTGGCGAGTTTCTTGCAGCCCGTGCAGTAAGGTGGCAAGATCACTCGTATTGCTCGTTTGTTCTTTCACAACAAAGGTAGTTCCTTTCGGTCAGCTCGCGCTTTCAGCGCATCTCTTGCTCCCTAGCCGCCCAGGTAGAGATTCTGGACCGCGGGGCTTTCCCCCAGCTCTTGCGTGGTGCCGTGCAGCGCGATGCCCCCACTCTGCAGGACATAGGCCATACTGGCCACACGCAGCGCCTTGCGAGCATTCTGCTCGACCAGCAAGATGGTCAAACCCTGCTCGCGATTCAGCCTGGTGATCACGTCGAACACGGTATCTACGATCACGGGGGCCAGGCCATGAGAGAGTTCATCGAGTAAGAGCAACTGCGGGTGCGACATCAGTGCGCGGCCAATGGAGAGCATCTGTCCCTCGCCGCCGCTGAGGCTGGCCGCCTGCGCATGCACGCGCGCTTTCAAGCGGGGGAAATAGTCCAGCACCCGCGAGATATCGGCCTCGGCCTCGTGCCGCGACCGGCGTGTAAAGGCCCCCACGAGGAGATTTTCGCGCACGGTGAGCGACCCGAAGAGTTCGCGCCCCTCCGGCACGAGCGCCATACCGTACCCGACGCGCCGTTCCGCAGCGAGCCGCTCGATCCGTTCTCCCTGCAAGCTGACGGTTCCTGAGCGCGTGCGAATCAGCCCGGTCAACGCCCGCATCAGGGTGGTCTTGCCCGCGCCGTTGGCTCCCAGGACCGCCACGATGGCTCGCGCCGGGACCTCGAAGGACACGCCGTGCAGCACCTCCAGGGCGCCGTACCCGGCGCGGAGCTGCTCAACTTTCAGCATGGGATTCCTCCTCTCTCGTACTCGCCGAGTCGCGGCCCAGATACGCCTCGAGTACCGCCGGGTCCGCCAGCACCGCCTTTGCCGTCCCCTCGGCCAGTTTCCTGCCGTAGTCGAGGACGCAGACGTGGTCGGCAACGGCCTGCACGAGATGCATGTTGTGTTCGATCAAGAGCAGCGTGACCCCCATCTCATCGCGAAAACCTCGGAGGCTGGCGGCAAACGGTGCCACCTCCTGGTGAGGAAGGCCCGCCGCCGGTTCGTCGAGCAGGATCAGGCGTGGGCGAAGTACCAGAGCGCGCGCGACTCCCACCAGTTTTTGCACGCCGAACGGGAGCGTGGCCACTGTCATGTCGGCGTAGCGTTCCAGGCCAAGCAGAGCGAGCGTGGCCTGCGCGTGACTGCGCGCTTTTGCGTCCTCGGTCTTCGCCGGTCCAAATGGCAGCATGCCCTGGAGTACGCCCGCGCGCAGGCGCGCATGTTGAGCGGTGAGCAGGTTCTCCAGCACGGTCATGCTGGTAAAGAGCTGCAGGTTCTGGAAGGTTCGCCCGATGCCCAGCGCCGCGCGGCGGTGCCGCCCGAGCGGGAGCAACTGCTCCCCCTCAAAGGTAATGCTGCCGGCATCTGGTCTGATGAACCCACTGATGCAGTTGAGAACGGTCGTTTTCCCCGCTCCATTAGGCCCGACAAGAACGAAAATCTGGCCTTGCTCGACCTTCATATCCAGTTCGGAAACCGCAACGAGGCCCCCGAAGCGCACCGTCAGCCTGCAAATCTCGAGGAGTGGCAATGGCCTCGTCATGGCTGTCCTCCTCGCTGCACGAGCTGCCGTCCCATCGTTCTACCCCGTTCGATGAGGCTGCTGAACCCGGCCGGGAAGAAAATGAGCGCCAGTAGCAGCAGCAAGCCGTACACCCCCGTGGTCAGCGTTGAGATCTGGATCTGCACCGGCCCCAGAATGAGCGGGCTGGGCAGTTGTCCCAGCAGGAGCGGCAGGAATCCGACGAAAACGGCTCCCAGGACCGACCCTGCGATCGACCCCAGCCCGCCAATGACGATCATAGTGAGGAAGGCGATGGTCTGGTCCGGGCTGGACATGCTCGAGGTGGCGGTGGAGGCCCACGTCGCATACAGCGCTCCGGAGAGACCTGTCAGGACGGCACTCACTACAAACGCGAGGAGTTTGTAGCGGGTCACATACACGCCAAAAGCTGCCGCCGCGGACTCGCTGTCGCGAATGGCAATCCAGGCCCGCCCAACGCGTGACCTCAGCAAGTGATACATGGCGAAGAGAACGATGGAGACAATGGCGAGAACGGTGAAGTAAAGCGCGTGGTCGTCGGTTAAAAACATCGGGAGGGTGTTGAGATCGTAGCTCTGGCGCCCGGCGGTCGTGTCCCACAGGTTGAGCAGCGACCCGGTGAGGAAGACAAGGCCCAAAGTCGCGATGGCGAGATAGGCCCCGGAGATGCGCAGCGCCGGGCCACCTACGATGACTCCCAGCACAGCCGAGACAAGCATAGCGACGGCGATGCCGACCCAGTACGGCTGGTTGAGGTCGTTGGTCAACCAGGCCAGCATGTATCCGCCCACGCCGAAGAACGCGGCGTTGCCGAGCGACGGCTGCGCCGCATACCCCGTGAGGACGTTCTGCGCCATGGCGGCAAGCACGAAGATGCCGATCAGCGTCACCCGGTGGAGCTCAAAGCCCGAACTAAAGCCGAAAAGTTGATCGTAGATCGCCGGCAGCAAGGCGAACAGGGCGAGAGCGCCAGGCACGACCAGCCAGCCGCGAGCCGTCCTCGGATACCTCCACAACGCGCCGAGCCAGGTGGCACGCAGTACCGAAGCCGGCTCATCGGAAGGCGGCGTCTCTGCCGGCGGCTGGCCACCGCTCGTCTTTTGAGCATCCATTGGAGTACCTCCCTTCAATACAGTACACAGGCCAGGTGTAATGATCCGCTCACACTCGACGTAAAACGGCCCGCCCGAGCAAGCCCTGGGGGCGCAGGAGCAAGACCAGGATAAACCCGCCGAAGATCACCGCCTCGCGGATCGCCGGATCGCTGACGTTGAGCGCGCCAATCGAGCGACCGGCGAGCACGAGTGCCAGGAGGTTATCGGCCAGGCCAATCAGGAGGCCTCCGACGAGCGCCCCGGGGAGACTGTCAAGGCCGCCGAGCACCGCTCCCACGAAGGCCAGCAGCAGGACGGGGTCCATGAACTGGATATCGATGATCGTCTGTTCGCTTGCCAGGAGCACGCCCGCCAGAGCGGCAATCAGAGCGCTCAGCGACCAGACGAGCAGAAAGATGCGCCCCACCGGGACACCCATCAGGCGCGCCGCCGAGAGCCCATCGGCAGTGGCGCGCATGGCGATCCCCAGCTTGGTGCGCGTGAGAAAGAAGTTCAAGGTGACCATCAACAGGATCGTAACGATGAGCACGGTCGCGTCGGCCAGCGAAAAAAAGATGCCCCCGATGTGCGCCGCATGTCCCTCGAAGGGGGTTGGAAAGTGAACGGGCGACGCCAGTTGCGGCCAGATCTGCTGCGCGATCGTTTGCAAGACGAGCGCCAGGGCAAGTGTGGCGATGGCCTTGGTGAAAACAGGCGCTTCCAGCACGGGGCGGGCGAACCCCCGCTCCAGGATCATCCCAAGCAGCAGGGCGAAGAGCAGCGTGATGACCAGCGCCAGCCAGAAGTTGAGTTGTGGCCCCGTGAGCAAGATGTACATGAAACAGGCGCAGATGGCGGCTATGGTGCCATAGGCGAAGTTGAGTACGCCGGTCGTGCGGTAGACCAGCACAATGCCGAGAGCAAGCAGGCCGTAGAGGCTGCCGGTGACGAGACCCGCAAGCGTGACCTGGAGGAATGCCAGCATAACTATCGCCTCCTGCTAAAAATCAAGCGCGCGCTCCGCCGCGGTCGAAATATGACATATGACTCATATGTCATATATATCATGCCATACTTCGCCACATCTGTCAAGCCCCGTTCTGTGCGAGTATGTGTGTGTTTGCGCCTGGCTTCCTATCAAGGGATGCCCCTGGCGATTTCTTGTCCGATCTCCCCCTTGACAAGAGCCGCTTTTTCAGGTATATGATACATGAGTCATATGTCATATGAGAGATGATTCATGCATCATCTCAGCGGGCGTGCAGTACATGTACAACGGCAGGGAGAATGTTCACTGCCATAGTGATCTCCCCTGCAACAAAAGGAGAGAAACGCGATGGAACTCTTCACGTGGCTTCGTAAAGGCCACCGGCGTGCTGTTCTAGGAATAGCGCTGGTTGCTCTGCTCACTTTGTCGGCGTGCGGAAGCGCTGCCGGTGGTTCGTCAACCGTGGGAGCTACTGTTCCAGGTGTGACGAGTGACACCATTACGATTGGCGGGGTACTCGACACGACGGGCGCCATCAAGGTGATCTGCGCGCCCATCCTGGCGGGAGACCAGCTCTATTTTGACAAGGTGAACGCGGCGGGCGGTATCAACGGGCGTAAAATCAAGTTTATCCAGGTGAGCGATAACGGTGACCCGACGAAGACGAAGGACGCGGTGCGCCAGCTCGTCGAGCAGGATAACGTCTTCGCCCTCTTCCAGGTCTGTGGATCGGGTGCGGCAAACCAGGCCGAGAGCTACACCGTCCCCAAGGGGATTCCCTTCGAGGATCCGATAGGCGGTGGCGCGAAGTTCGCCGATGCCCAGGGCCATGCGCTGCCGTGGGTGTGGATGACCCAGCCCAACTACGGCGACGAGGGCCATGTGATGGGCTACTACCTGACGCAGACCCTCAAAGCCAAAACGGTCGGGTTGCTCTATGAAGATGATGTCCTCGGTCTGCAGCAGAAGACGGCCCTCGGTGAGTCGCTCCAGAAGTACGGCGGCAGCCTGGTCGCCTCGGTGGGCTACAATGCCACGCAGGCGGACTTCACAGCCGCGGTGCAGACCTTGAAGGCGGCCAATCCCGATATCATCGTCCTCAATGGACTGCCCGGCCCCACGGCGAAGTTCGTCGCAGCGGCGACGGGGCAGGGCTACCGCCCTCGCCTGGGGTATCTTGCCAACTACCCGATGGCGGATAACTCCTGGGCCAGGGTGCTCGGTTCCGCAGGCGCAGGCATCTACGTCAGCGGCTATACAAGCACGAGCACGCCGGTTGCGCAGGCCTACCTGCAAGCCACCGCCAGCGATCCGGTCTTCAGCGCCTACAAATTTTATGGGTACATCAATGCCAAGCTGTTTGTCGACGCGCTTCAGAAAGCTGGCAAGGATCTCACCCGCGATAGCCTGCGCAATGCCCTCGATCATGACTTCGTCAACTACGATACGGGCTTTGGTCCGACCCTCACCTGGTCGCCAACCCAGCATGGGGGGATAAGCGATTTCATGTTCTTCCAGATCAAGAATGGTGTGCTGGCTCCTGTCAGCGACTTCATCAAGGCCTCTGCCGTCTGGCCCTAGCAAACGCGGAAGAGGCCAGCTCCGCGAGAGTCGGGGGACGATGCCGTTTGTCGTTCCCCGTACTCTCCTACCGGCTGAGAAGCGTCTTGTCCTCACGATCAATGAAGGGGGGCCCTGCCTATGAGTACCACACTGCTCCTACCCGGCATCAGACAGCGCAAAGTCAGCACCGATCGCCTGGCGATAGCATACCTTGAGGCCGGGACGGGGAGCGTTCCCGTGGTACTCATCCACGGGAACTGCTCTTCCTCGCTCTTCTTCCAGGACTGTATGCTGGCCTTAGCCGCGAGGGGCCGCTACACCGTCTATGCGCCTGACATGCGCGGACACGCGCCACCTGTTGCGAAGCATGAGGAGGTAGTGAAACTCCTGGCCGAGTTTATGGAAGAGGGAAACATACCATGAGCGACAAGACCGGCGACGAAGCGGCAGAACGCCTGGTCCGCGCGCTGCAAGCGACAAACCAGGCCATCATAGGCGGTACCGTTGAGATGAGCGAGCGAAACGTCAAGTTTGCCCAGGGCGTTCTTCAGCAGGGGAGTGAGGTCCTCAAGAGCTATGGCCGCACCCAGACGCTGCTCCAGGAGCTGGTGGAACTGACGCAGAGGCAGCAAGGTGCGTTCCTGGCACTGGTCACGAGTGCCACTGCCGCTCAGGAACAGACCATCCACTTTGCCCAGAACACCCTTGAGCAGGGCATCGAGGTCCTCAAGGGTCAGGCAGAGAGCGCTCGTGCCCTGCTGCAAACGCTGGCGGACCGGTATCAAGAGCAGCAGGAAGCCTTTCAGACACTCGCCGCCGAATCCGCCAGGGCATACATGGACTTCCTCTCCACGCCGCTCTCCTACTACCAGCAGGCCCTGGCGACGGCTGAGTCGATGACGCGGCAGGGCATGGAGACTGCGCAGCAGATGATGCAAAGCGATGATCGAGGCTGGCGCAGCTGGACCAGCCAGAAGGAAGACCTGCGAGAGGAGAAAACGTGAATATTGTGTTGATTGGCGCTAAATGCTGCAGGGACCGCCAAATCGCCGACCAGCATTGCCTTTTTGCTACATGCTCCCATCTCCTTGCGCAGTCCGCGGGCGTAGCGGGCAGGTCATAGGTGGAGAAGTACATTGCATCAATCTGCCTGTTTCTAAACAGAAAGAAAGGAGGTATGGAGCGTTTCGGGCTCTCCCTCTCCGCCCCAGGCATGCCTGGGTCAGGCATTTTTAGAGCGTTCCCTGGATTGCACTTGATCGTGCTTTTCCACGTTCTATCGTGGTACACCGGACCGTTGTGGTCTGGTCAGGACTGGAGGAAATTATGGCTTCAAACTCAGCATCCCGGTCACAGATGGGACCAGTCATCTTCTCAAGCACCATTGGCACCGCCATTGAGTGGTACGACTTTTTCCTGTATGGTACGATGGCAGCGCTGGTCTTCAACAAAGTCTTCTTCCCGGAAACAGACCCCGCCGTGGGGACCCTGCTGTCCCTGTTCACCTTCCTGGTTGGCTTTCTTGCGCGTCCCTTTGGCGGCGCGCTCTTCGGCCATCTCGGCGACCGCATCGGGCGCAAGTCCACGCTCATTGCCACACTGCTGCTGATGGGCATTTCGACGCTCCTCATCGGCTTTCTGCCCGGCTATTCTACCCTCGGCCTCTTTGCTGCCTTGATTCTGGTTCTGCTGCGTCTGGGCCAGGGCCTGGGTGTTGGTGGCGAATGGGGAGGCTCGGTCCTGCTGGCCATGGAGTATGGCCACAAGGGGCGCCGGGGTTTCTGGGCAAGCTGGCCACAGATCGGGGCGCCTCTGGGCCTGGTTCTCTCGACCCTCACCGTGAATATCGTCCAGGCTGCCACCGGCAGCAACTTCGTCTCCTGGGGCTGGCGCATCCCGTTCTTCATCAGCGCACTGCTGATTATCATCGGCCTTTACATCCGCCTGAATATTCTGGAGACGCCGCTGTTCGCGCAGGTAAAGGAGCAAAAGCGCGAGGCCAAAGCGCCGATCATCGAAGCCTTCCGTCATAGCACGCCGGAAATCCTGCTCAGCGCGGGAGCGCGTTTCGTCGAGAACGCCCCGTTCTATATCTTCGCCACCTTTGTCGTTGTATATGGGGTCGACAAGCTACTCCTGGGGAGGACGCTCATCCTGAATGCCGTGACCGTTGCCGCCGTGGTAGAACTCTTTACCATTCCGCTCTTTGGCCATCTCTCCGATAGTGTTGGTCGGCGCAAGTGGTACCTGATTGGCTGCGTCCTGATGGCGGCCTTCGCCTTCCCCTACTTCTGGTTGATGAATAGCGGGTCAGGAGCGCTTTTCATTCTGGCCGTTGTTCTCTCCCTGGCCGTTTTCCATTCCTGGGTCTATGGACCGCAGGCAGCCCTGATTGCGGAACGCTTTGGCACGCGCTCGCGCTATAGCGGTGCGTCGCTCGGCTATCAACTGGCAGCACCTTTTGCCGGTGGGCTGGCCCCGATTATCGCGTTAATGTTACTCAACGGGAAAACCACGCTCGGCGCGCTTGGCCTGAGCAAGGTGGTCGTCAATCTGGGGGCCGGCTCCTGGCAGGCGGTGGCGATCTACCTGATAGTGCTCTCGGCCATCTCGTTCGGTTCCGTACTCGGTCTGAAGGAGCTGACCAGGGCTGACATCTCGAACGTCGAAGCCTACACGATCACGGATGAAATCGTACTGGCCCCAACCGACTGAGGGGACATCCATCTGGTCGCTTGTTCGTATGGGCCCTCACCGGCAGGATATCCCATCGGCGAGCGGCCATACAGCGGCCAGGAAGTACCCGCCATTGACAGGCTCTACTCGGCCCTCCGGTCGAGACGGTATGTCAGGCGGGTTGCGTGGACAGTTCCGACATGCTTCCGCCGGGTGACCAGCGTATTAGGAAGGGGCGGTTGGTGATGGCATGGACAAACGCTCCTGCTTTTCTACTGATCGCTCTTTACATCATCTGTATGTCGATCGTCTCGTTCATTGCCGTGCAGCTGCTCCGAGGGTACGCCAACGGGCCCACGGCCCAGGATGGAGTGTCAGGAGCGCCTTGAAAGCCGGAACGGGACCGCGGGTGCGAATCCTGCTCGCCAGTCTGCCAGCGAGGCGTGCGCTGTTCTACAAGCCAGTCAGGCTGCATGAAAGGAGGTCTCCGGCTGATCGCGCCGGGCCTCGCTGAAAGGAGTCCACGATGGAGGAGAAAGTCTACCGAACCGAACTCTCGCCGCTGAGCTTCCTGGAGCGCAGCGCCTCGCTCTTCCCCGACAAAATAGCCGTTGTGCATGGGGACCGGCAGTTCGCCTACCGACAGTTTGCCTGGCGCGTGAACCGACTCGCCTCGCAGTTGCGCGCGAACGGCCTCCACAAGCACGATCGAGTGGCCTTCCTGTGTCCTAACACGCCAGCCCTGCTGGAGGCGCATTTCGCGGTGCCCGCCGCCGGCGGGATCCTGGTGGCCGTCAATACGCGCTTGAACTCGCCGGAGATCGACTACATCCTGAAGCACTCGGGCGCGAAGTTCCTCTTCGTCGACGCCGAACTCGCTCCCCTGGTCGGGCCGCTCAACCTGGAGGGCATGCAGGTGGTGCGCATCGACGACAGCGGCTCGCCCGAGGACCCCTACGAAGCGTTCCTGGCCGCCGGCTCGCCCGATCCGGTCGAAAACTGGCTCGAGGACGAGGAAGAGACTATCTCGATCAACTACACCTCCGGCACCACCGGCAACCCCAAGGGTGTGATGTACACCTATCGTGGCGCATACCTCAACGCGCTCGCCGAGGTCATCGAAACGGGACTCACCAGCAACAGCGTCTACCTGTGGACGCTGCCAATGTTCCACTGCAACGGCTGGTGCTTCACCTGGGCCGTAACCGCCGTGGGGGGGACGCATGTGTGCCTGCGCAAGGTGGAGCCCGGCCTCATCTGGGAGCTCTTCGAGTCCGAGGGCGTCACGCACTACAACGGTGCGCCGACGGTGCAGATTTTCCTGGTCAACCACCCGCAGGCGCACCGCCTCGACCGGCAGGTCACGGTGACGGTCGCCGGTGCGCCCCCCTCCCCCACGCTGCTCGGGCAGTTGAAGGAACTCAACATCCGCCCCATTCACGTCTACGGCCTCACCGAAACCTATGGCCCCTACACCGTCTGCGCCTGGCACTCCGAGTGGGACCGCCTCCCGCACGCAGAGCAGGCGCGTCTGCTCGCCCGCCAGGGCCAGGCCAACGTGGTCTCGGACCGCGTGCGCGTCGTCGACGGGGCGATGGGTGATGTGCCGCGCGATGCGGAAACGCTGGGCGAGGTCGTGATGCACGGCAACAACGTCATGAAGGGCTATTACCAGGACCAGCAGGCCACGGCGAAGGCCTTCGCCGGCGGCTGGTTCCACTCAGGAGACATCGGCGTCTGGCACCCCGACGGCTATATCGAGCTGCGCGACCGTGCGAAGGACGTCATCATCTCGGGCGGGGAGAACATCTCGACCATCGAGGTGGAGCAGACTGTGGCGCAGCACCCGGCTGTCATGGAGTGCGCCGTCGTCGCGGTCCCCGACGAGAAATGGGGTGAGCGCCCGAAGGCGTTTGTGACCCTCAAACCAGAGCAGACGGCAACCGAGCAGGAGATCATCACCTTCTGCCGGCAGCGCCTCGCCCATTTCAAGTGTCCCGTGGCGGTCGAGTTCGGCCCCCTGCCGAAGACCTCCACCGGCAAAATCCAGAAGTATGTGCTGCGTGAGAAGGAGTGGAGGGGACGCGAGAAGCGCATCAATTAGACCTCACGGTACTTCCGCGTCACGAGGTTCAAGATGAGCATGCGCCAGACTACACTACGGCATATGAGAGGCGGACACGAGGAACATGTCCGCGTGATACTGTTGTTTATTACGATTGGAGGTTTGCAATGAAGCCCGATCCGAAGTTTCACGGACGCTACGTTCGGGGCGCGGGAGGCACCCGGTTATTTGTGGAAGAGACTGGGGACTCGTCTCAGCCGACCATTCTCTGGATTCATGGGTATTGCCAGTGCCGCCTCTCCTGGGACAGGCAGTTCGAGAGCGAGGCGTTGGCTTCCCAGTTCCACATGGTCCGTCTGGATCTGCGCGGGCATGGCCTCTCCGACAGGCTGACCGACCCGGCGGCCTTTCAGGATGGCAAGACCTGGGCAGATGACATCCAGGCGGTCATCACTTCCCTGGGCCTGCACAAGCCCGTACTGGCCGGTTGGTCCTACGGGGGCTTTATCATCTGCGACTACATACGCCACTACGGGCAAGACGGCCTCGGCGGCCTCGTGTTCGTAGCTGCCGCGACCGAACTGGGGCGGGATGAGGCAATTCAGATGCTCGGCGCGGAGTTCGTGCAACTGGTTCCTGGCTTTTTCTCTAGTGACTATACCGAAGGGATCACGGCGCTGCAGAAATTCATGGGGATGGCAACCTACGAGGAAGCGGACTCGCACTTCTTCTATTTGCTCGTCGGCTTCAATGCCTCCACGCTGCCAGCTTCACGCCAGGGGATGTTCCAGCGCGAGTTGGATAACAGGGCCTTGATGGAGACGATCACCCTTCCCTCCCTGATCGTACAGGGAAACAACGATCGCATTGTGCTGCCGGTCTACGCAGACCATATCGCTCGCCATATCCCTCACGCGCAGCGCGTCAATTATGAGAACTGTGGGCACGTTCCCTTTGTCGAGGCTGCTGAGCACTTTAACCGGGATGTTGCGGCGTTTATGCAGACACTCCAGCGTTCGTAACAGAAAAAGGCTACATCTGCGTCGCACCGGCGTGACCTCACCGAGGCGAGCGCGCCGGTCAGCCTGCATACCTTTGTGGATCCGCGCGTCGAGGGGGCCGCTTGAACGAGGTGACGAAGACCGAGCTCATTTTTGAGGGGCTGGGCATCGAGACGGCCGAGGACGTCAGGAGGCTGGCAGACTACCTGGATCGGAAGCTGGCGAGCATCGGCCAGCGGGTCAACGTGATCGTCAACTACGATAATTTCCAGATGAATCCGTCCGCGTCGGACGCGTTTTTTGCCATGGTCAGGCACAACCAGGAACGCTTTTTCCTCTCTTCCACGCGCTACTCCACTAATGCCTTTTTCCGCCACCAGCTTGGCGAGCAGTTGGCGCAGGCCAGCTTTGGACAGCGCGTGTACAGGAGCTACGACGAGGCGAAGGAGCATCTCTAGTACATCCTGCGCTCAAGATGCTCCCGGCTCTCATCAGGGGAAATGCCACTCCCTGCGTAGAATGGAAGAGGAAGGACAGCCCCTGGCCGGGTTCTGCGCTCCTTGACAAATATTCCATCTATATATAAAATGCATATAGGTGCTTTTTCGTGGCACTATTGTAAAGATAGCGTATCATATGCACGGGGACACTATGGCGGAAGCAAACAGGGAAAACAAGCAGAACGAACAACACAATGAAGCAACGGATGCCCGGTCAAGGAACTGGCTCGTTCCCGTGCTCCTGCTCATGCTGCGCGAGTGGAGTTCCTACGGCTACGAACTGATGGAGAAGATGACCGCCTTCGGACTGGCGGCCATGAACGCGGGGACGTTCTACCGCACGCTGCGGCAGATGGAGAAGGACGGCATGGTCAGTTCCAGCTGGGATACTTCCGGGGCAGGACCGGCTAAACGCAGGTATACGATCACTGAAGCGGGCGAAGCCTACCTGAAATTCTGGGCAAGCTCTCTGGAACACTATCAGAAGATGATGAACACCTTTTTCCGGCTCTACACAGGTCAGCCGATTGATAGAGACGAAAAAGATGAGAGAGATGCGCAGTGAACAAGCCAATGAAAGAGGGTGATGTGCCACATCAGCGATGGCTACAAGTTGGCCCCACCCATGCTGCCGGCGTAGCCGAGAGAGGGACAGGAGCATTTCTCGCCGGCACTTTTTCCAATGGCGCGGGTTCGCGCCCCTATAAACTCTACATTCCCCCAGGCTATTCCCCCGATGCGCCCGCTCCGCTGCTCGTGGCCCTGCACGGATGCACGCAGGACCCCGACAATTTCGCTACCGGCACACGTTTCAACGCCCTGGCCGACCGCGACACCTTCCTGGTACTCTACCCGCAGCAGACCAGGGCGCATCAACCCCGCAAGTGCTGGGCCTGGTATGACCCTGCCAGCCAGGAACGCGGCAGCGGAGAGCCGGCCATCCTCGCGGGTATGGTCGACGACGTTCGCTCGCGCTACGCCATTGACGCGAACCGCATCTTTATCGCCGGCATGTCGGCGGGCGCGGCCATGGCGGTCATCATGGGAGCCTGCTATCCCGACTACTTTGCCGCCGTAGGTGTACACAGTGGACTGGAGTACAGGGCTGCCCGCGATCTCGTCAGCGCTGCCGCGGCTCAGATCAGCGGTGGTCCCGACCCCGATACCCAGGGCAGACTCGCCTACTTGAGCGCGGGTGAGGCGGCGCGCGTCCTGCCGGTGATCGTGTTCCAGGGAAACAGCGACTACCGGGTCTCTCCCATCAACGGCGACCAGGTGATCCAGCAATTCGCCAGGACCAACGATTACGCAGACGACGGGGTGGCGAACAACTCGATCGTCGCGATCCCGGATCACATCCAGACCGGCCTGGTGCCAGACGGGTATGCCTATGCCATCTACACCTACACGTACAGGAATCAGGTGTTGATGCAACTGTATAACGTTGACGGCCTGGGTCACGCCTGGAGTGGGGGCAGTATGGCCCCTCCCGCGACCTTCACCGACCCGAAGGGACCTGATGCCTCCTCGATCATGTGGGACTTCTTTGCCGCCCACCCTAAGGCAGGCGACGCACCGACTCCTCCCCTCCCCGCGTACCTGGGTGAGATGGCAAGGAAGAAGGTCCCATCGTGGAGATCGCTGTTCGCGCACTGGCGCAGGAAACGAGCGGTGTAGAAGCGAGATACCTGACATCCACTCATAACTCGGGGTGCAGGGGTTTCACCCCTGCCGGGGTGCGGGGTGTCCCCGCTTGCTTCCCCTCCCGTCCTGACGGGCCGTAGGCCCGCTGAAAGAATTATGAGTG
>Ga0070737_10001897_pt1 | contig 27469 bp, 20 predicted proteins | sample Coa_R1_10_FD_66438 | JGI IMG/M metagenome (GOLD analysis project Ga0070737, IMG submission 66438) | Surface soil microbial communities from Centralia Pennsylvania, which are recovering from an underground coalmine fire - Coalmine... | ecosystem: Environmental > Terrestrial > Soil > Unclassified... | reverse complement strand
CTTCGTCTTCTCCGGCGCGTTGATCCCGGGGATAGATACCGTGCTGTGGATGTTCGCTTGTTGCCGCAAATTGTGCAGCCAGGCATCCAGCAGTTCGTCGATGCGCTGCTCGGTCAGCAGCTCGCGAATACGCGGCGCGACCTCATCCAGTGGAATGGGCTGGCCTCCGTTGGCCTGTAAATCCGGCAGCAGGGTGTCCTTGTAATAGGCCTCGACCTCGTCCTGGTCAATGTGCACGTTGGGACGCAAGCGGACCTCGATGAAGTTCATCACCTGGACTTCGGTGCGAAGGTGCTGCTTCAGGATCTCCTCGGTCAGCCCATAACCGGCCAGCACGCGGTGCCAGGCAGTGTCGTCGTTGCCGTTGGGGAGCTGCGCCCGCAGCTTGGCAACGTCCTGCTGCAAGGCTTGCTCGGAAGGCCTCAGGTAGTTCTCGTCCCCCATCTGCGCCTTCAGCAACTGGCGGTCGATCAAGCGGCGCAAGGCAAACACGCGATCGGCTTGCGTCACCTGACTCAAGGGCTTCTGCTGCATAAAGGCTTCAAATGCCACCGCTTCGTCCCAATCGCTTTGCAGCACGGCATGGCGGTTGACACTGGCCACCACGCCATCAATCACCTCGCCGGCAGAGGCCGGCGCCACGGCCGCCAGGAGCAGCCCCATCGAACAAACCGTGTAAACCAAAATTCGTTTCATCAGAAGGTCTGCCCAATGCTGAAAAACACGTTAATGCGCCGCAGGGCCTGCGTCTGGTCCAGCTCCTGGACCGGGTAGCGCGTCGGGTTCAAGGCATAGCCGAGGTCGAAGCGCACCGGGCCCACCGGCGTCTTGTAGCGCACCCCCATCCCGACGGCCTGCTCGTTATAGCTGAAATTGCACGGCGTCTTGCTGTTCGGCGGCGTGCAGTCCGCAATCGAAGGCTGGTGCAACGTCAGCATTCCGCTGAGGATGTGATTCGCCGTGTCAAAGACATTGCCCATATCGTGAAAGAAAACGAAACCCAGATTGTCGCCCACATACGGCAGCAACACCGGAGGCGTGCGAATCTCCAGGTTGTTGACGAACATTCCCTGCCCGCCGATGGGGTAGCCGGTTGCGATATCGCGCGGCCCGGCCTGGTTGATGGAAAAACCACGCAGCGAATTGCTGCCGCCCGCGAAAAACAACTCCGGCAGCGGTATCTGGGTGGCTTCTTGCGGGAGGGAATTCGGCGGTAGCTTGTTGAGCGGAAGAAAATCGTTGGTGCCGTACGGCTTCTCAATACCAATCTGGGTCTGGCGAGCAAAGACCCAGTGCTTCGCGAAGGTGTAATACGTCGAATTGGTGAGCAGTACTCGCCCAAAATTGGTCTGCGATGCCAAGGCGCTGGTCGCCAAGCCGAGGTTCATTCCGTTGTAGGAGCCTTTGGTGGGATTAATGGGATCGTCCCGTTTGTCACGCACCATGGTCACGGTCGGCATGGCGATAAACACGGGTTGCGTGTACAGCGAGATCAGCGTGGGATCGATGGCCAGGCTGTTGGGGTCGACGGACACGCGCTGAAAGGTGACTCCGTAGAGGAAACTGGTGTAGCGGTTGTAGCGCTGTTCGACCTGGACTGAGCCTCCCACCCGCTCGGAGGCAAAAGTGTTGACGTCAGCGGTGTTGTCATACAGCGCGCTGACGATGATCCGCCAATTCTCGCGATGGAAGAGGCGGGGCGCGTCGTAGGTGGCGACGCCCCGGCGAGTGAGCAGGCCCAACCGGCCGCGCAGACTGAAGGTCTGGTCCCGCCCAAATAAGTTCAGGCGGGTGATCTCCAACACTCCGTTGGGACTGATACCGGTCGCGCCTTGCGGGTTGCTGGTGGTGGGAATGGCGCCGGTGGCGAATTCAATGCCGCCGCCATAGCGGAAGGTCCAGCGCCTCGCTTCCTGGATATTGAACAGAACGTCCTTCGACGGCTCTTGTCCCTCCGGGTTCTGCACCGCCATGTTCACTTCATTGAACAGGCCCAGCGAATACAGCCGCCGCTGCGAGTCAATCATCCGGTCCTGGCTCAGCGGATCGCCGGCACGAATGCGCATTTGGCGATTGACGACGTAAGGACGAGTGTGATCCAAGCCGGTGACCACCACGCGATTCACAAACACACGCATGCCCTCGGTGATCTTGTAGGTCACGTCCATGCGCGTGGGGGCCCCGGCAGCCGGCGCGGTGGAGGCTTCAAACTGCACGTTAGGAAAGCCGCGGTTGTAATAAAAGTAGGTGATGGCGTCGCGGTCGCTGATGATGTTGGCCTCACTAAAAGGCTGGCCCTTCAGATTGCTCAGGTTGGCTTCCAATTGCTGGGGCGTGTAACTTTTGGCGCCCTCAATGTGCAGCGCGTTCACCAGCGTCTGCGGACCTTCCTCGATATCCATGACCACCTGCATTTCATTCTTCTTGCCTTGATAATCGGCCTTCAGCTCGCCGTTCACCTTGATATTCAGAAATCCGTTGGCCAGGTAAAGGTTCTTGATAGCGTCGATGTCCTCGGTGAGCAGCCGCTGGCTGAAGCGTCCATTGGGTAGCATCCAACTCGCAGGCTGGATGGCCATCCGCTCGCGAATGGTGTCCGTACCGAAGTAGTGGTTCCCTTCTATCTTCACCGAAACCAGCTTGTGGCGAATGCCGGGATCGATCACGTAAAGAATGTTGAGGTGGTCCTGTTGCGGCACAGGATGGCGTTCGACTTCGACGGTAGCGTCGAAGTAGCCGCGGGTTTGTAGGTAGTCGCGGATGTTGCGGCGGCCCTCGTTCAGCAGATCGTCGTCGACGGAGTTTTCTTGATAGACAGGTACCAGCTTTTTGAGTTGCCCCTTGCTGACGCCATCGCCCTCGGTGGCAATGCTGACCGTGGGGCCCTGGTCAACCTGAAACACATAGTCCAGCCGGTTGGTATCGGAATGATATTGCCGGCTGACCAGTGTGACCTGCGCTTCCAGGTGAGTGTTCTTCTGATAGTGTTTGCGCAGCCGTTCCAGCGCGCGGGTGAGGTGTTGCGCGCTAACTGGGGCGCCTGCCTTTAGTTTAGTGAGACTGCGGATGCGGTCGGGAGCAATCCCCGCATCGCCTTCGATGGTCACATTACCTACGCGCGCCAGTGGCCCAGGGGTGGCGTGGAAGCGGATGGCCATTTGATTGTCCCTCGGGTCCGGCTCCAGTTGGTAGCTGATGGCCGCCTGGTAGTATCCGTTGTCGGCAAAGATCTTTTTCATCCGTTCAATCGAGCCGGCCACCTTGCTTTCAGCGAATGTCTCGCCGAGGTCAAGTTGACTGGAAGCGATCAACTGGTGGGGTTTGGGGTCGGTCTTCTGCGGAGTCCCATCCACCGTGATGGCGCCGTTGAAGAAGTTCTCCGTAACCACAAAGACCAGCCTGACCTCGTTCTTCAGCGGGCCGGGCTCGGCTTCCACATTCAGCGTGGCAAAGCGTCCGGTGGCGTAAATTGCCTCAAGGCTGGCGTGCAGCTTCTCGCGGTCCAGTGGCTGGTTGACGTTCTGCACCACCAGCGACTGCAGCATGGCAGCGTCGCTGCTGGTGATCCCGCGAAACTGGATGCTGCTGACGATTTCACCTTCGTACTTGGCTAAGGCGTCGCCGCTTTGCTTGCTCAGGCTGGATTCTGCACCCGCTGGGGCGCTTGCGGAAGCGGTCTGCGCCTGCGCTGGCGGCGCCGCCAACGCGCAGAAAATAGCCAGCGTACACAACGACGGCGTGATTGGCGTCCTCAAACTCTGCCCTTCAGCCCACCCGCGACTCCGCAGACTTAGTCCCAAGTCATTCTTGTGTGCGCCCCTGCCTCCAAAGCGCTATCAACCGCGAAGGCCTTTCCGTCCTCAACCTGGGAAGGCGTGCTCGATGTGGAATACCTATAATAAACACTGAAAGCCTTCCCCTAAGCAAGCCGGAGGCAAGGCCCAACAGGAGCCCTCGCAGCCTTGGATTTCTCAGAGCGCTACTCCCGCCAGGTCCTCTTCCCCCCCATCGGCGAGGGGGGACAATTCCGCCTCGCCAATGCTCGCATCGCGGTCGTCGGCTGCGGCGCGACGGGCACAGCCTTGCTCTCGCTGCTGGCCCGCGCCGGCGTGGGCTACTTGCGCATCATCGACCGCGACTACATCGAGCCCAGCAACCTCCAGCGGCAGACGCTCTTCGACGAAGCCGACGCCGCCCAGTCCCTTCCTAAGGCAATTGCTGCCGCCCGCAAGATTGCCTCCTTCAACTCGGCAATTACCGTCGAGCCGCATATCGCTGATCTCACCCCGGGAAACATCGACGAACTGCTCGGCGACGTCGCCTTCGTCCTTGACGGCACCGACAATTTCGAGACCCGCTACCTCATCAACGACTTTGCCATCAACAAAGCGCTGCCCTGGATTTACGCCGCTGCCGTCGCCAGCTATGCAGTCACCATGTCCGTGCTCCCCGGCGAGACTGCCTGCCTCGCCTGCCTCTTTCCCGATTCCCCCCGTGGCGTCGTCGAAACCTGCGATACCGCAGGCATTCTGAATTCTGCCGTGAGCTTTGTCGCCTCCGTCGCCGCGACCGAAGCTTTGAAGCTGGCCGTTGGCGCCCGTGACAAGCTCCGTCGTACCCTGCTGTCCTATGACGTGTGGACGAATGATTACGCTTCGGTGCTCGCCGACAGGCCGCGTCGCGACTGTCGCGCCTGCCAGCAGCGCGATTTTGTCCATCTCGCCGGTGAACGGCGGCCCCATATTTCCCTCTGCGGCAGGAATTCCGTGCAGATTCACGAACGCGAGCGGCCCATCGATTTCGCTGAACTACAGCGGCGGCTGGCCCCGCACGGCACGGTGCGCCACAATGAATTCGTTCTCAAGTTTTGGCGCGATCCTTATGAAATGACGTTGTTTCCCGACGGCCGTGCCATCATCAAGGGCACCACAGATACGGCCATCGCACGCAGTTGGTATGCCCGCTACGTCGGATCGTGAGGCACGGCGCAAGTGCCGCAGGCGCCAAACACGTTAGGCGACCCTCATTGAAGTATCGTCTTTGGAGGCAACCGCCCTCCCTCATCCAGATCCCTTTGCGTGCCATTTTGGGAAGTCCCGGTTACTTTCGTTTCCTCCGAACCATCTTTGTTCTCGGCGGCGTAGCCCGCTTTCCGCTATCCTAAAATCGTCGGAGGCAGACTTCGGCGCCGCCCGACCGCGGGGGAAGGAATCCGGCGGCTCGGCGGCTTGGCTCTTTGAAAACTGCCTGGGGTTACTCGTCAGGCACGGGCAAGCTCGATTTGGGTGGTACGGTCAACGTCCGATAACGCGCAGCCGGAGGAGGAAATCGGCGATTTCGTGGCGGTTAAATCCTTGCAGACCAAGATTTTGACATATAAGTCCTTGGGGCTCAAGTTTTTGCTGGCGGATTTCTGTAGAATCAATGATTTACCGGCGAAAAGGGGGAGGGGGGATTAAGTATCGCAAGAGTAAACACTCCCTTGGGGGCTTTGGCTGTTGGCCTGAGCTTGCGCTCTGCGCATTCCTAATTGCTGCCTCTGTAGGCTGTCCCTATCGCCACATTCCGAAACCGCGCTGGCGCGGCCCCGTGGCCGGTGCCCATCGTCTGTTGCGGCTGGCCCTTGCCGCAATTCGGAATGCCCCACAACGTCCACTCCTCACGTGAGCAGATGGCATCCATCGAGTTCCAAAATTCGGTGGTGATGCCGGAATACGACGGGTTCTTCAGCATCCTCCCGCGCTTGCCGCCCACGATCTCCCAGCCCACTTCGCAGCCAAACTGGAAGTTGTAGCGCTTGTCGTCGATCGACCACGACCGGTTCGTCTCCATAAAGATGCCGCGGTCGGTCGAGGCGATCAGTTGCTCGAGCGTCAGCGGCGCGAGGCCCGGCAGGATGCTGACGTTGGTCATGCGGACCAGCGGCAGCCGGTTCCAGCCTTCGGCGCGCATACAGCCGCCGCTGCGGGCTGCGCCGATCGCGGCCGCCGTGTCGCGCGAGCTCAAGTATCCCGTAAACAGCCCGTTGGTGATGATCGGCGTGCGCTGCGCGGCTACGCCTTCGTCATCATAGGCAAAGGTGCCAAGTCCCGGCCCATGAGCTGCGGTCGCGTCCGCAACTACGTTCACCATCTCGCTGCCATACTTCAGCGTCCGCAACTTGTCGAGCGTCAAGAAGGATGTGCCTGCGAAGTTGGCTTCCATCCCCAGCACGCGGTCCAGTTCGATGGGATGGCCGATGGACTCGTGGATTTGCAAGGCAAGCTGCGAAGAATCGAGAACAAGGTCGGACCTGCCTTCAGGACACTGCTCTGCCGAATGCAGCGCCACTGCCTGCTCGGCAATCTCCGGAGCGTGCTCCAGCAGTCTTAGCTCCTCGATCAGCTCATACCCCTTGCTCTGAAACTGCCCGCCGAACGAGGTCGGATACGAGCGCTTCTGGATCTCCGTTCCCTCGTAGGAATACGCCGCATAACCCGCGCCGGACGAGGTGATCGTTTGGTGTATCTCTGCCCCTTCGGTTGAAAAGAACCATTGCTCGTAGCGGCGGAAGTTCATGCTCGTCTCTGCCAGGGTCACGCCCTTCACTTTGCGGAGCTCCTGATCCACGGCAAAAAGCAGGTCCAGGTTCTTCTCGATGGGAATGGCGAACGGGTCGATTTTGCAGGGCGAACTCCACTCTGCTTTGGCGGGAGGCTCGGGCGCGAGGCGCAGTTCTCCCGCCTTAACGCTGGCCGAGGCTTTGGCAATTTTGACCGCCCGCACCGCACAGCTCTCGACGCCCGCGCGCGTCAGATCATCGGTCGCAGCGAAACCGAATGCGCCGTTGGCGATCACGCGGACGCCGATGCCCAGCGATTCCGCGTCGGCCGCGCTGCCGATCCTGCCGTTTTTGGTGGCCAGCGAGCGATTGCGCTCATCCACAATCCGGGCTTCGGCCAGCGATGCACCACGCAGCTTTGCCGTCTCCAACGCCCATGCAGCGATTTGTTTCATCTTCGAGTACCCGCGCTAGAGATGATATCGTGTTCGCGAAAGAAAGCGCAGCTCGTGCGATGGCCGGCGTCATCAAGACCGTGATTTTGAAGGAGGGCTTGCCCAACGTGGAGCAGGCGCGCGCCCGGCTGAACAGCGAATTGCTCGTCGCCCGCCAGAAAGGCGTAAAGGTGTTAAAGGTGGTCCACGGTTACGGCTCAACCGGCGTGGGCGGCGAGCTGCGCATCGCGCTGCAGGCCACGCTGCGCCAGATGGCCGCACGCCACGAAATCCGCGATTGCATCTACGGCGAGAACTGGCGCACCAGCGACCAGCGCTCCTGGGACCTGCTGAAGCGCTTGCCGGAGCTGAAGAGCGACCACGACCTGGGACGGGGAAACAGGGGAATCACGATCGTGGTTTTGTAAGCAAGGGTTGGAGACTTTTGGTGCGGCAGAACCGGCGTGGTGACGCGCGTTCCGGGGCAGCAGGAAGCTCGCTCCGCGGAATCAGGCGTCGGGCGGCGACGTGATAGGTTTTGCAGAACCGCGCGCCGAACACCGCCGCCCGCCCCAGGAAACAGGGAGGCGGCATGGAGATTCCCTTGAACACTTAAGTGCCTTGACGAATCGGGGGAGGATAAAGATAAAAATGTTTCGGAGGGTACAAGGATGTGGGGCAGCTACCACTTGGCAAATGGGAGCGCACCATGTCCAGTTGGGCGCCACGATAAAAGGAGGACCGTATGAGGTGGAAATTTTTGGCTGAAATCGGTGCCGTATTGCTAGCGCTGACAGCATCGCTACTGGCGCAATCGGCGGGAGCCCCGCCTCAGCCCAAGACTGCCATCGGCGGAATGTTCGTGAACGTCCCCGGGATGCCGGTCGAAATCACCAGCCTAACCGAGGCCGGCGTTGATCTATTTGACCAGGTGGAAATCAAAAATACGTCGGATAAGGCTATCTCGGGGGTGCAGTTCGCCTGGGTTGTTCGGGCACCCGAAGGTTGCTCAACCGGATCATATGCCAGGCAGGCCGGCGTCAGTAGGGTAGTAGGTGTTGACCTTGCACCCGGGGAGAGCACCGTTGTCCGAAGTCTGGGACTCGATGCGAGGCCGATTTTCCGAGATGCGTCGAGCCAAGGGGTTGCGTTTGTCCACTTTCAGCTCGGGGTCGAGAAAGTAGCGTTCGCTGACGGTACAAGCGCAACAACCCCGATTCCTCCCGGCGACTATTTCTCGCCGCAACTTGCCCAGGAGGAGGGCAGTGCCCATTGCGCCGGAGGAAAGTTGAGGCTCAGCAGCGCTCGAGGGCTGCAAAAAAGGTCCACTGCTTCTAGCGAGTAAGCTGCCGGCTTTTCTCGTTTGCCCTGGGTCCCTCTCCGGTTCGTGTTTGCCTATGGATCTGCGAGAGGAGCGAGGTGGCAATGTTTTCGTCAAAGCACGATAACCCACCGTACCGTGCAGGGCTGCCCAGGCAAGAACGAATGTTCCTACCAACAGTGCGTGTTGATAACCTGCTGACCAACGAGGATCTCAACCGTAACTTGAGCGGCACCGCTGCCCTCAAAGTTGGTTCGCGCCAGGTTCAAGAAGGCTTTTTCAGCGAACCTTCATCGTCATCGCAGCCCATCCCTTGCCGGTTCCCCTATAATCATTAGTTGGACTCTTCGCGCCCAGGATGACTGTCCATCAGAAGCACGCTGTAGATTTTCCTACGATGGACGTTGGCGCACCTGACATCCTCTCCGATTCCAAAGCCGCTGCCGCGCCTTCGCGCGTGGCGGTTGCCGCCTGTATGCTCGCGGGGATGTGCACTTTCCTGAACGTCTACGACACCCAGCCTCTGCTTCCCTATCTACAGCAGGTCTTCCGTGCCTCGGAGATTGCGGTCAGCCTCACGGTGAGCGCCACCATCCTGGCGATGGCGCTGACCGCGCCCATCATTGGCTTACTGGCTGAATCAATCGGGCGGAAGAAGGTGATCGTACCCTCGTTGTACGCGGTGACGGTTCCCACGCTGCTGGCAGCCACGTCGCGCAGCCTGCATCAGCTCATCTTCTGGCGATTCATGCAAGGGGTGTTCGTTCCGGGGGTGATTGTGGTCATGATGGCATATATCAACGAGGAGTTTCCGCGGCAGCAAGTGGGACGCGCCATGTCAGCCTATATCGCAGGAACGGTGCTGGGCGGATTTTTGGGACGCTACATCTCCGGCATTGTGGCCCACAACTTCGCCTGGCGGGAGGCCTTCCTCGCCATTGGCCTGGTGAACCTGGCGGGAGCCATTTTGGTGCAGCAATCGCTGCCGCGGGCGAAGAACTTCGTACCCGCGCATTCGGTCGCTCATTCCATCTCCGAAGGCTGGCAGCACATGCACAATCCACGCCTGCTGGCGGTTTTCGGGATGGGGTTCACGGCGCTGTTTTGTCTGGTGGGGACCTTCACCTATGCCAACTTTTATCTGGCCGCGCCGCCCTATTATCTGAACCCGGCGCAACTGGGCAGCGTCTTCTTTGTCTATCTGTTCGGATTCGTCGTCACGCCGCTGTCAGGGCGTACGCTGGATCACTACGGTGTAAACGTGACCTCGGTAATCGCGTTCGCCTTTGCTGCCGTCGGACTGCTGCTGACCCTGGTGCATTCGCTGGCGGTCATCATTGCCGGGCTGGCGCTGGCCTCGTCCGGCGTCTTTATTTACCAGGCGGTGGGGACGGTCCAAACCGGCCTCGTGGCGGAGAAAGCTCGTTCGTCGGCGGCGGGATTGTATGTGACGTTCTATTACATTGGTGGCAGCCTGGGCGCGGTGGTTACCGGCTGGACGTGGATCGCCGGTGGCTGGCCGGCGTGCGTCTTTTTGCTGACGGGTGTAGCAGGACTGGCGCTGCTGATGGCCTTGGTGAGTAGCAGGAAAGGAGCTGTCACTGATCAATCGTCGGCCATCGGCGCAACCTTCGTGGAATAGCCGTGTGCCGCCGCTGACGCGGCTCCATTCTTGTCGGAAAAACTAACCCGGGGCTTGCGCCCCGGGCTCAATCCGCAGCCGCCGCTTCGCGGCTCGTTGCTTACTGCCTCTAACGTCAGCTTCGTCAACTGGCAACTGACCACTGGCAACTGTTCTAGGTTCCTTCGTTCCAACTGGCGAGGTATTCTTCCTGCTCGGGCGTAAGCCGATCGATCTTGACGCCCATCGACTCCAGCTTGAGCCGCGCGACCTTTTTGTCGAGCTCCTCCGGAACCGCGTAGACCTTCTTCTCCAGCGAAGAGTGGTTCTTCACCAGATATTCCAAGGAAAGCGCCTGATCGGCGAAGCTCATGTCCATGACAGACGGCGGATGGCCCTCGGCCGACGCCAGATTGATGAGGCGGCCTTCGCCCAGCAGGTTGATCTTGCGGCCATCTTTCAGCGAAAACTCCTCGACGAAGTTACGCGTGGTGCGCTTGGAGGACGAGATCTTCTCCAGTGCAGGAATGTCGATCTCGACATTGAAGTGGCCGGAGTTGGAGATGATGGCACCGTCCTTCATGACCTCGAAATGCTCTTTGCGCAGCACGCTCTTGTTGCCGGTGACGGTGCAGAAGACATCGCCGATCTTGGCGGCTTCGTCCATACTCATCACGCGGAAGCCGTCCATGACCGCTTCAATTGCCTTGGTAGGATCGACTTCGGTGACGATCACTTGCGCGCCCAGCCCGCGAGCGCGCATGGCCAATCCCCGGCCGCACCAGCCATAGCCGGCGACGACGAAGTTTGTTCCGGCCAGCAGGAAGTTGGTGGCGCGAATGATACCGTCAATGGTGGACTGGCCGGTGCCGTAGCGATTGTCGAACAGGTGCTTGGTATCGGCGTCGTTGACCGCGATGATCGGGTACCGCAGCACCCCTTGCTTGGCCATCGCCCGCAGACGAATGACGCCGGTGGTGGTTTCTTCCGTGCCGGCAAATACGCCATCGACCACGTCGGTGCGCTTGGTGAGCGCGGTGGTCACCAGGTCTGCGCCGTCATCCATGGTGATGTGGGGCTTGTGATCAAGCGCGGACATGATGTGCGAGTAGTAGGTGTCGTTGTCTTCCCCCTTGATGGCGAAGACGGGGATGTTGTAATCGCGGACGAGGCAGGCCGCAACATCATCCTGCGTGGAGAGCGGATTGGAGGCACAGAGCACCATGTCGGCGCCGCCATCGCGCAGTGTGATGGCCAAATTGGCGGTTTCCGCCGTGACGTGCAGGCAGGCCGAAACGCGAACGCCTTTCAGCGGTTGGTTCTTGATGAAGTCTTTGCGGATGATCTGCAGCACCTTCATTGACTGGTTGGCCCAGTCAATGCGCTTCTTGCCCATATCGGCAAGGGCCAGGTTGGCGATATCGCCGGCGATACGAGTGGTTGTGGTGGACATAAGCTCCTAAGTAGAGCGGGCCTTCAGGCCCGCGTCCAGCAGTAGATTTTCGAAAGTCCGGGGCTTCAGCCCGCACTATGTCGTTTGCTACACCGGCTGTAGCCCGCTTTCATCCTGGGTCGTGACGAAAACGAAGGCCCCTGCCTCAACACGCGAAAAAGCAGCGCGTCAAGGCCCTTCAGAATGGTCCGCACCGTCGTTTACTGGGCCGCCGAGACGCCCTTCGGCACGCCGGCGCCCGCCAATCCGGCCTGCTCGCGCAGGGCCGCGGCCTTGTCGGTCTTCTCCCAAGTAAAGTCGGGATCGTTGCGGCCGAAGTGTCCGTAGGCTGCCGTTTTGCGATAGATCGGACGGCGCAGGTTCAGCGACTCAATGATACCCTTTGGCGTGAGCTTGAAGTTAGCACGAATCAACTCAGCAATCTTGCCTTCCTCGACCTTGGCGGTGCCAAAGGTGTCGATGGCCACGCCGACGGGATCAGCCACGCCGATGGCATAGGCAAGCTGCACTTCGCAGCGATCGGCCAGGCCGGCGGCGACAACATTCTTGGCGATGTAACGCGCCATATAGCAGGCCGAGCGGTCGACCTTGGTCGGGTCCTTGCCACTGAAGGCGCCGCCGCCGTGGCGTCCCATGCCGCCGTAGGTATCCACGATGATCTTGCGGCCGGTCAGTCCGGTATCGCCCATCGGCCCACCAATGACGAAACGTCCGGTCGGGTTGATGTGGTACTTGGTGTCCTCATCCAGCATCTTGGCCGGCAACGCCGCCTGAATGACCTGCTTCAGGATATCGGCGCGCAGCTCTTCGGTAGTCACTGTCTCGGAGTGCTGGCTGGAGACAACGACGGCGTCGATGCGGACCGGCTTGTGGTTCGCGTCGTACTCCACGGTGACTTGGGATTTGCCGTCAGGACGAAGATAAGGAAGCGTTCCGTTCTTGCGGACCTCGGTCAGGCGCTCACAGAGCCGATGCGCCAAGAAGATGGGGGTCGGCATGTAATTTTCATTTTCGTTGGTGGCGTAGCCGAACATCATGCCCTGATCACCAGCACCGCCTACGTCCACACCCAAGGCAATATCGCTGGATTGCTTGTTAATGCTGGAGATGACGGCACAGGTATTGGCGTCAAAGCCATAGAGAGCGTTGTCGTAGCCGATGGAGGCGACTACGCCGCGCACCAGGGTCTGGAAATCGACGTAAGCCTTGGTGGTGATTTCGCCGGCGATGACGACCAGACCGGTCGCAGTCAAGGTTTCGCAAGCAACACGGCTATAAGGATCTTCCTTGATGCAGGCGTCGAGGATGGCATCGGAAACCTGATCGGCCATCTTGTCGGGGTGACCCTCGGTCACCGATTCAGAGGTAAACAGGTAGCGGTTCTTCGGCAAATTCGAACTCCTTTCGGGCCCCCGACAAGCAGCGATTTGCGCTTGTTAGGAAAAAGTTATGTCCGCCGCTGGCAGGAGCAACTCAGAGCACATTGGCTGGACGTAATCGTACCGCGGTCCGTTGAAATCTATCGAAGAGGATAGCGAGCGACCGAGGAGACTCCCAATATTTTAAAGCCGAACTGCCGCTTTCGGCCAGCCAAAGGCGGAAAATCGGCATTGAGTTTGCCACCGAGAAGAAGCCGCTAATGACGGAGGGCCTGGTGTACAGCGATGAGTTGATCGAGCACTTCGGGCAGCAGCTTGAGATCGAGGGCGTTAGCGCCGTCGGACTTAGCTTGAGCGGGATTGTCGTGTACTTCGAGGAAGATCCCGTCGACTCCCGCGGCCACCGCCGCCCGCGCCAGCAGCGGTATGAACTCCGGCTGCCCGCCACTTTGCACCCCAGAATGCCCGGCGCGTTCCGGGGGCCCCGCTTGAAAATCGAGAGCACCGTTACCTGCTCCGGCTGAGGGAAGCTGCACCGAATGCGTCGCGTCGAAGACCACCGGCGCAAACTGGCGCATGATGGCTAGCGAGCGCATATCAACCACGAGGTTGTTGTAACCGAAGGTCGAACCGCGCTCGGTTAGGAAAATGCGGTCGCCGCCTGCCTGGCGAACCTTCTCGACCGCATGGCGCATGTCCCAGGGCGAAACAAACTGTCCTTTCTTGATGTTGACCACACGGCCGCTCTTGCCTGCCGCGAGCAGCAAATCCGTCTGGCGGCAGAGGAAGGCAGGAATTTGGATGACATCGACCACCTCGGCCACAGGCGGGACATCGGCGGCTTGGTGCACGTCGGTAAGTACGGGCACCTTTGCCGTCTCCCGCACCTTGCGCAGAATGCGAAGGCCTTCTTCCAGTCCCGGCCCGCGGAAACTGCGGATGGAAGTGCGGTTGGCCTTGTCATAAGAGGCCTTGAAGATGTAGGGCAATTTTTTCTGCTGGGCGATGGCCGAGATTGCCTCGGCCATGTGCAGGGCGTGCGCTTCGCTCTCGATGACACACGGCCCGGCGATGAGGAACAGATCGCCACCGCCGATGGCAAACTCACCGACTTGGAAGAAATCCTTCATTGACCCAGGCTACAACTGTGTCACCGAGCTGCTTCGCGTCAACCCGGCCCCGATACCGGCCATTTCCTATCGCCCTAACCTGCTAGACTAAACCCTCATGCCGGAAGTTAGGAACTCATTGTTTCGCGCCTCATCCGCCTACCTGCGGTCGGCGATGCACCAACCGGTGCAGTGGCGGGAGTGGGGCGAGGAGGCATTCGCTGCGGCACAGCACGAGAATAAGCCCATCCTGCTGGACATCGGCGCGGTGTGGTGCCACTGGTGCCACGTGATGGACCGCGAGTCCTACGAGAACCCGCAAACCGCTGCCCTCATCAATCGCGAGTTCGTTGCGGTGAAGGTCGATCGCGATGAGCGCCCTGACGTGGACAGCCGTTATCAGCTTGCGGTCTCGGCGATCTCCGGCACCGGCGGCTGGCCGCTCACCGTCTTCCTCACTCCCGATGGCCGTCCATTTTACGGAGGGACGTATTTTCCGCCGATCGATCAATGGGGCCGGCCAAGCTTCCAGAAAATTCTACTCGCGATTGCCGACGCCTATCGAGAGCGGCGCGACGAAGTGCTGAAGTCGGCCGATGAGGCGATGCACGTCCTGATGAACGCGGAGAATTTTGCTGGACGGCAAAGCGAGCTTTCACCGCGACTGGTGGGGGTGATGGTGCAGTCGGCGCTGCCCATCTTCGATGAGAAGAACGGGGGCTTCGGCGGTGCGCCGAAATTCCCGCATCCCGCGGCACTGGATTTGCTGATGGATTGGTACGGGCGCACGCGCGAGGAACGGGTTACCACCGTGGTGACCACGACGCTGACGAAGATGGCGCAGGGCGGCGTCTATGACCAGCTTGCCGGCGGCTTTCATCGCTATTCGGTCGACGAGCACTGGAGGGTGCCGCACTTCGAAAAGATGTCGTATGACAACTCGGAGCTGCTGAAGAATTACGTGCACGGCTATCAGGTTTTCGGCTTCGAGTTTTACGCCCACGTCGCCCGCGACATTATTCGCTGGATGGATGAGTGGCTGAGCGACCGCGAACACGGCGGCTTTTATGCTTCGCAGGACGCCGACATCAATTTGGACGACGACGGCGACTACTTCACCTGGACGCGCGAGGAAGCCCGGGCGGTGCTGAGCGAGGAGGAGTTCGAGGCTGCGGCTCTGCATTACGACATCGAGGCAATCGGCGAAATGCAGCACAATGCCGCAAAAAATGTCTTATGGGTGCGGGCGCTGCCGGAGGAAGTTGCGTCGCGCATGGGGATTGATGTCCCCAAAGCGCTCGATCTGCTGGCGTCGGCAAAAACGAAACTCTACGCAGCGCGGCTGCAGCGCCCGGCGCCGTTCGTCGATAAGACGGTGTATGTGAGTTGGAACGCGCTCTGCGTGTCGGCATACTTGCAGGCAGCAGCAGTGCTGGGCTTGCCGGAGGCGCGAAAGTTTGCGCTGCGCTCGCTGGACCGCATCCTGTCCCGTGCCTGGGACAAGGAGCGAGGTTTGTCCCACATCGTCGTCTATTCGGAGCCGCACGCTGACCAGCGTTTCATCCCCGGGATGCTGGACGACTACGCTTTTACCGCGCTGACTTGCCTCGACGCCTACGAAGCCACCAGCGCTATGAGCTACTTCCATTTTGCGCGGCGCATTACCGATGAGATGATCGCACGCTTCGCCGATCCTGCGGACGGAGGTTTTTTTGATACGGAAGCCTCGTTGGAAGAGAGGCTGAAGTTGGGGGCTCTCTCGGCCCGCCGCAAACCGTTTCAGGACGCGCCTACGCCGGCGGGAAACCCGAGCGCGGCGATCGCGCTGCTGCGTCTCTACGCCTACACCAACGAGCCGAGCTATCGCAGCCAGGCAGAAGAAACGCTGAAGGCATTTGCCGGAGCGGCGGAGCAATTTGGCATTTACGCCGGCACTTACGGCATTGCCGCGACCTGGCTGTCGCAGCCACATACGCAAGTGGTCGTCATCGGCGAAGACGAAAACGCGGCGGCGCTGCTGAAAGCGGCGCTCGGTCCCTTTGCGGTCAACAAGGCTGTGCTGCACCTGACCGAAGGTGAAGCGGTGGCGCAGAACCTGCCGCCGGCGCTGGCGGAGACAATCCCGCACTTGCCGGCGCTAAAAGAGAAGAAATCGCTGGCAGTGGCTTGTACGAACTTCGCTTGTCAGCCACCGGTGTACGATCCCGAGACGCTCACCAAGGTACTGCGGAGCGCCATTGCTGAACAATAAGTATTATGAGGGACTGCTTGTGGTTTTAGGGACGGCTTGAAGGACATCTCCTTCAACGGTAGGCCTGGTCGAGCAGCTCAATCACGTGCTTGACTTCGATGTTCAGGCCCTTGCGCCGCACCCCGGCGGCAAGTTGCAACATGCAGCCGACGTTTGCGGTGGCCACGATCTCCGGCTTGACCAAGGCAACGTATTCCATCTTTTCGTCCAGGACCTTCATCGAGATTTCGTTTTGCACGACGTTGTAGACGCCGGCGCTGCCGCAGCAGGAATCGGCGCGCGGCATCTCGACCAGTTCAACGCCAAGCGCGCGCAACAGCTCGCGCGGCTGCTTGCGAACGCCCTGGGCGTGCGCCAGGTGACAGGGATCGGAATAAGTGACGCGACGGCTGAGGCTGCGCGTCGGGGCCAGCAATCCTACTTCGGCCAAGTACTCAGTCACGTCGCGGACCTTGGCGACGAAACGCCGGGCGCGCTCGGCGTAGGCGGGATCGTGCTCGAGCAGGGTCGCGTATTCCTTCATGGTAGCGCCGCAGCCGGCGGCGTTGGTGAGGATGGCGTCGACCTCCTCGCCGAGCATGGCATCGATATTGCGCCGCGCCTGCGCGCGCGCCAGATCAAGAAAGCCAGCGTGAGCCTGCAAGGCCCCGCAACAAGCCTGGCCATTGGGGACCAAGACTTCGATGCCGTTGTGAGTGAGCACGCGAATGGTGGCGCGGTTCAATTCGGCAAAGGCCACGCTGCCGATGCACCCGATGAGCAGCGCGACACGCCCCCGACGCGCGCCTTCCGCCGGAAAAGTCTTGCCGAGATCGTGGAAAGAGAAGTCCCTGTCGATCCGCGGTGAAAGTTTGTCGAGTTCGGCCACTCCCAGCAGTTTCAGCAAGCCGGTCGCGTGCGCCAACGATTGCAGTCCGGAGCGTTGGTAGAAGCGTAGAAGCTTTGCCGTGCGCGACAGGCTGGCAAACGACGGCAGCACGCGGGCGTAGAAGTGTTGCCGGATTTTTTGCTGCAGCCAGGGGCGGCGGTAATTCTGCTGGATCTGGGCTCGCGTACTTTCCAGCAGGCCGGCGTACTGCACACCGGAGGGACACGCGGTCTGGCAGTTGAGGCAGCCCAGGCAGCGGTCGATGTGAGTGACAAAGGATGGACCCAGCGCCAGCCGGCCGCTGTCCACCTGCAGCATCTGGTAAATACGGCCGCGCGGTGAATCCATCTCCGTTCCCAGCACGCGATAGGTGGGGCAGTTGTCGAGGCACAGGCCGCAGTGAACGCACTTGGAATACAGCTCCCAGGTAGGCTTTTCTCCCGGCGAAAAGCCGGAGACAGGATTTTCGACCGTAGGAGTTGCGAAGCTCAAAAGTCAAACCTCCCACGATTCAAGATGTCCTTGGGATCGAGCGTCCGCTTGATGGCCCGCATGCTGTCGAGATGGGTGGGAGTTTGCAGTGGGGCAATTGCATTCCGCGCTTCAGCCGGGCAATGCAGAATTCTCATGCTGCTGTCCTTGGACAGGCGGCTGCGCAGGGTGGAGAGCGCGGTCACAAAATCCGAGGCGATGGGTTGGTGACCGGCCGCCGGCCATAACGCGGCCAGAAGAATGCCGATCCCGACTCGCCCGACGGTGGCAAGTGTGAACCCCTTGCCGGCAATTTCTTCGAGGATGGCCAGCAGCGGCTGGACGTCCTGCGGCGTCACGGCAAACGAAATCAGCAAGGAATTCGTCTGCGCCGAGGCAAGAGGGGCAAAATTCGCCACTTTCTGCCAGAAAACAGACTCGTTTGCGCCATCCATTTCGTGCGCGATGGCCGAGCCGAGCTCGACACGATAACGCGCCAACACGGCATCGCTGCCTGCGGCACGAACGCAGATGGACCACCCTGCGCCTGCCGGCGATGCCGGTATCAGCAGCTTGTGGGCCACTGGGGAGATCAGTTCCAGACAGGCAGGATCAAGCGGCGAGCGCAAAATGCGGCGCCGGGATTCCAGCGCTTCGGCAGCGGTGGAGAAACAGGCAATGAAGGTGCGGGTTTGCCGCGGTGCGGGGAACAACTTGAAGCTGGCGCCGGTGATGACGGCGAGCGTTCCCCAACTGCCGATGAGCAGTTTCATTAGGTCGTAGCCGGCAACATTCTTCACGACTTGGCCGCCGCCTTTGCCCTTGCGGCCATCGCCGGTCACAAAGCGGACGCCGATGCAATAATCGCGCAGCCCGCCATAGCCGTGTCGCAGTGGTCCGTTGATTCCGGCGGCCAGCACTCCGCCGATGGTAGCGCGCTCCGGCAGAGGGGGATCACAGGCGAAGAGAAGTCCGTCGGCAGCAACCTTGGCAGCAAGCTGGGCCACCGTCCAACCGGCGCCCACGCCGACGGTCAGGTCACCGGGATCGTAATGTTCGATGGCCGTCAGTCGCGAGGTGGACAGCAAGACATCAATGGCAGGAGGAACCGCGCCGGTCTGCTGCTGAGTGAAGCCTCCGGCAGGAACAATGTTCAGGCCGCGCTCGCCGGCGAAATGCAGGATTGCCGCGACTTCCTGGGCCGTGGCCGGCTCAACCATGACCGCGGGGACCACGCCGAGGACCTGCAGCCGGCCCAGCTCTGCAGGGTCCTCCACGACATGCTGCGCTCCGCAAATCTCACGCAGCTCGCGCGCCAGGGGCAACGATGTGCTAACCGTGCTCACATGCCCTCCTGCGCCAAAACGGGGTTGCGTGAAGGCCCGGTGATCTCGCGGCACATGCGGGGCACGGGTAGTAACTTCTCGGGATTGAGTCTTTCCTCGCGGTTGAAAACATTCCGCAGGCTGATCATGATGTCCAGTTCTTCCTCAGTAAACAGGTGCGGCATCATGTCGCGTTTTTCTATGCCCACGCCATGTTCGCCGGTGATGGAGCCGCCGGCGTCGATACAGTACTGCAGGATGTCGTGGCTGGCGGCCAGAACGCGCTCGAACTGTGCGGCGTCGCGTGAATCGAAGAGGATCAGGGGATGCAGGTTGCCGTCGCCGGCGTGGAAAACGTTGCCGATGATGAGACCATATTTTTGGCTGACGTCGCCAATGTGCCGCAGCACAGCGGGGATTTTGCTGCGCGGCACGACGCCGTCCTGCGTGTAGTAGGAAGGACTGACACGCCCCAGGGCCCCGAATGCCTGTTTGCGCCCCTTCCATAGCAAAGCGCGTTCTTCTTCGTTTTTGGCGCGCCGCACTTCTCGGGCTTTCTGCCCAAGGCAAGCTTCGTGAACGGCGGCGGCCTCTTCTTCCACGGCTTCCCGCAGGCCTTCCAGCTCGATGAGCAATACGGCGCCGGCGTCGAGAGGGTAACCGGCGTGGCAGAAGGCCTCGATAGTGCGCAGCGTCCAGCCGTCGAGCATCTCCAAGGCTGCGGGAGTAATGCCGGCAGCGGTGATCGCCGAGACGGTGCGCGCGGCGTCGTCGACCGAGTCGAAGATGGCCAGCAGGGTGGCCACCTGCTCGGGCTTGCGCAGCAGTTTGACGGTAATTGCCGTAGTAATGCCCAGCGTGCCCTCCGAACCGACGAAGAAGCCGGTCAGATCGTAGCCGTAGGATTCTTCGGCTTTGCCGCCGAACTGCACAATCTCGCCACTTGGCAGCACGACCTCAACGCCGGTCACGTGATTGACGGTGACACCGTGCAGCAGGGTGTGTGGCCCGCCGGAGTTTTCGGCGACATTGCCGCCGATGGTGCAGGCCTTCTGGCTGGAGGGATCGGGGGCGTAATAAAGACCCAGGTGGGAAACGTATTCCGAGAGCTGGAGATTGACGACGCCGGGTTGCACCACGGCCCGCTGGTTTTCGACGTCAACCTCGAGGATGCGGTTCATGCGCGAGAAAGCGACGACGATGCCGCCGGCCTGCGAGATGGCGCCGCCGCTGAGGCCGGTTCCGGCGCCACGGGCCACCACCGGGACCTTAGCCGCCGCCGCCAGCCGCAGAATCTGCGATACCTGCTGCGCGTTTTGCGGGAAGACCACTGCGCCCGGCGTGCTTTTGCGCACACCCGCGTCGTACTCGTAGAGCATGAGGTCTTCCGGACGGTCGAGCACAGCGTCGCGCCCGGCGATGATGCACAGATCGTGAATGACTTCCGAGAGATTCATTACCCCACAGGCGCAGTTTAGCACCGGGAAGGCGAGGGCGTACGCGCTGCGCCCGCCGCGCTTGCTTAGGTCGATGCCTGGATGTAGGCGCGCATCATCTCCGCTTCGCCAGCCTTCTCGTCGAGATGGCAACGCAGCAGGTCGCGCAGCGACAAAAAGCCCACCAGGGTGCGGCCTTCGCAGACCGGCAAATGGCGCACGCCATGGCTCTGCATCAGGTACATGGCTTCTTCGGAGTTGGCGCCGGGTTCGACGGTACACAGATCCGTACTCATCACCTCGCGGATGGGGGTGGACAACGGATCGCGGCCTTCGCACACCACGCGTCGCATGATGTCGCGCTCGGAGAAAATACCGACGAGCCGGGTATCGTCCAGCACCGGCACGGCGCCGACGTTGCAGTCCGCCATATAACCGGCAGCTTCAAAGACCGTCTGATCGGGTTGCACGTAGTGAATGGTGCGATTGCTGATGAGGTCACGAATAGTCGCCATACTGCCTCCTCGATGGTGGACTGAAGGACGCAATACTGTGCCCGGACGGGCGGTTCCTTGCGCATATCATCCGGCAAAGTCCAAAGCGGACTTTACCGGGAGACTGCCAATTCCAGCAAAATTGCGTGACGCGGCGCTAAACCGGAACCCCACCCCCGCTGCCCGATCGGTCTTGCAGTGCCCGTCTGCACATGGCTGCCGCAGGCGGGCTCGGTTCGGGAGCTGGGAATGGAGCCGAGTATATTCCCAAGGCACAATCCATGGGAAGCAAAAATCTAGGGCCGGGGAGCTAAAATAATCGCCGCCCCCAGGCAACCCCGACTCTGTCCGGCGAGACATTTCTGCGTCTTCACTGGTATCCTCAATCGTTTGACTAGGGAGGAAGCACACAGTGTCGAATGGGTTGCAGGGGCGGACGGTGGTGGTGTTCGGCGTGGCCAACAAGCGTAGCATCGCCTGGGCGATCGCCCAGCAGATGCAGCAGGCTGGGGCAGAGCTGGCCATTACCTATCAGAACGAACGCCTGAAGCAGGAAGCGGTGGAGTTGATCGAAGGGCTGCCCAACGCCCAGGCCTTCCAGTGCGACGTTGGGCACGATGAGGAGATCACGCAGCTCTTCGCGCAGCTGAAAGAACGTTACGGCAGACTGGATGCGCTGGTGCACAGCATCGCCTTTGCTCCTGCCGAAGACCTGAAAGGCGACTTTGTGGACACCAGCCGCGAGGGTTTTCGCATCGCGCTTGACGTTAGCGTTTATTCGCTGGTGGTGCTCGCTCGCGCCGCACGGCCGCTCATGACAGAAGGTGGCAGCATCATTACCATGACGTACTACGGCGCCGAGAAGGTGGTCCCCAAATACAATGTGATGGGGGTGGCTAAGGCGGCACTGGAAGCCAGTGTCCGCTATTTGGCCTACGATTTAGGGAAGAACAATATCCGCGTAAACGCAATCTCCGCCGGGCCGATCAAGACGCTGGCCGCGCGGGGAATTTCCGGTTTCGGCGATATGCTGAAAGAGCAGCCGGAGCGGTCTCCGCTAAAACGCAATGTGGACGTCAGGGAGGTCGCCGACACAGCAGTCTTTCTTGCCGGCGACGCCTCCAGCGGCATCACCGGCGAAATTATCTACGTCGATTGCGGATATAACATCATGGGATTTTGAAACGGCCTGGCCGGGCAACGGTCCCGGCGGTGAGGGTCATCGCCAATAAACAGGTGGAAATCGTAGGCGGGGCGAGCTGCGGGAGGGAGGCAGTGTTCCGGATCATCACCATCGAACGCGAGTATGGCGCGGGCGGCAGTTTGGTGGCCGCCGAGTTGGCGCGGCGCAAAGGTTGGCAACTGCTGGACCAGCAACTGACCTGCGAGATCGCCAAAGCGGCGTCTGTGGACGAACGCGCCGTAGCCCGCCACGAGGAGAAATGCGATCCACTACTCCACCGGCTGGCCAAGGTCTTTTGGCGGGGTAGCTATGAGCGCTCGCTCCCAATCTCAGATGAACACATCTTCGACGCCGACGAACTGGTGGCCCACGCCCAACGCGTGATCGAGCAGAAAGCCCAGCAAGGCGAGTGCGTGATTGTGGGACGCGGTGCGCCTTACATCCTGCGAAATCGACCGGATGCTTTTCACGTCTTTGTCTACGGCTCGAGCGAGAAAAAGATCCGCCGCCTAATGAAGCTCAAGATGACCGAGAAGGAGGCGGAGGAGATGGTGGACACGATCGACAAGGAGCGCGCCGCCTTCGTGCGCAAATACTTTAACGCGGAGTGGCCGTGCCGGCGTCTCTACCACCTGATGTTGAACTCCGATTATGGAATTGAACACGTTGTCAACATAGTGCTGGCCACCATGGACTCATTGGAGCGGAGCGGCAAGACCGAACCTCCCGGTCAGGGCGTCAACCTGGAACGGGTGCGCCACCCTTCCATCTAACCTTCCTTGCCATCGCCAAGCCGGAATCCCTAAAATTTCGCGTCACAACCCACCTGTGACGGCTGTGCTTGCGCCGGCCTTCAGCTTGACTCAGAGTAAAACTACGAGGTTGCCCGACCGCAAGGAGGTAGCCTGATGCGTACTGCTCTCTTCGAGAAATCTGCGGGCCACGCGGAACCCACAAATAAAACTCGGCAAGAAACGTCTCCAGCGATCGGGAGGTAACGCGAGTGCGTGTTTCGCGATTTTCGTTGAGGGACCGCGGGTCAGTCCTGTAACAAACCTCGTCAGGAGGCCGTTATGCCGCTTTCCAAAGTCAAAGCATTCCTCGATGCTAATGGCACCAAGTACGTCGCGATCTCTCACTCCAAGGCTTATACCGCGCAAGGCATTGCAGCCATCTCGCATATCTCCGGCCGCGAGGTAGCGAAAACGGTCATCGTGAAGCTGGATGGCAACCTGGCCATGGCCGTGCTTCCGGCGTCCTATCAAGTTGACCTGGAGGCGTTGCGCCGCGTCACCGGAGTTCAGGTGGCGGAGTTGGCTACCGAGCGCGAGTTCAAGCAGAACTTTCCCGATTGCGAGACGGGAGCCATGCCTCCCTTCGGCAACTTGTACGGGATCCCAGTTTACGTTGACCGGACGCTGGCCGAGGACCGGGAGATCGCCTTCAACGCCGGATCACATTATGAGCTAATCAAAATGGCTTACCGGGACTTCTACCAGCTCGTAAAGCCCGAGGTGATGGAGTTCTCCTCGGCGCGCGCGGCCCACGCAGTGGTGTGAGCCGGGGGCTTGACCGGGCGGGGCGGCGCAAATCCAAGCATCGTCCCATTGTGGTGGCTGATGTTGCGCCGCTTCGCCGGTCAGAAACTCGCAAAGGGCAAGTGCGTCGAATTCCAGAGTCCTGACCTGCCCTTCGGCCGGGTGTCGGAGTGGATCGCCATTGTGGCAAGGAGTGCGTGAGCCTCCGGTTTTTGGAAAATCAAACCTTCGTGGCGAATTAAAGTCTTGTCCCGATCTTGCTTTTAGGACAAGGGGCCTCGTCCGGATGGCGTGTCCGTATCTTTTCTTTGTTACGCACCCACTACCAGCTATCCAACGCTCGCAACGGTGAGGTTGGAGTACAATTCCCAAACAGACGACAGGAGAAATCATATGCGGCGATTTGCTTCGGTTGCAGCCTTGGTTGTGGTGCTGGCAGCCATTGGGTTCGCGCAAACTTCCATGACCCCGGCCTTGCAAAATGCTCCGGCGCGGAAGTCTCCGGCAAGTGAATATGCGGGCGCGTGGATTGCAACCCTCCAAGGACACGTCTGGCTGACGATCCGGTTGACCGAGCAAGGGAACGGGCTTGCCGGCACGGTGCAGCACCAGAATGACATTCAGTTCAATGATAATGGCTATATCAAGAGCGTAGGTGAAAAGCAGGTAAGCGGAACCGTGCAGACGGCGGTGCTCACTGGCGACGGCCTTTTGCTGACGGTGAAGGATGCCGGTTCGCAGCAGACGGACCGCTACCTGATGCGACTGCTGGGCGCTGACGTAGCCGAAGTCAGGATGGTAGCGATGTCCATGCCGCCGGGGATGCCCAAGCCGCAGCCGTGGCGACTCACCAAAGTGCTTCCCAACGCGGTGAACCCGGTGCGCTAGCCACTGTCAACTTAGGGCTGAGCGGCATCCGCTGGCGATGCGATGCCCTTGCCTCTCCTGCGCTCGTCGGCGCACCGGCCGGAGCGGGCAGCGCCGATGCTGGTCTGGTATTTGAGCAGAACGGAAATCCAAGGCAAATGAGGTGACGTAGAGTCGTCGAGAGACCCGCCCGGCGAGAATTCGGGCCAGACGCTTACTGTCCGGCTTTAGCGGCGACTTCCAGCCGGACTTCGGCGCGGCGCAGAGCAAACAGTGTGGCATCGAAATCCAGGTCAGCCGCTGCCCGGCGAAGCGCCTCTTCTGCCCTAGCTTTGGCTTCTTGTGCGCGCTTCACGTCAATGTCTTCAGCGCGCTCGGCGGTGTCCGCCAGGATCGTGACCTTGTCGGGCAGCACTTCGACAAAGCCCCAGGACACCGCGAAATGGTGCGTCTTTCCATCCTGTTTGTAGCTGATTTCCCCGATCATCAGCTCGGTGATGAGCGGCGCGTGTCCCGGCAGAATGCCCAGATAACCGCTCTTGCCTGGAATCTGCACCTCGCTGGCCTCATCATGAACCAGCCGTTTGTCCGGAGTGACGATTTGTAGTTGCAGCGTATCGGCCATACAGAAGTTGTCAGTTGCCAGTTATCAATTGCCAGGTTACGAGCTACCGCCCACAGCCGCGGTCTGGTTCGAGCTACTGTCTAGTTGCCATTTACGAATTACTGCCTATGCGTGCGCCGCCTTCATCTTCTCGGCCTCCTGCAGCACCTCGTCGATGGAACCCTTCATATAGAAGGCCTGTTCGGGAATGTCGTCATGCTTGCCATCAACGATCTCCTGGAAGCTGCGCACCGTGTCCTCGATCTTCACATAGCGTCCCTGGAACCCGGTAAACTGCTCGGCCACGTGGAACGGTTGCGAGAGGAACTTCTGGATTTTGCGGGCACGTGCCACGGTTAGCTTCTGCTCTTCGCTGAGCTCGTCGATACCGAGGATAGCGATGATGTCCTGCAGGTCCTTGTAACTCTGCAGCACGCGCTTGACTGCCTGCGCGCAGTTGTAGTGCGCCTCGCCGACGACCCGCGGATCGAGAATGCGCGAAGTGGAAGCCAGCGGATCGACCGCCGGATAAATTCCCAACTCCGAGATTTGCCGCGAGAGCACGGTGGTCGCATCCAGGTGAGCGAAGGTGGTGGCCGGCGCCGGATCGGTTAAATCGTCGGCGGGCACGTAAATGGCCTGCACCGACGTGACCGAGCCTTTCTTGGTGGAAGTGATGCGCTCCTGTAACTCGCCCATTTCGGTGGCAAGGTTCGGTTGATATCCCACCGCCGAGGGCATGCGACCCAGCAGCGTGGAGACCTCCGAGCCAGCCTGCGTAAAGCGAAAGATGTTGTCGATGAAGAGCAGCGTGTCGGAGCCTTCTTCATCGCGGAAGTATTCCGCAACAGTGAGCGCAGTCAGGGCAACGCGCAGGCGCGCGCCGGGGGGCTCGGTCATCTGGCCATAAATCAGCGCCGCCTTCGATTTTGAGAACTCCTTGGTGTTGACCACCCCGGATTCCTGCATCTCCAGCCATAGGTCGTTGCCTTCACGGGTGCGCTCGCCTACGCCAGCGAAGACGGAAAAACCTCCGTGCTTCAGGGCAACGTTGTTGATCAACTCCATGATGATGACGGTCTTACCCACGCCGGCGCCGCCGAACAAACCGATCTTGCCGCCCTTTAAGAACGGCTGGATCAGGTCAATGACCTTGACGCCGGTCTCGAACATTTCCATCTGCGTGGACTGTTCGTCGAAGGCAGGTGCGGGACGGTGGATGGGATTGCGCTTGCTGCCATTCAAAGGACCCAGCTTGTCGACCGGGTTGCCGATGACGTTGAGCACGCGTCCCAAGGTTTCGCGGCCCACGGGGACGGTAATGGGACCGCCGAGGTCGATGGCCTTCATGCCGCGCACCATGCCTTCGGTCGGCTCCATGGCCACGCAACGCACGCGGCCTTCGCCGAGTTGTTGCTCGACCTCCAGGATAACGTCGAGCGGCTGCGGCGTGTTGAACCCTTCACTGGTTACGCGCAGCGCATTGTAAATGGGCGGCAGCGCCGCCTCGGAGAATTGCACGTCCACCGCGGGACCTGCGACTTGAATTACGTGTCCGATGTTTTCTGGCATAAAACCTCAGTGGTCAGTGGCTAGTGGTCAATGGCCAGAAAAACCACACTGATGAGGATCTAACTTCTGGACACATCACTAGCCCATCCAAAATAGTATTTTTTCTCAATCTTGCCTGGCCACTGGCCACTGCATTACAGCGCCGCCGCTCCACTGACGATCTCTATGATCTCCTTCGTAATCGCCGCCTGGCGGGCGCGGTTCATGGTCAGCGTCAGCGAATCGATGACCTCGGTAGCATTATTGCTAGCCGAATCCATGGCTGTCATGCGGGCGGCATTCTCCGCCGCCACCGACTCCAGCAAGCCCTCAAAGATCTCGAAAGCCAAGTAGCGTGGTAACAGATCGGCGAAGATCTCTTCTGGCGGCTGCTCGTAGATGTAATCGACCGGCGCGGCGGCAAACTTCGCCGCCTCCGCCTCCTGGTCAGAAACTCCGGCTTCGCTGAGGCCGATCCCCGCGGTACGCGCTGCTTCGCCCATACGCTCTCGCTCTTCCAGCGTCAGCTCCTCGGCAAGCGCCACTTCCCGCCGGCCAAGCTCCTGTACGGGAAGGATGCGCTGGGCGATCAGGCGCTGGGCGATGACCGACTTGAATTCGTTGAAGATCAGGTAAACCGAATCGATCTCTTCGTTTTGGTACGCCTTGGCGATGCGGTCGGCAATTTCCGCGACCACTTCGTACTCAACTTTGGCCAGCACATTCAAGTACTCGCCCATCACCTGGATTCGTCCCACGCGCGCTTCGCCCGCCTTGCCGACGGGATAACGCCGGCGCAAAAAATCGCGCCCCTTGCGGCCGATAGCCACTATGTCGATGTTCTTGTCCTTGAAAGAATCCAGAAACTTGGTCGCCGCCTTCAGCACATTGGAGTTAAAGGCGCCTGCCAGACCACGGTCGCCGGTGACCAGCACCAGCAGAATGTTTTGCTCGGGCCGCTTCGCCAGCAGCGGGTTCAGCGGCAGGCCGGTCTTTGGATCCATCAGATCGGCGCGGCTGACC
>Ga0070737_10001890_pt1 | contig 27527 bp, 23 predicted proteins | sample Coa_R1_10_FD_66438 | JGI IMG/M metagenome (GOLD analysis project Ga0070737, IMG submission 66438) | Surface soil microbial communities from Centralia Pennsylvania, which are recovering from an underground coalmine fire - Coalmine... | ecosystem: Environmental > Terrestrial > Soil > Unclassified... | reverse complement strand
GTGGGCGACGACATGGCCGGGAGTATCTCGGTGACCGCCGCGAGCCGGGCGGCGGGCACGTTCAGCTTCAGCAGCACGTTGCCGCGTGCCTGGATCGCGCCCCGCAGCAGCAGGGCGATGTCCTCCATGGCGGCGCGCTTGGCGGCGTCGGCGTGCGCGGCGGGACTCGCCACCAGCTCGGTGTAGCTGGTCAGCAGCGTGTCGAGGATCCGCAGGCCGTTCTTGCGCAGCGACGAGCCGGTCTCGGTGAGATCCACGATCGCGTCCACGATGTCGGGCACCTTCGCCTCGGTGGCGCCGTAGGACGGGATCACCACCGCCTTGACCCCGCGCGCGTCGAGGAACCGCCTGGTCAGCGAGGGGAACTCGGTGGAGATCCGCACCCCCTCCGGCAGGTCGGACGCGGACTGGTAGGGCGCGTTCTCCGGCACCGCGAGCACCACGCGCACCGGCCGCGAGGTCGCCTTGGAATAGTGCAGCTCGCCGAGCGAGACCACGTCCGCCTGGGTCTCGGTGATCCAGTCGCGCCCGGTGATGCCGAGGTCGAACAGTCCGCGCTCGATGTAGGACGGGATCTCCTGGGGGCGCAGGAACCGCACCCGGTCCACCCGCGGGTCGTCGATCGAGGCGTGGTAGTCCCGGTCAGACGAACGCCGGACCGTCAGGTCGGCCGCGTCGAACAGGTCGAGGGTGGCCCGCTCCAGCGAGCCCTTGGGCAGGACGAGGGACAGCAAGGCAGGACCTTTCATGAGCCGAACGGGTGCGTGCTGACAGGGCTGGCACTGCTGGGTGCCCCGTCAATGTCGCGGCGCGTCCCCGGCCGGAGGCACGCGGACGGAACGCAGCACGAGCGCGGTGTCGAGCGCCGCCACGACCGCCTCCCATCCCTTGTCCTCGCGGCTGTCCGGCAGCCCGCACCTGTCGCGGGCCTGTTCCATGGTGTCACAGGTCAGCACGCCGTTGGCCACCGGAGTGCGGGCATCCAGCGCCGCCCTGGTGAGCCCGGCGGTCACCGCCTCGCAGACGTAGGTGAAATGCGGCGTCCCGCCGCGGATGACCGCGCCGACGCAGGCCACCGCGTCGTGGCGGCGCGCAAGCTCGGCGGCGACAACCGGCAGCTCGACGGCTCCCGCCACCCTGACGACCAGCGGGCTGGCGATCCCGCAGGCCGCCGCGGCGGCCTGCGCCCGCTGGAGGAGCACGTCGGTGATCTCCGCGTGCCACCGGGTCCCGGCGATCGCCAGCGTCAGCCCCGCCGCATCGACCGTCTCCAGGGCCGGGCGGCCCTCGCCGCTCATGCTGACTCTTGCTCCACGTGGCGCGCGGAGCCGGCCGGCGCGGGAACCTGCTGCCTTCGATGCTCGTGCTGCCCGCCAGCCCGAACATGGTCCCCGCCGTCACCACGGGCACCGGCCGCTCGCACGGGCTCAAAAGGCCCGTGGTCGCTAGCCGGCAGGCGGACAGCGCTCCCGGGGCGCCCGTCCGGCTCGGGAAGGTTGTCGATCCGGTGCCCGAGCCTGTCCCTCTTCGCGGTGAGGTACCGCAGGTTATGGGATGTCACCGGCACGGGCAGCGGGACCCGGCCGGCCACCTCGGTGCCGTAGGCTGCCAGCCCCGCCACCTTGGCCGGGTTGTTGGTCAGCAGCCGGACCGAGCGCACGCCCAGGTCGGCCAGGATCTGCGCGCCCGCCGAGTAGTCGCGGGCGTCCACCGGCAGGCCGAGCTCGACGTTGGCGTCCACGGTGTCAGCGCCGGCGTCCTGGAGCTGGTAGGCGCGCAGCTTGCTCATCAGCCCGATACCGCGTCCCTCGTGCCCGCGCATGTACAGCACGACGCCGCGGCCCTCCGCCGCGATGGCGGCCATCGCGGCGTCGAGCTGCGCCCCGCAGTCGCAGCGCAGCGAGCCGAGCACGTCCCCGGTCAGGCACTCGGAGTGCACGCGGGTCAGCACCCCCGTGCCGTCGCCGACCCCCCCGAGCACCAGGGCCACGTACTCGGTGCCGTCCACCGGGTTCAGGTAGCCGAACGCCTGCCATTCGCCGTAGGCGTTCGGGAGGCGGGTCCGCGCCACCCGGCTGACGGTCCGCTCCGTGCGGCGCCGGTAGCCGATGAGCTGGGCGACCGAGATCAGCGCGAGGCCGTGCCGCGCGGCGAACTCGCGGAGCTGCGGCAGGCGGGCCATCGTGCCGTCGTCGTTGACCACCTCGGCCACCACGCCGGCGGGGGTGAGCCCCGCAAGCCGCGCCAGGTCCACGGCGGCCTCGGTGTGACCGGGCCTGCGGAGCACGCCGCCTTCGGCGTAGCGGAGCGGGAAGACGTGCCCGGGGCGGACGAAGTCGCCGGGCATACTCGCCATGTCCGCGAGCAGCCGGATGGTCCTGGCCCTGTCGGCGGCGGAGATGCCCGTGGTGATGCCCTCCCGCGCGTCCACGCTGACCGTGAACGCGGTCCGCATGTGCTCGGTGTTCTCGCTGGTCATCTGGGGGAGCTGGAGCCTGTCCAGGTCCTCGCCGAGCATCGGCGCGCAGATCAGGCCGCGGGCGTGGCAGATGGTGAACGCGAGCAGCTCGGGTGTGGCCTTGCAGGCGGCGAAGATGACGTCACCCTCGTTTTCCCTGGAGGCGTCGTCGGCGACCACGACGGGGCGTCCCGCCGCGATGTCGGAGATGGCCCGCTCGACGTCGTCGAAGACGCCCGGATCGCCGCCGGCGGCGCGGCCGGCTTCGCCGCGGTGCGCCCGGGCGCCGTTCCTGCTGCCGGGCCGGGCCCGCTGGGCCCCCTGGGCGTCGCCGCGGAGGGGGTAGGTGCTGCCGACCCTCTTCACCGCCGTACCACCGCCCCGAGCAGTTTCTCGACGTACTTGGCGATCACGTCCACCTCCAGGTTGACCGTTCCGCCCAGCGGGGTGGTGCCGAGCGTGGTCCGGCTGAGCGTCTCCGGTATCAGGTTCACCTCGAACCAGTTCTCCCCGGTGGCCGAGACGGTGAGGCTGATCCCGTCCACGGCGATCGAGCCCTTCTCGACGACGTACCGGGCCAGGCCGGGCGGCAGCGCGACGCGGACGGTCTCCCAGCGCTCGCCGGGCGTGCGGGATGTGATGGTCCCCGTGCCGTCCACGTGCCCCTGCACCAGGTGGCCGCCGAGGCGGCCGGACAAGGTGACGGGCCGTTCCAGGTTGACGCGCGCGCCCGGCTTCAGTGCGCCGAGCCCGGAACGCTCCAGCGTCTCGCGCATCACGCCGGCGGTGAAGGTCCCGCCGGCGGCACCGCCGGGCGTGCCGGTGACGGTCAGGCAGACGCCGTTGACCGCGACGGAATCGCCCTGGGCGAGGCCGCTGCTCACCCGCGGGCCGCGTATGGTGAGCCGCGCGGAGTCCCCCAGGTTCTCGGTAGCGGCGACCTCGCCGAGTTCTTCCACGATCCCCGTGAACATCCGCGCTTCCCCTCCCGGAGCCGGTCTGTGTGCGGCTCCGGGGCGCGCGGGCGGCGTGCGCGCGTAGCGTGACCGGCTGCGCCGGCCGCCTGCGTGCTGCCTCCCTTCCGGACTTTCACCGTCGGTCCCGGGATTCCACCGGGTCCACCGCCCACCGCGTCCCTCGCCCCGCCGCAGGCGGGAGCTGGAACGCCGCAGCCGGGTCGCGGACTGTCACCGCCGGTTCGGAATTTCACCGAACCCCGGAGCACGCTCTGCTCTGCCAACCAGTGTGCCATACGCGGTATTCCGCCGGCCAGGCCCCCGTGATCGGGGTTGCCTATAAGGTCGTGCCCGTGACTGGTTCTATCCTCGGCACACGGGTGCCGCGCGTGGAAGATCCCGACCTGCTGCTCGGCCGCGCCAGCTACGTCAGCAACCTCCGGTTCCCCGGACTCGGTCACGTCGCGTTCGCCCGCTCGCCGGCCGCGCACGCGCGGATCACCGGCATCGACACCGGGGCGGCCGCGGCGGCGCCGGGGGTTCTCGCCGTCGCGACGGCCGGGACCCTCGGGCTTCCGGCGTTCCACGGCTTCATGGTGCTGAACGAGCGGTGCGCACGGCCGCCGCTCGCCGCCGGCAAGGTCCGGTTCGCGGGCGAGCCGGTCGCCGCGGTCGTCGCGGAGACCCCGGCTCAGGCCGAGGACGCAGCCGAACTCATCGGGGTGGACTACGAGCCGCTGCCGGCCGTGACCGACCCGGTGGCGGCGCTGGCCCCCGGCGCGCCGCTGCAGTTCGAGGAGCTCGGCTCCAACCTGGCCGCGGGCCTTGCCGACCCGGAGCCACCGGACGGCGCGGACCCGCTCGGCGGTGCGGCGGCCGTCGTCCGGCTGCGGCTGGTGAACCAGCGGGTCGCGGTGGTGCCGATGGAGACAGACGCGATCCTCGCGGCGCCCGGCGCCGACGAAGGATACGACCTGACCGTCTATGTTTCCACCCAGATGCCGCACGGCTTCCATACCCGCGCGGCGAAGCTGCTCGGGCTCGAGCCGGAGCGGCTTCGCGTCATCGCGCCGCACGTCGGCGGCGCCTTCGGCTCGAAGGCCGGGGTGGCGGCCGAGCACCTCGTGGTGATCGATCTTGCCCGCCGGCTCGGGCGGCCGCTTCGCTGGGTGGGTACCCGCTCGGAGAACCTCGTCGCGATGGCGCACGGCCGCGGCCAGATCGACTGGGTGGAGATGGCCTTCGGCGGCGACGGCCGCATCCAGGGGATGCGCTGCCGGGTGCTGTCCGACGCCGGGGCCTACGCCGGGTTCGGCGGCGGCCTCGGGCTTGGGCCGACCCGGATGATGGCCGCCGGCCCTTACCGCATCCCGCGGTTGCACTTCGCCGCGGCATCGGCGCTCACGAACACGTCCCCGATGGGGGCGTTCCGCGGCGCGGGCCGGCCGGAGGCGGCTGAGCTGCTGGAGCGGACTCTCGACGTCGCGGCCGGGACGCTCGGCCTGGACCCGGTGGAGATCCGCAGGCGCAACCTCCTCCCGCGGGAGGCGTTCCCTGTCACCACGGCGGCCGGCACCACCTACGACTCCGGTGACTACACCGCAGCGCTCGACGAGGCGCTGCGGCTCGCCGGCTACCCGCGCCTGCGGGCCGAGCAGGCGGCCCGCAGGGCGAGCGGCGACCCCCGGGCGCTCGGCATCGGCGTGTCCTGCTACGTGGAAGTCACCGCGGGGGGCGGGGGCGGGGAGTTCGGCGCCGTGGAGGTGCTTCCCGACGGGGACGTCGTGGTCCGGGTGGGGACGTCGGCCCACGGCCAGGGTCACGCGACGGCGTTCGCGATGCTGGCCGCCGACCGGCTCGGTGTGCCGATGGACCGGATCCGGGTGGTTCAGTCGGATACCGCTGCGGTGCCCCGCGGCGGGGGGACGGGAGGCTCGCGCTCGCTGCAGATGGCCGGCAACGCCGTCGCGGCCGCCTCCGGCAACGTGGCCGACCGGGCCCGCCGCCTGGTGGCGCAGCGCTTCGAGGCCGCCGTCGAGGACATCGTCGCCGCTGACGGCCGGGTGGGGGTGGCCGGAGACCCGGACGCAGCGCTCGGCTGGCCCGAGATCGCCCGGCTGGCCGCGGCGGACGGCGAGCCGCTCGCCGCGTCGGTGGACTTCACCCAGCCCGGGGCGACGTTCCCGTTCGGGGCACACGTCGCCGTGGTCGAGGTGGATCTGGAAACCGGCAAGGTACGGCCGCTGCGGCACGTCGCGGTGGATGACTGCGGGCGCATCGTCAACCCGGTGATCGTCGCAGGGCAGCAGCACGGCGGCATCGCCCAGGGGATGGCGCAGGCGCTGTGGGAGGAGGTGAGGTTCGACGGCGACGGCAACCCGGTCACGTCGACGCTCGCCGACTACGCGATGCCCAGCGCGGCGGAACTGCCGTCCTTCGAGGCCGCGAACACCGAGACCGCCACGCCGCTCAACCCGCTCGGGGCGAAGGGGATCGGCGAGTCGGGGACGGTCGGCTCGACACCGGCGGTGCACAACGCCGTGATCGACGCCCTCGCCCACCTCGGCGTGCGGCACATCGACATGCCCTGCACGCCGGAACGGGTGTGGCAGGCGATCGAGGCCGCGCGGGCCGGTTCCCTGCCGCCGCTGTGGGAGGATCCGCCCGAGGTGTTCGGCAAGCTTCCTGTCCGCGGGGAAACCGGCCGCCCCGAGGCCGCCGGCGCCGACATCTGACCTCCCACCCCGGCCCCGGCATTTTTCGGCCTCGGCATCCGGGCGGGAACCTTCTGGCCGAGGGGCCTGTTCCCTGCGTCGGCGCTTGCGGCGATGCGTCGTAGGTCCCCGTTCCTGCTTCACGTGGCTGGTCTGGGGGCACCCCAGACCTTCGGGGCCGCCTGCAGGGGCACACGCCCCAAGCTCGCGTTGTCCGGGTTCCTCTGAGCACCTGAGCACCGGCCCTGGCGTGGCGTACTCCCTGGCCGCACCGGGAACCGGTCCTGAGCAGGCGGAGCGGCCGTACCATGCGGATGTGACAGTCCGGGCGGTTATCTTCGACTGGGGCGGAACGCTGACCCCGTGGCACACGATCGACCACGAGGCGCTGTGGGAGGAGGTGTGCCTGCCGCACTTCCCCGGCGGGCGGGCTGGCGAGATCGCCGCGGCCATCTGCGCTGCCGAGCGGGATCTGTGGCAGGAGACCGGGCGCTCGCAGCGGAGCGCGACGCTCGCCCAGGTCTTCGGCCGCGCCGGGGTGACGGCGACGGAGGCGTTCCTCGCCGGGTACTTCAGGGCGTGGGAGCCGCACACGTTCACCGATCCCGAGGCGGCGCCGCTCTTTCGTGAGCTGCGGGGCCGGGGCATCAAGGTGGGGGTGCTGTCCAACACCATGTGGCCGCGCAGCGCGCACGAGCAGGTGTTCGCCCGCGACGGCGTGCTCGGCCTCATCGACGGCGCCGTCTACAGCAGCGAACTCGATTGGGCCAAGCCGCACCCGGAGGCGTTCCGCGCGGCGATGGCCGCCGTCGGCCAGGAGGACCCGGCCGCGTGCGTGTTCGTCGGGGACCGCCCCTACGACGACGTGCACGGCGCCAAGAGTGCCGGGATGCGGGCCGTCCTCATCCCGAACAGCGATGTGCCAGCGTACGACGGCTCGGTACCGGACGCGGTCATCACCCGGCTTTCCGGGCTTCTCCCCCACATCGACGCCTGGTAACCGGCAGGAGAACCCTTGCACGGCGGCCAAGGCAGTTGCTTGTCCTGCATATCCTGCCCGGTGATTGCGCCATGCTCAGCCTCGTATGCAGCCGAACTCACTGAGAGCGCGGAGCCGCCGGTCATATCCGGCCTTCAGGTGCAGTGCCTCACTCACCCAGGTTCCCTCCGCATCCCGGCGTAACTGCGTGCCTCCCGGCACGGGCACTAGGACGACATCAGCGGCCTTGCCGCCCGCCATCGCGACGACGCCGCGGTCCAGGGTGGCCAGGCGCGCGCCGTGCCGCCGTGCGACGGCGAGCAGATGCGCGTCCGTGACGAGGCGGTACCCCACGACACGGCTGGCGGGCACATGACCTTCCCCGATCACGCCTTCCACGTCATCGGGCAGGAACACGTGGCCTTTGACCTGCCTGATCCGCGACAGCAGTTGCAGTGCCTCGGCCGGGCTGACGGCGGCCGGGATCGCAGTGCCGTTCGATGACACACGGACAAATCCGCTCTCTGTGACGGGCGTCGTGGCCCACGGCTGGGACGACCGCGCACGAAACCACCGCTGAGCTGGCCTGTGGTGCACATGGTTCGGCCAGGCCAGGCTCATCAGCAGGTTGACGTCGAGGAGGTCGGTCACAGGTCGTCCAGTCCCGCCTCGACCATGTCGCCGGTGATGACAGGTGCCTGCGCGTCCACACTGAAGACCGGGAACCCGTCCTCGTCAGCAAGCGGTGCCTCCCGGGGCTTCAGGCCCTTGCGGGCCAGATCAGAGATGACCTGGCCGAGCGAGCGCCGCTCCGAATCCGCGAGCGCCCGTGCCACCATCACGACATCGTCGTCCAGGTTGAGCGTGGTCCGCATAGGCGCATCATAGCATCACATCGTGATGACAAGCGGGCAAACACAAGCCAGACGCGCCAGGTTCACAGGGAACGCCGGGGCGCCGTGCCGTGCACGCGGGACTACGGCACCAGGGGGCCGGCCAGGATTGACTGGGCGGTCACGTGGTCACCGGCCCAGGTGATGGCCGGGTCGCCGGCGGGGAGCCTGTGCCACAGCATCAGCAGGAGATCACCGGCTGCGCCGCTGGCCGTGGCCACCGGGTCACCGGGGCCGAGCACCCAGGACGAGCCGGTGTCGGTGGCGGCGAGGCGGACCGCCTGCTCGGGAGGGCGGGCCCGGCCGCGCTGGACCTGCATGGGCGCCATGGTGTCGATGACCTCGGCGACCCCGTCGCCCGCCAGTTCCGGGTCCAGCTTGCCGGTGATCCCGGCGGCGTGCTCGGCGTCCCAGCGGTGCACGAGCGTTTCCAGGCAGCGGCGCCGCTGCCAGAAACCGGCCGTCTCCGGCGGGAAGAACGTCCACGCGGGCGTGGACGGGTCCACCTCCAGCGCGGTGAGCAGCACGCCGCACGTGTCGCTGAACCAGGCCGCGAGTGCGGCGGGGTCCCGCGGTGCCGCATCCGCCCTGTGGTCGCCCCGCCGCTCGGTCACCGCCGCCGCCGACCACAGGTTGCCCCTGCCAAGGTGATTGGCCAGATCGTAGAGCGTCCAGCTCCCGCAGTGGGCAACGGGCGCCGACAGGTCAGCGCCCAGGCATGCCGCGAAGGCATCGAGGTCACGGCGCAGGTGAGCCAGGTATCCGGCACGATCCACGGTCCGAACGTACACCATGCCGGGCGCCGGCCACGCGGACGGTACCGGGGGCGCGGTACCGGGGTCAGCGCCAGTCGCCGGGAAGGTACGGCCTCTCCTGCGCGGGTGGGTACGGCCTCTCCTGCGCGGGTGGGCGCGGCGGCTGCGCCCGGGGCCGCCGGGGCGGTGGCGGCCCGGCCCGGCCGCCGACGCGATCCGGCCATGGCTGGCCATGCGCGCGGTCCGGTGCCAGGTCATACCCGGCGCGGCGCGGCACCGGGTACCCTCCTCCGCGATCAGGCCCGCGCCGCCCGCCAGCAGCATCTGGCCACGGGCGCTCCCCGGCACGGCCCGGGAGCGGGTGGACGTTACTGGGCTCCTGCCACGGCTGCCAGCCGGCCCGGCCTGGCAGGGCACGTGTCGCGGCATCGCCCGGTCCCGGCCGCCCGCCAGCGCGGTACGGCGCCGGGCGGCCCGCAGGGGGATACGGCGCCGGGGTGCGGGCGGGGATGTACCGCACCGTGCGCCGGGGGGCGCGCTCCCTCAGCGTCATGTAGACGACGCAGACGGCAATCATGATCGTGAGGACCAGGGCGACCGGGCCGTGGCCGAGCCCCACGCCGCCGACGCTGGGCGGGAACCCCAGCCAGTCCGCGAACGACGCGCCGACCGGCCGGGTCACGACGTAGGCGAACCAGAACGCCAGCACGGGGTTCATGCCGAAGACCCGGTAGCCGACGGCGGGGATCATGATGATCGCGACGAACATGAACGCGGACGCGAGGTATCCCAGGCCCAGGGTCGCCGCCGTCATGTCCCCGGCCGCGGTGCCGAGCGCGAACGTGGCGACCACCGCCGCCCAGTAGAACAGCTCCCTGCGCCGCGTGTAGATGCTGTGGATCGACAGGGTCTTCTCCGTGGCGCGCCAGGTGACGAACACCGCGGCAAGCACGATCGCGAACAGCGGCGCGGACACCGCGTAGGGGACGCCGAGCGCGACATGCAGCACGTCCGCGACCATCGTGCCGAACACCCCGACCCCGGTCACGGCCAGCCAGTACCTCCAGACCACGTACCGGCGGGCGGACATCTGCAGCAGGAAGGAGACCGCGAAGAACACCGCGCCGAGGAAGACCGCGAGGTAGGGGTTCATGGCGTGCACGAGGTAGTCCGACGTCGCCTCGCCCATGCAGGTGGTCAGCACCTTCGTGACCCAGAAGGACGGCGTCGCGTCGGGGACCTTGCTCTCCGGGGCCTTCCGTCCCCGGCCTCGCGGGATCTTGCGCGGCGGGGTCACCGGCACGGTGCGCGCCTGGCTCCCGGGGGCGCCGTACGGCGGGCCCGGCGGGTTCCTGTACGGCGAGTCCACCGGGACCGTGCGCGCCTGGGCCGCCAGGTTCCCGTACCGCGGGCCTGCCGGGTTCCCGTACCGCGGGCTCCCCGGGGCCCTGCTCACCGGATGCTGCTGGCGGGAATCAGGCAGGTCCCTCCTGTGGCGGCCGGCGCTCATGACACACCAGGATGGCACAGTGCAACCGGTGCGGAGGACGTGACCCGGGGCACGGAAGGGCCGTTACCTCCCGCGCGCCCACGCGGCGTGGGCGGTGGCGCGCTCGGCCTGGGAGCGGAGAGCCCGCACCGCGCGGGCCGGGTCGTCCGACGAGTAGACCGCCGAGCCGGCGACGAACACGTCGGCCCCCGCGTCCGCGCAGCGTTCGATCGTCTCCTCGTCCACCCCGCCGTCCACCTGCAGCCACACCGCGCCGCCGTGCCGCGCGATCATCGCGCGGGCACGGCGCAGTTTCGGCAGCACCATGTCGAGGAACGACTGGCCGCCGAACCCCGGCTCGACCGTCATCAGCAGCAGCATGTCGATCTCGGGCAGCAGGTCCTCGTACGGCTCGACCGCCGTCGCCGGGCTGACCGCGAACCCCGCGCGGGCCCCGGCTGCCCGGATCGCCCGCAGTGTCCTGACCGGTGCCGAGGCCGCCTCGGCATGGATCGTCACGTTCCGCGCGCCCGCCTCCGCGTAGCCGGGTGCCCACCGGTCGGGCTGCTCGATCATCAGGTGGCAGTCGACCGGCAGGCTCACGTGCTTGAGCAGGGCCTCGACGACGGGCAGGCCGAGCGTGAGGTTCGGCACGAAGTGGTTGTCCATGACGTCCACGTGCAGCCAGTCGGCCGCGCCGGACACCGCCGCGGCCTCCTCGGCGAGCCGGGCGAAATCCGCGGACAGGATGCTTGGTGCCATCTGAACGGCCATATGCAGGCGAGTGTAGGCGGCGGGCGCCCCGCAGGGCCACAGGCGGCACCCGTGCCGCCGGCGCAGCCGCGGACCACCGCGCTCAGCTTCCGCCCGTGGCCGCCGGCGAGCATGGCCATGCCGGACGGATACGGGTTTTCGTGGCTGCTCCGCAATGTCGCCCCATGCCGGTAGCGTGTGGTGCCGTTGCCGGCGACGAGGAGGATGCTGGTGGGTTCCGGGCCATCCGGTGCGCTGCTCGAGCGCGTCCGCAAGCTGCTTGCCAAGGCGGAAGACGAGGCGGTCACGCCCGCCGAGGCGGAGGCCCTGACAGCCAAGGCGGCCGAGCTGATGGCCAGGTACGGGATCGACCGGGCGCTGCTTGCCGCGGCGAGGCCGGAAACCGACCGCCCTGCCAGCCGCGTCATCGGCATCCCGAACCCGTGGTCCGGCGTCCGCGCGTTCCTGCTCTCGGGCCTGGCGGGCGCGATGCGCTGCCAGTGCGTGCTGCTGCCCGCAGACGGCGGCAGGCGGGTCCACCTGTTCGGCTACACCTGCGATCTCGAGCGCACCGAGATCTTGTACACGTCGCTGCTCGTGCAGATGGCGCACGGCCTTGCCGCGGCCGAGGTCCCGGCGACCGCCCGCAGCGTGCGCGCCTGGCGGCGGAGCTGGCTCCTCGGGTTCGCCACCGCCGTACTGGCGCGGGTCCGTGCCGCCGAGGAACGCGCCGCCAGCCAGGCTCAGGCCGGGCGGGATGGTTCCGGGCCCGGCACGGCCCTCATCCTCGCCGACCGCGCGCTGGTGGTCCGCCGCCAGTGCGAGCAGGCCTACCCGGTGACGAGGAAAACCCGGATCACGTACACGGGCCAGGGCTACGGAGCCGGGTACGCCGAGGGCCAGCGGGCCGACATCGGCGGCACCCGGCTGCGCGGCGCGACAGGCCGGGCCCTGACCCGCTGAGCGCCGCCCCAGCCGGTGAGCGCGTGCGGACAGCGGCCAGCCGGTGGGCGGGTAGCGCTGACAGCGATTGAGCGATTGAAAGCAGGCCGGGATTCCGGCGGCCATCAGCACTCAGCTCAGAGCACGTCGTCCGGCGGCCGCCGGACGACGTCGTGCGGAGTAAGCGGGAGGACCATCCGGGAGTGCCGGCGGACATCAGGACAGCATTGCCGCCATTGCGGGCCACGATCTCGATGACCACGTGGTCGTCGTTGACCTGCCGCACCAGCGGAAACAGATGCTCGCGGGCATGGCTGATGCTCACCGCGGTCACCCGGGCTCACCTCACTTGCCCAGAATTCCTGGACAGGTCTACCACGCTGTGGGCTCGCGGCGCAGCAGGGCGATGAAGATCGCGTCGGTGCCGTGCCTGTGCGGCCAGAACTGCGCGAACGTGCCGTGCGGGTCCGGGCAGCGCAAGCCGGGTACCTCCGCCAGGACGGCGGGGGCGTCGAGAACGGAGACGTCGCCCCTGCCGGCGACGACGTCACCGACCACGTCGCGGGTCTCGGCCACGTGCGGGGAGCACGTCACGTAGGCAATCACCCCGCCGGGGCGCGCGGAGCCTACGCCTGCGTCCAGCAGGTCCCTCTGCAGTCCTGCGAGGCCGGCGACGTCCTCCGGCGACTTGCGCCACCGGGCCTCGGGCCGGCGGCGCAGCGCCCCGAGGCCCGAGCACGGCACGTCGGCGAGCACCCTGTCGAACGCGCCGCCGGACTGCCCGGCCGGGGTGCCTGCGCCGGGACGGGCCGCGCGCCAGGCAGGAGCGCGGCCGTCCGCGACGACGACAGCGGCGCTGCCGAGGCGGCCGGTCCGTGACCGGACGAGGCGGGCACGGTGCGGGCGCACATCCGATGCCAGCAGCCGCGCGCCGCGCCCGGCGGCGAGCCCGGCGAGCAGCGCCGCCTTCCCCCCCGGTCCCGCGCACATGTCCAGCCATGCGTGGTCGGGCCCAGTCAGCGGGGCACGGGCGAGCGCGAGCGCGGCCATCTGGCTGGCCTCGTCCTGGACGATCGCGCGCCCCCCGGCGACCGGCGGCAGGGCAGCGGGGTCTCCCCCGTCGAGCGCAGCCCCGAAAGGGGACCAGCGTGCCGCAACAGCCTGGGAACCGGTCAGTTCAGCCCGGTCCGCGAGCCCCGGCACGGCGGCCAGGCAGAGCCGCGGCGGCTCGTTACCGGCAGCCAGCGCCATCTCGGTTTCCCCCAGCCCGCTCCCCGGCCCCTCACCGAGCGCGTCGCGGAACGACTCGGCGATCCACCGCGGATGACCGTACCTGGTGGCGAGGTACCCGATCGGGTCGGCGGACCGGTCCGGCGCGATGATCCGCAGCCACTCGTCCAAGCTGCGCGTCGCGACCCGCCGCAGTACCGCGTTCACGAACCCGGCCGGGCGGGTCCCTGCGACGTCCTTCGCCAGGTCAACCGACGTGGCCACGGCGGCGTGGCTGGCGACCCTGGTGGCCAGCAACTGGTGTGCCCCCAGCCGGAGCACCTCGCGAAGCGGCGGGTCGACCGCGCCGGGCCGCCGGTCACTGCATAGGTCCAGGATCGCGTCATAGGTCTGCAGGCCGCGCAACGTCCCGTACGCAAGCTCGGTGGCCAGGGCGGCGTCGCGGCCTCCGATACCGCGCTCGCGCAGCAGGGCGGGCAGGAGCAGGTTCGCGTAGGCGCCGCGCTCAGCGACCGCGTACAGCACGTCATAGGCCGTGCGCCGCGCGGGCTCCGTCCTGCCGTCACGGAGTTTCTGGGGCTTTCGGGATTTTTGAGGTCCTTGAAATTTTCGTGGTTCACGTGCTCTCTGGGCCGCTGCGGGGCGCCCATCGCGGGGAGAACCAGGCCGCCTGTCATGTGCGGGGCGGGGTCCGCGTTCCGGCGCCATGTCAGCCCAGGCGCGGGCGCTGGCGGGCGTCCAGGCGCAGGCCGCGGGCCCAGTCAGCCGCTGGCATGCGCCGCTTCCCCGGCGGCTGGACCTCGCCGAGCAGGACCGGAACCGACCCGGTGCCAGCCAGCACCGCGTCCCGCGTGACGAGCAGTTCGCCGGGCGCGAGGGACGTTTCCGGCCGCTGGCCGGCGGCCTGCCCGGCGGCGGGTGCCACGGGGCCAAGCTTCAGCCGGTCGCCGCGAAACTCCGTCCACGCGCCCGGGGCGGGCGTGCACGCGCGGATCAGCCTGTCGATCGCGACCGCGGGGCGGCTCCAGTCGACGCGGGCGTCCGCGGGGGTGATCTTGGGCGCGAAACTGGCGCCGTCGGCTGGCTGGGGAACGGCCTGGAGCTGGCCGGATTCGATCCCGTCGAGGGTCCGGACGAGCAGTTCCGCCCCGGACCGCGCCAGCCTGGCCACGAGGTCCCCGGCCGTGTCGCGGTCCCGCACCGGTTCGGTGACGACCCCGTACACAGGTCCCGCGTCCAGTTCCGCCACGATGCGGAAGGTAGTGGCGCCGGTGATCTCGTCCCCGTGCAGGATGGCATGCTGGACGGGTGCCGCACCGCGCCAGGCGGGCAGCACGGAAAAATGCAGGTTCACCCACCCGTGCGGGGGGATGTCCAGCGCCGCCTGCGGCAGCAGCGCGCCATAGGCGACCACCGGGCAGCAGTCGGGCGCGATCTGCCGCAGCCTGTCGAGAAAGGCAGGGTCGCTGGCCCTGCGCGGGGTGAGCACGTCGATGCCGGCCTCCCGGGCCCGCCGCGCCACCGGGCTCGGCCCGATCCTGCGGCCCCGGCCGGCGGGGGCGTCCGGCCGGGTGACCACCGCGACGACCTTGTGACGGGAACGCAGCAACGCGTCCAGGCTGGGCAGCGCCGCCTCCGGAGTGCCGGTGAAGACGAGCCGCATCAGCTCGGTGCCTTCCGCTTGCGCACGTCAGTAGGCCTTGCCGAGCGTGGAATGCGGTGACACCCGTACCTCGGGAACCGGCTCGCCCCACCACTCCGCCTCGCGGATCGCCTTCATCGCGAGCTTCCGCTGCTCCGGGTCCATCCTGTCGATGAACAAGATGCCGTCCAGATGGTCGGTCTCATGCTGAAGGCAGCGCGCCATGAGCTGCGTGCCCTTGATCGTCACCGGATCGCCGTACATGTTGAACCCCGTGGCCACCGTGGAGTAGGCCCTCGGCACGGGGAAGGTCATGCCGGGAAAGGACAGGCAGCCCTCATCATCGGTCTCCTGCTCGCCGGAGAGGCTGAGCGATGGGTTGATCAGGTGGCCGAGCTGGTCGTCCACGTGGTAGGTGAAGACGCGCAGGCCCACCCCTATCTGGGGTGCGGCGAGCCCGGCGCCCGGCGCGTCCAGCATCGTGTCGGTGAGGTCCCTGACCAGGCGGCGCAGCTCGGCGTCGAAGTCGCGGACAGGCTCCGCGGGGGTACGCAGTACCGGATCGCCGAACAGTCGGATCGGCTTGACGCTCACGGAAGATCCTCCCGGCACGGATGGGGCATCGCTGACGCGGGCGCCCGGCCACCGGGCGCCCGCGTCCAGTCTAGGTGCGCCGCTCAGGTGCGCGATCGCGCCTTGAAGGCCGCTTTCCGTGCCGCTTTCGCCACCTCCGGGTCCGGGTGGTAGTCGCTGAGCGTCGTAAGCAGCCCGGTCACGGACGGGTGGTCGACCTTCCACAGGCCGGCCACCAGGTCCGCCTGCGCGTGCGGCGGGAGATCGGGCAGCAGGTCAGCCACCACGTCAGCCGGGTCCGCCTCCTCAAGCAGCCCCGCGCCGAGGTCGACGAGCAGCCAGGCGCTGTCCTCGCGGCTCAGCTCGGCATGCTCACCGTGCTCCCGCAGCCATACCGCCGCGTGCGGGCGCAGCACCGGAACGGCCACGGCGTCCCGTACGGCGGGCACCGCCGCCTCGCCCACCCGGTCGAGCACGGCGAACGCGGCCCCGCGCATCCCGGGCGATCCCGTGGAGGCGGCCTCGATCAGCTCGGCAGCCGCCTGCTGCGGGCTGCGCCGCGCCAGCCACGCCGCGATCTCCTGCTCGCCGTCGTCGGCGTTGTAATCGGCGAGCACGGCGAGCACGGCGGCGGCGTCGCCAGCGGCGGAGCTGCCCAGCACGGGCACCTGCCAGCCGCGTTCCCTGAGGCGGTCCTGCATCCCCCACACGCCGAGCGGGGACAGCGACACGGTGAGCCCAGCCGTCTCCTCGTCGGCGCCCATCTCCACCACGCCGAGGTCGGCAAGCGTCTCAAGTGCCTGGGAGAGCGCGGCGGCAGCGCCGTCGGCGCCCCCGCCTGCGCTGGCCCGCCCGCCGACGGCTCCGGCGCCGCCAGCGTCGCCGGGCGGCAGCGCGCCGGCCGACGCGGCATACGCCTCGAACAGCGCGTCGATGCCCACCGGGCCGCCCGCCGTGTACAGCGCGGTCGCCAGGCCGTCCAGATGCCCGGAAGCGAGAACGGCGCGCAGCGCGGCGGCCCACAGGCCGAGGATCTCCTCGTCACCGGCGTCAAGCACGTCCGTGCCGCCGCGCCGCGGCTCACGGTCACCCGGCGGCACCATGCCGGTGGACGTCGCGATGGCCCAGGCTGTCCGCACCTCCTCGGGCGGCAGGTCGAGCGCGGCGCCGGCCGCGGCGGCAGCGGCCGGGGTCAGCTCGCCGCCTTCGCCGGATGCCCGGCCAGGGGCGCAGCCACCAGCCCAGGCGGCGAGGTCTCGCGCGGAGCGCAGCAGGGGCACCACCCGCGCCGCCGCAGCCAGTTCGTTCCTTGACGCCAGGCGGACGGGCGGCAGCCTGCCGGGGCTGCTGCCGCCGGTGCCACGCGACCGTGACGTCGTGCTCCCGCGTGAGGTTGCCACGCAAGCACCCTATGGCCATTTGACTCGTTCAGATCACCTCGGCAGGGTCGAGCTGCACGCGCACGGTCCCGGCGTCCTTGCGTGCGCTGCGGGCGGCCTGCGCTGACTGGAGTGCGCGCGCGAGCGCCGTCCCGGCCGCACGCGGTACCCGGATCAGCGCGCGCACCTCTTCCTGCCCCGCCCCCGCGCCGGCATGGCCCGGGCCCGGGGGGGCCGGCCCGCCGTCTGACACGGGCACGGGCCCGAGCACCTCGGACTCCGCGGGCAGCGCCGCCAGGCTGAGCAGGTCCATCACGGCGGCGGCGGGCCCCGTGACGGCCGCCATCCGCACGGCGGGCGGGAAGCCGAGCTGGGTCCGCTCGGCGAGTTCACGTTCCGCGTGGCCCGCGGGATCCCAGCGGATAAGGGCCTGAACGGCGGGGAGCCCCGCGTCGGCGAGCACGACCACCGTTCCGCCCTGCCCGGCGGGGCTGACGAGGGCGGCCGCGTTCAGCCACCTGCGCAGCGCCTCCTCAGAGGCGCGCAGGCTCGGCCGCCCGAGCAGCGCCCAGCCGTCGAGCAGCAGAGCCGCCGCGTACCCGCCGGTGGCGACCGGCTCGGCCCCCGGCGTGGCCACCACGAGCGCGGGGTCCGGTGGCACCGCCGGGAGCACCGCCTGACCGCCCGACGCCCGCACCGGCACCGACGGGAAGGCCCGGCCGAGCTCCTCTGCCGTCCTGGCCGCACCTGTCACGACGGCGCGGACCCGCGTGAAACCGCAGTGCGGGCAGCTCCAGGCGCCTGCCACCGCCCCGCACCACCGGCAGTGCGGTGCCTGGCGGGCCCTGGCGATCTCAAGCTGGCCGCCACATGCGGTACAGCGGGCGTGCGCGCGGCACCTGCCGCAGGCGATGGCTGCCAGGTAGCCGCGGCGCGGCACCTGCACGAGCACCGGGCCGCGGGCGAGCGCCGCGCGAGCCGTCCGCAGCGCCAGGCTGGGCAGCCGCGCCGTCAGCGCCGCCTCGTCCCTTGCCAGCTCCCCGTCGTCCGCCGCGGCGGTGATCCGTGGCGCGGCCCGGCGAAGCTGCGGCCTGCTCCCGGTGAGCGGGCGTGCCCAGCCCGCCGCGACGAGCTGAGTCACCTCAGCCGTCCTGGCGAAGCCGCCGATCAGGGCCGCTGCCCCGCACCTGTGCGCGCGCAGCGCGAGGACCTCCCGCGCGTGCGGGTACGGTGCGCGGCGCTCGGCGTGCAGGTCGTCGCCGTCGTCCCAGAGGACCACGAGACCGAGGCTGGCGACCGGCGCGAACATGGCGGCCCTGGTGCCCGCCGCGATCGGCACCGAGCCGCGGAGGACCGCCAGCCAGCGCCGGTAGCGCTCAGCCGGCCCGAGATCCGCGCTCAGGCAGACGTGCGCCCCGGCGCCGAGGACGCGGGACAGCGCACCGTCCACCCGCACGAGGTCCTTGGTGTCGGGGACGACGATCACGGCACCCTGGCCGGCCGACGCAGCGGTCCCCGCCGCGCGGGCGATCTCCTCCGGCCATTCCTCGCCGGGGATCGCCGACCAGGCGGCGCGGGCGCCGCGGCGCTGCGCGAGCGCCGCGAGAAACGCCTCACCCGACGGGTACCGCACCCAGGAACCGGGCGCGGGCCGCTCCGGCGGGCATGCCGGGGGCGGGGACGGCCGGGACTCCGTGGCCGCGTGGCGGGGAGGGATCGCGAGGCGGAGGACGTCGGCGAGGGTGCCTGCGTACCGGTCGGCGACCGCGCGCGCAAGCCCGGCGATCTCCGGGGTGAGCACCGGCTCGGGTGACACCACCCGCTCCAGGCGCGCGAGCCGCCCGCGGTGGTCACTGGAGGCGGCACGGCCGAGCACGTAGCCGTCCACGAGCTGCCCCGCGAAGGCGACCCGCACGCGGCAGCCGGGCACCGCCGCGTCTGCCAGCCGTTCGGGCACCAGGTAGTCGAAGGGCCGGTCGAGGTGGGCGAGCGGGATGTCGACCGCCACCCGCGCCACGGGCAGCCGCTCCGCCGGTGCGGTGTCGCGAAGCCGTGCCGCGGGGCGTTTCCCAGGGCGCCGCCCGCGGAGGGCTGACCCGGCCTCCTGTGTCACGCTCCCGTCCTACCAGAACAGCGCACATGGCCGCCCCCAGGCCGCAGGCCCGGCTGATCCCGCCCGTACCGCCTGCGGCGCCGCAGCCTGTCACAGAGGGACGGCCCTGCCGTTACAGAGAAGCATCCCCGCCGGCCATTGGCACATCCGCCTGCGGCGGTGGGCTACCAAGCCCAACCGGCCACGCGACCCCGGGTCTCCGGCCCGGGTGAGCGGCCGGTCTCACGGCGGGCACCACCGCGGGCCGCAGGCCGCAGGGCCCTCCCCCGGAGGATCGTGGCCCCTCCCGGGGGCCTGGCCCGTCCCGGGGGCCTGGCCCGTCCCGGGGGACCGTAGCCCGTCCCGGGGGCCGCGGGTCGCCGGGTTACATTGCCAGCGCCTGTGCCCTGCGGTTGACTTCCGTGCTGCGGTGCCTGGCGATCGCCTCGATCGGCGTGCCGGGCAGGGACTCATCCGCGGTGAACAGCCAGCGCAGCGCCTCGGCCTCGTCAAAACCGCAGTCGAAGAGCAGCGTGAGCGTTCCCTGCAGGCCCTTGACGACCTGGCCGCCGTCGATAAACGAGGCGGGAACCGCAAGCGTCCCGTCCGGCCGCGTCACGGCCAGCAGTTTCCTGTCGCGGAGCAGTTGCCTGATGCGGCCGACGGGGATACCAAGCCTGGCGGCAGCCTCCGGGACCGGCAGCCACTCGCTGACGAGCGCGTCGACCGCGGGATCGATCTGTGTCACGTCTCCACTGTGCCACGCCGGGCCCCGGTACAACAGCCCCCGGCGGCCGCGTTCCCGCGCCGCACCGCCGCCGTCACGGGAGCCCTCCGCCTTCCCGAACCGGTCGCTCCCCGAACCGCTCGGTGAACCTTCCCGAACCTGCTGGTGAGTTTTCCCGGGCCGGTGGGTGAACCGCGGGTCGTCCTCCCGCCACGGGCGATCCTCGTCGCCGGCGCCCTTCACCGGTACCCGGTCCCTGCCCCGGCCCGGCCGCGGCCCGCCGCGGCGGCCGGGCCTATGCCACGCCACTACGCTGCCGGCGGGGATCTTGCCCGCGGCCCGGGTACGACGGGCACCACATCGGGCTACCCGGTATCCCGGAGTTGCCCACCGGAGCCAGCACTGCGATAGTTGACAAAATGGCATCTGGGTGAGCCGAAGATAACAGAATGGCATCTGAATGCTCGGGATGACACATACCACTTGCACGGTTACGTGCCAGGCATCAAGGTACGGCTAGGACCAGGGCCACACGGGCAACGTCAGGCTCATCGAAAGGCTCGCCTATGTCACGCGTAACTAAACGGCTCCGCGCCGTCACGGTGGCGGCGGGGGTCTCCTCGCTCGCGCTCGGCGCGATGGCCGCCGCCTCCCCCGGTCAGGCCGCCCATGCGCGGGACGCGATCCCCGGAACGCATCCGTCCTGGGCGAACACGGCCATGCGGGTATCGCAGGAACAGGTCACGACCGGCACGGTGACTGCCCGCGTGTACCTGGCGGGACGCGACCCGTCCGGCTTGCGGGCGTATGCGGCGGCCGTCTCCCAGCCCGGCAACGCGCTGTACGGCCATTACCTGACGCCAGCGCAGGTGAAGGCCAGGTACGGCCCGACGAGCGCGCAAATCGCCGCGGTGAAGTCGTGGCTGACCGGGGCGGGCCTGACAGTCACATCGGTCGACGGCAACGTCGGGGGATACGTTGCGGTGCGCGGCCCGGTCGAGGCGGCCGCGAAAGCGTTCCACGTCACGTTCGGGCAGTTCAAGGGCCCCGACAAGCGGACCGACCGGGCGCCCGAGCAGGCGGCCAGCGTTCCCGCCTCGGTCGGCAGCGCGGTGCTGACCGTATCCGGCCTCGACACGGCGCGCAACTTCATGAAGCCGGCGGACACGCTGCCGCCGCCGGGGCCGAACTACTGGGTGGCCCCGCCGTGCTCGCAGTACTACGGGCAGAAGATCGCGACGAACGAGCCGGCCGCCTACGGCAGGCACCAGCCGTGGAACAACTGCGGGTACACACCCCGGCAGATCCGCGGCGCCTACGGCGTCGCCGACTCGGGGATGACCGGCAGGGGGCAGACGGTCGCCATCGTCGACGCCTACGCCTCGCCCACCATGCTCAGCGACGCGAACACCTACGCCCGGGTCACCGGCGACCGGCCGTTCCGCCCCGGCCAGTACGAGCAGTACCTGCCCGCCACGTTCACCTACACCGCACCCACCGAGTGCGACGCGGCGGGCTGGTACGGCGAGGAGACGCTCGACGTGGAGTCGGTGCACGGGCAGGCGCCCGGCGCGAACGTCCGCTACGTCGCGGCCGCAAGCTGCCTGGACTCCGACCTCGCCGACGCGCTGGCGTACATCGTCGACAACCACCTCGCCAGCATCGTGAGCGACTCGTGGGGGGAGCCAGCCGATGACGCCGCGCTGACCAGCCTGTACGACCTGATTTTCCAGGCGGGCGCGGCCGAGGGCATCGGGTTCTTCTTCTCCTCCGGCGACAGCGGTTACGAGTCACCGGCCGAGGATCCGGGCTCGGACAAGATCCAGGTGGATTACCCCACGTCCAGCCCGTGGGTCACCTCCGTCGGCGGCACAAGCCTGGCCATCGGCCGGTGGGACAACTACGAGTTCGAGACCTCCTGGGGCACCCTGCAGGACAAGCTCGCAGCCAACGGCACGTCCTGGCAGTCCACGCCCCCTGGGCCGTACCCCGCCGAATACGACGGCTCCAGTGGCGGCGGCGTGAGCACCATGTACCAGCAGCCGTCCTACCAGCGGGGCGTTGTGCCGGACAGCCTCGCCACGCACCTGCCCGATGGCTCGACGAGCACCACCCCGATGCGGGTCGTGCCCGACGTGTCGGCTCTCGCGGACCCGAGCACCGGCTTCCTGGTCGGGCAGACCACCCTGCAGCCAAACGGCAAGACGTACGCGTTCTCGCTCAGCCGGATCGGCGGCACGAGCGTCGCCTGCCCGACGTTCGCCGGGATCGAGGCCGACGCGCAGCAGGCGGCCGGGCACCCGCTGGGCTTCGCCAACCCGGCGATCTACCAGCGGTACGGCACCCTGGCGTTCCACGACGTGACCGACCACCCGTTCGGGCCCGGGTACCTCGCGGAGGTCCGGAACAACTACACCAACCCCTACACCAAGCAGGGCCCGCTCGTGACCTACCTGCGGACCCTCGGCATCGACGGCGAGGGCGCCGCGGCGCTGCCGGCCGTCAGGGGCTACGACGACTCCACCGGCGTCGGCTCGCCCAGGGACTACGTCCAGTCCTTCTTCGGGTCTTTCCGCAGGCACTGACACGAAGGCTGGCGCATCCGGGGGCGGCTCACCCTGAGCCGCCCCCGGTCCTTGCCTGCCGGCAACTATGCGGCCGGGCTCGCCTGCCTGATCTGCGGCCCCGCCAGCCCCTCGCGTGGGAATACGGTCAGCTCTGCGCCGCTGACGCCCACGTGTGCCGAGCCGCTGCGGCTGGCCGCGGTGACCGAATCTGGAGCCAGCCCGGTGAGACATCCGGGCTGCCCATGCCCGGCGAGCCGGCTGCCGGCCTTGACCCGATCGCGTGCACGGGCGTGTGAGAGGCTCATGGCCTCCGCGCCGCCTCCGGCTCCTGCTGTTCCCCTGCGGAGCGGAAGTGGGCCGCGGTCCGTGCCGCGGTGGCCATGGCCCGCCGTCCCGTCGTGACCGCGGCGAGCAGGAAAACGGCCACGCCACAGGCGGCAACGATCCACCAGCCGGGGCGGCTCGCGCCGATGAAACCGGCGCGCAGCGGGCCGTGCAGGTTCTCGCTGAGGACTGAGCCCATGATGGCGACACCGAGCGACTGGCCGACCTGGCGGCTGGTGGACGCGATCCCCGCCGCGACGCCGGCTTGCGCGCGCGGCATCCCCGACACGGCGGTATTGGTGATCGGCGCGTTGCCCATGCCGGTGCCGATCCCGAAGATGACGTAACTCAGCGCGAGGAATCCGGCCGGCTCGCCGCCGGTCAGCCGGGTCAGCAGCACGCCGCTGGCCGTCAGTGCCGCCCCTGCGATCAGCAGCGGCAGCCGGGCGCTCCACTTCGCGACCGCCCGGCCCGCCAGCGGGGCCGACACCGCCAGCGCCAGCGCCATCGGCAGCAGGTACAGGCCGGCGACCAGCGCGGAAAAGCCGCGGACGTCCTGCAGGTACAAGGTGTTGAGGAACAGGAATCCGCCAAGACCGGCGTAGATGCTGATAGCGATGACGATCGCACCGGAAAACGGCACGCTGCGGAAAAACTTCAGGTCGATCAGCGGTTCAGGGTGGCGTGGCTCGTGGACCAGCAGGCCGGCCAGTGCCGCGGCGGCCAGGCTGAAGAAGCCGAGGATCGTCCCCGAGGCCCATCCCGAGTCCGGCCCCTCGATGAGGGCGTACGTCAGCGCGGCCAGCATGACGATGATGAGCCCCTGCCCCAGCGGGTCGGGACGCCGTGCCCGCCGTGCCCTGGACTCCGGTACGAACAGGGCGGTCAGCACAATGGCCGCAAGGCCGATCGGGATGTTGACCCAGAAGACACCCCGCCAGCCGACGGAATCCACGAGCAGACCCCCGGCGACCGGCCCGAGTGCCATGCTGAGGCCGTAGACCCCGCCCCACAGGCCGATCGCCCTGGCACGCTCGGCGGGGTCGGTGAAGACATTCGTGATGATGGACATCGCGATCGGGTTCATCATCGAGCCCCCGATCGCCTGCAGCATCCGGAAGGCAACCAGCCAGCCAAGGCTGGGTGCCAGGCTGCACAGCAGCGAGCCGGCAGTGAACACCGCCAGCCCGGCCTGGAAAGTCCTGCGCCGGCCCAGGCGGTCTCCCATCGATCCGGAGAACATCAGCAAGCTCGCCAGCACCAGCAGGTAGGCGTCGATGATCCACTGCAGGCCGGAAACCCGGGAGTGCAGGTCGTGGCCGATCGATGGCAGGGCGACGTTGACGATCGTGCTGTCGAGACCGACGATGAACAGGCTCAGGCAGCAGATGCCGAGAACCAGGAAACGGCGCCGGCGGCCGAGTTCAGGCAGCCGCATCACCCCCGTGGCCGGTAGCGGACAGCTGACAGCGGACAGACGGTAACACCCGGCCGGTGCCGCCTGCTGATCTTTGCTATTCTACAACTAAACTTCTGCGGTTCCGCGGCGCCGGCTGCGCCCGTCATGGGGACTCCACGGGGCCGGGCCGCCGGGCACCGCGTCTGTTCCTTCACCGCACCCTGGCCTCAGCCCGGGGACGCGATCCTGACCGCCTGGAACCTCCGGGGGATTCGCCGCCTCCATGCGGGAGAAACCAGGGATGCCGTGCTGATCCGGGCCGGCCCTGCCGGCGGCCCAGCGGCTGTGATGAGCGCGCGAGGCCCGGCCGCCCGCGGGGCGGCGTGAGCCGGGAACCGCCGCCTTTCAGGGAGTGGCGGAGCCGGCGACCCTGCGCTGACGCGGACGGGGCGGCCCGTTCAGAGCCGCCCCGCCCGCATACGCGGGACCGGTGTTTACCCCGCCGCTGTTACCCCTGCCGGCCCGCCCGCGGCACTCACGCGGGCTCAAGCGGCCCGGGCTGCTCGCCGGCCGGCATCTGGAGGGCGTTCGCGATCTCCTCGGCGGCGGCCTGCCCGTACGCGGCGGCGAACCGCTCGGTCAGCGGGCCCGGCTTGAGCTCGTACTCCTGGGTGCCGACTGTCTCGAGGGAGTAGGCCGCCAGGATGTTGCCGAGCTGCGCGGCGCGCTCAAGGGAAAGCCCCCACTCGACCGCCGTGAGGAAGCCGGCGCGGAACGCATCACCCGCACCTGTCGGGTCGGCGACGTGCGCCACGGGCACGCCCGCCACCGAGATCTGCGGCTGGCCTGCCCCCCTGACCCGTGCGCCGGCTGCGCCGAGGGTCGTCACCTGCACCCCGACGTGGGAGAGGACCTCATCGCCCGCCCAGCCGGTCTTGCGCTCGATCAGCGCGGCCTCGTATTCGTTGGAGAACAGGTAGGCGGCACCGTCTGTCAGCGCACGCGTCTGCTCTCCGTCCATCCGGGCGAGCTGCTGGGAGGGATCGGCGGCGAACGGGATCCCGGCGGCGATGCACTCCGCGGTGTGGCGGAACATTGCCTCCGGGTCGTCCGCCCCGATCAGTACCAGGCTGAGGCCGCCAGCACGCCTGGCGACCTCGCCGATGGAAATGGTCCGCGCCTCGGACATCGCCCCGGGGTAGAACGACGCGAGCTGGTTGCCTTCCGCGTCCGTCGTGCAGACGAAACGCGCCGTGTGGAATCGCGCCGACTCCAGCACCTCGCTCGTGTCGACGCCATGGCGCTCCAGCCAGGCGCGGTAGTCCCCGAAATCCGCCCCCACGGCGGCGACAAGCAGCGGCCGCAGGCCCAGGCAGCTCATGCCGAATGCGACATTCGCGGCCACCCCGCCCCGCCTGACCTCAAGGCCCTCCACGAGGAAGGACAGAGAGATCTTATCTAGTTTGTCCGCTATAAGCTGGTCTGTGAATTTTCCGGGGAACGTCATCAAATGGTCGGTTGCAACCGACCCGGTGACCGCGACGCGCACCGGTCAGTGGAAGGAGTCGCCGCAGGCGCAGGAGCCTGTCGCGTTCGGGTTGTCGATCGTGAAGCCCTGCTTCTCGATCGTGTCCACGAAGTCGATGGTGGCGCCGGCCAGGTAGGGCGCGCTCATCTTGTCCGTGACCACCTGCACGCCCCCGAACTCGCGGGCGATGTCACCCTCGATCTCGCGATCATCGAAGTAGAGCTGGTAGCGCAGCCCGGAGCAGCCGCCGGGCTGCACGGCGATGCGCAGCTTGAGGTCATCGCGCCCCTCCTGGGCGAGCAGGCTGCTCACCTTGGCGGCAGCACCCTCGGTGAGGATGACGCCCTGCTGTGTGGCCTCGTCCTGAACTGTCATCTGTCGTTAGCTCCCGCCTCGTGTATCGCCGCGGTGCGGCTGGGCGTGATCTGTCGTCCACTTTCAACCATAAGCCCTGTGCGGGCATTCCGCGCCCCGGCCCGCCGCCATGTGATCTGGCAGGCAGCCGCCCCGTCACAGGCCGGGTGCCCCCCACACGGGGAACCACCGGGACATGTCGGGCTCGAACTTCAGGTCGGAGCCGATCGCGCTCCGCGCCTGCAGTTCGAGGGCGTTGTCGCGCCGCTCGCCGTCGAGCGGCGCGAACGGGTAGAAGGTACCGCGCTTGTACAGGTAGATGAGGGCAAGACGGCGATGCGCCTCGTCGCGGAATGCCACCAGGGTGCAGAGCAACTGCGGGCCGAAGCCGTTGTCGGTGAGCGAGGAGTTCACCGCGTGCAGGTCCGTGACGAGTTCCTCGAGCTCGCTGGACATGTGGGAACTGACCAGCCAGGTGAAGCCGTAGGAGTCCGTGGTCATCTCCACCGGCAGGGCACCGCCCTTCGCCCCGCTCATGTCGAGCAGCTCGCGCACGTCCTTCTCCACGTCCGCGAACGCCTTGCCCTCCACCGGCCGGAAGCACACCGAGCCGGTACCGGTCGGCGTGAAACCGGTTCCCGCCTGCAGGGTCACCGCGGCCGACGGCAGGGCGAACAGCGCGTCCAGGTTGGGCTGCACCGGCTTCGTCCTGCCGAGCAGCGTGTCAAGGAATCCCACGGTTACCTCGCTGCCTCCCCGCGTGCCTCGCCCGTTGCCGCCATCGGCTTGCCACCTCGCATCCGCCTGCTTCCTCGCAAGGCCCGCACTACCCGGTCACTGCTTCGCAAGCTCCCGCGAGATCTTCGCGAGCTGCTCCAGCCGCTTCTCCAGCGACGGGTGCGTGGAGAACAGCGTGGACAGGCTCATCTCGCCCTGGCGCCTGGTGAGCGCGGGAACGAAGAAGAACGCGTTCAGCGGCTCGGCGGCCCGCAGGTCCCTCGTCGGGATGCGCGCGATGCTCCCGCTCACCTTCTGCAGGGCGCTGGCGAGCGCGGACGGCTGGCCGGTGAGCAGCGCGCCCGAGCGGTCGGCGGCAAGCTCACGGTACCGCGACAGCAGGCGGATGAGCAGGAAGCTGATCGCGTACACGACGATGCTCACCAGCATGATGATCAGCATGACGGGCAGCGTGTTCTGGTCGGTGCCGCTGCGGCGGCCGCGCCCGCCGCCGCCGCCGAACAGCTCGGAATAGAAGGCGAACCTGATCATCAGGCCCGCGATGATGGCGAGGAACGAGGCGATCGTCATCACCATGACGTCCCTGTGCGCCACATGCGACATCTCGTGCGCGAGCACGCCCTCGAGTTCCTCGCGGTCCAGCCTGCGCAGCAGGCCGGTCGTCACGCACAGGACGGCCCTCTTGCTGTTGCGCCCGGTGGCGAAGGCGTTGGGGATGTCCGTGTTCGCGACCGCCACGCGCGGCTTGGGCATGTCGGCGAGGGCGCAGATCCTGTCGACGACGCCGTGCAGCTCGGGCGCCTGCTGCGGGCTGACCTCGTAGGCTCCCGCCGTGGACAGGGCGATCTTGTCCGAGTAGAGGAGGGACCCGATCGCCATGCCACCGCCGATGACGACCGCAAACAGCACGATGGCGCCGTCGGAGGCGCCGACGGCGCTGAGGATGTAAATGATCGCGGCGACAAACGCGACGAAGACGAGCCCGAGCAGGAACATCGTCGCGCCCATGCGCGCCGTCAGTCCCCGGTCGGGCAC
>Ga0070737_10001887_pt1 | contig 27572 bp, 20 predicted proteins | sample Coa_R1_10_FD_66438 | JGI IMG/M metagenome (GOLD analysis project Ga0070737, IMG submission 66438) | Surface soil microbial communities from Centralia Pennsylvania, which are recovering from an underground coalmine fire - Coalmine... | ecosystem: Environmental > Terrestrial > Soil > Unclassified... | reverse complement strand
GCTCGCGGTCGCCCTCCTAAATTGCAGGTGAAACATTTGAAATTGCTGAAGCAAACGGTGTTGACTTCGCCCGCCAAGCTGGGGTATGCGTTTACGACATGGACGTTGCCGCGGCTGGCCGAGTTCCTGAAACAGAAGACGGGCGTCGCCGTGCGGCCACACTACCTGGGGCTTTTGTTGCACCGTATGGGAATTACCCGAAGACGACCCAAACATGTCCTGGAAGGCAAACGGGATGAGGTGGCTCACGACCATGCCCAAGCTCAGCTCAAAGCCCTCAAAAAGCGTCTGGGACGCATGCGAGGGAAGGTTGTCATCCGTCAAGATGAGACCGAATTTCATCGGTATCCTTACTTGGTAGCGATCTGGTCGGTGGTCGGTAGTCCTCAGCCCGAAGTGCCCACGCCGGGAAAGAATCAGAAGCGCGTGTTGTATGGAGGCTTGAACCTGAAGACCGGGCGACTCACCAGCTACTGGGCCTCGACCAAAAGTGGTTCGCATTTTATTGAGTACCTGGAAACCCTCTTGCGCGCCTATCCCGACCAGAAAATCTTAATGATCGCCGACAACGGGAGCTTCCATCCTACGCAAAAAGTGGACGCCTACGTGAGGGAACATAGTGACCGTTTGGAAATACGGTGGCTACCTCCATACTGCCCTGACCTGAACGACATTGAGCGCACCTGGAGGCGACGCAAGGCCAGTCACGCCTCCAACTTTCTTTTCAACTCGCTTGATGAGTTGGTCGAAAATGTGCGCAAGGGCATCGAGGAATTGAATGCTACGGTCGCAATTAATTAGTCGCATTATTTATTGTCGATAACTTAGCCGCCCAGAACAGCTTCACTTCTTCCGAGCTTAATCCAACAAATGGACCACCCGCGTCGGCGCGAGCAGGACGTGGACCAGGGTCTCTCTGAGCTTTGGCGAACGTTGCCACCACTCCGAGCGCGAGCACGATCAGCAGCGTCCATTTTCCCGTCGCCGAGAACTTTCCGGTGCTTGGAGGTACAAAACGCGATTTCTCGCCTTTTCGGGAGTAGTGCGCCATGGCTCTTGAGTTCGCACTGCTGGCCTGTAGGTCGCGTGTCTGAAGCCCTAAGCCGCAGGCCGGCGACCGCAAATTCCTCTGTGGACTTTCCACCACGGCACAAGCATCATTGCAGTAATTAACAAGAGGAATGAACTGGGTTCAGGCACTGGGCTTGGGCTTGAGACGGTCGCTGAATAAGCAGCAGTTTCATCAACGGCGTTTTGTATGAAAGATCCTCCGGATGACGGATTTCCCGTCCACCACTCGGCGCTTAACGTGAAGTCACCGGTATTAGTGAATCCGACTGGCGCATTGGCGTCCCACGTGAGGGCAAAGAGCCCTGTATCGGTAAGCGGATCATAAGGCAGAGTGACTGTTGTGAGGGGAGCAACCACAGGGAAGTCGAAGGGAGAGGCATCTGGAGTGCCGTCCGCGAATGAGCCTGCGGTGAGATTAGTCGTGACTAACCAGTCTGTGGAATCCTGATTCGTGATGGAATACCCCATCCAATCGTGGAGCTAGGAGGTCCTTGGATGCTCCCGCTTGAAGGAACGGTCGAGAATGTGTAGGTCAATGAACTCGCAAACGCTGTGGCAGTGGCGAGCGCAAAGGCCACAATGGCAGTAAGTTGCACCCCCAAAATAAATTTCCCCTTTGTCATATGTCCTCCCCGCATGTTGTCCACCTTGCTATTGGAACACCACTTGGCTGGTCGAAAAGTTGAACGGGCGACCAAGTGCATCTTGCATCGCACCATTCTCTGTAACCGAAAATTTTGTAACACTCGACGGCACATTAAAGAAGAACTTCGCTACGGTGGAAGCGCCAACCGCGAGATTCCCAACCGAGAGCGGGAAATTACCGGAAAGCTCACTATTCAAGCTAATAAAACCTGTTACGCCTAAGCTTCTCGGTACAGGCAGGGCCAGTTCCACGTTGGTCGCGTTGCCCGTGCCTGTGTTGGTCAACTGAACATCTACCTCAACAACTCCGGCCGACTGGACACTGTGCGAGACGAGGCGGCCAGAAATCGTTAGCTGCCCAACAGGCTTCACAACTTCCTGGGTAACTGCAGTTTGGATGGCACTCGCTTGATCTGGTGAGATCACCCCGTCGTTTACCAACCCGTTTACCAGTTGTGTCGTGAGGTCGGCGGCAGAAAGCGCTGGATTCTGAATACCTCTGAATTGGGCCACCATCGCGATCTGATCTTGGATGGTTGGCACATCACTGGGAGCCAGGCCTCTGAGATTCACCACGGTGTTCCCGTTGGCGCCGGCTTCGACAACAGCATCGGTAGCCGTGACTCGCGAGGCAGTAATGGGCGCGGTCGCAAGGGATCCGAAAGCGCTTGTGGAAAGGCTCCGGTACCCAGCGATCCCACAACGTCCGGGACACAGAGCGTGCCGATTGCAAGGCGGCTGCTTGCTCAGCAGCGCTCAGGCCGAGCTGAGTCAAAGCTTTAGTTACGTCAGCCGGAAATCCGTTTTGCTCGAGTAAGCCTAAGGTCTTTGCCACATCACTTGAGGAGAACGTAAAGATCGGACCACTGGCTCTAAAATCGTTCGTAAGAGCAATCACAAGCGCCGTTTTTTCCCTTAGCAGGGGAATGAGTTGGTTAGCATAGTTTTGGGCTGCTTGGGCCTGCTTCCCGTACCAGAACGTATCGCTTGCTGCGAAGGCGCCATTCGCACGATTTATGGAGATGGGGACAACTTGGAGCAGCGAGATGATTTGCTCTTCGCTAGTTTCCTGTCACAGAAATAAATGAACTAAATCGGGGCCGCCGGTGTCTAAGGTGACAGGAGGCTTAAATGCGAACCGGGCGCCCGAAACGACCCTTGGTTTTGACAGGCGATGAACAGGAGCGACTTCAATCGTTGGCCCATTGAGGCCGCAGTCAGCCAGTGCTGGCGCGGCGCGCAAGGGTGATATTGGCTTCCGCCCAGGGCCTTGCCAACCCGGTGGTGGCGAAGCAAGTGCGCTGCTCGGTGGGCATGGTGAACAAGTGGCGTTCCCGCTTTTTGAAGAAGCGACTGGAAGGACTCTATGACGAGCCCCGACCCGGAGCGCCCCGTAAAGTCACCGATGCTCAGGTGGAGAAGGTGGTGATTCAGACTTTGGAAAGCACGCTGCGCGGGCAGACGCATGGGAGCACCCGCAGTCTGGCTCAAGCCAGCGGGCTCAGCCGCATGACGATCAGCCGGATTTGGCGCGCCTTCGGTTTGCAGCCTCATCGCACCGAGACTTTCAAACTATCGCCCGACCCCTTGCTCATCGAGAAAGTGCGCGACATCGTGGGCCTGTATATGAACCCGCCCGATCACGCTGTCGTCTTCTGTGTGGACGAGAAGAGCCCGATTCAGGCGCTGGACCGTACCCAACCGCTATTGCCCCTGCGACCCGGTCAAGCCGAGCGGCGCACCCACGACTACAAGCGCCACGGGACCACCTCGCTGTTTGCGGCCCTGGAACTAAAGACCAGCCGCGTGATCGGTCAACGGCACCGCCGCCACCGTTCCTCCGAATTTCGCCAGTTCTTGGATGTGATTGAGACCAACGTGCCTGCCGGGCTGGAGGCCCACATTATCATGGATAACTACGGCACCCATAAGACGGCGCTCATCCGGAACTGGTTCGCGAAGCGCCCCCGATTTCACCTCCACTTCACACCCACCTACGCCTCTTGGATTAACCTAGTGGAGCGCTGGTTCGCCGAGATCACCAACAAGCGCATTCGACGGGGCGTCTTCCGAAGCGTAAAAGAATTGGAAGCGGCCATCCGCGAGTACATTGAGGTGCACAACGAGAATCCCAAGCCTTTCGTTTGGACAAAAACAGCCGACCAAATTCTGGCCAGTATCGCCCGGTTCGCTCAACGTACATGTTCATCTCCATCCGGTGGACTTAAATCACGAATCACTGGGACAGGAGACTAGGAATGGGGCTCGGGTACAGTATCATCCTGGGGCTCACCGGCGGACTCGGTACTCTGATCCCTTGGTTTACTACACCCGCAAAAACTCTGAGCTACAGCGTATTGCTTTGGTGTGGAGTTTTCGCCATGCTATCTAGCGTCGTGGTCTGCTCTCTCGCCGGTCGGGAGCGTACGCAAAAGAGTGAATCTCCAAGTGCGTCACAGATGAATCCTCGTGCGTTTTGGAGAGGAGTGGCGCTTTGTGTCGCCAGCGGAATACTTTCGTGTTTCATGAATCTAGGGTTCGTGTACAGGGCTGGAGTAACGCGCCGGGCTGAGGCCCTGGGTGCCAATCCCGCGAATGCTCCGAACGCACTGTGGCTGATTATCATGAGTGCAGGATCTGTGGCCAATGCCATCTACTGTGGACATCTCATGGCTAAAAGAGCGAGCTGGCAGCAGTACCGAATCCGCGAATCGGGCCTCTATCTGGTAGACACCCTTGAGATGGCCATCCTTTGGGTGGGAAGCTTGGTGGCATATGGGATCGGCGCGAACAAGCTGGGCTACCGCGGCCCTTCCATTGGCTGGCCCATCCTAATTTCCTTGTGTATCGTGATCTCTAATCTGTGGGGCTTGTGACCGGGGAATGGCGGAATGCAGGAAGAAAAAGCTTCGCTACAATGGTGCTAGGGATTGGAATCCTACTCCTGGCGGTTGCGATCCTCGGCTGGGCTAGATCCCAAACCTGAGAGCACCGCCAAGAGAAGGGGATTCCGTGAATAGGATCGGCCAGCTTCACCAAATAGGGCTAAGTTTAGTCAGTGCTTTTAACAGGATGACCATCTACGAAGCAAGTGAGGAGCGAGATCATGAACGTTTACGAATTGCAGGCTGGGCGCGTCGCGACGCTTCCGGTTCCCGGGTGGGAGTGCTTTTTCGGCCAAAACGATGTGGAGTTCTATCCGCTCTCGTTCTATGTTTGGATTGTCAGGAATTCGGAACGCACCGGCCTCATTGACACCGGGTTGCCGTTGGATGAAACTGAGCGTCGCCGCCTGGCGGAAGCGTGCCAGAGTGTCGACCAGCAATGCTTTTTTAGGGATGTCGTCACCCTGGACCATTTCTTTGAAAGGTACAGCCTGTCACCTGAACAGATCGATTTTGTTCTCCTGACGCAGACCATCACCTATCACTCGGGCGGTTTGTTGCCGCAATTCTTCCCGCACGCTCAGGTTTACATCTCACGCGCTGGTCTGATGGAGTTTCTACTCGAGACCCCGGGCCATCCTCCTCGGGATTTCTACTTTACGGAGCATTCCTGGCTCTTCCTTCGGCAGCTATTGATTGAGGGAAGAGTTCACTTCGTAGACGCGCCTATCGAGGTCGCGCCGGGTTTGGTCTTCGAAACGACGGGTGGACATCATCCTGGTTCAGCCGCGGTGCGGGTTAAGACCGAGCGTGGGATGGTTGGAATATTGGAGACTGCTTTCTTGAAGAAAAATGTGGATGAGGCCCTTCCCATCGGGATTGCAGAAAATGCCGCGGTGTGTCGCGAAGCGATCCGACGATATCAGCGCGAATGTGACCTCGTCTTAGCTGACCATGACCCAACAATCATTGACCGTTTTCCGTAAGGCATCGTTCGCTGAGGTGTTCTTATAAGTCGTCTCCTGGCTTCTGGAAGAACACGCATCCGACTCAAAACGCACGAAGGTAGCAGGCTTCCGACCCGTGCTGTCACGCGATTCACTTCCACTCCGAATGGCGACTTTCGGTGGGCCCGTCAACAAGTGCGCTTATCCCCGACATCCCTTTGGTTTTCTCCCCATCACAAATTGAGGGCAACTGGTTGTGTGGTGGACAGAAATTACTGAGATTGTCGCTGGTAACTAGCACGTGATCGATGTAGATTGCTGGTGGCACACGTTCGTTGTTCAGCCAGCGGAGGACTGTGGGCAGGATATTTCCTCCATATTTTTCATGAAAATAGGCAACGGTGGCTACAAAAGGACTGCTGGTGTCACTTATCTCAACTGTGATCCTCGGATCGGGACCAAATCCTTGACCCACAATCGCCGTGTAGCGGTCATGGCCTGCCTCACGTACCGCGCGAAGCGCTCCTAATGCGCAGCTATCCGCCACGGCGGCAATCAGCAGGTGGTCGCGACTTGACAATCGTTGTAGAAATTTTTTCGTCGCCTCATAACCTCCACTTTCAATGTCTTTGGCATCGCGACGAACAACTCGAACGCGTTGAATACTCGACAGAAGCTTTCGGAGGCCACGAAGGGTCCCGGTCATCCGCGCATGAGGAATCGGGCCGGCGCTGAACGTTTCAAGGAGCAGTATGTGGTCAACTTGCCCTCGCCATCTTTTGCGCGCCACATTTCCTAGCGCTTCACCAGCCATAAGCCCTGCAACATAGTTGTTGGCGCCATAATAGAGCGCTCCGGGTTGAGGTATGTCTATCGCTAAAGTAGGAATTCGGGCCTTCGCGAACATTTCCGCGATCACCGGCGCAATTCGGTAGTGGATCTGGTATTCAATTGCGAAGTCAACTCTTTGTTCAATGATCCAGTGTGCATTTTCTACTGCCCTGTCCATGTCGTAGCGGTTGTCAACGACAAGGAGTTCAACAAAATACTTTTTAGCTTCTTCGATCAGACTTCTGGTGATCGTTTGCGAAACGAGCTCCTCAGAGGAAAGTTGAGCATAGCCGATCCGGTAATTTCGATATCCAAGCGGAAGGCTAAACTTCTTAGTTCGTAAGTCCCGGCAGGCCCACCCGTGGCGCTGCAGGGTATAAAGAATACGAAGCGCAGTCGCTTTGTCGGTGTGGGCCATCTCTGCGACATCGGTCAGCCGAAGACCTGCGCGTTTTTGCCTTAGTGCGTCTAACACCTGAAGGGTCTTTCCCACCAAGTTAAGATAATAGCGCGGCGGATTCCCGACGCCATTTTTTGGATTAGAAGAAGGCCTACCCATCGCGCATACCCCTCCTAAAGAGAATCTTAACCGCTGGTCTATTCGACTCGGGACAATAACAGCGACTGTTTGGATCCGGTGTCATTGTGGCTCTTTTCATACGACTGACTAATAACACGCGAAGTTAAAAACCGTCAATAAGTTTCTTTCAATGAAACTAAAATTGTCTTGACATCCCTCATGCGAAGACGTAAAAAGATTGAGGTTTGAATAAGAATTCAGACTTGCGCAGAAGATCGGGCGTAGCTTGCGCAGCTTCTGGGGCGCTGAAACGTGAGGGAGCACCATGACGAATCCAACCACTCAACTCAACCATTCGGGTATGAGCGTTTTATCTTGGTCGGTCTTTGCTTGTTTACTTCTCCTCTTAGTTTCGTGCAGGGCTCAGGCGCAGTTAGCGACTGCTGCGCTTAACGGCGTCGTAAAAGATAGCAGTGGCGCCGTCATACCGGGCGCGACGGTTGAATTGAAGAACGCCAATACCAACGTGACACACACCGCGCTGACCAACGCGGACGGCATCTATGTGCTGTTGCAGATTCCGCCGGGGACCTACATGCTTTTAATCAGCAAGGCCGGTTTTGAAACGAAAACGCAAGGACCATTTACCCTGAGTGTGAATCAGACTACAAGTTTCAATTTCACGCTGACAGTAGGGTCGTCGACCCAAAAAGTCACAGTCCGGGCAACAGGAGCGAACTTGCAAACTTCATCAGCGGAGTTGGGCACCGTCGTGGCCAGGCGGGAAGTGAACGATCTGCCGTTGAATGGGAGGAACTTCACTCAAATGCTCACGCTCACTCCCGGCGTAAGCCCCGTAAACCGTTCACAAAGTTCGGGGGTACCTCAATGGACGGGGAATCCCATCGGCAATTACACTTTTCCATCAGTCAACGGTCAGACGAATCGCAGCAATTTCTTTCTGGTAGACGGGCTGAACGATCAGGAATCGCTGCTGAGCACCTACTCAGTTGCGCCAATTGTGGATGATATCGAGGAGTTTAAGGTTGACTCTCACAATGACCAGGCTCGGTTCGGCGGCGTGCTGGGTGGGGTGGTGAATGTGGTGACGAAGTCCGGGACTAACCAGTTTCATGGCGCGGCATGGGAATTTCTACGCAACAACTCGCTCGACGCGCGTGACCCCTTCTTTTCATCGACGTCTCAGCTTCAGCAAAATCAGTTTGGCGCGAATATCGGAGGGCCGGTGATCCTTCCTCATTACAATGGCCACAACCGGACGTTTTTCTTTGGCAGCTACGAGGGCGTGCGAATCCACACCGGCACAACAGCCCAAGCCTTTATTCCCACCACGCAAGAGATCGCAAGCGGCGACTTCAGCGATTTCGCAGGCCAGATCTATAACCCGTATAGCACAAACGCCACGACTCATAGCCGAGCGCCGTTTATGTGCGGCGCGGCCGGGAACCCTCTAGCGCCCTTCGCGGATGGCACGCAGCCTTCCGGCACGCCGTGCAATAAGATCCCGCCTAGCCTGATCGACCCTCACATGCAGGCTTGGGCCAAGGCGCTTTGGCCTGCACCCAACGTTTCCGGTAACCCTACGTTCAACTATCAGACGAATCTGCTAACCGTTCACAACAGCGACAACTACAGTTTTCGTGTGGATGAGCAACTCGGCCAGAAGGACTCTTTCTGGTTTCGGTTCAGCCACTTTGGTTCGCCCATGAACAGTCAGGCCGTGCTAGGTGATAACAGTGAGATTGTGTATAATGCTCACGTTTGGGGCGCGAGTTGGAACCATACGTTCGGATCGAGCGCGATCCTCACGGTCCAAATGGGTCGCAATTTCGCAAATGACGTAACGGGCAGTCTGTTTCCTGCAGCTCGTTCACAACAGTTGATCCAGGCCTCGGGTCTTTCCCAATTCCTCACGTGCGACTTTATCGGACCGCGAAGCTGCCTAGCTTCAACCCCTGGCATTTCTGGAATTACCAGCGGCGGCGATACCATCACAACCACCAACCCTGCTGACGTATGGGAGTGGAAGGCAGATTTTTCAAAAATATTAAATAAACATACCCTCAGCATTGGGACGGATTTCAATACCAACGGCTTTATGGAAGATGTCGGATATGGCAGTCTAACCTTCAGCTCGTCGCCCACCTCAAACCCGGCCGCAGCGGCCGGCGAGCAAGGAGGCTATAGTGTTGCGTCGTTCCTTTTGGGCGTCCCCGACGGCGCTACCTATCGCAACGTGCATGAGACCGAGCACGGTGGCTGGGTGGATGGTTTTTACTTTCAGGACCAGTGGAAAGTGACGAACCGGCTAACGGTGAATGTGGGAGCGCGTTATGACGTTTCATTGTTTCCGATTGCAGGAAGCACAAAGGAGAAGAATAACCAGATCGGCGACCTCGACTTGCACAACGGCACTTACATTCTGGAGGCTTCTGCGCCAAGTTGCGCCTCAGCCGGAAAGGCTCCGTGCATCCCGGGAGGAACGCTGCCTCCTAACGTTCTTATAACTCCGAATTCGAACGGCTCGATCATCCACAACACCTACGACAACATCCAGCCGCGGCTCGGGTTGGCCTATCGCCCGGTCAACAAAACCGTCGTTCGGGCTTCTTTCGGGCGGTTCTTCGATAATTGGGCCGGGGAAACGCAAATGGCTCAGAATTTCTTTGGCACATGGCCCTCGGTGAGCCAACAACTCCTTTCGAATTTGAATACTACTACGCCGACAACGTTAGCTGAAAACGTATTTAGCGGTGGGGCGCGGGGTGCATTACCTGCTCCTACGCCATTCGAACAAGACACCTGGTTTGCCGACCCCTTGATCCAAAACCCCTATTCTTACCAGTGGAATTTCGGAGTGCAGCAAGCCCTCGGACAAAACACCACACTCACGGTTAACTACGTTGGTTCGGATGGGCATCGTCTGGATTCCGGAGCCTATGCAAACACCGCCAGGGTCCCTGGCCCTGGCGTCGTTCCATCAGCGGCCTGTTACACCACGACTTGCACTCCCACGATTGTAGCGGCGGAGAACCGATTTCCATTCCCTTACCAGGTGGTGACGCTTTACGACACGAGCTACGGGAAGAGTTGGTACAACGCCTTGCAGGTCTCACTGGACAAAAGAGCAAGCAAAGGTCTGAGTTACCTGGTGTCGTACACTTGGTCGAAGGCTGAAGACGTCGGGGAGGACGGGTGGTTCAACGCGGAAGGCGCATCGATTCAAAACCCGTACAATCGCATGGCCGACAAGAGCGTTGCGGGTTATGACCTCACGAATATTTTGACTGCCAGTTGGGTCTACCAGCTTCCATTCGGGAAAGGAATGAGGTTCGCATCCCGTAACCGCTTCGTGGACGACGTCGTAGGAGGCTGGCAACTGAATGGAATTCTAACTTTAACCTCGGGCACACCATACACGATCACGGCCAATGCGTCGATCCCGAACACAGGCAACGGCGCGGAGAGAGCCAACCTGGTGGGAAACCCCAACCTGGCTAACCCCACAATTGGAAAGTGGTTTAACACGTCGGCTTTTGTGGCTCCGCCTGCATTTACTTTCGGCACGCTTGGCCGCAACACCCTGCGCGGAGACGGCGACCAGAACCTTGACTTGTCCCTCTTTCGCAGCTTTCCAATTACCGAGTCGAAAAGGTTAGAGTTTCGCGCCGAAGCGTTTAATTCTACAAACACTCCTGTATGGGCGAATCCGGGCAGTAACGTCAGTGGGAACCCTGCATTGTTCGGAAGGGTGACGGCCACAGCAAACTCGCCCAGAATCCTTCAGTTTGCCTTGAAGTTCTATTTCTGAGCCTTCGGGACTATGTGCAATTCGAGGTCCGTTATTAGACAGGGGAAAGCCTGCCCCCATTAGCTGCCAGGAAAGTCGAGATTCTGTGTGCTAGATATGCTGATCAGAAACGGGACAGTCATCGACGGAAGCGGGGCCCCCGCGTTTAATGCCGACGTTGCAGTAGAAGATGGAATGATTCGTATGGTTGGGGATGTGGGAACGCTAGAGGCAACGACTACCATCGACGCAACCGGGCGAACCCTATGCCCTGGCTTCATTGATATGCACGCCCACTCCGACGTTGTATTACTCATGAATCCGCGCCAAGAATGCAAAGTCATGCAGGGCGTTACGACCGAAGTCATCGGGCAGGATGGACTATCCTACGCGCCAGTCAATCCCTCAACTCTTTCCATGCTCAGAAGAAACCTCGCGCCATTAAACGGTGACTCAGAGGACGTCTCCTGGGATTGGACAAGTGTAGGGGATTTTCTGACTCGGTTCGACGGGAGGACTGCGCTCAACGTTTGCTACCTTGTTCCTCACGCCGCAGTCCGCTTGCTCGTATTGGGTGACGAGAACCGTAAGGCAACAGCTAATGAACTTGAACGAATGAAGGCTATTGTTGCTGAAGGCATGAATGAAGGCGCCATCGGTTTTTCTACCGGGCTCACTTACACGCCCTGCGCCTTTTCTGACACACAGGAGTTGATAGCTTGCTGTCAGGGAATTGCCCCCTCGGGTGGTTATTTTGCTCCACACTTGAGAAGCTACGGCGCCCATCTCCAAGAAGCGATCGACGAAGCATTAAACGTCGCGCGCCGAAGCGATGTCCCACTTCATTTCACGCATTTCCACTCGTCCTTTGAGATAAATAAGGACCGAGCAGAGAGCTTGCTGGCCTGCCTGGACCAGGCCCAAAAGGAAGGAATTGAAATAACTCTCGATTCCTACCCATACACGGCGGCCTCTTCCTTCCTGGCTGGATTCTTCCCTTCTTGGGTTCATGCCGGCGGACCAGATAAATTTCTTGCCAGGGTCTCTTCGCGCACGCAGCGTGAGGGAATCCGCAGGGAAATAGAAGAAGAGGGCTGTGATGGGTATAGTCATGTTCCGATCAAGTGGGACCAGATCGTAATCAGCGGGACCGCCAGCGAGAAGAATCAATGGGTCACTAGCCGTACGGTGGCTGAGACGGCGCGTAAAATCCATAAAAGTCCATTTGATTTTGTCTGCGACCTCCTCATTGAGGAAAACCTTAAGGTTTCCTGCCTGGCGTTTATTGGCCATGAGGAAAACGTTCAGACGATAATGAAGCACCCCTCCCATATGGCCGGCACGGATGGCCTTTTGACGGGGGCACGGCCTCATCCGCGGGCGTATGGGACGTTCCCACGGTACCTTCAGCATTACGTTCGCGAACTCAAAATCTTAACCGTGGAGGAGTGCATTCGACAAATGACCTCTTTGCCCGCTAGAAGATTGGGCCTCGGCGACCGGGGGCTTGTCCATGAGGGCATGGTTGCAGATTTGGTGATCTTCAGCCCGGAAGTTATCGAGGATACCGCTACTTACGAGAACCCTCGAAGCCACCCGCGAGGTATCGACTACGTCTTTGTGAATGGCGAATTGGTGGTGGACCATGGAAAGCACACGGGAGCCTTAGCCGGTCAAGTTTTGAGAAAAAGATCTAACTATCCCTTGACCTGCTAGAGCTAACTATCGCTGTAACCTCCATTATTTTACAGAAACATCTTGGAGTTCACTGCGGGACTGGTATGAAATTGACTTTTCGGGAGAAGACTCTTCATGACTATGCACAAAGTAGGCTTGATCGGCTGTGGTTGGGTAGCACCCTTTCATCTGGCAGGGCTTGCCAGGCTAGACTCACGAGTTCGAATTGTGTGGGCTGCAGATCCTGACATAGAACGGGCGCAACGGGTCGCCCAGCAAGCTGGAGCCCCTGCCCTGACAGATTACCGCGAGGGACTTCATGACGTTGATTGTGCATTCGTCTTGGTTCCCCATCATCTGCATCTTCCCATCACACTTGATTGTCTTAACGCTGGCTGCCATGTCCTTTTGGAAAAACCCATGGTTACGACGGTTGAGCAGGCAGACGAAATGATCGTGGCTGCTGAGCGCGCCAAAAAGACCCTTATGATTGCGTACCCGCATCGTTATCGAAAGAGCATGCAGTTGTTCAAGCAAACTCTCCTCAGCGGACGGTACGGAAAGCTGTTTATGCTGGATGGGCTGATGGACGAATCTCTTCACAATTATACCCTTGGCTGGATTGCCAAAAAGGAAACGCTGGGAGGCGGCGTCTTTTTTTCTGCCAGTCCTCACATGCTCGATGTCATGTTGTGGATCGCCGGGCCTGTCAGGACGATCTCCATGGTCGGTACTCACGGCGCGTCGAACATGGAAGGCGAAGACACTGCAGCTTCCGTCATGAAATTTGAAAACAGTGTTGTCGGCGTTACCCGCCATACCTGGGCCTCGCCGAAGAGCCGAGTGTGGTACACCATGCATGCATGGTGTCAAAAGGCACACGTTATTTTAACAACGAGACCGCTCGGTGATCTTGTGCGTGAAGGTTGCAGGTGTCGGTGGTCAACTCGGATCGTTGCGCTGGCTGAAAAGGAAGAGGTTTTGCTCGAGAGTGACGAAGGCTTGGATTTTGCCCCAGAGATCGAGCACTTTTTTCGGTGTGTAGAAACAGGTGAAAAACCGCAAACCGACGGTTACACAGCCCGTGAAATTATCCGAATCGTACAGGAGGCGTATCGGCGGGCTGAGCAGCAGGGAGGCAATGTCTAATCGGGGAAGCGGGCTGTTGCGTGCTGGAAAATAGTTTCCAATACAAGGAGACAATTATGGGCGACGATCGAAGAAACTTTTTAAAAGGGGTGGCCGGAATGATGGGGACTTTTTCGCCTTTGGGTCTAACGTCTCAAGCTGCTCAACCGCTTGGCCTGGCTTCAACCGAGCCCGAGGGCAAGCGGAGGATCCGCGATAAGTTGTGGATTTGGTCCCTGGAGGCCGGAATGTATAACGATGCGCCATGGGTGCCTGGCAGCTCGAGAATAACGCCAGCCGAGGCAGCATTTTATCTCGGAGTCCCAAACGTTTGCATGGTAACGTATAAGACCGAGTGCAAGCTGCGACCATCGCCTCCTTATGACCAGTATGCGATTGCTTTACTCGCTCTGAATCAGGTGATTTGGGCCCTGGGCGGAGCGCAGCGGCAAGACATTAAGGCTTGGCTTCACGACATCCTCCAACTGTCGCAAAAATACCCCAACATTATCGGCATCCAGATGGATGACTTTTACAAGGGCACGCTGGACGGCGGCGAGATTGGCTCGCTCACTCCCAGAGAACTTGCCTATGTTCAAAAGCAACTAAAGACCAACGAACACAAATTAGACCTTTGGCTAACTCTTTATCACCATGACTTAAAATACGATCTTTCCGAGTCTCTGGCCGAATTCGATGTGGTGACTTACTGGACATGGGATGCAGAGGATTTGGAAACCCTTGAGCAGGGGTTCGTTCAAGCAGAGAAGGCTGCCCCACACGCGAGGAAAGTGTTAGGTTGTTATATGTGGGATTTCGGCGCGAAGAAGCTGATGCCTATTGCCCTGATGCAAAGGCAGTGTGAACTGGGACATTCGTGGCTTCGTAATGGGCGCATCGATGGAATAATCTTTGGCATCAGCAATCTTTGTGATCTGAACCTCGAAGCTGTTCAATGGACGAGAAGCTGGATCCATAAAGTAGGCGATGAACCTTTGTAAAGCGAATCGCGTTCTCTCGGCAGGGAGGTGGGCTGGACAGGTAACCCTCCGCATGTCAGAAGCGTGTGCTGCGATGCTGATTCCTCCCACGTTGGGTGAGGGATTACGGCCTGATGCCCGCCTTTTTTCTGCGTGACCATCGAGATTCCTGGACAACAAGTGGACGACCCAGCTCCTGGCTCCCGGTCAGAAATATAATTCAAGATCCAATGCGGTACCATTGCGGTCCTGCCCCCCTCCACAGGCGCTCCTTGGTATTGTTGGTGTGTGACATGAAGGCACAAACGAGAAAGAATATGCCCGTTACTCTCACTGATGTCAAAGCTGCGCGCGAGCGGATTGCAGGAGAGATCATTCGAACGCCGTTGGTGTTATGTGACTCCGTCAGTGAGCCGGTGGGCGCTCCGGTTTATTTGAAGTTGGAAAACTTGCAGCGGACGGGCGCCTTTAAAGTGCGAGGCGCCGTTGCAAAGGTAACCAGCTTGACTCCCGCGGAGCGCCAGCGAGGCCTCGTCTGCGCGAGCAGTGGAAACCATGGGATTGGAGTCGCGTATGCCTCGGGGCGTTTTGGCATCCCCTGCGTGGTAGTGCTTCCTGAGAACGCCAGCGACTATAAGATCTCGCTGCTCGAAAAATACGGAGCTCAAATACTTAGGCATGGAATAACCTCTGATGTCAGGCAGGAGAAGGTAATTCAGCTCAGCCGCGAAAGAGGTTACACACAAATTCCGTCTTTTGCCGATCCCGTTCTCATCGCTGGCCAGGGAACGATCGGGTTAGAAATTCTGGAGGATCTGCCCGATGTGGATGAAGTCTATGTTCCAGTCGGGGGTGGGGGGCTGATCTCGGGAATTGCGGTAGCGATCAAAGAACAGCGACCTGAGACTCGCATTTACGGAATCGAACCCGAGCACTCCAATGCCATGTGGGAAGCCTTGCGTCATCAGGGGCCCGTATTGTTGCCACGTGTGGAGACTATTGCGGATGGCCTGGCTGCCGCGATCACGGAGGACATAAATTTCTCCATAGTAAAACATTACGCAGATGAAATCATCCTGGTCAGTGACCGCGAAATATTGGAGGCGACGTTATTTCTGCTGGAAAGAGCTAAGATTGTGGTCGAACCTTCAGCAGCAGCAAGTGTTGCAGGCCTGCTTAAAAATTCCAGAAAGGGTGGAAATGCCGTAGCGGTGATCAGCGGAGGCAACATAACCCTTGAGCAGATTGAAGAGCACCGGCGTCGATGGAAGGGATAAGTGCCTGCCTTTTTAGCGACCCTTCTGTTGCGCGATAGCCCTTGCGTCGCGGCAAAGTCGGGCAAACTCCCTCACCGTTTTGGGAACATACCCCCTCGTGGGAAATACTAATCCAACCGCGCAATAGATTCTCGAACCGGAGGTTCTAAACGTATGAATTTTATCGTTGTGCGCGCGGTGCCTGGACCGAAGGGCGATGCCGGTATCAATCTCAACAAGCTTGTCGATGGCCTCCTCGTTTTCGAGAGCGATGGCTCTATGGGCGAGGCGCGTACGCAGCGACGAAGCGGAAGCCGCCGGTTTCTGCCCCTGGGGATCGTTCTCACCGAATCGCTTCGAGAGGCTGTCGCCATTCACCGGAAGCCGCGGCGCACGCCGAGTGCAACGTTTCGGGAGGTCATGCTGGCCTCGCTCGGTCCGGGGTCAGCGGGAGGGGCGATCGAGGTCACGTGGCCAAACGGCGAGACGGTGCGTTTTGGCGCTGGGACCGAGGCGGCATGGATCGGAGCCGTGCTGGAGGCAGTGCATCGGGCATGTTGAGCCTCTCGCCGGCGACATGGATTTTCGTGGCCTTGCAGCTGGTGGATAGGCGGGCGGGTTTTGATCGCCTCTACGCTCATGTCCAGTCCCAACTGAATCAAGACCCCCTGAGTGGCCATCTTTTCCTGTTCACCAACCGGTTGAGGAACCGCGTAAAGGTTTTGTATTTCGATGGCTTTGGCCTATGGGTCTGTGCCAAGCGATTGGAGCGTGGTAGTTTCGGCTGGCCGAGCGGGGAGGAGCCGGTGCGCGGCCTGCGTCCGGAAGAATCGCAAGTTCTGCTGCACGGGCTGAGGCCACGCCGCGACGGAATTGGTTCCGCAGGTAATTTCCCACCCCTTGTGTCCCTCCGGCTGTATTTTTCACTGGACTCTATTTTTCCCCTCTGCCATACTCGGCCTATGCCCGTAGCGAGTGAGAGCGCCGTCGTGCAAGGCCGGGCGATGTCCGTATCTAATTTTGCTGCCGCTCCTGTAACTTTTACTATAGTCTTAGTCTGACCTACCTGTAGTCGGATATCCACGCGTTTTCTCTGTTCCGCCCGAACGTCGATTCCTGTGTATGTGGCGGTCTGAAAACCTATCTTGTGGACGGTGACAGTGTAGGTTCCAATATCTAAATAGGGAAAATTATACCCACCGCTACTATTCGTTGGCGTCGTTCGTGTAATTCCAGTTTGTTCATTCTTGAGGATAACCGCTGCCCTAGGCACGACAGCCCCGGTCGGATCACTCACTACCCCTAGAATTTGACCTTGTGGCACCTGCCCGCATGCCCGACCAGTCAATCATGTCGTTCCCGACAGCAAGACAAAACCGAAACTATGTCCCCACCTCGTCGCATTGCTTCCCGCTTGTTTAATAAGAAGTCCCGCTTTCATACTTGATTTGATATAGGGCGGACAGGCGGGCGCTGTCAAGGTGAGAGCATCTCAAAATTTTCAAGTTGTCCATAATATTGGACACCGCTGCTGTCTTCCAGGCATAGACCTTTCATGCGTTAGCTTTACGTTCTGGGATGCCTGCGTTCAGTCTTCGGGAGTTGAAGACTCCGGCTTTCAGTCCGCTCTTCAAATCAGCAGCGGCCCTAAATCCATCCTCCCCAATGACATCCTACCCGAGAGGCCATCTCGCGTCGTGTCCAACATTTTGGACATATTGATTATGAAATTGTTGCCGCTGTGCCGAAAGCGCTGTAGACTTTCGTGCGAAGGGGGGACTCGATGACCTTGCGAGGGGCGCGCCGATTGTTACCATCGGCACGAGGTCGACCGGACAGGATTTTCCTTGCGAGGTGAAATTCCATGAGCCATCTACGGGCGGGTGTCGGACGTTGCGATATCACTCCTGCTCCCGGCACCCCACAGGGGGGATGGGGGGCAGCTACACACCAGCGCGGACTGGGTGCAGATATGCCGCTCTACGCAACGGCTCTGGTGATCTCCGACTCCAATGAATCCGCTGCGATCATCGATGTCGATTCGATCGGATTTAATGACGAATGGGCAGGCAAGATCATCGGCGCCGTTGCCGCTCTTACAGGCCTGCCACGGGAACATATCCGGCTCTCTTGTACTCACACCCACTCGGGACCGAACACCTTTCGCCTAGGCACGATAACGGAAGGGATTGACATGATAATGAGCTATTTAGAGTCACTCCCTCTCCGGATTGCCGGGGCGGCGTGGCAAGCGCAGCGGAACTTGGAGCCGGTGCGTTGCGCTGCAGCCTCCAGCAAGTGCGAAATTAATGTAAATCGTCGGATGAAGTTACCGGGCGGGCAGATCGTGGTTGGGAGGAACTGGGAAGGCCCCGTCGATTCCACGGTTCAAGTGGTGCGATTTGATGATCTAAATGAACAGCCGGTAGCTGCCATTGTTCATTACGCCTGCCACCCGACCACTATGGCCTGGCAATGCCGATATTTCACTCCAGACTACCCGGGCATTGTCAGGTTAACAGTCGAGCGAGAGCTTGGGGGCACATGCTTGTTCCTTCAGGGAGCCGCTGGCAATCTGACACCCCGTCGGGGCTTTACAGGCGATTTGGGTGTCTACCGGCATTTGGGTCTGCTGCTGGGCCTGGAAGCGGCCAAACTGGCCGCCAGCGTTGAAACGTTACCCCGGGAGGAACATTTCCAAGATGTTCTCCAATCTGGCGCGCCTATCGCCCTTTACGAAGACCGCCCCCGAGAACCGGACGCGCCGGTTTTGAAGGTTACTTTGCGCACACTCAACCTCCCTGCTAAACAATTCCGGCCGCCGGCGGAGTTGGAAGCCGAAGCTGAAGCGGCTCGCAAGGAACTTGCTCGTCTGCGCAACGAAGGTACAGAAGAAGAAATCCAGGCTGCTACCGCCCGAGCGACGCAGGCCGGCTGGCGTGCAGGTTACGCTCAACAGTATTACGGCAAAAACCAAATCGAATGGCCGATGCAAGGCATCCGCATCGGCCCGGTAGCGTTGCTTTCTGTTGCAGGCGAGCCTTTTACGGAAATAAATCAGCAGATTGTGTCTAATTCTCCTTTTGCTCATACGCTGTTTTCGGGATATTCGAACGGGGGCTTTGGTTATATCCCTGTTCGCAGCGCTTTTGAAGAGGGTGGCTACGAAGTTGAAGCTTCTCCCTTTTCTCCCGAAGCGGCTGAGATCATCGTGAAGGAAGGCGTCCAATTACTTAAGGAACTGGCTGCCGCCCCATAACTCCCGGTCCTCTCTCTACCGGAAAGTGGACCCCGGCGTGCCGGGGTGGATAAGGGGCGCTCAGAAAGACAATCGCATCAACCTAAACCTATGGAGGCTGTCCATCATGTTGCTGTGGAGATTGTTCGTGGTTCTCTCTACGTGTCTCGGATGTGTGTCTGCTGCAATGGCCGCCTCGACTCAGAAAACCTATTTCGGGCACGACGCTGTAGTGGACCAATACGGAGTCATCGCTCCTTGGTACAGAGGTCAAAATGGACAGTTCGACTTCCGTGTTCGCGTGGCCGCGGAAACCATGAAGCGGTATCCCTGGGCAGGCTCTGACCGGGCTATTTCGCCTGCCCCGGATTACGTGTATGACGGGACCTGGAAGATCGATTCCGACGGCAAAATCACCATCGTGCCGGAAAGAGATTGGGCTAATGGAGATCTCGGGCAGCGCGCAGCCTACATTCTGGGGAGCATGATCGATTACTACGCTTATTCCGGCGACCCGGCGGCATTTGGAATTATCATCTCGGCTGCGGACTATCTTACCGAACACTGTAAAACGAGTTCCAGCCACGGTTGGCCAAGTTTCCTCATTAGCGTTCCCAACATGGGCATCCGATATGGAGACTGCTGGCTGGGACCAAGCGACGATCTCCGAAGCGGCAATGGGAAAATTCAGCTCGACATCGTGGCTGAGGTAGGACTGCAGTTGACCCGCGCCTACGAATTGACGGGCAATCTGAGTTGGTATAATGCTGCGAAACACTGGGCGGACCTTCTCGCTGCAAATCGTCGCCGCACGCCTGGGGTTGCTCCGTGGGGGCGTTATGCGGACAATGCTGACCAGAATGGAATGAACGGCATCCAAACCGGAGGGATAGCATTCATTCTCGATTTCTTTGAAGAGTTGATTCGCACAGGATACACAGGCCCCAACGACATCGCCCAAGCGCGCGATGCAGCCAGAGCTTATCTGCGCAATGCTTTGCTTCCTCGTTGGTACGTCAATGACACCTGGGGAAGAAATTACTGGGACTGGGAAGATCCTGTGCAGGCAGAAAACGTTACTGAATTTGTGGTGAATTATTTGATGCAGCATAAGGATTACTTCCCCCACTGGAGAGTGGAAGCTCGGAATATCTTGTCGCTTTTTCTCAACCATACCAGCGTCAGCCCAAAGTCGAATGGGAATACGTATAACGGCGCATGGGCCTATCCTGAATCCTCGAGCTGCTGCGGCCGCTCGCTTTCCTATCCGACAATGGAGTTGGCTAGCGCCTTCGCTCGTTATGGCATCGAAGCCCACAGTGAATGGGCTAAAGAAATTGCGCGGCGCTCACAAATCATCGCGACCTATGATGGTCTCGAAAATGGGCAGGCCATGGACGACATCGACGGGGGGAGTCTCGTTGACAAAAGCTGGTTTAAGATCGCACAGCCTATGGCCCTCTACTACGTGCTTAAGACCATGGGCTGGTTGCCTGCGATTATGGGACCCAACCGAGAAAATCACATCCTGCGAAGCACATCAATCGTGAAGCGTGTCGTCTACCGCAAGGGGAAGATCACGTACTCCACCTTCGATGCGCCTTCGGGAACCATGGAAGTGCTCCGTTTGTCTTACGCTCCCTCTCTAATCACCGCCAGTGGTCGAAGGCTTGCTTTGCAATCCAACCTCTCGACAAACGGCTACACTGAGCGCGCACTGGCTGGGGGCGATTTCATTGTTTGCATTCGACATGATGGAGCCACCCAAGTTGAGATCGAGGGCCCAGACCCGCAGATCGAAATCGACGACCAGAATCTTCACTTCGCGGGTCACTGGAATGTCTTAAAGGACCTTGAAGACGTCGGAAGCGACTCTCATGTTTCCAGCGCCGCTGATGCCGTCATGACGTACACGTTTACTGGGAACCAGGTTCGCCTGATAGGTCGGGCAGGTCCAACCGGCGGTCTGGCCACTGTAGACTTAGATGGTGTGTCGCAACTCGTGCCCATTGACTGCTACAGCCCGATCTCCGTATACCAGCAGACACTTTATTATCGAAACGGGCTTTCGAATGGGTCCCACACAATCAAAGTTATGGTGCAGGCTAGCCATAGGCCCGTCTCCCGCGGCAACGATGTTTATATCGATGCTCTTCAGTATTCGAGCGCAACCGGAGACAGCGGCTTCGGCTCAGGCGGAGGTCCTATCGGGTACCAGCGCTTTATCTTTGGCTATACTTGTCCCACGGATTATATCGACTCCCATGGAAACGCATGGCGTCCGGGCACTGAATTCGTCGCCCGGACAGGCGATTTGACTGACTCTGTGGCAAAAACGTGGTGGACGATGCGACAGGCAGTATTCGTCACCGGGACGGCGGATTCTGAGCTGTACCGGTACGGCATACACTGGCACGACTTTACAGTGAATCTCACGGTTGGTCCAGGCACGTATCATGCGCGCTTGAAGTTTGCCGAAAACCAATATTTGGGTACTAACCAAAGGGGCATCACGATATTCATCAACGGCCGAAAAATGGTAGAAAACCTTGACGTGTGCGCTACGGCCGGCGGACCTCACAAGGCCGTCGACCTCGTATTTGACGATATCACGCCCCAGAATGGGGTCATTGGGATTCGCTTTTTGGGAGACAAAATCAATGGTCTCCAGCGCGATGCCATGGTGCAATCTGTTGAAATTGGGCCGGGCCCCGGTGGTTCGGGGAGCATCCCTAAGAGGGTTGCAAGTTCTCCCGCTTCTGTGGAAAACAGATGAATAAGCCCAGAAGGGTGATGGCGTACAGTCGATTTCGAGATTGGGGATTATTATTGCTTTGCAACCTGATTTGGGGCAGCCAGTTTGTCGTCTATAAAATTGTTCAACGACAAGTGGGACCTGTCTTTGCAGCTTTTTTCCCTATCACTTGTGCCACACTACTGATGATTCCTCTCGTCCATCGAGCGCGGCAGAGAAATAAAGTCACAGCTGGGCGCGCCTCAAATCTCAAGGGAGACATACTTCAGTTCATTCTCATTGGCGCCTGCGGGCAGGTTGTCGCTCAGCTTGGCATAGCCTGGGGAGTGCGACTCACTCTGGCCTCCGGTGCAGCGCTTCTAGCGCTTATTTTGCCAATTGCAACTGCCTTTATGGCCTATCTGTTTCTTGGAGAACAGATGACGTTGATCCGTTGGGTGGGATTCGCTTTGGCCATCGTCGGGGTGGTCAAGTGTTCTGGAATCCGGTGGAGCAATCTGAGCCTGGCAAATTCAAAATTTCTTCTTGGAAACCTCATCTTATTCTGTGCGATCAATGGCAGCGCCTTCTATAACGCATACAGTAAGAGGCTTTTAGTCCGGTACTCGCCCCTCGAAGTCCTGCTTTACAGCTACTATGTGGTTGTCGCCTTCATGCTGCCCGCCGCGGTATGCACCGAACCCCAAAGCTTTATAAACATTCCGCACTTCACCGTCGCGGTCTGGTTGGGATTCTTGATTCTGGCCATCTTTCAGTATTTTTTGGCGATGGTGATTTTCCTGAGCGTTTTGACCCGGCTGGATGCTACGCAGGCCGGGCTGTCGAATTATTTGATCACATTCTTCGGAGTCCTCGTTGCCGCGATCGTGCTTCATGAAGGGCTAACTAAGGATATGGTTTTGGGTGGAATCGTAGTGTTGGCAGCCACTGTTCTTGTGACAGTTTACGAAGGTCGAACGCATTCATTGATCAAACCCCGTATTTGACGGTATCGAAATCTCAAAAAGTGCCAACCCCGATGGTTGTAATAGGGGTGAACTGATCGTCAACTGGGGCCCCAGCGTTCTCTGAGTGTTCAGGAGCTTTCCGGCATGATTGTAGCTTTTGACCTCAAACGCATGAGCCGACGGAAGCCACAATGCGGGGTCCACTTGCAGAGTCACGTACTGAGGCTGATCTGCCGTGTTTAGAACTATGACAAGAAGACTTTTTTCAAGCTGATAACCACGGATAAACGCCGAAGCAGGTGCGCTGAGCACCGAATTGCCGATAAAGACGCCATTCACAAAATAGGGCAAAAACTGCTTGCGAAGCTTTGAAACTTCCTTGAGCGCTGCCGCGAGCGCTGGTTTTTCACTAATCCACGCTGTACCGTTGGGTTCGTTGAGTTTACTTGGCATTACGTTCAAATAGAGGCCCTCCGCGAAGCATTTCTTAACCTCGAGCGGTGAATCATCGATGTTACAGTTCAACCGAGGCGCCCGGAGTACGTTCAGGAGGGGTCCCGCGTCGGCGTAATCCACCCAGTTCCAGGTATAGTCGAGTACTAAGCCATCGTGTTCGAGGTCAAAGGCCTCGGCGGCGAAGGTGGAATTCGGATCTTTAACCCTCGCCCGACTTCGTACCTGTTGGATCAGATTGATTAAGGCATCAATCTCCCCATTTTTTGTCAAAAATTCATCAAAATTGAAAGAATAGAGGCCTCGACTAATCCATTCTGTCAGAGCGTAGAGTACGTCCTGTTGCCAGAGCTTATTTTCAGTGTCGATCAACGCTCCATAAGCATCAGGGAATTTGACGTAATAAGGCCGAAATTGCGGAATAAGGTCTGTATGATACGTCCAATTATCAGCAGCACTGGCGCTAGGTGTGAAGCCGTATCGGGAACACTCCTGGGCCTTTATGTGGTGAATGCTCACAAACGGTGCAACGTTTACCCCGAGCCGACGAGCTTCCTCAATTCCCGTGATGAAATCGTGAACGCTTCCGAGTTCCGTCCGAAGTGGGATGGGAAGCGTGAAGTAGTCACACCAGAACCAGGGAACCAACTCAGTGAGACCGTAATCGCGAGCCTCCTGCGCAATTCTCGGCAAGTCGGAGAAGCGGAAAAAGGTTCTAGCGGGATCCGCATCATCCGGCTGGGCCATCCAGATTGTTTGGAAGCCAAGGCCGTCTCGGACTTGAGGAGGGAGAGCACGAGGCGCGTCCACCTGTTGCACATACTGGCGAAACACTTCAATCCCTTTAGCCCACCCTCCACGATGAGGAGTTAGCCAGAACTCTCCGCTCTGCCAAGTTTGGCCCGGTTTAATCGTTGCCTTGTGCTGCCACGCCAGTCGCAAACTGCCGGGATCGGATTGGCTGCGATAGGTAAGAATATCCGGCTTGTCAGGCGTACCCCACTTTCTCTGAAAAATACTTAGTCCACCCCGGAAAGTCCCATAATCCAGCCAGCGCAGGGCGTTGGCCGAGTAATAGCCGCCAGCGGGATATTCTTTCCAGCCTACCTGTGAATAATAAGGTGGCGCAGTTTCTGGTAGATGGAAAGGTACTGTAAAGGGATAAACGACAACTCGGGCTAAGCGGAGGTGTGTGTTGCGGATTCCTGAAAACGGCTTTAATCCCCAGAAGTCAGGAAAGAGGATTTGAGGAATCGGTACCGCAGAATGATTTTGGACCCGGCATGAGAACACGACGGATCTCCCATCATGTGCGGCTTGTATAGTGATTTGCGCGCTTACCTTTCCTGGAGGCAATGGGACATCTGTCCGGCTAGGGCCTAATTCTTGATAAGAGATCACTATGTTCCGTAGTCCTATGGTCACACTGCCTCGCGAAAAGCGAGAGGCCAACCTCATTGCCAGGAATGCGTGAATGGGGTAGGCGACATCAAGCAGGCCAGCAGCCTTTGGAGGAGCTTGCAAAATGAGCCCCGTTGCGGGATAGGAAAGCTCGATCAAACTCCCGGTTTGCCGGTCGATAGATATCTCAAGACCGTTAAGGGTATCTCGATAAGGGGTGGCACGGGTTTCCCCTGCAGCGCAGAAGGTCACTGCCATAGCAAGAGATATGACCAACTTCGCAAGACTTGTCATCAACCTCTGCCTCATACAAAACAACAGCGGCTAACCAGCAGTCGCCGACTACAACACTCGCTTTCTGAAGTCAGTTTAGTTGGTTTTCTCGAACGTCATCGACCAGGGCGCTGTCTGTTGCTCAAACTTGACTTGTAGATAGATGACTTCGGCACCCGAGGTTTGCCGCTCCGATCGATATGGCCCTGAAGCGGACCGAACTTCGTAGCCGGCCGGAGCATAGATCACAATGCGTCCCGAGTCGCCGGCGTGCCGGCTAGCTACCCCGCTCAGTTGCTGGGTCGAGCTATCATAGTTAACGTCGCGAAGCTCCACACCCCCTTGCGTCAAGTGCATGTTCGTGGAAAGAATCCATGGATGAGTGGGCAGTGAACGGACAGCATAGGTTTGTCCTTCTTCAGGACCCACATGGAGGATTGCACGGCCACGAAACTCTCCAAGCAGCCGTTGATCCCAGAATCGGAAAATTAGATAATTCTGGCTTCTATCCAGTCCCAGTTCCGAAAATGGTACATGGTAGGTCTTGCTCTCATCGCTCCAGTTTTGAATTATTAAAACATGCCAGCTATCCCACTTCGTTCTAATGCTCAGACCATAGACCTCGGGGGTGGTGTGAAGAAACAAATCGAGCGGCCGTGCGGCTTGGCCGTATATTGGTAGAACTAAAGTGAGCAGGCGCAACCTATCGGAGGTAAGGTCGGCAAGGTTCTCACCAATCGTTACCGGCCCGCCGCTGATCACCTGCTCCTGAAGTCGCATTCGAACCTCGCGCAACAAAGCTGGATCAGGCCCAAGAGGGCCGGAAGGCATATCGCGGTTGTATCGACCGCCAACGAACAATGGATCAGGGTCAGTTATCCAAACGCGCTGGTGGAGCATGTAATTCGCAGCAAACTGCCGAGCCATGGCTTTGAAACCTTCCCAGTCGCCAAGTGCTGGAGCGTCGATTCCAACCCTGACGCGGTCGACGAGCCCTACATATGTAAAATAGGGCCCACAGCAGAATTGATGAATGGCAACGTTGGGCCCAATGGCGCGCCGGATGGTCTCAAGCCCTTCGCGAATATCTTCGAATTGCATGATTTTGGTGGCGTCGTGGAGTGTCCCGCGGGTCGGTCCTCCATCAAAATCGTCCCACCATTCTACGGCTTTGTATCCCCCCGTGCGATGCGCCAGATTGTAAAGCCATTGCTGAGCGCGAGGATCAGTAAAGTCAATCGGGTAGCCAAAGTCGAGGCGTGAAAAATCCTGCCAATCAATCCAAAGCTCGTGCTTTTGAGCAATGCTTGAATGGGGTGCAGCGTAGGCATAGTTGGCACCGAACACGGTCTGGAATCCCATGCCTAAAATCTGATCCGCCAGCCATTTGATACCGCGAGGAAAGAGGTGAGGATCGACCTGATCTTCGCCGAACCCGTAGTTATCCCCCAGGTTGCCCGTTTCCGGACGCTGGTATTGCCACTCACCTAAAAACACGCTTGTAATTCCATAATCAGGGAGAATGGACTGACGGAGGAGCGTTGTTTGATGAACAATGTCGTCTTCCGTTATTCTGTCCCCGTAAATATACCAGCAGTTGAGAAACCCGCGCCGGGCATCATGATTGAAATCGGGATGCACAGTTTGAACCACTGCCTGCGCCCAATCATCCAGCATGTTAAGTGGGTTCTCACCGAAGTTCAGCAGCAAGCTTTCCGTCCGGAGTTCACTGCTTTCAGGCCGATAACCGTAATAGTGAGCCACTGCATCCACGCCAATTTCGTCTGAACCAAGATACTGCACTGCAACGGAAGTGCTGGCCCGGAAGAATGAGTAGAAGCCTAGGCCTAAGGCCTCTCCGATATGAGGGTCATACAGTACGGAGAGGTTCGCGCTGTTCCATCGCCTCACCCCCAAAGGCCACACCCCTGAATCGCCGCCTGCTGTTCCGCTATTCACGTAAACCCTTGTCCCGAGGGCTGAGACCACATTCACCTTGCCTTGAACGACAGAAAAATCGCTCAATCGATATTCGCCTCTCGGCAAAAAGGCAACCGCGCTGACCCAAGGCCGTCCTTGATACAGAGCGAGATCATACCTCAGGGTGTGGGGGTAGCCTTCGAAAGAGTACCGCACAACGAGCTCCTCGCCCCGACCTAGGGAATCTTCAAAACTCTGCCGGCTCACCGAGATACTTGTGATATTTTGGGCCGAGATCGATTTACTGTGGGTCGTCACCTGGTAAGGACTGTTGGGTTTCCCTTGCAGCCCGCCCACTTCCAAGCCCGGCCCGGCATTCAGAAGGCGCAACCCACCACCTTGCAACGAATACGCCCTGAAAAGACCGGTATGCTCATCAAATACCAGTCGGACCAGGCTGTTATCCAGGACATCCTGTTTCTGAGCCCGAAGCACACTTGCAAACGTGACGAAGCAACATAGAACAAGCAAGGCACTTCCCACTGTTTTCTTCCGCATCTGAGTCTAGTTGGACCTCCTCGGAGCGTCATGACTTTGTTCACCCAACTTTCGGTGCGGGTGGGTCTACGGTAAGTTGATGACAATAAATAATGCGACTAATTAACTAATTAATTGCGACCGTAGCATTCAATTCCTCGATGCCCTTGCGTACATTTTCGACCAACTCGTCAAGCGAGTTGAAAAGAAAGTTGGAGGCGTGACTGGCCTTGAGTCGCCTCCAAGTACGCTCAATGTCGTTCAGGTCAGGGCAGTATGGAGGTAGCCACCGTATTT
>Ga0070737_10001886_pt1 | contig 27574 bp, 24 predicted proteins | sample Coa_R1_10_FD_66438 | JGI IMG/M metagenome (GOLD analysis project Ga0070737, IMG submission 66438) | Surface soil microbial communities from Centralia Pennsylvania, which are recovering from an underground coalmine fire - Coalmine... | ecosystem: Environmental > Terrestrial > Soil > Unclassified... | reverse complement strand
AGCGTGATGTTGAAAATATCTACATCCACCTCAGCGTGGTTGGCGCCAAGCGAGCGGTAAATCAGATTGCGGCTGGGATGGTCATACACATCCTCCCGGTCAATCTGGCCCGCCTCCACCAGGCGCTCCACCAGGGAATGATCGCGCGTGATGCGTTCAAGCTTGCCGTTGCGCATGAGGTAGGTGCGGCTGTCGCCCACGTTGGCGATAAACGCCATCCCCTCGATCACCAGCGCGGCGGTGAGTGTGGCGCCCAGGCCGTTCGCTTCGGAATGCTTATGGCCATACTCAACGATGACCTTGCTGCTCTCCTCGACAGCCTCGCGCAGGCGATCTTCGTAGTGTTCGAAGACCATCGTCTCGCCAAGCTGCTGGGTCGGATTCGCCTCGCGCGCCGCAGCCTGTGCGCCGACGGCGGCCTCGCCATCTTTGGCGCCGTCGGCGCTCAACTCCGTGCTGATCGGGCGGGTCTTCGCAGGGTCGTCGCGTTCGCCCTTGCCACGTTTGTTGCGACGCGGCGCCAGCCTGACGGTAGGCTGAGCGCTGGCCGGGCCGATCAGCGGTTCGAGCGCCTGGCTGATTGTTTTGATGGCCAGCTCACTGGCGATCTCACCAGCGTGGTAGCCCCCCATGCCGTCCGAGACAATAAACAAGCCTGATGCGGGACGTTCAGGGCCGACCTTAAAGAACAGATTGTCTTCGTTCTGTTCGCGTTGTTTCCCCGCATCGGTTCTTCCGTCTGCTTCGAGGCGCAGCGCCATATGCTGCTCTCCACTTCTTGCGCGTTCGTGCGTCCAGGCTATCGTACACCGCCGCCGCGAATGGCCAACAGTGACATGAAACAATGCCGTTGCAGATGTTGGTTGGCTACCGTTTGAGCCGAAACCCGGCCAAACCCAGTTGCATGCCACTCCATCACGCTATCACGCTATCACTCTATCACGCGCGCGCCAGCGCCCGCAACGAGAGCGTACCTGCTTCCTGTGGTGGCAGGAAAGTGACGTATAATCCGTATCATCAAAACTACGGGCGGCGCAAGGGGTAGGTTAAAGCACACTGTGGCTTGCTTTGGCCGCGCATGCCAGGCTGGCGCTATACTGCTTGCAGGCGCCCACTCTATCTCCTGAAACGAGGGTACGCGCATGTCTTCTATTTCGTTTTCCTTCCCCGCAGATTTTGCGCCAGCCTACGCCGCCCTCGCCGGGGCGGCCGCTTCCGCAGCCTACGCCGTCGAGATGTACGCCGACATGGCAGTGACTGGCTCGCCGCTCGACGATGTGCAATTGCTCGAAGGGATGGCGCGCGGCAAGCGTGCGCGCGTTCCCGCGCTGGGGATGGCGCTGCACCTGTTGAACGGCGCAGTGTTAGGTGAGGTCTACGCCGCTATCGCCGAGCGATACCTGCCGGGGCCAGCCTGGTTGCGAGGCGCAACGTTTGGCATGACGTTTCTGCTGGCCGCCTGGCCCGCCACCCTGCTTGTAGACAAATACCACCCGCTGATCAAACGCGGAGAGCTACCCATGTTTAACCGTCCGGTCGCCTTCGGGCAGAACGTGGCGCGCCATCTTGTCTTCGGCGTGGCGCTTGCGCTGGTCTATCAGGCGCTCGCCAAGCGATAACAGGCGATAACAAGCGATAAAACGATCATACACACGAAAGGGAAAGAGGAATACCATATGGAGTACAGGCGTCTGGGTTGCTCCGGGCTGAAGGTCTCGGTGATTGGATTGGGCGGCAATACGTTCGGACGCTTCGCCGACGAGGCGCAGACCGCGCGCATCCTGCATCAGGCAATTGACCTGGGGATCAACTTCGTAGATACCGCCAACATCTACAACAACGGCGTCTCTGAGGAGTATATCGGCAAGGCGCTCAAAGGGCGACGCGACGAGGTGTTGATCGCAACAAAGGTTGGCGGGAATATGGGCGACCGCCCCAACGAGAGCGGCTCCTCCCGCCAACATGTGATGGCAAGCTGCGATGCCAGCCTGCGCCGCCTCGGTACCGATGTGATTGACCTTTTCCAGATACACTTTTTCGACGCCGAGACGCCGCTCGAAGAGACACTTGGCGCGCTGGATGACCTCGTTCAAGCGGGCAAGGCACGCTACATCGGCTGCTCGAACTACGACGCCTGGCGGGTGGTTCATGCGCTCTGGATCAGCGACCGCGAGCGCCTGGCGCGCTTTGTCTCCGTGCAGCCCGAATATAATCTGTTGGAACGTGACGTCGAGCGCGAACTGGTTCCCGCCTGCCTGGAGTTTGGGTTGGGGATCATTCCCTACTTCCCGCTGGCGGCGGGCGTGCTGACTGGCAAATATCAGCCAAACCAGCCTGCGCCAGAGGGCACACGCGGCCACAATAATCCGCGCTTCGCCGCGCGCTTGCAACCGGCGACCCTCGAAGCCGTACAACGACTGGACGCCTGGGCAAAGGAACGCGGCCACACGGTGGGCGAGCTTGCGCTGGCCTGGCTGGCGGCGCGCCCTGCCGTGAGCGTGGTCATTGCGGGAACGACGCGCCCAGAGCAGGTGACGGCCAACGCCCGTGCGGCAGAGTGGCGCCTGAGCGCCGATGATCTGCAAGCAATTGACGCGCTGCTTGACGATGTCGCCCATCCGGCATAGGTTGGCGCCAGGCGTCGTAAGGTGGCATACCGTTTGCGAAATTCGCCCTGTTGGGCAGGTTGGATGATGTTTCGCCTGGGGGCATATCTCGCGTTCCAGGCGCACACACAACCCCTGAACAAGAAATATGGAGCTGTGTCCCATGCCAACCGATCCGAAGGAAACATCATCTGCCGCCAGCTCGGCGGCGTCTTCCACTGAGCCGCCCACGCAGCCCCCACAACAGACGCGCCTTGCCAACCCAAACGCTGCCTTGCGCAAGGGGAAAAATGGAGGGTGGCGCTCACCCAGCGGCAGACAGCGTCATGCCGGCCCAATGGCAAGCGTCGCCCGCTGGCTCCGCATCATCGGGCCAGGCGTCATCACCGGCGCGGCTGACGACGATCCCTCTGGCATCGGCACGTATTCGCAGGCGGGCGCATCCTTTGGGCGCAGCCAGCTCTGGCTGGCGCTCTATATGCTCCCTATGCTGATTGCCGTGCAAGAGATGTGCGCCCGCATTGGTCTGGTGACGGACTCCGGCATCGCGGCGGTGGTGCGCAAATCGTATAGCCGCTGGCTGTTGTTCAGCGTGGTGGCGCTGGTCGTCATTGCCAATACGCTCAACATCGGGGCCGATCTTGGGGCAATGGCGGCCACCGTGCAATTGTTCCTGCCATATGCTCCCTACTTAGCGATTGTCTTTGTGCTGGCGCTGGGCATCCTGCTCCTCGAGGTGTTCGTCTCCTACAGGCGCTATGCGGTCGTCCTCAAGATTCTCTCGCTCTCGTTGCTGGCGTATATCGCAACCGGCCTCATCGTCGGAGGCAATAGCCTGACGCTGCTGCAAGCCACTTTTATCCCTTCCATCCAGTTCACGCCCGCATTCCTGGCGCTGGTCGTTGGCGTTCTGGGCACGACTATCAGCCCGTATTTGTTCTTCTGGCAGGCGTCCGAGGAGGTCGAGGAGCTAAAAGAGGAGGCGGGAGAGAGCACAAACGCTCCCGATTCAGGCGTTCGTCTGCGCCATCGCCTGCACGACCTGCGCATCGATACGGCGCTGGGCATGGTCTTTTCGGAGATCGCGACCTGGTTTATCATCTTTACGACAGGCAGCGTCCTTTTTACGCATGGCGTTACGACGATCACCACAGCCGACCAAGCGGCCTCCGCGCTGGAGCCGCTCGTCCACACGTTTCCGCAGGCTGGGTTCCTGGCCAAGACAATATTTGCGCTGGGTATCTTCGGTGTGGGCTTGCTTGGCGTTCCTGTACTTGCCGGATCAGCCGGATACGCCGTCGCGGAAGCGTTTCACTGGAGCGAGGGATTGGGCAAAACTGCCAATCAGGCGCGCGGCTTCTATGCGGTGATCGCGCTGGCGACTGGCGTGGGCATGCTGTTGAATTTCTTGCATATCAATCCCATACAGGCGCTCGTTTACAGCGCAATTATCAACGGCGTCGTCGCCGTCCCGCTGCTGATTGTGCTCCTCCTCATCGCAAACAACCGAAAGATCATGGGCGCACAGACCAATGGCCCGCTGGCGAACATCGTCGGCATAGCCACGACCCTTGCCATGATGGCTGCGGCAGTGGGCATGTTCGTTACGTTCTTTCTCCCATAAGTCCTGAGGAGGATCATGCCAAGCGCAACACAAAATGCCCATGCCCGCCGTTCGGCAGGCATGGGCATGAATCAAGTGATTCCGAAGACACACACTGTCCCCCCTTCCCATGTGGGGAAGGGGGGACAGGGGAATAGGTTAGTCGGTGTGATCGTAGATATAATCTACCGCCTCGCCGACCGTGGTGATCTTCTCGGCGTCTTCGTCGCTGATCTTGATGTCGAACTTTTCTTCGAGCGACATGATCATCTCGACGAGATCGAGCGAGTCGGCGTTGAGGTCTTCGGTAAACGAAGCGTTTTCCGTGACATCTTTCTCCTCAACACTGAGCTGATCGGCGATGATGGGACGGAGCTTTGTCAGAATCTCTTCTTTTGAGATCGATGACATAGGATGTGGCCTACCTTCCTAACAATTGGAATACACAAGTACCGGGCGCCACAATGCTATAACACTACGGCGCGCGCTGTCAACTCTCACCCGCATATCCTACCAGGCAGGACATCTCAGGCGTCGTTGATCAACTCCCGGCTCCAGGTGGTTCGGGTGGTTCAGATAATTCGGGCGAAGCCGACGTCTGCTGAGTCTGCGCATACACCGCCCCCAGCACGCCATTCACAAACCGGCTGGATGCGTCGCTGCCAAACGTCTTGGCCAGTTCGACCGCCTCATTGATGGCGACCTTTACCGGGGACTGCGTATATACTATCTCATAAATTGCCAGCCGCAGAATGTTTTTGTCAATGTGCGCCATCTGTGAGAGCGGCCAATCAGGCGCGATGGCATGTATGCGCTCGTCAATCTCCGCAAGATGCTCAAGCGCCCCGTGGACAAGTCGGCTGGCGAACGCCTGCGCCTCAGCGGTCAACTGTGCGCCTTCCGGCGCCTGCTCTTCGTCATAGCTCGCTTCGAGATTCTCTTCGAGACGCCGCGCCAGCACAGCGTCTACATCATGCCGCGCCGTGTCGTATTCGTAGAGCGTTTGCAACGCGACAACTCGCGCCTCTCGACGCAGCCTGATCGCCCGTTGTGCGCGCGTTGCGCGATCCTTTTTCGTCATAGACCAAGACCAACACACTCTATACATGATACGCCGTCTGCGCCAGGCGACATGCCAGCCGACAGACTAGGCGACATCCCGAATGAACACGTTGACGGCGTTGACCGTCATCCCCAACAATCGCTCGACAGCCATCTGGACGGCCTCCTGAACATTGGAGCCAACCGTCACCATATTGGCGTTGGGGCGCACAACCAGGTAGACATCTACGATCACCTGATCGCCATGGATGATCAGCCCGATGCCCCGGCGGGGAAGTGGCCGCCCCAACACCTGGGGCCACTGTGGGCCAATCTCGCCAAGCCGCGCCACGCCAGGAGTCGCAAGCACAGCCTCTTCAATCACCGTTCGAATCACACGGCGAGCGATGCGCAACGCGCCGGGTTGTTCATCACCGTGTGACGCGCGGGCGTGTGTACGGGTGCTTGCGGTGTCGGCGTGCAGCGAGAGCAGCCGCACGCTGTGCGCAGGCTGGCCCTGCCTTCCCATAGGTGTCTGTTCGCTCATCGCGCGTACCTCCTGTTCTGACCCCATCGGCTGTCTCACTGTGATCGCTTACCTAAGAAGGCGCTCAACGCTATTCTAGCGTTTACACGCTTACATCCCTTCACTGCGCAGCCGCTGTGCGACGCTGACCGCCTCGGCGTAGGTTCCCACCGCAAGCGTCGTCATACCACGCGCGATGCGCTTCACCAACCCGCTCAACACCTGCCCCGCGCCGATCTCCACAAGCGTCGTGACGTCCTGGCCTTCCAGATAGCGGATTGAGTCAGTCCAGCGAACGGGCGAAACAATCTGCCGCGCCAGTTCGTTGCGTAGCGCCTCAGCCGAGGTGATGGGCGTCGCGGTGATATTGGAGATGATCGGGATCGCCGCATCATGTAGAGGCGCGCCAGCCAGTGCCTGGGCCAGCCCCTCTGCGGCTGGCGCCATCACAGGCGAATGAAACGCCCCGCTCACCGCCAGCGGAACCACTCGCTTTGCGCCGCGCGCCTTTGCCAGCTCCATCGCGCGTTCAAGCGCACGCTGCTCGCCAGAGATCACCACCTGCCCTGGCGCATTGTCGTTTGCGATCACCACACGTCCCATGCCAGGATGCGCGGACGTTTCTCCAGCGGCGGCACGTTCGGCCTGCATTTCGGTGGTCGCCTCGGCGCAGATCGGTTCGAGCGCGGCGGCGTCCATCCCAAGCACAGCGGCCATGCCACTAGGGATCGTTTGTCCCTCGGCGTGCATCAGCCGTCCACGTTCGCGCGCCAGCTGCAGCGTCTCAGCGAGGTCGAGCGCGCCAGCGGCGGCCAGCCCTGCATATTCACCTACACTATGCCCCGCGACGAAATCGGGCGTCAGCGGCGAACGCAAGGCAGGATCGGCGTCGGTAGGGCTGGCAGATGAGCCAGCGGCTTCTTGCAGGGCCGCCAGCAGCGCAAGGCTCGTCGCGACAAGCGCGGGCTGGGTGTTCACCGTCTGGCGCAGATCATCCTCTGGCCCCTCGAAACAAAGCCGCGACAGCGCAAAGCCAAGCGCCTGATCGGCGATGTCGAAGACTGCGCGTGCGGCGGCTGAGGCGGCGTAGGCGTCGGCGCCCATGCCGACAGCCTGACTGCCCTGGCCCGGAAAGACAAACGCCACTCGCCCGCGCGCCTCGCCCGGCGCAGGGACATCGTTGCTCTCTGCCATCGTCTGCCTACCCTTGTGTGACACGCACAACAACAAGCGAGCCATTCACCAGCATACCTATACGCCCATGTGTTCCGGCGTTCAACCTGCCGAGGGCGTATTGATTGCATGCGGTTGATTGGCTCAACGCTTTCGCTTACGATCTCTTACGATCTTCAGAACGACATTATTCTGCGCTGACGGGACGCTGGCGCTTGGGTGGCAACACCTGGCGACCACGATATGAGCCGCAGTTGGGGCAGACATGGTGCGCAAGGCGCGCCTGCTTGCACTGCGGGCAGATGGTCAATTGTGGCAGGCGCACCTTGTGGTGTGAGCGACGGTTGCCCTGCCGCGCATTGGACTGTCGTGTTTTGGGTACTGCGCCCATGCTGATTTCCTCCAAAAGAGTGCTATATAACGCTGCGGTTCCCGTTTGGCAAAGCGCCACAAAGAGAAGTTGGGAAAACGCGATGAACGTATCTCCGGTGATCAAACGAGACGACGTGCTTGAAGATCACACGTTTGCCTATTGTACCACAGAAGCCGCATCTCGCCTAGCCCCTATGATCGCTATGCGTAGCCTTAGCGTCTACGACTGTCTGCCCTAATCAACGCGCCTAACAATCCGCCTATCCATCCGGTGAATAGCCCTATTCCCATCGCGACCGCAGCAAGGATCACTCCCACGACGACAACGCCAACGGCAAGCACCGGATCAAGAGCATGCCCAATGAGTTCGACAATCGCCACCGCGACGGCGAGCGCGCCTCCGAGCGCATTTGCCGTAATGCCTGCTCTCACTCCCGAAGCAATATCCGCTGTACATCTGCCTACTATAAGGCCTGCGATGAGTGGAAACAGCGCACAGGAAATGAACGCCGACGTCAGCGCCAACCCGTTGTAATCATACGTATCCGGGGCGGAGAGGATGAAGGTCGAGGCGAAGATGATTGCGCAGATAGCTGTCGGCGTTGCGCAGAGCGCGCCCCACTGTGCAATTGCCGGGCCAGGCTCACAAATGGCATTATCTGGGCGCACACCGCGTTGGCTAATGGCATCGCAGAGAGCATTGAGGTCATTGTCAGCATCTACCCCGCTCCGTATTTGCATCCATGTTGGCCCAGTGAGGTCAGGCGGAACGAGACCAAACAAATCGTTGGGCAGTTGGTTAGGTTGTGGCATGTGTGCGCCATCTACCAAGACGGGGATGACTTTGCCAAAGGGGAGCGCCGTCAGAATCTCCTCATGGACGAGATCGCCAGGCTCCCAGAGGCGCGGGGCGCCAGAGGCGCCCCTCAACGTGAGCCACTGGGAACCGACAATCGCCAGCAACACCTTACAGTTGCGCGCCTTTTGCAGTGATTCCGCTCTGATATTTGGGGAGGCAGGCATGTCGTACAGATCGCGGAAAACTTTATTTCTGCCAAATGTATACCTGAGACGCTGGTAGATGAGATCGCATGCGCGCCCACTGTCGTCATGCCGATAAGAAATGAATATCTCGTTCTTAGCCATAGCCCCTCCATCTCACTTCGCTTGGAGTGTTTCCCCATCGTTGACAGCAACGCCTCTGTATCGAAGGCGCATGCTGGCGATAGTATACTCCACTTTACTCCAAATTGGAAGCGAGGATAGAGATTGCTCTATTGCGCTAGCAGACAGGTGGGCTTTTAGCGGCGACCGCTATCGCCGCGCAGCCTGCGAATCAGTCGGGTTGCCCGGTCGCGCAACTTCGCGCGGATGGAAGATTCCGGCTCACGCTCGTCGTAGCGTGCACGATTGTAGGCATCGTTGAGGTCGGCAAACGCGCTGATGTCCGCCTGGCTTTCAGCGTCCGCAAGGGAACCGGCGCCATGAGCGGGCGCGAGTGTCAGGAGCGATGGAGCCAGGCGTCGTGCGAACTCGTCGGGCGTTTCATTGGGCGTCCGCACGATCTGGCGTGTCGCGGCGGCGCGGAGCGTTTCGCGATAGAGCCAGCGCACACTGCCTTGCGGCAACGTTTCTTCGCGCCGCTTTGGTTTGCGGGCGACGAAAAGGCCACGCAATTGCTGGCTCAGGAGCGCACGCGCATCGAGCGATTCGCGCTCCTCCTCCAGGCGATCGACCTCTTTTCGCTGGAGACGTTTGAGCAGTTGACGTGTCACCTCGCGCACGATATAGAACAACGCGATCAGAATGACAATCCCTAGCACAACACTCAACACGACAAGCGCAATCTCGCCATAGAGCGGACTGAGACTGGTGTGCGGCGGGCAATAGACCTCCCCTTTGGGCAAGGGAGGAAACGGCGCGCTATCGGGCCGTTGCACACAGTCTGGCTTAGGGGGGGTAGGCTTGGTAAGCGTGGAATTGATGCCCGCCAGAATGGAGACAGGAATATTGAAGATGAGATAGAGAAGGAACACAAAGCCATCGATGAGCAGCGAGAGCGCCTCGTAGAGCAAGGCGCCAAGCGGCCCCAGATGTTTGAGGCCAAGCGAGATCGCCTTGAAATTGAGGAACAGGCTGATGATCAGTGTCATCCCCACGATGAATGCGGTCAGCCCACCGGCCATACCAAACCAGCGCGCCTCGTCGGAAAGGGTAGGCTCTTCGCCGCGCGCCTCCTCGCTATTGAGGGCGGCTTTCGTCAGCGCCAGGGCAATCAATCCCGCAAGCATCTCGGCGGGCAAACACAGCGAGAGCGCCCCGATCAACTCGCTGCGGGCAGTGGAAGGAGCCGCGATGGTAAGGACAATCGCCGCCACCAGCGCAGCACACCCATAGACAAACAGACGTGTTGTTCGCTCGAAGGAGGAGACAAATGGCGAGGTATGCCCTGCGCTCAGTCCGCGCCAGCCCAGATAAGCGACCAGAACTATCAGCCCCGCCGTCGCCGCAAGATGATCGCCTGAGGGCTGCTGAACGGGCGAAGAAGGCAGCAGGAACGCAATCGCCAATGCGAACACGCCTACCACAGCAGCGGCGGTCAAACGCAATGAGATAGAGCTATTGATCATCACGCGCAAGAGACCCCAGAATGCGGCGAGCGTCAGCATCAGCAACCAGAATGGCTCAGCGGTTTGGCTGATATCTCCGGCCTGGAACGCGGCAAGCGCCAGCAGCCACGCCATCACCGGAAGCAACTCCAGCGCCCCCACGCAGACGACGACCAAGATCAAACGTACAGGCGCCTGCTTCAGCCGTTGAGGCGCCCTCTCACTCTGTGTCTTCTGTGGCGTTGTATCACTCACCTGGCTCATCGTCGCGCCTCCTCAACCATCCCCACCCCCTGCGCATCCAGCGGCTCCAATATCTCAGGCGCGTTCGTGCTCTCCCATCGCGGCCCGTCATATGTCTTGCCATGCGGATCGCCAGCTTCAGGGATGGTCAGCCTCATCAGCATATCGGTCGTAGGCGCAGGCTCGTGCGAAGACATCGCCTGAGCCGCTCGCACAAGGTCACGCTCGAACTTCAGTTCATCCGCTGAGAGCGGGGCCGTCGCCAGCCGATGGGTAGATGCGCCAAGCGCCATCGTCACAAGCTCTTGCCAGCGCGTGCGCCCACCAATAAAGCGCATAGACAACCCTGAAAGATGGACTTCATGGCGCCTCGCCTGGAAGGGCGTTTCTTGAGTTGGCGACTCGGATGGCGCGCTGAGCGGTTGCGCCACGCCAAACGGATTGCCCAGGTCAGCGGTGGAGGTTGATTCGGTCGTCGTCAGCAAGAGCGAAACAAAGTACCCACGCGCACGCATCTGTCGGAGGGCCACAATCGTCTGCACATCCACAACTGATTCGGCCCCGATATAGACAATGGTGGCGCCCGTAGGCAGGTTGCGCTGCTCACTTGCGATCAACTGGCTCATTGGCACGCCATAATAGGGCAATAGACGCGCCAGCCCATCCAGAATGAGCGTCGCCTGTTCCGGGCGAGCGTTTGGCGGAATGCGCAGGCGCAGCCGCGCGACGGCGCGCTGGAGGCGCTGTTCGAGTTCTTCATCGGAAAGCGGCGGCGGGGCCTGACGGCGATGACTTCTTTCAACCAGGGCTGTCGCCTCATCACGCTCCTGCCCATCATCGGAGGGAGGAGCCAGCGGGACGAATGGCGAGGCGGTCACAAGCTGGGGATCATCCAATTCAGGTGAGCCAAGCGACCCATTTGAGACAAGCCCCACAGCATACCCCTCGCGCAGTCCCCATACCGCAATCGAGGCGGCAGCGCTGATCACCAGTTCCACACGCTGTGGATCGTAGCCAATCGTTGGATTGCTATAGGTGCGTGTATCGAGAAAGATCATCAACGTGTGGCGTGCAGATGGCTCATAGACCTTGCTTTGTAGCGTTCCCATGCGCGCCGTCGCCTGCCAGTGAACGCGGCGCGGTTCGTCGCCGGGATGATAGTCGCGCACGCCGATAGTGCGCAACGGGTCTTCGAGCAGGCGCTGCGCCGCCTTGCGGTCGCCAAAGGGCGCGCGGGGGGAGAGGCCGAAGCGTTCGAGGGGCGCCACCAATGGATGAACAATCATGCGAACGCTCGCCTGGCATTCCCCTTCGCGCGTCAAAATGCCAAAGGGATCGCTCAGCCGCAGTCTGGTCGGCCCAAACGCATAGACACCGCGCTCGATGGCCCAGACGCGGTGGTGTCGGCGTACCCGCTGATAGGCCCACAGCGACATTGTATGGATCAACAACGCGCGTTCCGGCTTCCCATAGGGAGTCAGCGTAGAACCCAGGGCTGGCAAGCGGTCGGGGAACTCGTCGTCAACCTCGATCCAGGGCAGAGGAAGTGGCTTGCGATTCTCTATCACAATAGGAATGTCAATCACCGCGCCAAAGGAAACACGGCGCACGCCTGGCGTATGGCTGATGCGCATGCCGCGCAGCCCGAAGCGGTACCAGACCTCCGGCAATAAAGCCAGGATCAGCACGAGCACCCCTGTGATCAGGAGGAGCGGCTGCCCGACCACCAGGCTCAATAATCCTAGCAACAGCGCGAAGCCATACAGCGGGCGACGCGCGCGCAAAACCGGATCATAGCCGCGCGTCATACGCACAATGCGCCGCAGACGCAGCATACCGCCCGCGCCGATACGTTGCGTCATCAGCGCTCGCTCAGTCTCAAACTGTTCAGACTCGTTGCCATGCCACTGGCTCATATTCCGCCGCCCTTCTTGCGCGCGTCGTCCATGCTACGTGTGTCGCTGCATCTGTTCGTGGTGCGCTCTCACTTAGAGCCGCTCGACGGGAACGGGAATGCGGGTGATAATCTCATGTACGATGTCTTCGACACGCCGCCCTTGCAGACGGCTCTGTGCAGTGACCAACAAGCGGTGAGCCAGCGTTGGAACAGCCAGATGTTTCACCTCATCGGGCTTCACGTAGTCGTGCCCCTGCATCGCTGCCAACGCCTGGCTCGCGCGGAAGAGCGCCAGCGCCGCGCGTGGGCTGGCCCCAAGCTCGATGGCAGGGTGTTCGCGGGTGGCGCGTACAATCGCCAGGAGATAGTCCGCGACGGGACGTGACACCCGCACCGCGCGCACGACCGCCGGAAGACGCCCCATCTCTTCGGCGGTCGTCACGGCTGCCAGGGTATCGAGCGGCTGCGCATCCTTGAAGCGGTAGAGCATCGAGCGTTCCTCGTCAACCGTCGGATAGGCCACCCGCAGACGCAGCAGGAAGCGGTCGAGCTGGGCCTCAGGCAGCGGGAAAGTGCCCTCCATCTCGATAGGGTTCTGAGTTGCCAGCAGCAGGAACGGTGAAGGCAAGGGCACAGCTTGCCCCTCGATTGAGACCTGGCGCTCCTGCATAGCTTCGAGCAAAGCCGACTGTGTACGCGGTGCGATACGATTGATCTCATCCACCAATAGGATATTTGCGAAGACGGCGCCTTTGCGGAACTCCCAATCACCGGTCTTCTGGTTGAAATAGCTGATGCCGGTGATGTCGCCGGGGAGCAAATCGGCCGTCCCCTGGATGCGTGCAAACGCCGAACTGATCGAGCGCGCAAGCGAACGCGCCATCATAGTCTTGCCCATCCCAGGCACATCTTCGATCAGCGTGTGGCCCTCGCTCAACAACGCCACCAGCAGCAGATCAATCACCGCCGCTTTGCCAACGATCACCCGTTCGACGTTCGCGCGGATGGTGTCGGTCACCTGGCGTACCCGCGCCACCGCGTGCGCCAGATCAACCACCTCGCCAGCGGCAGGGGCCATCGCCGCGCGTATCACAACGTCATCCAGGCTGTTTGCAGTTCGCTCCATGCGGATCACTCTCACCCTTTCGGTGGCGCCTGCTTCCGCCTTTGCGCTAAGCCGTTCCACCCGTGGCTACTCTTCGCCCACATATACGTAAGACAATACCTCTTGAATGAGACTATTCACCACATCCTGGATTTACAAAAGGCTATGTGAGGAGAGCGATCCCTTGACACCCGCTCACCTGCTGTGCTCCACTGGTTCTACCAGGCTGAAAGGATGGCACAACATGGCAAAGCTTATCTACACAGCGATCACCTCGCTTGATGGCTACATCGCGGACGCAAACGGCGCCTTCGACTGGGCCGAGCCGGACGAGGAGGTACACACCTTCGCCAACGACGTTGAGCGCCAGATTAGCGCCAACCTCTATGGGCGTCGGATGTACGAGGTCATGGTCGCCTGGGAGACCATGCCCACCGCCGACCAACCACGCTGCATCCAGGACTTCGCGACGCTCTGGCGGGCGGCCGACAAGATCGTGTACTCCAAGACACTCGAGAAGGTTTCCAGTGCAAGGACGCGGATCGAGCGAGACTTCAACCCCGAAGCTGTTCGACAAATGAAAACACAAGCGGATCGCGATCTCAGCGTAAGTGGCCCAACCCTTGCTGCCCAGGCGATGGCGGCCGGGCTGGTTGACGAGTACCACCTGATCGTTTCGCCTATCCTGGTGGGAGGTGGCAAACGGGCGCTCCCCGACAATGTTCGCTTGAATCTCGAACTCCTGGACGAGCGCCGCTTCGGCAATGGCATGATACACCTGCACTATCGCACTATTGCACAATGACAAGCTGAAAGAGGCGGATGTAGATGGATACCAATGAGGCGGAATCAGCAAATGTCTCGGGCGGCATACGCATTATCAAGCCCAGCCAGTTCGACACCAACACGCCCCAAACACCGGGCATGCAGCGGTTGGCGGCCATCTCACGCGATCTTGCAGGCGCGCAGGGCCTCTGGGGCGGCGTGACAATTGTCGCGCCAAACACGGCGAGCAGCGTGCATCATCACGGCGCCACGGAGACCATCATCTACGTCGTCTCCGGTCATGGGAAAATGCGCTGGGGAGACAAGATGCAGTTCGAACAGGAACTTGAACCAGGTGACTTCATCTATGTGCCCCCTTTCGCGCCGCACCAGGAGATCAACACCTCGCCCGACACGCCATCACACTGGGTGATCGTGCGCAACTCCCAGGAGCCAGTGGTGGTCAACCTCGAACCGGCTGAGAATCAGGCAGGCGGTTGAAACCGCGCCTCAGGGCGACGCCACGAAGTCCGCCTACGCGGACTCTTTATTGCTTGAGATTGCTGGCGATATATTGCTTGATCGCGTTCCAGTCGCCGTTGGCGGGCAGCAAAATATCCTGCCCGTCGCTTGAGACGGAATCTACCAGCACGTTGTCGTTTGTCAAGCCAACGTGCGCCGCATGCGCTAAGTCCATCTTGTTGGCGAAGAGGGTGAGATCGGTGATGGACAGGTTGGAATGGATGCCGCTTTGCAGGTCGTTGGTTCCCTGTGCCAGTCCTGGCCACGCAGCAGGGTTATGTAATCGCTGCATGATCGCCTCGACGATCAACTGCTGGCGACGTGAGCGGGCGAAGTCGGTTCCCTCGCTTGGCACGTCGTAAACATAGCGGGCGCGGGCATACTCGATGGCGCGTTCGCCGTCCATATGTTGCTCTCCTGCCTTGAAGGTGATGGTCATATAGCCGGGGGCGTCCTGCCAGTCGTCGGCTCGTGGATAGGTGGCGGAGAAGCCGACAGGCACATTGATGTCTATGCCGCCGATGTCGTTCACCAAGTCGCGAAAGCTCTTGAAGTCTACACTCACCCAATAATTGACCGTGAGACCCGTGATCTCACTGACCTTCTCGGCTCCTTCAGCTCCCGCCGCCTGAAAGCCCGCCGGATACTTTCCATAGCCGTTGTAAAAGCCATCGGAGAAGGCGACATTGAGCTTGTGGTATTGCCCTGAATTGGGCGGCACCTGCACCCATAGATCGCGTGGCACGGAGATCAGCGTGGTGGCGTGGTCGCTGGGAATCAGGCTGAGGATGAGAATGCTATCGGTCAGATAGGCGCCGCCATGTCCTGCGCCACCGTAACCAAACAGCACGATGTTAATGCGCCCACTGCCGCTGACATAGTTCGTCTGTGAACTAAACGGCGCCTGCGGCGAGATCGCCACGCCGAAGTCATAGTATCGCTTGACCAGCAATCCACCCGCAATGAGCGTGATCACCAGGATGATCAACAACCCCATCCCCACGACACGCCACCAGCCCCGCCTGCGCTGTGGACGCGCATAGCGATTTGGAGCCGCTGGCGTATAGGGAACGTTTGGCGCGGCGGGAGTGGCTGGACTGATGACGGCCATCGGACGTGTTCTGGCGTCGTTTGGCAAGGGCTGCGTGATGCGCGCCCCAGGCAGGCGCGGAGTGACCTGCGGACTCACTCGCTGGGCAGGGGCAGTACGCATGGTCTGTGGCTGATAGGGCTGATACGGTTGGTAGGATTGCTGTGGTTGTGGCTGCGGAGACTGCGCCTGACGCCCGTTGGGGGGCATTGGCTCGGTGCTGGCCCAATCATCCGGCTCGTTGGGAAGATTGATCATAATCTCGGTTCCTTTGACGCACTGGAAGCATCCATCAATCCAGAGAACAGTGGGAAGAAACTGCTACTACATGCTGACAGGAAGCAGGCAGCGGAAGCCGTTGGCGCATCCTTCCGTATACACAATCTGCCTACTAACTAGACGCATAACCCTATACGCAAACACTGTGATCTAGTTCACATTTCGAGCCAGCGATGAGACAAGCGCCACCAATCGCTCTTCTTCCTGCGTCACGCCTTCGCTCAGCCGCGCAGCCACTACCGGCAGCCTCCATGCGGTAAGCTCGCTTGCCCGGAATGGCGCAAGCTGGCGATAACGCCGAAGGTAAGCTGCCGCCAGCCGTACAATAGCTTGCTTCACGCTGAGATGATCGTCACCGTTGACAATCTCGCCGTCGAGGGATGCGTCTGCCATACGAAGCAACAACAGCGTTCGCGCGACATCGGCCAGAGGATGACCGCGAGCGGCGTTCTCCCAATCAATGATCACCGGCCCACGCGACGTAAGCATCACATTGCCGGGATGAAAATCGCCGTGGCAGAGCGTATCGCCGTCGGGCAGCGTTTCCAACGTTCGCAACGCCGCCTCGCGCGCGAATGCAGGCAAGGGATCCGCTCGCCGGATACGCCATTCCAACACCTCGCGCAGAGGGGGCAAGTCAGCGACTTTACACTCATATAGGGCCACATGCGTCTCGGCAAGGATCAGCGCGCCCTCGTTGACTGGCAATGCGCCAAAGAGGAGCTGCGTCTGAAGCGACGGCCCATCGAGTCGCTCGTAGAGAATCCCCGCTCGTCCATCTACCGTCGTCAGCCCACGAAACTCCGGGCCTATCTTCCCTGCCGCAGAGACGATCTGAGCGATCTTCGCCTCATATTCTGCCTCTTCGGGTGAGAAATCCGGGCGAAGCAACTTCACTACATCATGCTCTCCCCAGGCAAATACCTCTGCGATACGTCCCTCGCCAAGCAATTGCCCCTGCTTCGCAATCAATGTCCTTTACTCATGATCAACCCCATCAATCTCAATGGAGCCAGGAAGTATATCCGGCTGTTCGGCGAACCAGCGCAACGCCGCTCCCGCCAGATAAAGCGTGCCCGCCACGCAGACGAGATCGTGCGGGTCGGCCAGCGCCATTGCCTCGGCTAGCGCAATCGCTCGTTCCGACGCCATACGTATATCCAGCCACGGCGCGGCTTCACGTATCCGTGTGGCAAGTTCGTTGGGCGCCAGCGTGCGGGGGGTAGGCGCCTCAGTGAGGATGAGATAGGCCAGGCGCGCCGGGCCAAGCGGCTGCCCCTCGGCTGGCTGCGACGCGCGCGCGAATTCGCGCACGATGCCTGCGATGTCCTTATCACTGAGCGAAGCCACCACAAGAATCAGCCGCTCGTAGGGGAAATGGCGGCGCAGCGAGGTAAACAGCTTGGCGAAGGAGTCGGCGTTGTGCGCGCCATCCACCACGCGCCAGGGAGAGCGTCCCACAAGCTGCAAACGCGCGGGCCAGCGTACCGTGCGTAGCCCCTGGCGGATCGCTTCCTCGTCTATTGGCAGGCCTGCCGCGCGCAACTGTTCCGCAGCCGCAATCGCAGCGGTCGCGTTTTCAAGCTGCCCCTCGCCAAGCAACCGTAGCTCCAGGTCGTGGTAGGCGCCGGTCGGGGTGAACACGTCGAATCGTTGGCCGTCTTCGCTGGCGGGGCCTGGCGTGTAGGTGTAGGCAAGCGTCTCGGCGTTTGGCGCGTCCGCCGGGCCAACGTGCGTCAGGGGCGCGCCACGCTCCCCAGCGATGCGCTGGATGGTAGCAAACGCTTCGGGCGCCTGGGCGGAGGTGATGACGGGTATCCCTGGCTTGATGATGCCCGCTTTCTCGCCTGCGATCTCTGTCAGCGTGTTGCCGAGCAGGCGCATATGTTCATAGCTGATCGAGGTAATCACACTGACCAACGGCTCAACGACGTTTGTCGCATCCAGCCGGCCTCCAAGCCCCACTTCCACCACGGCATGCTCCAGATGCGCCTCGCGAAACGCCAGGAAGGCTAGCGCGGTCGCCGCCTCGAAGGTGATGTAGCCGCCAAGCGAGGTTCCTATCTCGGCCAGCGCCGCCGCGACCTGGGGCGTCAGCCGCGCCACCTCCTCTTCGCTGATGACTTTGCCATCAATGCGGATACGCTCACGAAAAGTATGCAAGTCGGGTGAGGAATACAAGCCGGTGCGGACGCCCGCCGCCGTGAGGATGGACGCCAGCATGGCGCAGGTTGAGCCTTTGCCCTTGGAGCCGGCGACATGCGAGATGCTATACGCCCGCTGAGGATCGCCAAGCCGCGCTAACAGCGCCCGTTCGCGCGGCAGGTTCTCTTCGCGGTCATGCCGAAAGGCTCCCGTGCGCTCAGTGTCGCTCAGACCATACAGCCAGGCCAACGCCTGCTGATAAGTCATTGGCGCGTGGGCCTCATATGATGATGTTGTCTCCTCAGCGGGCATGGGCGCCCCTCCACGGTCAGGATGGTGAGGTGTATGTCTTACCGTAGTCAGTCTACCACATTGACGAATACCGTAGCGCCGCACTCCTGGCGGCGTGTGTCGCTGAATAGCATAAAGGGTCGTAGGAAAAAGCCCGCTGTAATAGCTCTGAAAGTGGCATTGGAACCACTACACCTATTGGCGCATATGCAGAGGGGGCGGAGGACAGTTCCAACCCCTCTGCTATGGCGCGCAGGATATGGCGGGCAATGTCTGGGAATGGCGCAGCACGCGCTATACATCGTATCCGTATTGCGGCGCCGATGGGAGAGAGGATATAGGCGCAGCTGGAGGGAGAATCATGCGTGGGGATCGTGGCGCTTCGGGTCGCAGGTCGCGCGCGTGGCGTATCGCGGCTTCGTTCCCTCTGGGAACTTCAGCTCCTACTTCGGGTTCCGCCTCGCTTTGCCCTATGGGGTGGAGTCCCCAACCTCTCCCATTTGTATGACATTTGTATGATATGTATGATATGAGGCCGCACAGGAGGCCTTTGTGGTCTGCGGGCCTCAAGGCGCGCGTTCACGCGCCCGCCCCACCCCATCTGCGATCCTGTTTGCCCTGAGTCACCCCTCCCCATCTATGGGGAGGGGTCGGGGGAGAGGTTACTCCCCCTTCTCGATGGGCGCGCCGACCAGATTGCCCCACTCCGTCCACGAGCCGTCGTAGTTGCGCACATCGGGATAGCCCAACAACTGCGTCAGCACAAACCACGTGTGCGCCGATCGCTCGCCAATGCGGCAGTAGGCGATCACCGGCTTGTCGGGCGTCACGCCCTTGCCGCCGTAGATGGCTTGTAACTCCTCAGGTGACTTGAAGGTGCCGTCGGGGTTGGCAGCCGTCGCCCAGGGGATATTCTGCGCGCCGGGGATGTGGCCGCCGCGTTGTGCGCCCTCCTGTGGATAGTTCACCATGTGAAGTAGTTTGCCGGTGTACTCGTCGTTCGAGCGCACGTCTACCAGCGCCGCCTCGCCCGACTGTACCCCGTCCAACAGGTCTTCCACCTGGCGACGGAACGCGCGCAGGCTCAGGTTGGCCGGTTGCGCATGATATTCCGTCGGGGAGAACTGTGGAACATCCTTCACGTATTCGCGGCCCTCAGCCTCCCACTTGGCGCGTCCGCCGTTCATCAGGCGCGCGTCCTTGTGGCCGTAGAGCTTGAAGAGCCAGAAGCTATAGGCGGCGTACCAGTTGTTCTTGTCGCCGTAGAAAACGACTGTGGTATCATTGCTGATCCCATAGCGGCTCATCAACGCCTCGAAGCCCGCCTGATCAATGAAGTCGCGCCGCACGGGGTCTTGCACATCGGTATGCCAATCCAGCTTGACGGCGTGACGAATGTGTCCTACCTCGTAGAGCAGCGGGTCTTCGTCGGCCTCGACGATGCGCACACTTGGATCATCCAGATGCGCGGCCACCCACTCCGTATCTACCAACACTTCGGGATGCGCATAGCCCTGGCTCGCGCCGCTGGGCTGTGTTTCAACACTTGTCATCTGTGTATTCCTCCGTTTGATGCTAGACGCCTGACAAACAAGGTCAATTCTCCCCCTAAGCATAACAGGCTTATAGTTGACTGTGCAAGTCAACTTAGTGGACATTCGTTATGCGCTCTCCGCCCCCACGTCAACCGCTTCGACCGCTTGGATCGCAAGCGTTGGCCCGCGCAGCCGCTCGGCAAGCCCAGTGTTGCGCTGCGCCTGGGCCGCGTTCTGCACAGCCTGCCGCAGGGCGCGTGGATCGCCGACGAGCACGCACAGCCGCCTCGCCCGCGTGATCGCCGTGTAGAGCAGGTTGCGCTGCAAAAGGAGGTAGTGCTGCATCACCAGTGGGATCACCACACAGGGATACTCGCTGCCCTGCGCACGATGGATCGTGCAGGCGTAGGCCAGCGTCAGCTCGTCAAGCTCGTGCGGCTCATAGACCACCGCCTGCGCGCCTGCCTCGTCGGGAAACTCGACCGTCACCTGCTTCGTCTCATCGTCAATCGCCGTGATGTAACCCAGGTCGCCGTTGAAGACGCCATGCGCGCCCTTGTCGTAATTATTGCGCGTCTGCATCACCTTATCGCCCACGCGCAACGTATGGTCGCCAAACACCACTGAGGCCGCCGAGGATGGCGCCAGACGCTCTTGCAGCGCGGCGTTGAGCATCGTCACGCCAGCCGCTCCGCGATACATCGGCGCAAGCGTCTGGATGTCGCGGATGGGATCGAAGCCATAGCGCGCGGGCAGGCGACGCGCCACCAGATCGGCCACCAACTTTTGCGCGGCCTCCGGCGCCTCCGCCCGCATGAAGAAGAAATCGCTGTTTGGCGCCGAACGCAACGCAGGCATTTCGCCAGCATTCACGCCGTGCGCCGTCACGATGATCGCGCTTTCGCGCGCCTGCCTGAAGAGTTCGGTCAGATGAAGCTGGGGAATCACCTCGCTGCTGAGTAGATCGGCCAGCACGCGCCCCGGCCCCACCGACGGCAACTGATCGGAGTCGCCAACCAGCAACAGATGCGCTGTGGGATGGATGGCGCGCGCCAGCCGGTAGGCCAGCAGGATGTCGAGCATCGAGACCTCGTCCACGATGACGAACTGATAGGGAAGCGGGCGATCCTCGTTGTAGGCGAACTCGTAGCTGTTCGGCTGAAACTCCAGCAGGCGATGGAGCGTGCTGGCGGGGCGGCCCGTCGCCTCAGTCATGCGCCGCGCGGCGCGCCCGGTGGGGGCCGCCAGCGCATAGGCGATGCCGCGCTCGTCGAGCATATCCAGCAGCGCGCGAATTGCGGTCGTCTTGCCGACGCCAGGGCCGCCGGTGAGCGCCATCACCTTGGATTGATACGCCAATTGCACAGCCTCGCGCTGGCGCGCTGCCAGCTTCACACCGCGTTCGCCTTCCAGCCGCGCGAAGGCGACCTCCCATGCGCGCGTGCTGACGGGCGGCAGCGGGCTTGGCGACTTCAGCAACAGACGCAGACGGCGCGCCGTGCCGTTTTCCGCGTAGAAAAAAGGCGCAAGGTAGACATGATCTTCTTCGATAAAGATTTCCCGTTCGGCGCGTAGGCTCTCAAGCGCAGGCGCCAGCGCTTCGAGAGAGCATTCCAGCAGGGCGGCGGCGCGCGTGAGCAGGTCATCGCGCAACAGGTAACAATGGCCGTCGGCGTTGGCCGCCTCCGAGAGCGTGTGCTTGACGCCGGTCATCAGGCGGGGCAGGCTGTCGCGCGGCAGGCCCAGCTTGACGGCCAGCGCGTCAGCCGTCTTGAAGCCCACGCCGTGGATGTCGCGTTCCAGCAGATAGGGATTCTCGCGAATGGTGGCGATAGAGTCTTTGCCGTACTGGCGGTATATCTTCGTGCCAAGCCCTGGTGAGACCTCGTATCCCTGCAAGAAGATCATGATCTCGCGGATGTCCTGCTGCTCGCTCCAGCCCTTGACAATGCGCTCACGCTTGTTGGCGCTGATGCCGTTGACCTCGGTCAGCCGCTCCGGCTCAAGCTCGATGATCGCCAGCGTTTGCTCGCCAAAATGCGCGACGATGCGCTCGGCCAGTTTCGGGCCGATGCCTTTGATCACGCCGGAGCCGAGGTAGCGTTTCAGCCCTTCGGGAGTCACGGGCGTATGCGGGGTGAAGCTGGCGACGCGCAGGTGGCGTCCGTGCTGCGGGTGGCTCTCCCATTCACCTGTCACTTCCAACCCTTCGCCCACGTTGACGCCCGGCAGCGCGCCCACCAGCGTGACGAGGTCGCTACGAAACAGGCGTCCCGTATCATTGGGCGCGAACCGCGCAACGGTGTAGTGCGTCTCCTGGTTGCGGAAGACGATGCGTTCGATTGTGCCTGAAAGCGTGGGCACTTACCTATCCCCCTGACCCCCTTCCTATAAATGGGAAGGGGGAACAACAATAGGCATTGGTGACGACTTGATTCATGACGAAAAGCCCTGTTGGTACTGTACCATATAGAACGTAGGTTCTGCTTCATCGTCAACCAATCAGCGCCAACAGAGAGCAAACGATGATTCTTGACACATCACACTGACTATGCTACTCTTAACGGCATGTATAGATTGCCCGCCTGGATGATTCACCGGAATCGGAATCGAAAAACAAGCTACCTCGCCCCGTCAGCCTGACGCCTGGTCTGACGGGGCGAGGAGTGGCATGCTAGACCCATGTGTGGCGCGCTGAATCTCAGGCTCGGCCTTCTTGCTTTGCCCGGCCTCTGGCGCGTATATCTTCATTGTGTCCACTAATACGCCAGTATTCCTCCCCCTTTGCTTTGTGATCAAGAGCATCCCCCTCGGCGCTTGGGCTGTTCAGCTCATACCTTGTTCCCCCTGGGCGCAACTTCGTTTTCTCTGCCTGCCTGCCGATCAAAACCTACGTTCACTGGCGGCAGGCGTCGTGCCCAGGCGTCTACTCTCACCCCAAGCTGCTCACGAAAGGGGCTTCTTGCATGTCAACCACAACGCAGACGCCGCGTCCGCCTTCCTCATTCTCACCACCGAAGCCCCCGCGCTCGCTCTGGCGCAATCGCGATTATCTGCTCCTCTGGTCGGGGCAGGCGCTGTCCGACATTGGCGGCGCGGTCTCAGACCTGGCGTTTCCACTGCTCGTCCTGGCTGTCACTCATTCCCCTGCGCAGGCGGGGTTAGTGGCAGCGTCGAACGCCGTCCCTGCCATCCTTGTTGGGCTTCCCGCAGGCGTCCTCGTTGATCGCTGGGATCGTCGTCGCCTGATGCTCGCGTGCGATCTGGGTCGCGGGCTTGGCCTTGCCAGCATCGTCGTCGCATTTGCGCTCGGTGTTCTGACCATCTGGCAGCTTGCTCTCGTGGCGCTCGTACAGGGAACTTTGCAGCGCGTCTTTGATCTGGCAAAGTCTGCGGCTGTGGCGCAGGTGGTCGCCCAAGAGAACCTCTCGGCAGCCGTAGCGCAGGACGAGCTTGTCGAGGGAACCACATCGCTGGTTGGCCCATCCCTTTCCGGCGGACTCTTTGCCCTGAACATCATCCTTCCCTTTCTCATTGATACGCTGTCGTATGGCGTCTCGCTGATCACGCTGGCGCTCATTCGCACGCCTTTTCAGCGAAAGCGTGAGCGATCAGAGCCGCGTAGGAGCATCTGGCGGGAGACCGCAGAAGGTGTGCGCTGGGTCTGGCGTCAGCCGTTCATCCTGACGATGACGATGATGATGGGCGCGGGCGCGTTTGTCATGCCGGGCGCCACCCTCACGGTGATTGTGCTGGCCGAGCGGCAGGGTGTGTCAGCCCTCGGCATAGGGCTGATCTTCGCAACCTTTGGGGTCGGCGCCATACTGGGTTCTTTGCTCGTTAGTCGCCTGAAACGCTGGCTGCCTGTGGGACGCTCCATTCTCATCGCACGCTGGTTCTTCGTGATCAGTTGGCCGCTCTATGCTCTGGCGCCGCTGCCGGGGGTGTTGGCTGCCATCGAGTTCGGCAATGGGATCGTAGAGCCAATTGAAGATGTCGCCTATTTCAGCCGACGGCTGGAACTTATCCCCGAAGAACTACGGGGCCGCGTGCTCAGCGTTTGTCGTCTCGTGCCAGGCGTGGCGCGTCCACTTAGCCTGGCGATGACCGGCGTGGTGTTGCAGTCCTGGGGTGTACTATCCACCGTCTGGCTGCAATGGGCGTGCCTGTTTGTTGCGACAGGGATAGTCACGGCGCTCCCCTCGGTGCGCAATGAACACTGACATTCGCGGGGGGTAGTGGTACTTTACTCTGTCTCCAGCCCGCGCAGGCGGGCTTTGTGGCGCAGCCCGTAGGCGTGGGTTCACCCGCCTGCCCCCGCGCGCCCGCCGCGCGCCCGCTCCCTCACGCCACCATCCACAATCCATGTGATATACTGCCAATTGCTGCGTCTGCGCTCCCTGGTTATGCGGAACGACAAAGCATGGTCGGCGAGCCGCATGCGCTGGCATGCGTGTATAGTTTACCAGGCCAACAAGCAGGAGGAGGTTCGTCCAAGATGGACGAGCAAGAAGCCAGAATCGAGAAGCTCAAGGCGCTCCGTGAGAGCGGCATTGAGCCATACCCCACACAGAGCGCCCGCAGCCACATGGCCGCCGAGGCGCTCGCCGAGTACGACGCGCTGCAAGGACAGACCATCACGCTCGCGGGACGACTGATGTCACGCCGCGAGCAGGGAAAATCCGTCTTTGCGCATATTGAAGATGGCTCCGGGCGCATCCAGGTCTACTTCAAGCGCGACGACGTGGGCGATGAGGCGTTCAAGCGACTCAAACTGCTTGACCTGGGCGACATTCTCGAGGCGAGCGGAGAACTGTTCACTACGCACTCCGGCGAAAAGACACTGCGCGTCAGCACGTATCGGCTGCTCGCGAAGGCGCTGCTGCCGTTGCCCGCGAAGGGCGCGGGCGGCGATCTCAAGCTGTTTGATCCCGAAGTGCGGCATCGCAAGCGCCACCTCGACCTGATCGCCAACCGCGAGACGGAGATGGCGATCTTCGTCACACGGGCGCGCGCCATCTCGGCCATGCGCTCCTTCTTGGAATCGCGCGGCTTTATCGAGGTGGAGACGCCAATTCTCCAGCCGCTCTATGGTGGCGCTACCGCGCGCCCGTTTGTCACCCATCATAACGCGCTGGATCGCGACCTCTACCTGCGTATCGCGCCGGAACTCTACCTTAAGCGGCTGATCGTCGGTGGCTTCGAGCGCGTCTATGAGATCGCGCGCAACTTCCGCAACGAAGGGATTGACCATAGCCACAACCCAGAGTTCACGATGATGGAGTGCTATCAAGCCTACGCCGACTATGAGGACATCATGCGGCTGGTCGAGGAGATGCACGCCCACATCGTGCGCGAAACCCTGGGAACAACCGTCGTCACTTATCAGGGCGCGCGGCTTGACCTTGCGCCGCCGTGGGGCCGCAAGACGCTGCGCGAGGCCATCGCTGAGTACACGGATATTGACTACGAGCAGTATCCCGACCGCGAATCGCTGGCCGAAGCCATGCGCAAGCGCGACTATCCGGTCGATCCCCGGCTAGGGCGTGGCCGCCTGATTGACGAACTGAAAGACGCGGTGATCAAGGGGCCAAACGCGAAGCTGAAAGGGCCAGTCTTTCTCTACGACTACCCGCTCGATCTCTCGCCGCTGGCGAAGATCAAGCCGGGGACGACCGACACGGTGGAACGCTTCCAGGCGTTCGTTGGGGGGCTGGAGCTTGGCAACGCTTTCACCGAGCTGAACGATCCGCTGGATCAACGCGCTCGCTTCGAGGATCAGGCGCGCCAGCGCGCGCGCGGAGACGACGAGGCCCAGGCGCTCGACGAAGACTTCATCGAGGCGCTAGAGACCGGCATGCCACCAACCGGTGGCTGGGGCGGCGGCATAGACCGCCTGGTGATGTTGCTCACCGATCAGGAGAGCATCCGTGAGGTGATCCTCTTCCCGACGATGCGCGAGGCTACGCGCGAGCAAAAGCAGGAATAGCGGGAAAACAACGGGGCCACTCAGTATGCAAGCCGCTTGAACGCTTGACACTGGGCGGCGTCTTGTCTATACTCTATCGGGAACACTATCAAAATGCGCCAACTATGCCCTGGCTGCGCGCCTATCACAGATGAGCAAGCAACCAGCGTATCTTTTGAGTGTAAGCAACGTGAGCGACAAGCAGAAAGGGGAGCAGAAGTTCTATGGATCTAAGCGTCGAAGGTAAGTCGGAGCGCATCCCTCCCGGCTCCCATATTCTCCAGCTCTATAACAAAGTCAACGAGATTTGCGGAGTCACGGCGCGCCTGCTCGAAGCCGGCCTTGTCGGCGACGAAAAATGTCTGTTCGCCGGTTCACCGGCTGTCGTCCGCGAGATGGAAGACGCGCTGAAGAAGTCGGGCGTGGATGTGGCGGAAAAAGTCGCCAGCGGCCAGTTGATCTTTATTTCAGACCGTGAGAGCCTGCTGGTGGGAAAACGCTTCGATCCCTATCACCTCCTTTCCACCCACCAGACATTCATTGCCCAGGCGTTGCGCGAAGGGTGGAAAGCGGTTCGCATCTCGATGGATATGACCTGGCTCACCAACGAGATCGCTTCCCCTGAGCAAATCCTCAAGTACGAAGCAGCCTCCGACGCGGTATTTACCTTCCAGAATGCGCCAATCATCGCCCTCATGCACTATGATTATTCCAAGCTCCCTGGCGCGCTGGTGGTTGAGATGCTCAAGCTACACCCCATCGCTGTCGTCGGCAAGTTTATCAAGCGCAATCCCTATTACCTGAACTCCGAGCAGTATTTGCTCAAGATTCTGCGTGTCAACCGTGAGAAAAACCGCGTCGCCGCCGTCTGACGTTCGCCGAGCGTATCAACGAATCGAGTGGAACCGGAGGGTTTGCGTTTTATTGGCAGCGTCTGAGGTGTAGTCGAGTCGAGCATGAGCAGAGTACGAGTCGTAAGCGCGTTTTCCGCAGGCGGGGTTGTCTTTCGCCAAACGCTGATCAACAATCCTGCTACGGAGCAGAGCGCCAGGGCGGCTATCGAGGTTGCGCTGGTAGGCTACCCGCGTGAGAATATCTGGACGCTCCCCAAGGGGACGCCAGGGCCGGGAGAAACACCGGAAGAAACGGCGCTCCGTGAGGTGCGCGAGGAAACCGGCCTGATGACGCATATTCTCGATGCGCTGGGCAGCATTCATTACTGGTTCTCGCGTCGAGGTGTGCGCTATAGGAAAGAGGTCGCGTATTATCTCATGACGCCTATCGGCGGCGACCTCACCTTACATGATCACGAATACGACGAGGCGCGTTGGTTTTCCGTGGATGAAGCCACCCGCCGCCTGGGCCATGAGAATGAGATCGCGATGGTACGCCGCGCCGAATCGCTGATCAACCAACTGGAAGGATACTCCCATGCCGCACTCCAACCTTCCAGAGCCAGCACAGAATCCCCCTGCTGACGATCAAGATAGCGGCGACGAGTTCGAGATCAGCGCCCTACCTACGCATGCGGCGCCTTCTCATGCCCACGGAAGCAAGAGCGCGCAGCAAAAGCCATCTGGCAGGCGCTATGTCCTGAGTGCGCGTGGCTGGCGTGGCCTGGTGGCTATTACGACGCTTCTGGTTGCGTTTGCCATCATCTTCAATATGGCCTACCACGCCAACCAGCCGCCAGGTGAGTCCACAACAACCGGATCGTTTTCGATCCAGCTCGGTGGCGGAGGATTCAACAGCATTCCCACCGAGACAATCTATCAGCAGACAGGCGCGCCTTCACCTACAGCGC
>Ga0070737_10001885_pt1 | contig 27579 bp, 26 predicted proteins | sample Coa_R1_10_FD_66438 | JGI IMG/M metagenome (GOLD analysis project Ga0070737, IMG submission 66438) | Surface soil microbial communities from Centralia Pennsylvania, which are recovering from an underground coalmine fire - Coalmine... | ecosystem: Environmental > Terrestrial > Soil > Unclassified... | reverse complement strand
CCCCGGCGCGCGCCGCCAGCACCCCGATCTTGATCGGTTCGCCGGAGGTGCCTGGCGCGGGTGCGGTCGTGGCCGCTGGCGCCGCGGCCGGCTTGCTCGCCGGGGCGGTCTGCGGTGCGCTCTGCGGCGTGCAGGCGCTCAGCCCCCAGGCGCCCGCCGCCGCGCCCAGTAGTCCGAGGAAGCGCCGGCGCGAGGTGGGCGGCAGCCCTGCCGTGTCTCTCCTGCAAGCATCCCTGCGATCGGCACCGCGCTGTGCGTCCATGGCCAGTCCCTCCCGATGTCCGCCCGCCGAGCATCAGGCGACTGTCGCGCTGGGCTGCGGCGGGGATCGCTCGCCGCAAGACGCGCCCTGAGACCCTTAGGTGGAGTACCAGTATACATGCTCTGCAGCCCGCCCGCGGGCGCGGGGAGACCGCACCCCCCGTGCCCGTCCACCACGCGGTGGCAGCCGCCCTGCCGCAAGGCGCGTGCTGGCGCGAAACCGCCCTGTCGCATTCCATCGGGTGGCTTGTGAAGACTCACAAACTATGCGCGCGTAGCTTTGTAGGATTTTCCGTTGACACACTCGCGCCGAGAGGCAGCAAGCGAGCGGGGAGTACCTCTCCGCTCGCTTGCTGGTAACTCGTGCCGGGGGTGGACGTCAGGCGGCGGAGGGCACCGCGCTGGGCGCCACCGCCGGGTGCAGGATCTCGAAGCGCAGCCCGCGCTCGTCGGCGTCGACCACCACGCGGTCACCCTCGCCGATCTCCTTCGCCAGCAGGCGCCGCGCTAGCGCGTTCTCCACCTCGCGCTGCACCAGCCGCCGCAGCGGCCGCGCGCCGTACGCCTCGTCGTAGCCGTGCGCCACCAGCCAGTCGGCCGCCGCGTCGGTCAGCTCCAGCTCGATGCCGCGCTGGCGCAGGCGCTCGCGTACGTCGCGCAGCATGCGCCCCACCACCTCGCGCAGCTGCTCGGGCGTCAGCCGGTCGAAGATGATGATCTCGTCGATGCGGTTGAGGAACTCGGGCCGGAACGTCTCCTTGACCGCTTCCATCACCCGCTCGCGCAGCGCCTGCCGGTCGCTGGCGGCGCCGTCGGCGCGGGCCACCTGGAAGCCGAGCTGCGGCCGGCTCTTGGACACCATGGCCCGCGAGCCGACGTTCGAGGTCATGATGATCACGGTGTTCTGGAAGTCCACCGTGCGGCCCTGCCCGTCGGTCAGCCGGCCGTCGTCCAGGATCTGGAGCAGCGCGTTGAGCACGTCCGGGTGCGCCTTCTCGATCTCGTCGAACAGGATCACCTGGTACGGCCGGCGCCGCACCGCCTCGGTGAGCTGGCCCGCCTGCTCGTAGCCGACGTAGCCCGGCGGCGCGCCGTACAGCCGCGACACGGTGTGGGGCTCGCGGTACTCGGACATGTCGATGCGCAGCAGGGCGTCCTCGTCGTCGAACAGGCATGCGGCCAGCGTCTTGGCCAGCTCGGTCTTGCCCACGCCCGTGGGCCCCAGGAACAGGAAGCTGCCCAGCGGCCGCCGCGGGTCGGCCAGCCCGGAGTGCGCGCGGCGCAGCGCGTCGCTCACCGCGGCGATCGCCTCGTCCTGGCCCACCACGCGCTCGTGCAGCCGCTCCTCCAGGTGCAGCACCTTCTCGGCGTCGCGCGCGTGCAGCTGCTCGACGGGAATGCCCGTCCAGCCGCTGACCACCGCCGCCACGTCGGCCGCCGTGACCGCCGCCCGCGGCGTGGGCGCGGCCTCGGCCGGCAGCTGCTGCTCGAGCTGGAGCCGCTCCTGGCGGCAGCGCGCGGCCGCTTCGTAGTCGCGGCGCTGCCAGGCCTCGTCCTCCTGCTGGAGGAGCTGCTCGATGCGCTGGCGCAGCGCGCGCCGCTCCGGCGGGCCGCCGAACTCGCGCAGCCGCACCTTCGAGCACGCCTCGTCGATCAGGTCGATCGCCTTGTCCGGCAGCTGCCGCTCGCGCAGGTAGCGGTCGCCCAGCCGCGCGGCCGCCTCGATCGCCTCCGGCGCGATGGTTAGGCCGTGGTGCTGCTCGTAGCGCTCGCGCAGGCCCTCGAGGATGGCGATGGTCTCCTCGACGCTCGGCTCGTCGACGTAGATCGGCTGGAAGCGGCGCTCCAGCGCGGCGTCGTGCTCGATACGCTCGCGGTACTCGTCGAGCGTGGTGGCGCCGATGCAGTGCAGCTCGCCGCGCGCCAGCAGCGGCTTCATCAGGTTGGCCGCGTCCAGCGCGCCCTCGGCCGCGCCCGCGCCGACCAGCATGTGCAGCTCGTCGATGAAGCAGATGATCGCGCCCTTGGCCGCCGTGATCTCGTCGAGCACGGCCTTGAGTCGCTCCTCGAACTCGCCGCGGAACTTGGAGCCGGCTACCAGCGCGCCGAGGTCGAGTGCTACCAGGCGCTTGCCGCGCAGGGGCTCCGGCACGTCGCCCGCGGCGATGCGCTGGGCTAGGCCCTCCACGATCGCCGTCTTGCCCACGCCCGGCTCGCCGATGAGCACCGGGTTGTTCTTGGTGCGGCGCACGAGCACTTCCATCAGGCGCAGGATCTCGGCCTCGCGACCGATGACGGGGTCGAGCTTGCCCTCGGCGGCGAGCCGCGTGAGGTCGACGGCGTAGCGCTCCAGCGCGCCCGCCCTGGCCTCGTGGCGCGGGTCGTCGACGGTCTTGTGGCCGCGCAGGGCGGCGAACTGCTCGGCCACCGCCTGGGGCTCCAGGCCGGCCTCGCGCAGCAGGCGGCTCGCCGCGCCCTCCGGCTCGTTCAGCAGCGCCAGGAACAGGTGCTCGACGGCCACGTAGCGGTCGCCGCGGCGGTCGGCCTCGGCCACCGCCTGCTCCAGCACGCGGCGGGCGCGGGCGGTGATGTACAGCGCCGCGATCGGCCCGGCGCCGCCGGGGCCGCGCAGGCTAAGTCGCTGGCGCAGCTGCCGGGCGAGCGGCGCGGGATCGACGCCCAGGCGCCGGCAGACGTCGACCGCCTGGCTGCCCGGGGTCTCCAACAGCGCCAGCAGCAGGTGAGGAGTATCCAATTCGCGCTGGCCCTGCTGCAGGACCAGCTCCTGAGCGCGGCGCAGCACCTCCTGCGCCTGCTCGGTGAAACGCTCGAAGGGCATGAGCTAACCTCCTGCCGCCCCGGGCGGGCGGCCCTGGCGGCACCTTGACAAGCATATTATAAAGCTTGCAGGGGCGCGACCGCCGCCCGGGACATCGCTCACTCAATGATACCAACTTACTGTAAGTAAGTAAAGGGTGAGGAAAAGGCGGGCCGGGGGCTGCCCGGCCCGCGGGGGGGGTTACTCGCTCGCCGGTTCGAATCCCTCGTATGGCGCGAAGCGGAACTCCATCGCGCGCGTTAGGTGCCCGCCGTGGCCCAGCGCCGCTAGCTCGCTCCGGGTCGGCCGGTGGCCGGTCAGGATCTGCGGCAGCACGATGTCCATGGCCGTGGCCCGCGAGTACATACCGCACGAGGGCAGGCCGAGCACGGGAGTCGTTCCATCGTAGGCCAGCCACAGCATGCTGCCCGGGTGGGCGGGCACCCCCTGCTTCTCCAGCCGCAGCCCCAGCGCGTCGAGGGCGCCGAGCATCGGATCGGCTGGGTCGATGGCGTTGCCGCCGCCGGTGAGGATCACCTCGGCGCCCGCCTCCTCCAGCGCGCGGATCGCCCGGGCCACCGCCGCGCTGTCGGGCTCGACATACCGCACCTCCAGCAGCTCCGAGCCGAACCAGGCCAGCCGGTTGCGGATCGTCGTCTCGAAGCGGGTGCGCGAGCGCTCGTCGAGCTGCTCGCTGACCACCATGCCCACGCGGTGCGGCCGGAACGCCGCCACGTCCACCACCGGCCAGTGCGCGCGCGCCACCCTCTCTGCGGCCCGCACCGTTGCCTCGGGCACAGCCAGCGGGGTGACCTTCGCCGAGCCGACCTGGGCGCTCGCGTCCACCACCTGGCCGTCGTACCAGGTGTACACGCCCACGTACTCGATCTCGTTGAGCTGCTGCAGCGCCTCGGGCTTCACGCGCAGCACGCCGCGGTGGGCGGCCACGAACGTGTAGCGGCTCTGGTGGGGCCCCTTGAGCTGGATGCCCGGCCCCGCCACCGCCGTGGCGATGCGCCGCGCGGCCTCGTCCTCCTGCACGTCGTCCGCCTCCAGCGCTACCACGTGGATCGTCTGCGGGGGCAGCTCGCTCAGGCGGGCCAGGTCGTCGACGGTCAGCGTGGTGCCCTTGAACAGCACGCCGCCGCGGCGGCCCGCCCCGCGTACGTCGTGGCACAGCACGGTGCCCACCGCCTCGCGCAGCTCTGAGCTATTCGTGCGCAGTGCAAGCAGCTTCATGAGGCACGCTCCCTTCCCAGGTGGCAGGCTGGGGCTCCAGCCGCGCCGTGTCGCGGCGCCAGAAGTACGCGAACGACCAGTCGAGGGCCACCGCTAGCCGGTTCTTGAAGCCGACCAGGCGGCTGAGATAGTAGGCGCGCCAAACGACCCAGGCGGGCAGGCCCTGCAGCTTGAGCCCGTAGATCTCCGCCACCGCCTTGTGCCGGCCCAGCGAGATGAGTTCCCCCTTCGCGCGGTAGTGGAACGGCAGCGGCGGCTGCCCCTGCCAGCGCCGCCAGATGTTGCGTGCCGCGTGGCGGCCCTGCTCGATGGCCACCGGCGCATTGGGCGGCAGCGGCGGCGCGTCCGGCGCCAGCTGGCAGTGGGCCGCGTCGCCCACCACATACACGTCCGGATGGCCCGGCAACGTCAGGTCGCGCTGCACGCGGACTCGCCCGTCGCGGGCGTGCTCCACCGGCAGGCCCCGCACGAGCTCTACCGGCTCGATACCTGCCGTCCAGATCACCGTAGCGCAGGGCAGCCACTCGCCGGCGCCCAGCTCGGCGCCTTCGGGGGTGACCCGCTGCACGGGGGTGTTGGTGCGCACCTCGATGCCGCGAGCGCTGAACTCGCGCAGGGCGTGCGCGGCCAGTGCGCGGTCCACGCCGCGCAGGATCTCGGGCGCGGCCTCGGCTAGCACGATGCGGATCTCGTGCGGGCGCACGCCGGGGTACTCGTCGAGCAGCGCCGAGAAGATGTAGCCGTGGATCGCCCCGACCAGCTCGACGCCCGTGGCGCCTGCCCCCACGACTAGGAATGTGAGCAGCGCGCGGCGGCGCGCGGGATCGGTCTCCAGCTCTGCGCGCTCGAACGCGTCGATGATGCGGTTGCGGATCGCTACCGCATCGGCGACCTCTTTGAGCCGCAGCGCGTGTTGGGCCACGCTGGCGAGCCCGAAGAAGTTGGTGCGGCTGCCCAGCGCCACCACCAGCGCGTCGTAGGCGATCGGCCCATCGTCGGTGAGCACCTGGCGCCGCGCTAGGTCGATGCTCTGCACCAGGCTCTCGCGGAACGCGAAGCCGTACCGACGGGCGATGGCGCGCACGGGGTAGGTGATATGGCTCGGCTCGACCAGCCCGGTAGCGGCGTGGTACAGCAGCGGCGTGAACAGGTGGTAGTTGTGGCGATCGACCAGGAGCACCTCGGTGTCCGGCTCGGCGGCGCAGCGGCGGGCCAGCTCGATAGCGCACGACAGCCCGGCGAAGCCAGCGCCGAGGACTACCGCCCGCCGGCGTGGCACCTGTCCATCGCTCCCGAGCGCGCGCTGCTGGGCCAAGCGCATCCAGCGCGGCGAGGCGCGGCGCCGGCGGTACACCGCCAGTCCGGCCGCGGCGCCCAGCCCGGCGAGAACCAGCGGCTGCCATCGCGCCGCACGCGCAGGCCCCCTGCGATTCGCGTTCGCGCTCACCCGCTCTCCTCCTCTCCCTGGTATTCTAGCAGTGGAGTAGCTGGCGGCCGGTGCACTGTGCGGCCGCTCGGGAGGCCCGCGCGCGATGGCCTGCCCACCCCTGCAGGGCGCACCCGGCGCCCCGCTCGCCTCCTCGGACGACGAGCTGCTGGCCCTCACGGACCCCCACGGGCGGCCGCTGGCGTGGGCCGCGCGGCGCGCGATCGTGCACCGCGATGGCCTGTGGCACCGCTCGTTCCACTGCTGGCTGGTGCGCCCTGGCCTCCGCGGGCCGTTGCTGCTGCTCCAGCGGCGCAGCCTCGCCAAGGCCACGTGGCCCGGCGCCTGGGACGTGAGTGCCGCGGGGCACTACGGGGCCGGCGAGGGGCTGGCCGGCGGCTGCCGCGAGTTGGCCGAGGAGCTGGGGGTCGTCGTGGCCCCCGAGGCGCTGGTGTGGCTCGGGCGCCACCGCGAGGTACTGCGCTATGGTACGGGCCTGCGCGACCGCGAGTATCAGGACGTCTACTTGCTGCGCGACGAGCGGCCGCTGGCCGCGTACGCGCCCGACCCGCGCGAGGTGACTGGGCTGGCGTTGGTCGACGCCTGGGCGCTGGTGGCGCTCGCCGCGGGGCATACGCCCCGGCTGCGGGCCATCGCGTGGCTGTGGGACGGGAACCGCTGGGACGAACGCCAGGTGGCCGTCCGCCGGGGCGAGCTGGTGACGCGAGCGGGCACGTACTACCGGTGGGTGGCGCGCGGCGCCGCGCGGCTGCTGCACCGGGCAGCTACGGCCGCGAGGGGGGCCGCGGGCGACCGCCCGGTGCCAGCGCTCCGCCGATGAACGAGCCGGCGATCGCGGCGGGCACCCGCAGGTCGGGCTGGCCGAGCAGGTCGGCCAGCATGGCACCGGCCAACGCGCCGAGCACTGCACCCAGGATGCCTTGCCAGCCGCCCACCGCTGGGCGCTCCTTCCTGGGGGCCGGGGCCGTGGCGGTGGCCCGCCGGCGCCCTGCTGTGCTTGCGCGACATTATCGCGCGCCGGCGGGCCACTGGCGAGGTGCCCGGGGGGCGCCGTGCCGTCCCCCGCTGGCTCTCCCCGCCCGGCGGGAGAGGACGGGGGCGGCACGGCCGGGCTGTACCCTGCTCTAGTAGTTCAAGCCCTCGTAGGTTGAGGAGGCGTCGCCGCCGCGCTCGTAGTTGACCTGGTTGATGATCGCCACGATGCGCTGCGTACCGCCGATGTTCTCCACTACCGCCGAGCCGACCGAGCCATCCGGGATCTGGGCGTTGTCGGGTTGGTAGAAGGTGTACGAGCCGTTGGCCGGCACCACGCCGAACTCCACCACCGTTTGCCCGGTGCTCAACCGGTAGGTGACGCGCACCTGGGCGTCGGTGGTATCGAGATTCTGCACCTGGATGCCGGTGTCGAATCCGTTGCGGTGCTTGAAAATCAGGGGCACGCTGATCCGCGTGGTGGCGGCGGCGGGGTTGAAGGCATTGTAGGCCATGCCTGTACCGCGGCTGAGGTTCGTCTCCGTGGACATGGCCACCACCCCGCCGCCTGTGGCCTCGACGGTGGCTGAGCCGACGAAGTCGCCAGGCAGCGCTGGCAGGTCGGTGGGGCGGAAAGTGTACGGTGCGTTGGCGGGCACCGTGACGGGCGGCGTGGCGATCTCCAGGCCGCCGCCGGTGGGCTGGACCCGCACCCGCACGGAGACCGGGGCGTTAGCGGTGTTCTGCACCCGCACCTCGCTGTCCCAGCCGTTGCGCTGCTTGAACACCAGCGGCACCGCCTGCTGTGCCGCGGCGGTGGTCAGCCCGGAGGAGAGCTGGTAGATGCCCGTGGCCGTGTCGTAGAGGCTGCCGGCTACCACTAGCGGCTGGTCGGCCTGCACGACGAGGGCGGCGTCGAGCCCCACGGGCAGTTCGGCCCGCTCGGCGAGCCGCACCTGGCGCGCGGTATAGGGCGGGAGCGGCACTGCGAGGCGGTAGATCTGCCCATCGCTGGTGACGAAGTTGAGGGTCGCCGTCGCGGGAGCCGCGCCAGCGTTCTGCACCGCTACCGTGCTGGTGCGCGTGCCCACCTGCTTGACGACATACGGCAGGTACACCGTTTGGGCGGGCGTGCGCTGCGCGACGAACGTGTCGAAGAAGTAGCGCGGCGCCTCCAGTGCCTGCAGGTTGACCAGGGCGCCCACGGGCTGGGTAGCTTGCAAGACGGCGGCCCCCACGAAGCCGTCGGGCAAGAACGGGTTGGCGGGAGTATAGAAGGTATATGCGTCGCCGGCCGCTACCGAGGCGTGCTCGGTCCACTGCGGTGCGGTGGAGCCGTTGCTGTCGTAGTACACCAGCGTGAGGTCGGCGGGCGCGCTGCCCAGATTCTGCACCTGGATACCGCTCTCCACGGTGGCGCCGCTGTCCCCGTGGACAGCGCGCTTGAGTACGAACGGGATGAACAGCGTAGTGGCCGTGGGGGTGCCGGGCGTCGGGGTAGGTGCCAGGGTGCCGACCAGCGTGGGGCTGGCCGTGGCGGTGGGCGCGAGGGTGGCGGTCGGGGTGGGGGTCGATGTCGCCGGGGTCGTGGGAGTCGCGGTCGGGGTAACGGCCGGGGTCGGGGTTTGAGCCAACAGCACGGACGGCGGTACGCTCCCCAGCAGGAGCGCCAGCGCCAGCCCGGCCGCTGCCAGGCGAAGGGCCAGCCAACGCATGCGGATCCCTCCCAGTCGATGATGGTCCGAGCCCAGATCGCGGGCCGTATGGCAGCCGGCGTGCCACGGCCGGCCAACGCGGCGATGCGCTCGAACCTCCGCCTAGCAGGATACGCGGGCGGCCGTTGCCGTTGTAGAGGGTTGGCCCCTGGAAGCGACGCGTCGGCCCCCGCCCCGGGCAGGGGCGGGGGCGGTGAGCGCCAGGGGTAGGCAGCCAACCGGGCATGCCCCCCGCCGGCCCGCGGGCAGGGGCCATCTGTCGCCGGGGGCAGCCGGTAGCGCCCCGCGGCATGCGCTGCTACCGGATCTGCTTGCGCTTGCGGTCGACGTAGTCGACCAGGATATACTCGCCGAGGCGCTCGGGCGTGGCATAAAAAGCACGCCCGCGGTTGATCTTGGTCAGCTGGTCGACGAAGTCGATCAGGTAGTGGCCCCGCTCCAGCATGAAGGTGTTGATCACGATGCCCTCGTTGGTGCAGCGGGCCACCTCGCGCAGCGTCTCCTGGAAAGTGCGCTGGGTGGGGGGGTAGGAGAACTCGATGTGCCCGCCCTCGAAGTACGCCGTGGGCTCGCCGTCGGTGATCAGGATGATCTGCCGCGAGCCACCCCGGTGGCGGGCTAGCAGCTGGCGCGCCAGCATGAAGGCGTGCTGCATGTTGGTGCCGTAGCCCCACTCGTTCCAGGTGAGGTGCGGCAGATCCTCGGGCTTGATCTCGCGCGCGTAGTAGGAGAACGGCACGATGTACAGCCCGTCGCGCGGGTACTGGCCGCGGATCAGCGCGTGCAGCGCGATGGCCACCTTCTTGGCGGCGGTGATGCAGCCGCGCAGGAACATCGAGCGACTCATATCCAGCAACAGCACCGTGGCACACTGCGTGAGTAGCTCGGTGCGGTACACCTCGAAGTCCTGCGGCTGGAGGCGGACCGGAGTGCCGGGGCCTTGGCGCATCACGCCGTTCATGACGGTGCGCTGCAGGTCGAGCAGGAACGGATCGCCGAACTCGTACCCCTTGCTCTCGTCGGTGCGCTCGCCGCCGCGGCCGCGGAAATGCGTCTCGTGCCGGCCGAAGGCGTCGCGGCGCAGGTGCTGGAAGATGTCGCGCAGCGCTTTCTGCCCGATCTGGCGGATGGCACGTGGGGTCAGCTCCCAGCGCTGGCCCTTCTTGACGATGTAGCCTGCCTCCTCGAGCTGCCGCGTGAGTTGCCGCAGCTGCTCCAGTGACTGGGCGGCGTCGTCGCCCAGCAGCTCGCGCACGTGCTCGGGGTCGATCTGGTCGAGCGCGCTGGGGTCGCGGGCGCGCAGCAGCTGGCGCTCCAGCTGGTCTAGCTCCTGGAGCTGCTCCATCAGGCGCATGGCCTCCTGGAGCGACAGCGGGTCGTCGCCACGGAACGGGTACTGCCGCCGCAGCTGGCCCATGGGGTACAGCTGCTCCAGATTGAGTGCCAGCTCGGCCAGCTCCTCTTGCAGGGCCGGATCGCGGAATAGCGACTGGAGCATCTCCTGGAGCTCGCGGCGCTGCGCCGGGCTGAGGCTGTCGAGCAGCGACTGCATGGCGGCCATGCGCTGCTGGAGGTGGCGCACTAGGTCGTCGAGGTTCTGCATGCCGGGCGGGAAGAACTGCCCGTGCTGCTGCATGAACCGCTCGAAATCGGGCTCGCCGCCCTCTTGCCGCTCGCGCAGCAGCTCGTTGAGGTCGCGCAGCATCGCGTTCAGGCGCCGCAGGTCATCGGCCGTCAGGCGGCGGGGGCCTTGGGTGAGGTTCTGGAGCCCCTGTTTGAGGCCCTGGAAGTACGACTCCATGATCTGCTGCTGGAGCTGCTCCAACAGTTCCTGGAACAGCCGCTGGGCCTCGGGTTCCATGAACTCGTAGTCCATCAGGGCGCGGATGGCGCCGCCGACGTCCTTGGGCAGGTTGTCGAGGAACTCTTGCTTGCGGCGGGCCAGCTGCTCGAGCGCCCGCTGGAGCTGCTCCTGGGGGAGCCCTGCGGCGTCGCGCTCGCCCCCCTGCTCCTGCGCCCCGCCCGGCTGGGTGGGCGACGGGGCGGGGGGGGCGTCCGCAGGCGGGCGCTGGCGCTCCCCGCCGGCAAGCTGGGCACCGGGCTGGGGCGCGCTGTCGGGCCGCTGGCCGGCTGCGGGCGCCCCCGGCTGCGGCGGCGCCTGGCCCTGGCGGGCGCGCTCCAGGCGGCGCTGGATGCCCTCGCGCTCGGTGCGCACCACCTGGTCGAGCTTCTCGCGGATGTCCTGGAGCAGGTCGTTGAGCTGGTAGCGGTCGAGCTGGCGCTGGCGCTGCTGGCGCAGCCGCTCGAGGAGCTGTTGCAGGCCCAGCATGCGCTGCCCGTCGCGGTTGCGGTACCCGGTCTGCATGAGGCGCTGGAGGGCGCTGCGCAGGTCGCCGTCGGCCAGCAGGTCGTCGGCCAGGTGCTCCAGCAGCTCCTCGGGGTCGAATGGGGCGACCTCTTGGGAGCCGTCCCAGCGCGAGTAGCGGTAGCTTGGCATGCTGCTCCGTCCTCTGCCGCGCTAGCGGCGGTAGCGCGCGCGGCCCTCGGCGCGGTCCTTGTTCAGCCGGCGGTTCAGGTGCAGGCCCTCGAGCACGAACTCGACGGCCGAGGCGATCATGGCGGGGTTGTTGCCCGCGCCGAGCTTGGCGATCGCGTTGCGCAGCCCCGGCATCTGAGCGGCCTGCAGGGCGTAATCCATCGCGGGCATGGTATCGCCCACATCGACGCTCAGGCCGTTGTCGAAGGCGCGCAGCAGCTCGTCGAACTCGTGGACCATGAAGTAGCGGTTGAAGACGTTGACCACGGCGCCCTGGATCAGCCGCTCGATGAGGCGGTCCTCCTTGGCCTCGCCGATGGCCTCCAGCTCGATCTTGCCGAGTGTCGAGGCGACCACGGCCGGCAGGTCGCTCACCCGCGGGCACACCTCGCGCTCGTTGAGCCGCAGGGCGCGGCGCGTGGCGTTGGAGATCAGGTTCTCGTAGTTGCAGATCGACACGCGCACGCTGACGCCGGAGCGCTGGCTGATGTCCGGGTTCTTACGGGCGAGATGGGTCAGCTCGGCGATGATCTCCTTCATGAAGAACGGCACGCCCACCTCGTGGCCGTCGCTGGGGAAGCGGGCGTATTCCTGCTCCATGATGGCGATCTCGTGCTCCAGCGTCTGCGGGTAGTGCGTGCGGATCTGCGAGCCGAAGCGGTCCTTCAGCGGGGTGATGATGCGGCCGCGGTTGGTGTAGTCCTCCGGGTTGGCCGAGGCCACCACGAACACGTCCAGCGGCAGGCGGACCTTGTAGCCGCGGATCTGCACGTCGCGCTCCTCCATGATGTTGAGCAGGCCCACCTGGATGCGCTCGGCCAGATCCGGTAGCTCGTTGAGGCAGAAGATACCGCGGTGGCAGCGTGGCAGCAGCCCGTAGTGGATCGTCAGCTCGTCGGACAGGTAGCGGCCCTCGGCTACCTTGATCGGGTCCACCTCGCCGATGAGGTCGGCGATAGTGATGTCCGGGGTGGCGAGCTTCTCGCCGTAGCGCCGCTCGCGAGGGATCCATTCGATCGGCGTGTCGTCGCCCAGCTCCTCGACCAGCTGGCGCCCTTGCTTGGAGATGGGGTGGTACGGATTGTCGTTGATCTCGGAGCCGGCGATGATCGGCGTCTCTTCGTCGAGCAGGTGGACCAGCGCGCGGGCGAGCCGCGTCTTCGCTTGGCCGCGCTCGCCTAGGAAGATGATGTCCTGGCCCGACAAGATGGCGTTCTCGATCTGGGGGATGATCGTCTCATCGTAGCCCACGATGCCGGGGAACAGGGGTTCCCCCGCACGGATCTTGCGGGCCAGGTTGCGGCGCATCTCCTCCTTGACGGACACGATCTGGTACTCGCTCTGGCGGAGTTCGCCGAGTGTACGAGGCTTGGCCATTCTTCCTCCTGGTGGTGGCGCGCCGACGGTGGCCCGGTTGGGCATCGTGATGAGCGTTACGCCTCTATACTGCCGCCGCCGGGGCGGCGTGTGCAAGCGCGGGGAGCCGGCGGGCGGGTGCGCCAGGAGTGGCAGCCCTGAGCGTCTCCGCCGCCCTCCCCCGCTTCGAACGGGGCTACTCTTGGCGGATCAAGCGGAAGGCCTCGGCGACGCGCAGGCCGTGGCGCGCGCCCAGCTCGCGGGCCCAGGCGCGCACCCGCTCCTCGAACCCCGGGCGCACCTGGCTGGCGTGGCAGCGCAGCGCGGCGATCTTCTGCTCCAGGGTGTCGCTGACGTCGATGACCACATCGGGATCGCCCGACTCGGTGACGTAGATCTCGGGCACGATCCAGGGCTCGAACCCGGCCGCCAGCAGCTCGGGGAACAGATGGGGGCTGGAGGCGGTGGGGTACACGGCGGCCAGCGCGGCCGCGCCCGCGGCCAGGTGGTCGGGATGGTTGCGGCGCAGCCCGCGGCTGTCGAGCACGCGGTTGGGCGACTGACACACGAGTCGCTGGGGACGATAGCGTCGGATCTCGCGCGTGAGGTCGCGCCGCAGAGCGAGCGTCGGCTCGAGCAGCCCGTCGGGGTAGTCCAGGAAGCGTACCTCGGCCACGCCCAGCACCGCGGCCGCCGCGCGCTGCTCGGCCTCGCGCGTGCGCTTGACGGCCTCCAGGTCGGCGGAGCGGTCGTGGGTGCCCTGCTCGCCGCGCGTGCACAGGACGTAGATGATCCGCCAGCCTTCCTGGGCCCACCGAGCGATGGTGGCGCCACAGCCAAATTCGGGATCGTCGGGGTGGGCGGCGATGAGCAGGACCGTCCCGGGCTCCGCCGCGGTCAGGTCGGGCATGACAGGTCTCGCCTCGAGATAGGGTGAGCGTTCGTCTATAGGCTAGCAGAGGGCCGCGCGCGCCGTCTGTTGTTGCCTCAGAAGGGGCGCAGCCAATGCAGCGTGCCGAGAGCCAGCAGCACCAGCAGCACGCGGCACACGAGTAGCCAGCGATCTCCCACCACCATGGCTCCTGCTGCGAGCACCAAGCTCGCGCTCCTCGCTGGTAATTAGCACGCCCCCACGCGAGCGCGGTGTCGCGGGGGCGAGGCCGGTGCGTGGGACCAGCCCCGCCCCGCGTGGGTACGGGCGCCCGGGACTGTTACGACCAGCGCAGCGCGGCGCGCGCCACCCAGGGAAGGCGCAGGGCCTCGCTCCAAGCGAGTAGCAACCCGAGCAGCCCGGGAGCGAGCGCGCGGGAGGGCAACGTCTCGCAGCTCCCCCGCGGTCTGTGAGCGTGAATGGGCGTCCTCCTGCTGTGTATGGCGCGGGGCACACCGAGCTCGCGCGCAGTCTAGCGCATGCGAAGGAGCCGCGGCTGGCGCGGCTCGATCACGAAGCGGTTACAGGCGCGCTGGTGCCGCGGCGGCCGCCGTGGCACACTTCTCGCAGGGAGCGCCTGCACGCGGTGGAGGAGGCAGCGGATGGCCAACGGGCGCTCGGAGGGGCGGTGGCCGTGGCGGCCGCGCCGCGGCTGGGTGCTGGGCGGCGGCCTGGGGGTGCTCTTGGGGGCGAGCGTGCTCGCGCGCCCCGAGTTTGCGGGCTTCTCGCTGGGCTCCACGGTGGCGCTGCTCGTGGCCGGCCTGTTGTGGGACGGCGACCATCCCTCGGGTGGGCGGCAGGTGCGGGCGCGTGTGGCGCGAGCGCTCCGCCAGGGTGTGGCGCGTGTGCTGTGCCGTGCGGGCGGTGGGAGGGCGCATGGAGCGTCGAGCGATCGTCCGCTTGCTCCTCAGCGAGCTCGCTAAGCCGCGCTGGGAGAAGCACTTCGGCCCCTCGTCGTGGGAGCTGCGCGCGCTGTTGCAGCAGCAAGGCGTGCGCCTGGCGAGCGCGGAGCTGCTCGACTTGTTGACCGAGGCCCGCGCCCACGGCTGGGTGCGCTATCAGCCCCCTCCGCCCGGCGCCCCGCCGATCACGCTGGGCAATATCCGCATCACGCCGGAGGGACGGGCTTGGCTCGCCAGGAATCCCGTCGCTGACCCCGAGCCCTAGATCGCTCTCCCTCCGGTGGCCGGGCGTCGCGCCGGGCAGTGGCCGGGGGTAGCGGCTGGCCGCCGGTGTTCCGGGAGTACAATCGAGCCACGGCGGCCGGGCTCCCGTGCCTCACGCGGGAGCTATCGGGTGGGGGCGTGGGCGGGACGAAGCAGGGTGCGGGGTATGTTTGCACGATTGGTGGTGGTGAAGTGCTTGCCCGACAAGGTCGAGCAGTTCGAGCGCATGGCGCGAGCGGGGCTACGGTTCTATCGTGAGCAGCCGGGGTGCCGAGGGGTCTATCTCCTGCGCGCCCGCTCCGATCGCACGCACCTGATCGCTATGTCGCTGTGGGAGCGCGAGGTCGATCTGCTGGCGGCGCGCGAGCGGCCGGAGTATCGCGAGGCGATGGCCGGGCTGGCCGAGACGTACTCCGAGCCACAGTCGGTCGGCGAGTGGGACGTGGTCGAAGTGTAGCGGGAGCGTGCCGTGCTGTGGGTCTACGACCTGACGGGCGTCGATCTGGAGTGGTGGAGCGCCGCGGCGCCCGCCGAACTGGCCGCCACCGCCACGCCGGGCGACCAGGTGCTGATGCTCCTGGAGGGCATGGGGCCCGCCGCGTGCCAGCGGCTCATGGAGCGGCTGCACCAGGCTGGCTACCCAGCGCGTTGGGACACCGTGGAGCAGCGGCCGGCGCTGGTCATCGACGTGGTCCCCGCGCGGGCGACTGCCCGGCCTGCGGGTCCGGCCCAGTGCAGCGAGGCGGGGCCGTGATCCGCACCGTCCACGTCGGGCTGGGCACCATCGGCCAGCTGTGTCTGCGGGCCGCGGCCGGCCGCACCGCGCTCCACGTGGCCGCGGCGATCGACCCGCGGGCCGACCTCGTGGGGCGCGACGCGGGCGAGGTGGCGGGGCTGCCGCGGCCACTGGGCGTGCGCGTCGTGGCCGACTGGCAGGGCGTGCCAGCGGCCGACGTGGCCATCATCTGCACCACCTCGCGACTGGCGGAGCTGCGTGCGCCCGTGGCAACAGCGCTGGCCCACGGGCTGGATGTGGTGAGTACGTGCGAGGAGCTGGCCGCGCCGCCCGCCGACTCGGTAGCAGCGCAGGAGATCGACCAGCTGGCTCGGGCGGCCGGCCGGCGCGTGCTGGGCGCGGGTGTGAACCCCGGGTTCGTGATGGACGCGCTGCCGTTGGTGCTTAGCGCGGCAGTGAGTGAGCTGCGGGCGGTACGCGTGCGGCGGGCAGTCGATGTGCGCACGCGGCGGCCGCAGCTCGCCGCCAAGGTGGGGGTGGGCCTGCCCCCAGCGGAGTTCGAGGCGCGGCGGCTGCGCGGCGAGATCGGCCACGTGGGGCTGGCCGCCTCCGCGCGATTGCTGGCTGCCGGCCTGGGCTGGACGATCGACAGCCTGAGCGAGTCGGTGCAGCCCGTTCTGCGCGCCGACTGGCGGTGTGCTGGCGTCCACCAGGAGCTGCGAGCATGGGTCGGTGGCGCGCCGCGCATCGTGCTGGAGCTGACGATCGCCGAGGCCGTCGCGGAGCCCGGCGATACTATCTGGCTCGACGGCCTCCCTTCGCTGGAGTGGCGCGCTGCCCCCGCCATCCCCGGCGATGAGGCCACGGCGGCGCTAGTGGTCAGCGCGGTCCTGGCGCTACCCGCGCTGCCGCCAGGGCTGCGCACGGTGGCCGACCTGGCGCCACTGCGCTACCGGGCCAGCGGCCCGGGGCCCTAGCGGGCTGGCAGCGAATCGGCCCGCCGCTAATGGGGCTACAGCGCCAGCCCGCGCAGGAACGCGGCGAGGCCTGGGCCGAGGTCGCGCCGCTTGAGCGCCAGCGCCACATTGGCTTGCAGGAACTCCAGCTTGTCGCCCACGTCGTAGCGGCGGCCCTCGAACTCGTAGGCGTACAGCCCCCCGTGGCGCGCCTGCACATTGAGCGCGTCGGTCAGCCAGATCTCTCCGCCCTGGCCGACCGGCGTGCGCTCCAGCAGCTCGAAGATATCGGGCGTGAGGATGTACTCCTTGACCGCGGCGAGGTTGGAGGGCGCGCGCTCGATCGCCGGCTTCTCGACCAGCTCCTGCACGCGGTAGGTGCGGGGCGCCACCGGCTCGACGCGGCAGATGCCGTAGCGGGGGATCACCTCGCGGGGTACCTGCATCACCGCGGCCACGCTAGCGCCGTAGCGCTCGTACACGGGCAGCAGCTGACGCAGGCAGGGCACCTCGGCATCGACCAGGTCGTCGCCCCACAGCATGGCGAACGGTTCATTGCCCACGACGTGCTTCGCGCACAGCACGGCATGGCCATTGCCCAGAGGCGCGGGCTGGCGGACGTAGACGAACTCGGCCAGGCTGGTCAGGCGCCGCAGCTCGGCCAACTGCTCCTCCTTGCCCGCCGCCGCGAGGCGCGCCTCCAGCTCGTAGTGGGTGTCGAAGTGGTCTTCCAGCGCGCGCTTGCCCTGGGAGGTGATCACGATGATCTGCTCGACCCCCGCGGCGACCGCCTCCTCGACCACGTACTGGATCACCGGCCGATCGACGATCGGCAGCATCTCCTTGGGGACGACCTTCGAGGCGGGTAGGAACCGGGTACCGAGCCCGGCCGCGGGGATCACCGCTTTGCGAATCGCCACCGCTGCCTCCTTGCCCCTGGCGCCGGCCTCACGCCGCGTGCGCGTCCTCGTGCCGTTCGTCGAGGGCGGCGCCCGGTAGCTGCGCGGCGCGCTGGCGGCGCTCCTCCAGGGTGAGCCGGTAGAACGCTACCATAGCGACCAGGACGCCTGCGATCGGCACGCCGAACACCGCGCCCCACACACCTGCTAGCTTGCCGCCCACCAATACCGCTACTAGCACGAGCAGCGGGTGGATGCCGACGGTCTGGCTCATCACGCGGGGGCTGACCACGTTGATCAGAAATACTTGGAAGCCGACCAGCACCAGGAGCATCCACCACAGCCGGCTGGGCTGCAGCAGCAGCGCCAGCCCCAGCGGGGGAATGAGCGCGAGCACCTGCCCGACGAACGGGATCAACATGGCCAGCCCGGCAAACACGCTGGCCACGAGGACGTACTCGAGGCCGGCCACGACCATCACGAGCGCGGTGCCGAGCCCATAGACGACCGCTAGCAGGAGCTGGCCGCGCAGGAAGCCCCCAAAGGCCAGGCGCACGCTTTCCATGAAATACACCACGTCGTCGCGCAGGTGGGCGGGGGTGGCCGCTAGCACGGCGCGGGCCAAGCGGTCGGCATCGAGGACCAAGTACACGGACAAGACCAACACGATAATGACGTCGATCGCCAACGCCGCCGCGCCGCGGGCCACGGCCACCACGTTGGTCAGCAGGGGGGCGCTGAGCCCAGCGAGCCGCTGGAGCAGCTCCTGGTAGTTGCCCCACAGCTCCGGGGGCGGGTAGATGCCCCGCGCCGCCAGCTCGCCTTGCCAGAACACGACGTAGTGGCTCACGTTCTCCACGTAAGTGGGCCACTGCAGTGCCATGGCCACCAGCTGGCTGAGCAGCGCGGGCACGAGCCAGATGCCCGCGGCCACCAGCGCGCCGAGCAGCGCACCGTAGACGGCGGCGACCGCCAGGCCGCGCGGGAGCTTGTAGCGCGCCGCGAGCAGCGACACGAGCGGTTCCAGCATGAAGGCGAGGAGCCAGGCGGCGAAGAACAGCACCAGGATATCGGCCAGGTGGACCAGCAGGGCCCAGACCATGCCCGCGAGGTACAGGCCGGCGATGCACACGAGCAGGATGGAGAGCGCCCGGAGCCAGGGGTCGCGCACGCGATCGAACACAGGCCACCGTTGGGAGCGCGAGCTACCCGCGCGGCCAGGCGCGGTGAGCCGCTGGCCTCGCCCCTCTGCACGGCTCACGGGTATCGTATGCTCGGTGGGCCCGCGGCACAAGGCGGCCATGTGTTACGCTCCCGTCAGGGGGCGTGGGGGAGTGCCATGAACGAGGAACGGCAGCGGCGGCTGACCGTGTTGCGCGACGCCGGGCTGTACCTGGTGACCGACGACCGCCAAGCGCCAGCGGAGCGGCGGCGGGTGGTGGAGGCGGCCCTGCGGGCGGGCGTGCGGGTAGTGCAGCTGCGCGACAAGCGGAGCCTGGGTGGCGCGCTGCTACGCGAGGCCGAGGAGCTGCTCGCCCTGTGCCGTGCGCACGACGCGCTGCTGATCGTCAACGACCGCGTCGACGTGGCGGCGGCCGTGGGCGCCCACGGGGTCCATGTGGGCCAGGAGGATCTACCGCTCGCTGCGGTGCGGCGGTTGGTGCCGCCGGAGATGCTGGTCGGGGTGTCGGCCTCCACGGTGGCGGAGGCGGTGGCCGCCGACCGCGCCGGCGCCGACTACATCGGCTTCGGGGCCCTGTTCCCGACGGACACCAAGCGCGATGCCGAGTACGCGGGCCCGGCCCGGCTGCGCGAGGTGCTGGCGGCCGTGCGCTGTCCGGTGGTGGCCATCGGGGGGATCACGGCCGCGAACCTGCCTGAGGTGCTGGCCGCTGGCGCGCGGCTGGTGGCGGTCGTCAGCGCGGTGTCAGCGGCGGCCGACCCGTACGCGGCGGCGCGTGCCTTGCTCGCGGCGGTGCGCGCGGGCGCCCCACGCGGCGTTTGACCGTCGGGGAGCGGTCTGGTACACTTACCCCGGCTCTGGACCGCCGGTGGTCCAGGTGCGCGGTCTTGCCGCGCGGTTCCGCCTCGCGCCGCCCAGGTGCTGTGTGGAGACGCTGCGCCGGCCCTCCGGGCGGTCCCCTTCGGCGACTCCTTGCGGTTGTCCGCGGCACGCGGGGGCCGAGCAAGAAGCGGTAGCCCGCCGGCCGGCGGGCAGCTGCATGGCGAGGGTGTCGTAGCACGCACGTTCTCCTGCGGCGGCGAGCCGCTACTGGCCTAGGGTAGGATCGTGCTGCTTAGCGCGGGGCGGATGGGAGACGGAACGCAACGGCGCGCAGCGGAGGAGGCGCTTACGAGATGAACGCCATGCTTCCCTCGATCATCGTCTGGGTCAGCGGCCTAATTGCTGTGGGCTTCGCCGCGTATCTCGCCTTCGATGTGCTGCGCCGCGACACCGGAACCAAGGCCATGCAGGAAGTAGCCCAGGCGATCTTCGAGGGCGCCATGGCCTTCCTGAACCGCCAGTACCGCACGATCTGGATGATCGCCATCGTGGCGGCGGTGCTCATCGCGGCGCTGCTGTACTTCCTCGAGCCGAACCGTGCCTTGGCCGGTGAGCTGGCGCTCAAGACCGGCATCTCCTTCCTGGTGGGGGCCGCCTGTTCGTCGCTGGCCGGGTTCATCGGGATGTACATCGCGGTGAAGTCGAATCTGCGCACGGCGGCAGCCGCGCAGCGCAGCGTGGTCGAGGCGATCACCGTGGCCCTACGCGGCGGCGCGGTGTCCGGCTTCCTGGTCGTGGCGCTCAGCCTGCTCGGGGTGACCGCCATCTTCTACGCTTTCGGCGGCGCCACGCGGCCCGACCTGGCGCCGGAGCTGATCGTCGGTTTTGGCTTCGGCGCCAGCTTCGTGGCGCTGTTCGCCCAGCTCGGCGGCGGCATCTATACCAAGGCCGCTGACGTGGGCGCGGATCTGGTGGGCAAGGTCGAGGCGGGCATTCCGGAGGACGATCCCCGCAACGCGGCGGTGATCGCCGATCTGGTGGGCGACAACGTGGGCGACTGCGCGGGGCGCGGCGCGGACCTGTTCGAGTCGACCGCGGCCGAGAATATCGGCGCCATGATCCTGGGCGTGTCGATCTATGCCTGGGCGCGCAGCCAGGGCGCCGCGCACCCCGAGTACTGGATCCTGTTCCCGCTGGTGATCCGCGCTTTCGGCCTGCTCGCGTCGCTGGTCGGCGTGCTATTCGCCCGTGGCAACGAGCAGGAAGATCCCATGCGCGCGCTCGACCGCGGCTATTGGATCGCCGCCGTGCTGTCGGCGATCGCCATGGTCGGCGTGACCTCCTGGATGCTGGGCAACCTCCACTTCGCGGGAGCCGGCCTGATCGGCATCTTGGTCAGTGTCGCCTTCGTGTACATCACCCAGTACTACACGGCGGGCAGCTGGCGGCCGGTGCGCGAGATCGCTGCGGCCTCCAAGACGGGGCACGCGACCAACGTGATCGCCGGGATGGCCGTGGGGTTCGAGACGACGGCCAGCACCGCGATCGTGATCTCCATCGCGCTGCTGGTCGCGTATGTGCTGGGGGAAACGAGCGGTGTGCCGCATGGTGGTATCTACGGCACCGCTATCGCCACGATGGGCATGCTCATGACCACGGCCTACATCCTGGCGATGGATACCTTCGGGCCGATCACGGACAACGCGGGCGGGATCGCCGAGATGTCGCATGCGCCCGCGTCGACCCGCCACATCACCGACCGGCTCGACGCGGTGGGCAACACGACCAAGGCGCTGACCAAGGGCTACGCGGTGGCCTCGGCTGCGTTGGCGGCGTTCTTGCTGTTCAGCGCCTACTTGGACCGCATCCAGATCCTGCGTCCTAACCAGCCCCCGCTGGTAGTGGACATCTCGCACATCGATATCTTCATCGGGGCGTTCCTGGGCTCCATGCTGATCTTCCTGTTCAGCTCGCTGGCGATCCGTGCGGTGGGCCGGGCGGCCGGCGACATCATCGAGGAAGTCCGCCGCCAGTTCAAGACCAACCCGGCGCTGCTGGAGGGGAAGGCGCGGCCGGACTACGCGCGCTGCGTGGACATCACCACCCGCGCGGCGCTGCGCGAGATGGTGGCGCCGGGGCTGCTGGCCGTGGGGATGCCGATCGTCATCGGCATCTGGCTGGGCGCCGCGGCCGCCGCGGGCTTGCTGATCGTGGGCACTATCACGGGCATTCTCGTGGCCACGGTGCTGAACAACGCGGGCGGGGCCTGGGACAACGGCAAGAAGTTCATCGAGGCCGGCAACCTGCGCGACGAGGCCGGCAACGTTATCGGCAAGGGCAGCTTCGCGCACGCCGCGGCGGTGACGGGCGACACGGTCGGTGACCCGTTCAAGGACACCGCGGGGCCGGCGCTGCACGTGCTGATCAAGCTGCTCAGTACGATCACGCTGGTAATGGCGCCGCTATTCCTGTTGCGCTGAGCGGCGCCGGTCGGGGGTGGCGAGGCGCGCCTCGCCACCCCGGGGCGAAGAGAGGACCGCGATGCTCGATATCGCCACGCTGCAAGCCGGGCGGGTGCCCGGGGAGCCGCCACAGTTCACCGTGGGCGACACGGTGCGCGTACATGTGAAGGTCATCGAGGGCGGGCGCGAGCGCACGCAGGTATTCGAGGGCGTGGTGATCCGCATGCACGCCCCCAAGACGCTCGATGGTACCTTCACCGTGCGCCGCGTGACCCACGGAGTGGGCGTCGAGCGCACGTTCCCGACCTGGTCGCCACGCATCGAGAAGGTCGAAGTGGTGCGCCACGGCCGTGTGCGTCGCGCCAAGCTGTACTACCTGCGCAAGCTGTCGGGCAAGGCCGCGCGGCTGCGCGAGCGCCGGCCGAAGCCTGCTGCCCAGTGAGCCGCCGCGCCCGTGGTCCGCGCGGCTCTCGCGCCCACCCTCGACTGGGAGCGCTGGCTGTGGCAGCGCGGCTACCGGCTGGTAGCGGGAGTCGATGAGGCGGGCCGCGGCGCGCTGGCGGGGCCGCTGGTGGCCGCCGCTGTTGTACTGCCACCCGACACGCCCCTCCCGGCTGAGCTAGCGCCGCTGCGCGACTCGAAAGCGTTGTCACCCGAGCTGCGCGAGCGTCTCGCCGCCGCCATCGCGGCGTGTGCGCTGGCGATCGGGGTGGCGGTGGTGCCAGCGGATCTCATCGACGCCGTGGGCATCGCCGCCGCCGGGCAGCTCGCGCTGGCGCGGGCGGTGAGCGCGCTGTCGGTGACGCCAGCGGCGCTGCTCACCGATGCGTTTCGCATCCGCGCTGTCCCGCAGCCCCAGATAGCGCTGGTGCAGGGGGATGCCCGCTGCTGCAGCGTTGCCGCGGCCTCGGTGATCGCGAAGGTGACTCGCGATCGGTTGATGTGCGCGCTGCACCTGGACTACCCTGCCTATGGGTTCGACCGCCACAAGGGCTACGGGACGGCGGCGCACCAGGCCGCGCTGCGGCGGCATGGGCCGTGTGCGCTGCACCGGCGGAGCTTCGCGCCTGTGCGAGACGTATGTCTGCGCTGAACCAGAGCGCCCACGCGCGCGGCGCCGCGGCCGAGGCCTATGCCGCGCATCACCTGGTGCGGGCGGGCTACGCCATCCTGGCCCGCAACTACCGCGGGGGCGGTGGCGAGATCGACCTGGTGGCCCAGCAGGGCGACGAGGTGGTGTTCGTCGAGGTGCGGGCGCGCCAGCCAGGAGGGCTCGTCAGCCCCGAGGAGTCGCTGACCGCGCGCAAGCGGGAGCGGATCCTCTGCGCGGCCGCGCACTACCTCCAGCACACCACCTCGACGGAGCCACCGTGGCGCGTGGACCTGATCGCTATCGAGATCGACGTGCGCGGGACGCCGGGCCGGCTTACCCACCTATGCCACGTGCTGCCGTGAGCTGCCTGCTGCCTCGCCGCGTAGCTCTCTGGCTCGCCGCCCTGGTCCTGCTCGGTGGTGTGGGGTTCGGCCCGCCGCAGTGGCTGGAGCGCGACAGTGCCCCCACCGCGCTGGCGCCCGCCGCGGCCCGGGCGGCCCAGGCGGCGCGCCCGCCGGTGCTGACCGCCCGTAACGTGGCCCTGCTCGACGCGGCGACCGGGCGGCTACTGTACGCGCGCGCGGCGGAGGAGCGCGTCGCGCCGGCCAGCCTGACCAAGATGATGACTGCCCTGGTGGCGCTGGAGCTGGGCCAACCGCAGCAGCGGATCACCGCCACGCCCGATGTCTACGTCGAGCCGGTGGTGATCGGCCTCGACGCCGGCGAGACGATGACGCTCGAAGACCTGCTCTACGGCCTGCTGCTGCCTTCCGGCAACGACGCGGCCATGGCGATCGCCGAGGGCGTGGGCGGCTCGATCCCGCAGTTCGTGGCCGCTATGAACCGCAAGGCCGCCGAACTGGGCCTGCGCAACACGCATTTCATGAACCCGCACGGGCTGGACCAGCCGGGCCATTACTCGACAGCCTACGACCTGGCCCGCCTGCTGGCGGCGCTGATGCAGCAGCCACTGGCCGCGCGCATCGTGGGCACGCGGGTGCACACCGTGCCCGGCCCGCCGCTGTACCAGTTCCGCAACAGCAACCCGCTGCTGGGCGTCGTGCCGGGGGTCGACGGCGGCAAGACGGGGTTCACCGACCTGGCCGGGCGCTGCCTGGCCGTGACCGCCCAGCGCGAAGGCCACCGGGTGGTCGCGGTGGTGCTCAACAGCCAGAATCCGGGGCAGGACGCGCAGGCGCTGCTGGAGTTCGCCTACACCCACTTCGAGTGGGTCGACGCGGCCCAGCCGGCGGCGCGCCTGCTGGAGTACCAGCGTGATCGCGAGCGGCTCCAAGCGCGCGTGGATGCCGCCACGGTTGCCGTGCCGCTGTGGGAGCGCGCGTACCTGCGCGTGCAGGTCCTGTTGGAGGAGGCCGCCGCGCCGACCGGCCCCCTGGGCCGGCTGCGCGTGGAGTCGCCGCTCGGCCTGCTCGGCGAGTTCCCGCTGCTGGCTGGCGGTGCGCGCTGAACCGATGGTCGCCGAACGCCTCCAAAAGGCGCTCGCCCGCGCCGGGGTCGCGTCGCGGCGGGCGGCCGAACAGCTCATCCGCGAGGGCCGCGTGGCGGTCAACGGCCAGGTGGTGCGCGAGCTGGGAACCCGGGTCGACCTCGCGCGCGACCGCGTGACGGTGGATGGCCAGCCGCTGGCGCCGCCCGCCGCGCGCCACTATGTGCTGCTCAACAAGCCGCGCGGCTACGTGAGCACCGCGCGCGACGAGTGGGGCCGGCCCACGGTGCTCGACCTGGTGCCTCGTGAAGGGCGGCTGTACCCTGTGGGCCGCCTGGATGCCGACAGCGAGGGGTTGCTGCTGCTGACCGACGACGGCGACTTCGCCCTACGGCTGACGCACCCGCGCTACAAGGTGCCGAAGGAGTACCATGTGCTTGTGCCCGCGCCGGTGCCGGCGGAGGCGCTGGTCCGCCTGCGAGCGGGGGTCGAGCTGGCGGAGGGGCGGACCGCGCCGGCGGAGGTCGCGGTGCTGCGCCACGAGCCGCCTGGCACGTGGCTGCGCGTCGTGCTGCGCCAGGGCTGGAAGCGCCAGGTCCGCCGCATGCTGGCAGCCGTCGGGCTGCCGGTAGCGCGGCTGGTGCGCGTGCGGGTCGGCGGTTTGACGCTGGGCGACCTACCGCCCGGCGCCTGGCGGGCGCTCAGCCCCGCCGAGGCGCGACGCGCGCTGGGGAGCGAGGAGCATGCCCCGCGAGATCATCGCCATCGACGGGCCCGCGGCGGCCGGTAAGACGACCGTCGGGCGCCGGCTGGCCGCGCGGCTCGGCTGGGCGTTTCTGGACACCGGCCTAGTGTACCGCGCCCTGACCTGGCTGGCGCACCAGCGCGGCGTGGCGCCCGAGGACACGGCGGCCCTCCTGCGGCTCGTGCCGCTGCTCGACGTGCGCGCGGTCCCGCCGCAAGCCGTCGAGGGCGCTGGCGCGGTCTGGGTCGGGGGCCGCGAGGTGACGCGTGCGCTGCACGATCCGGCGATCGACGCCGATGTGTCGCTGGTGGCGCGCCAGCCGGCGGTGCGCGCCGCGTTGGTGGCGCCGCAGCGCCGGGCCGTGGACGAGCGGCCGGCCGTGGTGGTGGGCCGCGACACCGGCACGGTGATCTTCCCCGACGCCCGCCTCAAGGTCTATCTCGATGCGTCGCCCGAGGAGCGCGCGCGACGGCGGGCGGCCGAGCTGGCCGCTCGGGGGGTGCCGACCGCGCCCAGCGCCGAGCTGGCGGCCCTCCAGCGGCGGGACGCGCTCGACCGCCAGCGCGCGGCGGCCCCCCTGACCGTGGCGCCCGACGCCGTGCGGCTCGTCACCGACGGGCTGAGCGTGGAAGACGTGGTGGAGCGGATCATGGCGCTGTGGGCCGGGCGCGCGACGCCGGCCCCGCGCGCGGGCGAGGCAGTGCCATGAGGGACGAGCTGCCGCTGGCGCCCGTTCCCATCTGTGGCGGGCCGGTGTACGGCCTGGGCCGCTGGGTGGTGGCGGGCTTCCTGCGCGTGGCCACGCGCGCGCGGCTGGAGGGCCGCGAACACATCCCGATGACCGGGCCGCTGCTGGTGGCCGCCAACCACATCAGCCACCTCGACCCGCCGCTGCTGGCCGCGCTGTTCCCGCGCCCGCTGGCGTTCGTGGGCAAGGCCGAGCTGTTCGAGCCGCGCTGGCTGGGCTGGCTGTTCGCCTACGCGGGCGTCATCCCCGTGCGGCGGGGCGCTACCGACCGGCGGTCGCTGGAGCGGGCGCTCGCGGTGCTGGCACGCGGCCACGCGCTGGCGGTGTTCCCCGAGGGCACGCGCCACGCCAGCGGCGTGCTGGGCCGCGCGCAGGCGGGCGTGGGCCTGCTGGCCGCCCGCTCGGGCGCGCCGGTGCTTCCCGTGGCGATCCTCGGCACGGAGCGCCTGGTCAGCGTGCGCGACCTGCGCGGCCGCCCGCCGCTGGTCGTACGCTGTGGGCCGCTGTTGCCGGGCGAGCGCGTGACGCGGGCGGGCAGCGCATACTATCAGCAGCGCGCCGACGCGATCATGCGAGCGATCGCCCGCCTGCTGCCGCCCGCGCAGCGCGGCGCCTACGCCGACACGGAGCAGCCCGTGGCCGCGGCCACGGCGGAGGAGCACAAGGGGTGATGGAGCGCGCAGGGCTCGTGGACGAGGGGCCGGTGCTCCTTCCCATGGCAGCCCAAGCCCAGCAGCGGAGGGAGGGAACGGGCACACCCGGGGAAGGCTGGGACCGTCTCGACCGGCGCGGCGGCGTGGTGTGGCGCGTGCGCCCAGATAGCCCCGCGGCGCGCGCCGGCGTCCAGCCGGGCGATCGCCTGCTGGCCATCGACGGCCTGGTGCCGCGCGACATCATCGACGTGCACTACGCCGCCACGGGCGGCGCGGTGACGCTGACGCTCCAGCGCGGCGCGCACCGCTGGACGGCTACCGTCGGGCTCGCGCCGGGCGAGGACCTCGGGCTGGAGTTCACGGCGCCGACGTTCGACGGTATTCGCCGCTGCGCCAACGCCTGCCCGTTCTGCTTCATCGACGGGCTGCCGGCCGGCCTGCGCGAGACGCTGTACATCCGCGACGACGACTACCGCTACTCGTTCCTATACGGCAGCTACGTCACGCTCACCAACCTCGGGCCGGCCGACGAGGCGCGCATCACCTACCAGCACCTCAGCCCGCTGCGCGTGTCGGTCCACGCCACCGACCTGGCCGTGCGGCGCCGGCTGCTGGCCAACCCCCGCGCCCCGGACATCCTGGCCCAGCTCGACCGCTTCGGCGCGGCGGGGATCCAGTTCCACGCCCAGGTGGTGCTGGTGCCCGGCATCAACGATGGCGCGGTGCTCGACCGCACGATCGCCGACCTAGCCGCGCGCTACCCGGTGGTTCTGTCGCTGGCCGTGGTGCCCGTGGGGCTCACGCGCCACTCGCACGTGGCGGGGCTGCGCACGCTCACCGCGGGGGATGCCCGCGCGGCGCTGGCGATCTGCCGGCGCTGGCAGCGGCGCCTGCGCCCGCGGCTGGGCGTGGGCTTCGTATACGCCAGCGACGAGCTGTACCTACTCGCCGGGCAGCGCTTCCCGGCGGCGCGCGCCTACGACGACTACCCGCAGCTCAGCAACGGTGTGGGGCTGGTGCCGCTGTTCGTCGGGCAGTGGCGGCGCGTGCGGCGCCGGCTACCGGCGGCGGTGGCCCCACGCCGGGTGCTGTGGGTCTGCGGGCAGGCCATGGAGCGCGCGCTCCAGGTCGTGGCCGCCGACTGCGCCCGGGTGCGGGGGCTGGCGGTCGAGGTGGTGGCGGTGCCCAACGCGTTCTTCGGGACGAGCGTGACCGTGTCGGGCCTGCTGACCGGCCAGGACGTGGCCGCCGCCCTGGTGGGGCGGGAGGCGGACCGCACGGTGCTGCCGCGCGCGATGTTCGACACCAGCGGCACGCGCACGCTCGACGACTGGACCTTGGACGCGCTTGCCGCGCGGCTGCCAGGGCGCGTCTACGTGGCCGGCACCGCGCGC
>Ga0070737_10001884_pt1 | contig 27589 bp, 28 predicted proteins | sample Coa_R1_10_FD_66438 | JGI IMG/M metagenome (GOLD analysis project Ga0070737, IMG submission 66438) | Surface soil microbial communities from Centralia Pennsylvania, which are recovering from an underground coalmine fire - Coalmine... | ecosystem: Environmental > Terrestrial > Soil > Unclassified... | reverse complement strand
CAGCCGCTGCACCTCCGCCGACGCGGCCGCCCGCCCGTGGTCGTCGCTGCAGATCGGCCCTGGCGGCAAAGGCAGCTCGCAGCCTAGCCGGAGCAACCGGAGCAAAATGGATACCCCGTTGAGCTGTTAGAGGTGCGCCCCAGGCGCACATCCCCAACCAGTCGGCGGCTAAATTACCCACGGTGTCCGAAGAGCTGACCTCAGCGGTCCCCCTCCCCTTCCACCATCGGGTCAGGCACGGGGTTCGCAAGCCCGCCAACTGGCTGCAGCTGGTCCGCTTCGCCGCCGTCGGCGCCAGCGGCTACGTCGTGAACCTTGCCGTCTTCGCGCTGTGCGTCCACGTCATCGGGATCGACTACAAGGTCGCGGCGGTGCTGTCGTTCGTCATCTCGGTGCTCAACAACTTCTGGTGGAACCGCCACTGGACGTTCAGCACCCAGCGGGAGGACCACCCCGTGACCCAGGGGGTGCGCTTCTTCGCGATCTCGCTGATCGCATTCGGATTCAGCTACGCGATCCTGATCTCCCTGGTCGACGGTGCCGGAGTCTCGAAGGTGCTCGCGCAGGCGGTCTCGATCGTGTGCGCCACACCGCTCTCGTTCATCGGCCAGAAGCTCTGGAGCTTTCGCCGCTGACCCGCTGTTCAGGCGGCCCGGGGTGAGCCCACGACTCCCGGGGCTGGCGGTCGCGGCCGCGCTGGTGGCCATCTGCCTCGCGGGGCCGTGGGCGGCGGGCGCCTCGGCCGCGACCGCCGCGCCGCCCCCGCTTGTGACCGGCGCGCCGGCTGCGTCGCCGACGCTCGTGCCCTCGCTGTCCACCCGACCGCACGGATACCGCCTCACCGCTGCGCAGGCGCTGGCCATCGCCCGAGCCGACCCGCGCGTGCGCGCGGCGCTCAGAGGCCACCGAGGCTGGCTGCCCTACGAGTACACGCGGGGCTGGCCCAACTGGCAGGTGAGCTGGTTCACCGACTCCCGGCCCGCGCGCGAGGCGATCCAGGTGTACGTCGACGACGCCACAGGGACGGTTACCCAGGTCTGGACGGGGTTTCAGGTCGCTTGGACGATGGCGCGCGGCTATCCGGGCGCATTCGGACGCCAGGTCAACGCCTGGTATGTGTGGCTGCCGCTGTGCCTGCTGTTCGTGGCCCCGTTCTTGCCGGCGCGCCGGCGGCCGGCGGGCGCCCGCGGCCGGTGGGCCGCGCCCGCGCTGGGCTGGCTGCACGCCGATCTGCTCGTGCTGCTGAGCTTCTCGGTCTCCCTGGCGCTGTTCAACCACGCCGACATCGGACTCTCGGTCCCGCTCATCTACCCCCCGATGCTCTACCTGGTGGGGCGGATGCTGATGCTCGCAAACGGGCGGGGCGTCCCCAGGATGCCGATCCGGACTGTGCTGGGCGAGCGCTGGCTGGCCGCAGGAACGGTCGCGCTGATGGCCTTCCGGGTCACGCTGAACGTGCTCAACTCCAACGTGATCGACGTCGGGTTCGCCGGCGTGATCGGCGCCGACCGGCTGATTCACGGGCAGCCGCTGTATGGCGGCTGGCCCAGCGCCAACCGCTACGGCGACACGTACGGGCCGCTCAACTACTACCTGTACATCCCGTTCAGGCTGATCTTTGGATGGAGCGGCCGGTGGGACTCGCTGCCCGCGGCTCACGCCGCGTCGATCTTCTTCGATCTGCTGACGCTCGGCGGTCTGTACCTGCTCGGTCGCCGGCTGCGCGGGCACTCGCTCGGCGTGCTGCTCGCCTACTGCTGGGCCTCCTACCCGTTCACGCTTTGGGCGCTTGAGTCCAACACGAACGACAGCCTCGTGTCCGCGACGCTCGTGCTCTGCCTCTTGGCGATCGCCTCGGCCCCGGGGCGGGGTGTGGCGGCCGCGATGGCGGGGATGACGAAGCTCGCCCCGTTTGCGCTGGTGCCGCTGCTCGCGCGAGGCGTCGACTGGCGCCCCCGGGAGCGTTCGGTGGCCGCATTCATCGTCGCGCTGGCGATCGCCACGTTCGCGATCATGCTGCCGGTGCTGCTGGCGGGCGATCTTGGCCCGTTCTGGCGGGACTCGGTCGCCTACCAGTCCGACCGCGTCACGCCGTTTACGATCTGGGGGCTCTGGGGCGGGCTGTCTGTCATCCAGCACCTCGCTCAGGGCGCCGTGGTGGCGCTCGCGCTCGCGGCCGCGTTCCTGCCCGACCGGCGCGGCGTGGTGGAGGTGTCGGCGCTGTCGGCGGCGATCCTCATCTGCCTGCAGATGGTCGCCAACTACTGGCTCTACTCATACATCGTCTGGTTCTACCCGTTGGTCATCGTCGCGCTGCTCGCCGCGCACCCGACCGCGGTGCGCGCGTCGCTGCTTGAGTGGGAGGCGACCGAGCTGAGCGCGCTTCGCCCGACGCCGATCGCCCCGGCCTGACGGGCTCCGGCATCGGGCCGTCCGCTTGCGGCCCGATGCCGTCAGCGCCCCGGATCGCCGGCGGGCACCAGGAGCTGATCGATCGCCGCGGCCCGCAGCGGCTCGGCCGCGGTGGTGATCAGAACCCCGTTGAGCCACGGGTCCTCGTCGGAGGTCTCAAACCGCACGGGCATCCTCGTTGCCAGGGCCTCGATCGCCTGCTCGCGCTTGACGCCGATCACCCCCCCGCGGGCGCCGGTCATGCCGACGTCGGTGATGTACGCGGTCCCCCCGGGCAGCACGCGCGCATCGGCCGTTGGGACATGCGTGTGGGTGCCCACGACGGCGGTCACCCGCCCGTCGAGATACCAGCCCATCGCGACCTTCTCGCTGGTGGCCTCCGCGTGCATGTCCACCAGGATGTGATCGGCGCGCCCGCGCAGGGCGTGCACGCCCGCGTCGGCCTCGGCAAACGCGGTGCGCACCGCGTCCATGTAGAGGTTCCCGGACAGCGACAGCACGCCCAGCGAGACGCCGTCCCGGCGCACGACGCACCATCCGTGGCCGGGCTGGCTGCGCAGGAAGTTGGCCGGCCTGACGATCTGGTGGTGCTCGTCGAGGTAGGTGTAGATCTCCCGCTGGCGGTAGGTGTGGTTGCCGAGCGTGATCACATCGACCCCCGCCTGGAACAGCTGGTCGGCGATCCTCGGAGTGATCCCCACACCGCCGGCCGCGTTCTCGCCGTTGACCACGACGAAGTCCGGTCGATGGCGCTCGCGCAGCTCGGGCAGCAGCCGCAGAAGCGTGCGGCGCCCCTCGCCGCCGACCACGTCGCCCGCGAACAGGATCCTCGCGGACCTACCCATGCGGACCTGCGCTCATACTCTGAGCAGTATGCGTCCAACGGCCGGAGCGCGCGCGACGCCGGCGCAGCGAGGTGCCGGGAGCCGGCCGCCCGCGGGCGAGCCGGCGCCCTCCGCGGCGGGCGCCGCGCCGCCGTCTGCGGCCGGTGCCGCTGGGCCGCCGTCCGCCGGTGCCGCTGGGCCGCCGTCCGCCGGTGCCGCTGGGCCGCCGCCCGCCGGTGCCGCTGGGCCGCCGTCCGCCGGTGCCGCTGGGCCGCCGTCCGCCGGTGCCGCTGGGCCGCCTCCTCCGGTGCTCGTGCCCCGATGGGTCCAGCTGGTGCTCCTTCCGCTGGCGCTGCTTGGGCTGTGGGCGCTCGCGCGCGCGGCCGGCCCCGTGCTGCTGATCCTGATCGCCGCCGCGGTGCTCGCGCTGATCCTCGCGCCGCCGGTCGAGCTGCTTGACCGCTGGCTGCCGCGGGGACTGGCGATCCTGCTCGTCTACCTGGCCGGATTCGCGCTCGTCGCCGGCCTGGCGGTGCTGCTCGCCACGCCCGTCGCCGACGAGGTCGCGACGCTGGCGCGCAACTTCCCTCAGATCGTGCACCACGCCAACCAGCGGCTCGACAGCGTGCAGCGCTGGTTGACCTCCCACGGGATACACATCCAGATCGAGAGCCAGGGACAGACGGCGCTTGAGACGCTGCAGCGCGATGTGCTCAAGCGCTCTGGCGCGATCGTCTCGTTCTCCCGCAGCCTGCTCTCCGGGCTGGTCACGATCGGACTGGACCTGATCCTGACGCTCGTGCTGTCGGTCTACCTGCTCGTGTACGGCCGTCAGATCGGCGCTCTCGCGCGCAGGCTGATGCCCCCCGGCGACGGCAGCCCGCAGGACGACTATCCCCGCCTCGTGCAGCAGGCGGTCTCCGGGTACGTCCGCGGGCAGCTGCTGTTCAGCGTCGCGATGGGCGCAAGCGCCGCCCTGGCGCTCGAGGTCCTCGGCCTGGTGGGGGTGTTCCCGGCCGGCAGCCAGTACTCGGTCTTCTTCGGCGTCTTCTACGGGCTGATGGAGTTCATCCCGTATGTGGGCCCGATCATCGGCCCGATCCCGGCCGTCCTCGTGGGCCTATTGGAGAGCCCCCTCACGGCGCTGTGGCTCGTGCTTCTGTTCATCGGCCTGCAGCAGCTCGAGGGCCACGTGGTCGCCCCGCAGGTGTTTCGGATCTCGCTGCGCATCAACCCGATCCTGATCATCCTCGCGCTGCTGGTCGGCTACCAGCTCTACGGGGTCGCCGGGGCGCTCGTCGCGCTACCCGTGATCGCGGTGCTGCGCCAGACGGCGCTGTATCTGCGCCGGCACCTGGTGCTCGAGCCGTGGACCGTGGGCGGTCAGACGCTGCTGTCGCTGTCCGGCGGGTCGCCGGCGGGGAGCGCCCCGCCCGCAGAAGGGGGCGGGCACGGCGTCGGCGCGCGCTCACAGGCCGCCGGCGAGCCATCGGATGATGATCTGGCGCGGGGGGAGGCTGGCGAGGGGCCGGGCCTGGATGGGCCGATCTCGCCCGAGGCCGCGCTCGCCGAAGCAGCGGTCTCGGACGCGGCGGTCTCCGCGGACCAGGCGGAGCTCGATCCGACGACCGCTGCGCCCGTCGGCGGGCGCGACCGGCCCCGGTAGGTGCGGCCGGTGGCGGCGATCGCACCCACGGCGGCGGCGGGTCCGCTCGTTGCGCGCTCGCTGACGCGAGCGTTCGGCGCGCGCGTTGCGCTGCGCGACGTGAGCTTTGAGCTTGCGCCCGGCGAGCTCGTGGGCGTGATCGGACCAAACGGAGCCGGCAAGACGACGCTGCTGTCGATCCTCGCCGGCGTGCTGGAGCCCGATTCTGGCGAACTGCGAGGCGCCGGCCGTACGGCCGGCTGGGTTCCCCAGCAGCCGGCGGTCTACTCCAGGCTGTCCGTGTCCGAGAACCTCAGGCTGTTCGCGCGCCTTGAGCGGGTCGCGGACGTCAATGCCGCCGTCGAACGGATGCTCGACCACGCCGGGTTGCGCGCGCACGCCGCCGACAGGGTAGACCGGCTGTCCGGCGGTCTGCGCCAGCGGGTGAACGTCGCGATCGGCTTGCTGCGGGATCCGGACGTGCTGCTGCTCGACGAGCCCTCCTCCGCGCTTGACCCGCGCCAGCGCGCGCGCCTGTGGGATCTCATTCTCGATCTCGCGGGGCGCGGCACCACGGTTGTGTTCTCGACCCACGACATCGCCGAGGTGCAGCGCTACGCCGACCGGGTGCTTCTGCTGGCCGATGGCGAGCTGCTGTTCTGCGGGACCTGCGACGAGCTGGTCGACATCGTGGGGTTGCGCTCCGCTCGCCGGGCGTCACCGGATCGCGGCGGCGGGGTGTCATCCTCAAGCCCGAGCAGGATGCCGTCCGCCGGCGCGCACGGGAGCGCGGACGAGGGCCGCGGCCGGCCGCCGGACCTTGAGTCGGCGCTTGTGGCGTTTCTGCGCGGGCGCGGCCACTGACTGCCGACCGGGCGCCTCCAGATGCGCTGGCTGCTGATCAAGGACCTGCAGATCCTGCGCCGCTCCCCGCTGCTGGTGGGGCTGTTGGTCGCCTACCCGGTCGCGCTGTCGCTGATGGTGGGCGTCGCCCTCTCAAGCCCCCCCGGCAAGCCCGCGGTCGCGTTTCTGGATGAGGTCGCGCCCGGGCACGGCGAGGTTGTCTTCGCCGGTCGCCGGCTGGACGTCGGCAGCCTGGCCGCCGATCTGCTTGGCTCGATCCGGCCCCTGCGGGTGCACACGCTCGCGGCGGCGATCGCGGACGTGCGCGGCGGTCGCGCGCTGGCGGCGGTCGTGATCCCCGCCGACCTGCCCGCCCAGATCCGTGGCCTGCTGAGCGAGGGCGTTGGCAGCCCAACCGTGCAGGTCTACCTGAACACCGCCAATCCGCTCGAGCGCGAGCTGGTCGACCAGGCGCTCACCACCCGTCTGGCGCAGATCCAGCAGGACGTCTCCCGTCAGCTGCTGCGCGTCGCGGTCGGCGACCTGCACGAGGTCCTCGACGGCGGCCGGGTGCAGATCCTCGGCCAGAGCGTGGCGCTTCTCGGTCTTCGGGACGCGCGTGAGATCGTCGCCGGCGCCGTCCGGGCGCTCCCGCCGGGCTCGGCGCTGCGCGCGGCGCTTGCGCAGGTGGTTGCGTTCGCGGACCTGGCCGTCGAGGGGCTGTCGTTCGCCGGGCCGGTGCTCGGCTCGATCGGATCCCCGCTCGTGGTCCAGCGCTTCCAGCTGGCCGGCGCCACGACGCCCGCGGCCACGTACGCGGCGTCGATCGCGGTGGTCGTGTCGCTGATGCTCGTGGCGATGCTGCTCGCCGCCGGCCTGCTGTCGGTGGAGCGCTCCGAGAACGCCTATGCGCGTCTGGCGCGCGGCCTGGTGGCGCCGCGCACCGTGCTGGCATCGAAGGTGCTGCTGGCGGGCGGGCTGGCCGCGGGGATGGCGCTGGCGATGGCCGCGGGGATCTCCGCGTTCGTGACCCTCAGCTGGGGTCGGGTCGAGCTCTGGGTGCTCTCCCTGGCGATCGGCGGCCTGTCGTTCGCCGCGCTGGGGGCGGCGCTCGGCGCGCTTGCACGCGATGTGAGCGCCGCGTCGCTGCTGGCCGTGTCCGTGTCGCTGCCGGTCGCGTTCCTGGCGCTGGTGCCCGCGGGCGCGGTGTCGCCTTCGCTGAGCCGGGCGCTTGCCGTGGTCTCTTTCCTGCTGCCCTTCCGGGCAGCGCTTGAGGCGGCCTCGCGCGCGTTCACGGCCGGCTCGCCGCTTCCGGCGGTCGCGCACCTGGCCGCGCTGGCGCTCGCGTTCGGCGCGGCCGGGGCGCTGGCGATGCGTCGCCTGCGGCCGTCCGGTCTGAGGAGCGGCTGAGCCCGAGCAGCTCGGCGTGGCGAGGAGGCCAAGGGGCGGACGGTCGGTTAGGCGACGCGGCGCAGCCGAGCGACCGGTCGCTCCAGCGAGCGGTGCGCCGCGGCCGGTCAGTCTGCGCAGCGCCATGCTGCGTCCCGTCGCCCGGTGCGGGGACGATCCTTGCGCCAATACGACCAGAACCGTCTGCGCAGCTAGCGTCTGCCGACGGTGCGCATGAAGCCAAGCAGGCACAGCGCGGTGACCAGGAACGCCAGGATCGGCAGGGTCGCTCCGATCACGCCGGCAACCGCCAGCACGAGGCTGACAACCCCAACGGCGCCGGCCGTCGCTCCGGTGACCACCATCCGGTAGGCCCGCTGCTCGCGCACCCTGCGGGGCGTGTAGCCACCCCGTCGCTGGAGGTCGCTCATCGCCGCAAGCGTACAGGGTCCGGTGCCCGAGCCGGTACCGTTGCGCGGGATGGCCGAGAGCGCGCTGCTGCTCCTGTACACCTACGTCGACGACATGCTCGAGCGCCGTGGCCCCCACCGGGAGGAGCACCTGTCGCGGATCGCCGCCGAGCGCGACGCGGGCCATCTGGTGGTCGCCGGCGCGATCGGGGACCCGCCCACCGGCGCTGCGATCGGCTTCCGCGGCGTCGACCGGGCGCACGTCGAGCGCTTCGTGGCCGGCGACCCGTACGTGAGGGCGGGGCTGGTCCGCGAATGGCGCGTTGAGCCCTGGGCGCTGGTCTGAGCGACCGTGAGCCGGGCCTGGGCCGGTCGTTTCAGGGACCGGCGCGGCGGGCCGGGACGCGCAGGTATGCTCGACCGTTGCGATGCCCTTTCCGCAGACTCGCCTGCGCCGCCTGAGGGCCACGCCGTCGCTGCGCGGCCTTGTGCGCGAGACGCGCCTTGCCGCGGAGGATCTGATCTACCCGATGTTCGTCGCGCACGGGGTCGACCGCCGCGAGCCGATCCCGTCGATGCCGGGGATCGACCATCTGTCGATCGACCATGCGGTCGCCGAAGCCGGCGAGGCCGCGCAGCTCGGCATTCCGGCCGTGCTGTTGTTCGGCCTTCCCGCGGCCAAGGATCAGGAGGGATCGGGCGCCTGGGACGAGGAGGGAGTCGTGCAGCTGGCGACCCGGGCGATCAAGGAGGCGCACCCGGGGCTGGTTGTGATCTGCGACGTGTGCCTGTGCGAGTACACAAGCCACGGCCACTGCGGCGTCCTGCGGGACGGCCCCCGCGGGACGGTGGTGGACAATGACGCGACGCTCGAGCTCCTGGCCAGGACCGCCGTCTCGCAGGCGCGCGCGGGAGCGGACGTGGTCGCGCCGAGCGACATGATGGACGGGCGCGTGGGGGCGATCCGCGCGGCGCTCGACGAGGACGGGCTCGCCGACGTGCCGATCATGTCCTATGCCGCCAAGTTCGCCTCCGCCTTCTACGGGCCGTTCAGGGCCGCGGCGGACTCGGCCCCCGCGTTCGGGGATCGGCGGGGCTATCAGATGGATCCGGCCAACGGCGACGAGGCGCTGCGCGAGGCGCGGCTGGACGCCCAGGAGGGAGCGGACATCCTGATCGTCAAGCCGGCGCTCGCGTACCTGGACCTGGTGCGAAGGATCCGCCGCGACACGCTGCTGCCGGTGGCCGCCTACAACGTCAGCGGCGAGTACGCGATGGTCAAGGCGGCGGCCGCGGCCGGTTATCTTGACGAGCGCGCCGCCGTGCTCGAGGCCCTGACCTCGATCCGTCGCGCGGGAGCCGACATGATCATCACCTACCACGCAAAGGACGCCGCCCGGTGGCTCGCGTAGGCGAGCGTCATCTCCCCGCCGCCGGCGGACATCACGGCCCGAAGCTGCGAAGCCGTGCCCGCGGCGCGGCCGTCGAGCTCAGCGACGTCGACCGGCGGCTGCTGAACCTGATGCAGGGCTCGTTCCCGATCGCCCCGCGCCCCTACCAGCATGTGGCCGCAGGGGCTGGGATCTCCGAACGCGAGGCGATCGAGCGCGTCCGGCACCTGCTGGATGCCCGCATCATCCGCCAGGTCACGCCGATCTTCGACACGCGCGCCCTGGGGTACAGCTCGATGCTGGTCGCCGCGAAGGTCGACCCCGAGCATCCGTGGCGCGCGGCGACCGTGATCAACTCGCACCCCGGCGTCTCGCACAACTACCTGCGAAACCACGAGTTCAACATCTGGTTCACCATCGCCACCGAGCCGGGCTCGAGGTTGGGGCTTGAGGGCACGCTGGAGGTGCTGGCGCGCGAGGCAGGCGCCGCCTCCGTGCGCCAGCTTCCGACGCTCAAGCTGTTCAAGATCAGGATGGACCTGGAGATGGAGGGCGACACGAGCGCGCTCACGCGGCCGACGGCGGAGGCGGTCGCGCCCGCCGAGACCGAGCCCCAGCCGCACGACGAGTTCGACCGCTCGGTGATCCGGGCCCTGCAGGGCGACATGCCCGTCGTGGAGGAGCCCTACGCGCCAGCGGCGATGCGCCTCGGGATCCCGCAGGAGCGGCTGCTGGCCCACCTGGAGGGGATGGTCGAGCGCAGGCTGCTCAGGCGTGTGGCGGCGATCCTCTACCACCGGCGCGCCGGCTTTTCGGCCAACGGGATGGGCGTCTGGCGCGTGCCCGAGGACCGGGTGCTTCAGATGGGCATGCGGATGGCCGCGTTCCGCGGCATCTCGCACTGCTACCAGCGGCCGACCTACCCCGACTGGCCCTACTCGGTCTTCACGATGGCCCATGGGCGCTCAAAGGAGGAGTGCGACGCGATCCTCGACTCGATCGCCGCCGACACCGGCATCTCCGAGCGAGCGACGCTGTACTCGTCGACCGAGTTCAAGAAGATCCGTCTCCTTTACTTCACCGACGCGCACCGTCGCTGGGAGCGCGAGCACGCGGGCGTGTGAGGGCGGCGACCGGCACCGCCGCCGGGCGCGCGCCGCGCTCCGCGGAGCTCTACGAGCGCGCGCTGCAGGTCCTCCCCGGGGGGGTCAACTCGCCGGTCCGCGCAATGCGGGCGATCGGGCGCGACCCGATCTTCATCGCCTCCGGCCACGGCGCCACGATCGTCGATGCCGACGGCAACGAGTACGTCGACTGGGTGTCCTCGTGGGGGCCGCTGATCCTCGGCCACGCGCACCCTGACGTCGTCGCGGCGGTCCGCGCGGCCGCCGCCCAGGGCACGAGCTTCGGCGCTCCAACCGCCGGCGAGGTGGCGCTCGCCGAGGAGATCGCCGTGCGGGTGCCGTCGGTGGAGATGGTGCGGATGACCTCCTCGGGCACCGAGGCGACGATGAGCGCGCTGCGCCTGGCGCGCGCCGTGACCGGTCGTGAGCGCGTCCTGAAGTTCGCCGGCGCATACCACGGCCACGTCGACGGCCTGCTCGCGCAGGCGGGATCGGGGCTTGCGACCCAGGGGATCCCATCGAGCCCCGGCGTCCCGGCCGGCGCGGCGGCGGCCACCGTGGTGGTGCCGTTCAACGACGCGGGAGCCGTGCGCGCGGCCGCGCTGGCCACCGAGCCGGCCGCGATCATCGTCGAGCCGGTGCCGGCGAACATGGGGGTCGTCCCGCCCGACGACGGGTTCCTCACGCAGCTCAGAGCGATCGCCGACGAGTGCGGCGCCCTGCTGATCTTCGATGAGGTGATCACCGGCTTTCGCGTCGCCAGGGGCGGCGCGCAGGAGCGATACGGCGTGCTGCCCGACCTGACGGTGATGGGCAAGGTCATGGGCGGCGGGCTTCCGGCCGCCGCGTACGGCGGCTCGCGCGAGCTGATGCAGCGCGTCGCGCCAGCCGGCGACGTCTACCAGGCCGGCACGCTGTCGGGCAATCCGCTGGCCGTCGCGGCCGCGCTCGCGACGCTCGCCCGGCTCGACGGCGAGGCCTACCAGCGCCTGGAGCGCACGACCGCGGCGCTGGTGGCCGGCCTGCGGGATGCCGCCGCCAGCGCGGGCGTCGCCGTGAGCGTGCAGTCCGTCCCCGGCCTGCTGACGGTGTTCTTCTGCGCGGAGCCGGTGCGCGACTGGGAGGGGGCGGCCGCCTGTGACACCGGCGCATACGGCCGTTGGTGTCGAGAGCTTCTGGCACGCGGGATCTACCCGCCTCCCTCCCAGTTCGAGGCGTGGTTCCCATCGCTCGCGCACGGCCCCGAGCACGTGCAGCGCACCGTCCAGGCCGCTGCGGCGGCGTTCGCCGCGCTGTGACGCTCGAGGCGCTTCGCCGTGCGCTTGCCGTCGAGGGGGGCGCCCTCGCCGACGCGCTCGTTGCGCCGCCCGCAGAGGGGGCGATGGGCGCCCGCGAGGGTGGCTTTTGCGCGGAGGGTGAGAGCGCCGTCCCGTACTCGCCCATCCCTGGGCCGGGTGACGGCGCGGTCCCGGGCGCGGGCGCGCCGGCGCTGGCGGCCCGTGGTCCGCGCGCCGCCGCCAACCCCGGCGAGTATGAGCTGCTGCTGGAGATGATCGTCGAGGGCTCGCTGCTGCACTACGGCGAGCCTCGGGTCGTGCGCTGCGACGAGCCTGACCTGGCCCTCCTGCTCGGCGACCGGCTGTACGCGCTGGGGCTCTACAGGCTGGCCGAGCTCGGCGACCTGGACGCGGTGGCCGAGCTGGCCGACGTCATCTCGCTCGTGGCGCAGGCCCACGCGCAGGGCGACAGGGCGCTCGCCGCGGCCGTGTGGGAGGCCGGAGCGGTGGCGATCGGGTGGGGCGGCAGCCGACGGCTCGAGGACGCCAAGCGGCTGGCGCGTGCCGGGGACCCGCGGGCCCGTGGATCGCTGCTGTCGGCCCGTGACTGGGCGCTGGCATCGGTTACCGGCTCACCGTGAAACGGTTGGCGGTACGCTTACGCGACCGTTGGACGCGGCTTAGCCGCCGTTGAGCAAGGCAAAAGTGGCAGATAGACACAAAGAGACAAGCAAGTCCAAGTACACCCTTGACCGGCGCATGCCGGGCGCCTTCGAGGGCGAGACCGTCACCCGTCGGCGGTTCATGACGGCCGTCACGCACGGCTCGGGCGCGATCGCGGCGATGGCGTTCACGCTGCCGGCGCTCGGATTCGCGATCGGCCCGCTGTTCAGTCGCCTGCCGTGGAGCTGGCAGCCGATCGGGCCGCCCGAGGACTTCACCGAGAACACCTACACCACCAAGGTGATCCAGCTCGTGCAGGGGATCGGGGAGGCCGGGAACTCGATCGCGTACGTGCGCAAGCGCAACCCGGCGATCGACACCGAGCCGCTCGACGAGTACGACCACTGGGTCGCCCTGTCGGACCGGTGCATGCACCTGGGCTGCCCGGTGCGCTACGTGGCCGCCGCCGAGCGGTTCATCTGCCCCTGCCACGGCGGCGTGTACGACTTTCGCGGGATGGTGGTCGGCGGACCGCCCGTGCGCCCGCTCGACCGCTTCTACACCCGCTACAACGCGGCCACGGGCCTGGTGGAGCTGGGGCCGCGATACTCCGTCAACTCCGAGCTGCAACGCTTCTCGCCGCGTGATCCCGGCGAGCCGCTGGACGGGATCGGGCAGTACCTGTATCCCGCGCGTTTCTCGACCGCCTCACTGACCGATCGCTGATGCCCAAGCTCCCGCTGCCACCCCTGCCCAAGGCGCTTCAGCCGCTGCCTCCCCGTCCGGGCGACTCGGACGCCAACGGCAACGGCAAGCCGCAGACAACGGCCGAGCTGGCCACCGAGGCCGGCATCTCGGTCGTCGACTGGATCGACGAGCGCACGTCGATGTCCGGCGGGATCCGCTGGCTGCTGTTCCGCAAGGTTCCGCGCGGGATCAACTGGTTCTACACGCTCGGCTCCGCGACGATGTTCGCCTTCCTGAACCAGGCCGTCACCGGGGTCTTCCTGGCCATGTACTACCGGCCCGACGCCGCCGGGGGAGCGTACGAGTCGGTGCGCTACATCACCGACGACGCCTTCCTGGGGCAGCTCGTGCGAGGCATGCACAAGTGGGGGGCGTCGGTGATGATCATCCTGATCTTCCTGCACATGGGTCGCGTGTTCTTCTTCGGCGCCTACAAGTACCCCCGTGAGCTCACCTGGATCATCGGCGTCGTGCTTTTGATCCTGACGCTGGCGATGGGCTTCACCGGCTACCTGCTGCCGTTTGACCAGCGCTCCTACTGGGCCTCGATCGTCGGGATCAACATCAACGCGGGCGGTCCCTTCATCGGGCCCTATCTCGCTGACTTCCTGCGTGGCGGAGCCGAGTTCGGCGCCACCACCCTGTCCCGGTTCTACGCGATCCACATGATGCTGATCCCCGGGCTGATCGCCGCCCTGATCGGCTTCCACCTGTACCTGGTCACCAAGCTGGGCATCTCCGCGCCGCCGTGGCTGAAGGCCGAGGAGGAGCCCGAGCTGCGGGAGACCACCGTATGAGCGGGGTGGCGCAGCCTTGAACCAGGCCGAGAAGGAGGCCTACCTCCGCGAGTACTCGATCCTGAAGAACCAGGGGAAGCCGTTCTTCCCCTACGCCGTCGCCAAGGACTCGGTGATGGCCGTCGTGGTGATGGGGGTGATCATCTTCCTGGCGACGATGTTCGGCGCCGAGCTGGGGCCGAAGGCCGATCCGACGACGACCACCTACGTGCCGCGTCCGGACTGGTACTTCTACTTCCTCTTCGAGGTTCTGCGCGTGATGCGCAACATCCCGAAGTTCACGCCGCTTGCGACGATCGGCGTGCCGACCATCTGCATGATCCTGCTGTTCCTGCTGCCGTTCTACGACCGCAGCCCGGAGCGGCGGATCGAGCGGCGTCCGGTCGCTCTCGCCGCGGGGCTCACGACCATCTTCGCCATGGCCTACCTCACCTACACCGGCGCCAACACCGGCTCGCCCAACTCGGTGGACCTGCAGCCCCCCGCGTCGCTCACCGCCTCTCAGAAGGCGATCTTCAGAGCCGGGGCTCTGGTGGTCGGAAACTCGGGCTGCCTGGCCTGCCACGTGCTGGGTGACAACGGCAACGATGGCCCCGGGCCCCCGCTCACGCACATCGGGCGCATTCTTCGCCCCCAGGCGATCGCCTCGACGCTGCGAAACCCGACCGCGCCGATGCCGTCGTTCGCGAATCTGGCCAAGCAGAACCCGCGCCAGTTCTACGACCTGATCAACTTCCTCGGCGAGCTGCAGTAGCGCCGAGACGGGATTCGGGACCGTGAGGCGCCAGACGAGCGCGGGCGCGCCCGGCACCCTTCCGGAGCCCCAGGTGAGGGCGATGTTCGACCGGATCGCCGGGGTCTACGATCGCATGAACACGGTGATGACGGCCGGCATGCACCACCGGTGGCGGGCCCGTGCGGCCGCGCTGGCGCAGGTCCAACCGGGCGACCGGGTCCTCGACGTCGCCACGGGCACCGGCGATCTGGCGCTGGAGCTCGCGCGCCGAGTGGCCCCGGGCGGCTCGGTGGTCGGCGCCGACTTCTCCGCGAGGATGCTCGAGCTTGCAGACGCCAAGCTCTCTGGCCTGCTCGCCGATGGTCGCGCGCCGCGCGACGTCGAGGTCCATTTCGAGCGCGCCAACGCGCTTGAGCTTCCATACGCCGACGGCGAGTTCGCCGCCGCGACGGTGGGCTTCGGCGCGCGCAACTTCTCCGATCTGGACCGCGGGCTGTCGGAGCTGGCGCGCGTCGTGCGGCCGGGCGGGCGGGTGGTTGTGCTGGAGATCACCACCGCCGCGGGCACGAGGCTGGCGGGGCTGCTCGACGTATGGTTTGAGAGGGTCGTGCCGCTGCTCGGCCGGCTGGCCGGCGACGCGGACGCCTACAGCTACCTGCCGAGCTCCGTTCGCCGCTTTCCATCGCCCCCGGCGCTCGCCGATGCGATGTGGCGGGCCGGGCTTGAGGGGATCCATTGGGTTCTGACGGCGGGCGGGATGATCGCCCTGCATGTGGGCGTGGTGCGAGCGTGAGAGAGACCGGTTGAGCGCCGCAATCGACGCCGTCAGGGAGGTGGTGGAGGCCGGCGGAGAGCAGGCTGCGCGCCTGATGGTCGCGCTCGAGCGACGGCTCGGAGAGCTGGCCACCGGCCACGGGGACCAGCTCGCACGCCATGCCGGCGACACGATCGCAGCCGGCGGGAAGCGGCTGCGCCCGTTGCTCGTGTTCCTGTCGGCCGGGGCGCCGCCGCCGGAGTCAGATGCGCTGCTCAGGGCGGCGGTGGCGATCGAGCTCGTCCACTCGGCCACGCTGGTTCACGACGACGTGCTCGACGGCTCGCCGCTGCGTCGCGGGCGCCCGACCGTGCTGGCTGCCGGCGGGCGGCTTGCGGCCACCGCCACCGGCGACCTGCTGTTCTCCAGGGCGTTCGCCGAACTGGTCGGGACCCGGTCGGTGCGCGCGATCCGCGTGCTCGCCAGCGCAAGCCGCAGCCTTGCCGCCGGCGAGCTGATGCAGCGCGCCGACGCGTGGCGGGCGGTGTCCGAGGAGCGCTGCCTCGAGCGATGCAGGCTCAAGACCGCCATGCTGTTTGCCGCCGCGTGCGAGCTGGGCGCGCTGGAGGGGGGCGTGGACGGCCGGGCGCTGGCCTCCTTCGGCGAGCGGATCGGCCTGGCCTTCCAGCTGCTCGACGACGTGCTCGACGTGTCGGGCCCCCCGGAGCGCACGGGAAAGCCGCGCGGCGCGGACCTGCTCGACGGGACCGTCAACCTGCCGCTGGTGGTTGCCCGGGCGCGCGATCCTCGGCTGCGCGAGCTGGACCTGCGCTCGATCGCAACCCCCGGCGACGCCGCCGCCGTGTGTGCGCTGATCGCCGCGACCGGGGCGCTAGAGGAGGTCAGGGCACGCGCCCGGTCGCTGGTGTGCGATGCCAAGGCCATGCTGCCGCCGCTGCGAGCGCGCCAGCGGGCCGCGCTTGAGCTGATCGCCGACGGGATGGTCGAGCGCTACTCCTAAAACCGCCGGGCGACGACCGCCGCCTTTGGCGATCTCAGAAGTCCTCAGGCAGGATCAAATCCGCCTGCAGCGCCGCCGCGAAGCGCTCGATCTCCTCGCTCATGTTGGCCTGCGTGAGGCGGCGAAGATCCGACAGCATGTCGGTCAGGCCCTCGTCGAGGCGCTCCTCCAGCGCGTCGACCTGATCCTGGTCGAAGACCCCCTCGTCCAGCCAGAAGCAGTTGGGGCACTCCAGCACCAGCTCCCAGTGGCCCTGCGGGGCCTCGGCCCAGTCCACGGGCTGCACCAGGTGCGAGCCGCAGCTCGGGCAGACGTGCAGGCCCGGGTCCGCAGCCTCCTCGGCGTAGAAGCGCACCACCTCGATCGAGCGCCCGGAGGGCAGCACGATCCTTCGGACCGTGTGACGCTGGGGCTGCTGGTGCTGGGGCTGCTCGTTCATCGGTTCTCGGCCAGCTATATCGGCGCCCGGCCGCCGGCGCTTGACAGACCTTGGTCTGGTGTCCGCTTGCCAGGGGTCGTGTGCCCTGTACGCTTGGTGATCCCAGATCTGGAGAGGCCCGAGCATGTTCCGCAACCCCGCCATCGATGCAATCGTCGTCCTGATCATCGTCCTGCTCATCCTCGGGCCAAAGCGGCTGCCCGGGATCGGCAAGGGCCTCGGTCAGGGGATGCGCGAGTTCAAGGAGGGGATCACCGGCGAGTCAAAGCCCGAGGCAGAGCCGCCCGCGCTGTCGCCGGCGCCTCCCACAATCGCGCCAGCGGCGGTCCAGCCGCAGGCCGCCCAGCAGTACGCGACCGCACCCGTCGCCCAGCCGCAGTACGCACAGCCGCCGTCCCAGCCCCAGTACGCGGCGCAGCCGCCCTACGCGCAGCCGCAGTACGCGCAGCCGGCGCCGCCGCCTGCGACCCCGTACCCACAGGTCCAGCAGCAGCCGCCGGGCCAGTACGCTCCGCCGCCGCCCGCCGGACAGTACGCGGCGCCCGCGGTCGGGCAGCTGCCGCAGACGCCGACGCAGGGCCACTGGGAGCCGCCCGCGGGCCACCCGCATTCGCACCCACCGCAGGGCCAGTACGCGCCGCCCCCGGGCGGCCAGCCGCCGTACGCCCAGCAGCAGCCGTACGCCCAGCAGCAGCCGTACGCGCAGCCACCGGCGCCCCAGCCGCCACAGGCCGTCCAGCCGCCGCAGGCCGTCCAGCAGCCCGCGGCGCAACCACAGACGACACAGCCGCCCATGCCACAGCCGCCGCAGGCCGCCCCGGCGGCGCCTGGTGCCCAGGATCCGCGCCCGCAGCCACCGGACCCGCATGCGGGCCCACGAGCGTCCGCGCCTTCGGCGCCGGATCCGGCTGCGCCACTGCCGGGCCCGTCCGGGCGCGAGCGGCGCGCCTGAGCCAGCGCCGGGAGCGGGCCGATGGCGAGGGTGCTGCGGCCGATCGGTCACGACGATCGGCTGAGCGTGGTGGACCACCTCGACGAGCTGCGTTCGCGGCTGTTCGTGTGCCTGGCGGCCGTCCTGGTCGCCTTCGGCCTTTGCTTTTGGCAAAACCACCTCCTGCTGCAGGCGCTCAACAGCCGCCTGCCGCCAACCCCGCAGACCGCAGCCAACCATCTCGGCGGCCTGACGCGGGACTCCGTCTCGGCCGCGCGCCACATCGAGAACGCCGCCTCGCTGGTGGTGGCCGCCTCCCGGATCCCGGGGGTGCCGGCCCAGCTTGACGCGCTGCTCGCCGCGGCCGGCCAGCAGCTTTACGCCGGCGCCCGCTCGCTGCCGCAGAAGGCGCCGGCCAACATCCCGATCACGATCGGCGTGGGCGAGCCGTTCACCACCACGATCACCGTCTGCTTCTACGCCGCGATCCTGCTCGCCCTCCCTGTGCTGCTGTATGAGATCTACGCCTTCGTGGTGCCGGCGCTTCGCCCGGAGGAGCGCCGCGTCGTCCGGCCGGTCGTGATCGCCGCTCCGGCGCTGTTCATCTGCGGCGTGGTGTTCACCTACCTGGTGGTGCTGCCGGCCGCCGTGCGCTTCTTGCAGGGCTACAACTCCAGCGAGTTTCAGAACCTCGTGCAGGCCAAGCCGCTGTACTCGTTCGAGGTGCTCACGATGGGCGCGATCGGCCTGGCGTTCCAGCTCCCGCTGGCGCTGCTGGGGCTGCGCTCGCTGGGGGTCATCGACGGCGGCACCCTGACCAGGCACTGGCGCTACGCTACGGTGCTGATCGCGGTGATCGCAGCCGCGATGCCGGGAGCAGACCCCGTGACCACCGGGCTTGAGACGCTTCCGCTCGTGATCCTGTTCCTCGCCAGCATCCTCCTGCTCAAGCTCGCCGACCGTCGCGACGCCAGGCGCGCCGCCGCGGAGCTCAAGCTGGCCGAGCCGAGGATGGGGGTCGACTAGCGCCGTGCTGTTCGATCTGCGCAGCCGCGGGCGGCGGCGCACCGTCCAGGCGGTCTACCTCAGCCTCGCGGTGCTGATGGGAGGCGGGCTGGTGCTGTTCGGCGTCGGGACCGGCAACGGCTTCGGCGGCCTGCTCAACGGCCTGACGGGCAGCGGCTCAAACGACCAGGGCCAGATCATCAGCTCCCAGGTGCGCGCGGCCGAGGCCCAGGTCAAGCGCGATCCCAACAGCGCCGCCGCCTGGGGGAACCTGGTGCAGGCCCACTACCAGAACGCCTCGAGCAACGGATACAACTCCAACACCGGCACCTACACGGCCGCCGGCAAGCGAGAGCTCGCGCAGGTCGGCGCCGCCTGGCAGCGCTACCTGAAGCTCACCTCCCACCCAAGCGCCAACTACGCGATCGAGGCCGGCGACGCGTACGGCGTGCTCGGCCAGTACGCCAACGAGGCCGCCGCCTGGGAGGATGCGACGATCGCCGACCCCAGCTCGGTGAGGGGGTTCGAATGCCTGGCGATCTCGGCCTACGCCGCGGGCGAGACGCGCGTGGGCGACCTGGCGGCGGCAAAGGCCGAGGCGATGGTGCCGGCCGCGACGCGCAAGCAGGTCTCTGGGCTGATCGACACGGCAAAGACCACGCCATCGCTGGCGCAGTCCTGCTGAGCGCGCCGGCGGCGCACGGCTTCGCCGCCGGCTACGGGTCGCGCCACCCGTGGGCGGGGTAACATCGGCGCTCTCCCCGGGCCGTTAGCTCAGCTGGTAGAGCAGGGGACTCTTAATCCCAAGGTCGGAGGTTCGATCCCTCCACGGCCCACTCCTCCACTGCGACAGTCAGACGCAGCCCGTGGAGCGGGGTTACCGGTGCGCGGCGCTCTGGCCGCTCATCTCCCGGGCCAGCGCAGCGACCCAACGTCCGGCGAGGACCCCAACGCCCGTCTGATCTCGCGCCCGCGTCAGTGGCCGATGCGCCGGATCACCCACCAGACCGTGGTGGTGAGCAGGATCGCCGCGAGCGCTATGAACAGGCCGGCTTCCGCGGCCTGCAGCGGCCAGAAGCGGCTGGCCGGGTCGTAGACGAAGCTCTGATACACGTGGTGGCCCATCATGCAGCGGAGGCTGAGGTGAGCGCCTCTCTGAAAGCAGCCGGCCACGACCGAGTACGGGATGGGCCGGCCGTGCGAGTCGGTGAAGCCGTGGTCGATTTCCCAGGCGTGGAAGATTCCTTGGGGACCGCGCGGCAGCGGGAGGAGCGCGTGGATCGCCGGGACCAGGTTCTGACGCAGGCCGCGCACCGCCAGCCGAACGCTCACATACGCAGCGAAGCCGGTCGCGATCGCGAGGCCGGTCCGGCGGGTCATGGCACCGATCGCCAGTAAGGCGCTTGCCCCGAACAGGGCGTAGGCCCGGCGAGGGGATCTCGGGCCAGATAAGCGAGGACGATCTGCTCCAGGTCCACGTCGGAGACGCGCCAACGAGCGTCGTGCACGTGGCCGTCGGCGCGCACGAGAACGCTCGTCTGGCGTTCGGTGCTGCTCGCCTGCACGACGTGGTGGAGCCTCTCGATGTCGCCGACGTCGCACCTCGTCCCGGTGAGCAGCCGGTGCGAGGCGACGATTCGTCGACGGTACCGGTCAGCACGACCCGAGCCTGGGACAGGATCACGAGGTGATCGCACACGCGCTCAAGGTCAGCGAAGATGTGCGAGGAGAGCACGACGGTGACCTCTCCGTCGGCCACGCCTCCATCAGGGCCTGCAGGAACTCACGGCGGGCCAGCGGGTCAAGCGAAGCCGCCGGTTCGTCCAGCAGGAGCAGCTCCGGACGCTTGGCAAGCGCGAGCGTCAGGGCCAGCTGCGCCTGCTGACCGCCTGAAAGCCTGCCCGCCCGCTGTCTGAGACTCAGGCCGAGGTCGACCAGGCGTCGCCGGCCGAAGGCATCGCCCCACCGGGGGTTCATCCGCCGGCCAAAGCTCAGGGTCTCCGCGAGCGTGAAGCCGCGGTAGAGCGGATGGTCCTGCGCCACAAAGCCGATCCGCGGAAGCACCAGGTGCGGTTGCCGCCGGGGCGAGAGGCCGAGCGTCCTGACCTCACCGGCGCTCGCTGCGCTCATCCCGACGGCGAGCCTCAAAAGGGTCGTCTTGCCGGCGCCGTTGTGGCCGACGAGTGCCGTCACGGATCCGGCCGGGATCTGCAGCGTGCAGTCACGGAGGGCCCAGAGGGAGCCGTAGCGCTTGCCGAGGCCCGCCGTCTCCAGCGCGGGAGGGACCGCCGCGTTCCATGCGACCGCCCTGACGGAGAGCTCGGTGCGGAGCGCCGAGGCGATCAGGGCGCGGATGGCGTCGTCATCGAGTCCGGCGGCCCGGGCGTTGGCAACCCACTCGAGGAAGCCCGCGCGCAGCGGTGCCAGATCCCGGGGGGGTCCGGAGGCGGCGCCCGCCTCGGTGGCGAACGTTCCCTGTCCGCGACGCGCCTCGACGACGGGTCGCAGTCGCCTGGTCGGCGACGTCGGCTGGCCCGAGGATCAGCCAGCGGCGATGCGGTCAGCCTCGCGCAGGACGGCGGCCAGCTCGCGTTCGAGCTCATCCGACCCGTCCGGCTCGGAGGGCGACCACGGCGCGGCCGCAGAGGGTGTGCGCGGCTGTGGCGTGGGGCCGCTCACCGGTCGGCGCAGACCGCCATCATCGTCCGGCCCGTGCTCACGGCCGAGCGTGCCCAAGCGGTCCACGGTGCAGGCCAGCCAATAGGCGTCAAGCGCCCAGCAGCCGAACGCGCCCAGAACGATGGCGGTCATCGAAGATCCCCCGAGCGCCGAGCCCTCGACGGCGATGGCGGCGAGCGCCGAGCCAAGGATCAGCACGCCGCCGAGCAGGCCCACCGCAAGCTTTGCCAGCAACCGGCGCCGCGACGCGATCATCTCTTCCGACCTCCCTGATTGGCCAAGTGGCCGATGGGAAAGCGTACCTGACCGGGACCCGGGCGCGGCGAGGGCGACCAGGCGCGGGCCGAGGCGGCCGACGGCAGAGATCAAGCCGCAGGGCCGCACGACAGGCGCAGTGGCCGCTGAGGGCGCCCAAGCGCGCGCAGCGCGACGGAGGGGGCGGCATACCAGCTGCCGGCCACAAAGAGCATCACGGGCCCGAAGCTCAGCGATGCGGGAGCGCCCACGAAGTGAAGTCCTGGCACCGTCGATTCAAGCCCCTCTCTCAGCCGCGGGAGTCCGTTGAGAGTGTCCAGTGCCGCCACGAGCTCGCGCGTGAGGAACGGATAGCGGCGCACATCGACCGAGAACCCGGTCGCGAGCAGAACGTGGTCGGCAGCGCGCCAGGAGCCGTCGTCGAGCTCTATGCGAACCTCGCCGGCCGTGGTGCGCGCGGCGATCGCGTGGCGCCCGCACGTGATCGTCACTCCGGCCAGGCGCGGACGCAGCCAGCCGGAGGCCGCCGGCAGCAGGCAGCGGCCGGTCACCCAGCGTTGCGCATGGCGTGGAAGGCGCCAATATGCGGCCGGCACGGCTGCGAGCCACCCGCTCAGACGTCCACCAACCCCGGTTGGCGGCAGCATGCTGGGGCGCTCGGGTTGCGCAGCCGCGTCGTCGCTGAGCCATCTGATCGCCGGGGCGCGCACGAGCACCTCCACCGACGACCCGTGCTCGTGCAGCAGCGCAGCGCACTCAAGCGCGCTCTGTCCACCTCCGATGACGATCACCCGACGTCCCGACAGCTCTGCCAGTTCAGAGTGGTCGCTGGAGTGGCTGACGAGCTCCGCTGGGAGCGACCGAAACAGCGCGGGGCGGCTCGGAAACGGAGCCAGGCCTGCGGCAACCACGACCCGAGAGGCCTCCACGCGCTCCCCGTCATCGAGCTCGAGCTCAAACGCCGGTCCCTTGCGGCCAAGCGCTCTTACCACTCGCGGATCGAGATCGGGCACGGCCCGCTGCGCAAACCAGCGCCCATAATCGATGAACTGCCGCAGCGTCAGTGATGGCTCGCGACAGCGGCGCCCCAGATCGCGCTCGTAGTCGCCAATCGTCAAGGCGGCCCCGGGGGCCGCTATGTGGCTGGCGCGCCTCCGCGAGCGCAGGATCATCCCGGCCGGCATGTGCTCCTCCCAGAACTGCATCGGCCGGCCGAAGCAGCGCACCGGAATCTCCGCGGCGCGCAGGAACGCAGCGACCGCCAGGCCGTGCGGGCCGGCTCCGATCACCGCCACCGGCAGTCCGCCCGCCTGTCGCCGTCTTGACCCAAATGCAGGGCCGCGTCCGGACGACCGCCTCCGCGCCGGCAGGCCACCTCCGCCTCGCCGTGCCCTGGGCGCCTCTAGGGTGTGCGCCCAGCCGGGGTCGGAGGGCCGCTCCGGCGAGCCGCCCGCTTCGCCCGGTTCGCTGGTGTTGGCGGGCGCGTAGCCGTCCGTGCCTGCCTTGGTGTCCCCGGGGCCGCTGGCCTGCTCGGGGCCGCTGGCTTGCTCGGGGCCGCTGGCTTGCTCGGGGCCGCTGGCTTGCCCGGGGCCGCTGGCTTGCCCCGGGCCGCTGGCTTGCCCCGGGCCGCTGGCTTGTCTGGGCCCGCTCGCGAGCCGAGCCTGTCCAGTCTGAAGCGCCTTGGCGATGCGCCCTGCCAGGGATCCGGTCAGCAGCAGCGCATGTGCGACAAGCGGCCCCGGATCCGTGGGCGAGAAGTACGCATGCACGGTCCCGGCTCTCGGTCTGCAGACCGTTGCGGCGGCGCGTGCGTGCCCGTGGCGAAGCTGCCAGAGGCCGTGGCGCACGTCGGCATCCTCCCAGCGGTACCGCACGCCGGGCCGGGCGACAACCGCCGGCGGCTGAGCGCCCAGCAGATACGAGCACCAGACCGCCGGCAGGTTCGCCCCGGCGCCGACCGCAAGCGCCAGCGAGCCGTATGGCCGAGGGTTGAAATCGACCGCTCTCCACCCACCGTCGCGGCGCTCGATCAGCTCAAGCTCAAACAGACCCTCCCAGCCAAGCTCGGCAACCACGGCACCAACGGCGCGTTCGAGAGCAGGCGGGACGGCGAGCGTCTCGGAGTAGGAGGCGTTCCCGGCTCGTGGCGGCCAGGTGCGCAGATAACGAGAGAGGGCCGCTGCCAGCAGCCGACCACGCGCGAACACGCCCGCGAAGGACAGCAGCGCACCGGGCTCGACACGCTGAGCCAGGCAGCTGCCGCCGAGCCGTCGCACGGCCGCGAGCAGCTCCTCGTTGCCGTCCACCAAGGCGCTTCCGACCACCCGGCGCTCTCCGGCCACCTCGACCACCGACCGCGGCGGTTTGATGAGCAGCGGAAAGCCCAGCTCGCGGGCGGCGTTCAGCGCGTCCAGCGAGCCCGCGCAAGAAATCGTCCGCGGGGGGGCCAGTCCTTGTGCCTCGGCTGCGCGCGCAAGCACGAGCTTCTCCAGGCAGCGCTCGACCACCTCCTTGGCAGGAAGCGCGAGGCGCACGTTCGCGCCGAGCCGCTCACGCGCCGCGGAGATCGCCAGAAGCGACGCGTCGCTGCCCGGGATCAGCACCGCGCACGGGTGTGCCTTCAGCTCACGCGCGACCGCCTCAACAAACGCCGTTTCGGCCCGCAGCGGATGCGGTACGAGCCGCCGAGTGGAGACCGAGCGCGACCAGTGCGCCGGAGCGGGCCGGAGGCTGTCTGCGGCCAGGGCGACGACTTCAAATCCAGCTGCATGGAGCCCGCGGACCGTCGCGAGCACCGCGCGGCTCTCCGCGTCGGTCACCATCACGCGTGGGGCGCCGTCCTGCCGGCTGCTGCCAGTGGGCGACGCGCTCGTCACCTGAAGAGCTTGCCGCCCGTTGCGCGGCGCTCCGGCGAGTCCGGCACGCGCGGCCCTCGGGGCCGGGCGGGACCCTGCGACTTCGGCGCGGTGCTGCGAGCTTCACGCCATTCGCGCTGCATGGTCGCATGAGCGTATTGCGGGTCGCGCTCGTGCGGGCGAGAGCGAGTTTCGGGCCCTGCCGTCCGCGTTGGACGGTCGCTCACGCCACGAAGCCGTGCGTGCGGCCGGCACTGAACGCCATCGGTGCTCGACGCTGGGCCGCTACAGTGCCTGTCATGGCGGTTGAGCCGACCGTGCTGCGACGGGACGGGATCTCGTATGTGCGCATTCCGGCTGCCGATCCGGGCAGGTTGGCCGCCTTCTACGCGGCCGTGTTCGACTGGGAGGTCGATCCCGATCGGGGCCGCTTCACGGATGGCTCAGGGCATGTGATCGGCCACTTCGTCTCCGACATCGACGTGGCCGGCGAGGCCGGCGTGCGACCCTACATCTGCGTGGCGGACGTCGATCACACGCTCGCGAAGCTGGCTTCCCTTGGCGGTAGCATGGTCATCGCCCCGTACCCCGAGGGCAATCTGAAGGTTGCGGCCTTCCGTGACCCCGCGGGAAACGTCATCGGAGTTTGGCAGCTGGCGCCGTAGCGTGGCTGCGGCGACGCTGGCGGCCCGGCACCTCGCCTGACCGGCCCTCGAGCTTGTCGAGCGATGATCGATGCATCGAGTCCGCGCGACCGGGCGGCCCTTCGGGGCGATCACGGTCGCGGGAAGGTGTGTGCCCGCTGGCGGGATGTGCAGTGTGCAGCACGTGCGCGGTGTCGAGCGACCGCGTCCGCCGGACCGGTCGGCCGGATGGGTCGTGGGTCACGCGCGGCTGCCCTCGCCCGACGCCGCGACGGCGGTCCCCGGAGCGAGCACCGGGTCCGTGTTTGCGGTCGCCGCCGAGCGCCGCAGGAGGCCAGGGCCGAGGAGTCCGCCGGCGAGTGCGATCGCCGCGATCATCCATGATGCGCGTTCATAGGCGTGGAGCGTCTCAAGCGAGGAGCGCGGCGCGCCGAGAACCGCGATCAGGGTGGCCACGCCGATGGCGAGGCCGACCTGACGGAGCATGTTGACGACCGCCGAGCCTGTCGCGAACGCCTGCGGGGGCAGGGCGGAGGCGCCGGTTGCCATCAGCGTTGGGAGCGTGAGCCCCACGCCGATTCCAGTCAGCAGCATCCCGCCGAGCATCTCGCCTGCGTAGTCGGGTCGCAGACCGATCGCAAGCGCCCACCATGCGGCCCCGGCGGCGAAGATCGTCGATCCCGCGGCGATCACAACCCCGGCTCCGAACCTGGCGGTCAGCCGGCCGGCCACCAGGAAGGAGAACGCCGGCACCATCAGCGGGCCGGGCGCGATCGCCAGGCCCGTGATGAGGGGCGACCAGTGCCACTCACCCTGCGCCCACAGAACGCGGGACAGCAGCATCGCGCCGAATGCGGCCGAGAACAGCAGCGCCACCGCCGACGCGCCTGTGAACGGCCGCAGCCGCAGCAGCGGGCGGTCGATCAGCGGGTTGGCGTGACGAGCGAGGTGGGCAGCGAACAGTCCGAGCGCAGCTGTTGCGAGCGCAAGCGTCACGATCGTCCGCACATCGCTCCATCCCCAGGCGCCGCGCTTGACAAGCCCAAGGGTCAGCGCGCCCACGCCGCCGGTGACCAGCAGCGCTCCGAGCGCGTCGGGAGCGGGCGCCCGGTGCCCGGCGACGTGTGGGAGGCGGCGCCAGCCGACCGCCAGCGCGGCGAGCCCGATCGGAACATTGACAAAGAACACCCAGCGCCAGCTCATTCCCACAAGCACGCCGCCGATCACCGGACCCAGTGCGGCAGCGAAACCCCCGACCGCCGTCCACGTGCGAACCGCAGCGTGGCGGTGCTCGGGCGGGGAGGTCGCGAGGATCAGGCCCAGCGAGGTCGGAGTCAGCAGCGCAGCGCCGGCCGCCTGCATGACCCTGAACCCGACCAGCACCGGCAGGCTGCTCGCCGTTCCGCACGCCGCCGAGGCGGCGACGAACACCGCCACTCCGAGCAGGAAGCCACGCTCCCGCCGATAGCGCTCCGCCAGGCGTCCGAACAGCACCAGGAGCGCCGCGTACGTGATCGCGTAGCCGTTGAGCACCCACGACAGGTCAGCCACGCTGTCGCCGTGGAGGTGGAAGTCCCTGCCCATCTGCGGCAGCGCGACGTTGACGATGAACAGGTCGAGGCTCGCGAGCACCACGCCCGCGCAGACGATCACGAGCACGAGGCGCTGCGATGCATGGCGATGGGAGGTGCTGGCCGGCGTGGGGAGCTCCTTCGTTTAGTGGGTTCTGTGACCGAACGCGCACTGTACAGCATTGAGTTCGATGACGCAACCCACTACCATGAACGCGTGGAACGCAAGAGCTTCTCGGGCATGCACTGCTCGGTTGCGCAGTGCCTGGAGGTCGTCGGCGAGTGGTGGACGCCGCTGATCATTCGCGACGCCTTCTTTGGGGTGACCCGCTTTGACGAGTTCCAGCAGCGACTCGGAATCTCGCGAAGTGTCCTCAACCAGCGCTTGGCTCGGCTGATCGAGCTCGGTGTGCTGACCAAGGTCCCCTACAGCCAGCACCCACCGCGCTTCGACTACCGGCTGACGGAGAAGGGACGCGACCTGTGGCCCGTGATCACCGCCATGCGCCAGTGGGGCGACAAGCACGCTGCACCAGACGGCCCACCGGTGCGCCTGATCCACAGGCGGTGCGGCCGGCTCTGCGACGCTCGCCTGGTCTGCTCGGCCTGCGGGGAGCCGATCGGCGCGCGCGACGTCGAGGCGATCCCGGGGCCGGGAGACGTCCAGCAGCTGGCGGCTCCCCGAGCGGCGGGCCGAGCGCTGCTCGGATAGCGCCAGAGTAGGCCAGCAGGCCAGGCGGCGCGATGGCCGCGGTGGGGCTTTCCTCACCGCGGCATGGGGGTGCGCGCCCGCCCGAACGCCCGTGAGCCGCAGTGACATCCGCTGCGCGGCGCGCGGGCCTTCCGGCATCAAGGAACGGCGGCGTCATCAGCTCCCTCGCCCGCATCCAGCAGCGGCCTGCAGTACCGAGCACCCCCAACCCGTAGCGGATGCTGCGAGCGAGCGAGATCGACGAGGAGTCATCTGCATACCGCGTCGGGTAGGACGGCTCCCCTATCCGTGCGCCCACCGTCACCACCTGCGCGAGAATCTGATTGTTGAACACGAAGTCATCCGATGACGGCGGCCATGGGAATCTCCCCGTAGGCGGCCATCGAAACTTCCCAGTGACGGCCACCGGATCTCCCCATGGGTGGCCATCGGATCTCCCCACGACGACCGTTCTGTCCTGAGTGG
>Ga0070737_10001881_pt1 | contig 27614 bp, 28 predicted proteins | sample Coa_R1_10_FD_66438 | JGI IMG/M metagenome (GOLD analysis project Ga0070737, IMG submission 66438) | Surface soil microbial communities from Centralia Pennsylvania, which are recovering from an underground coalmine fire - Coalmine... | ecosystem: Environmental > Terrestrial > Soil > Unclassified... | reverse complement strand
GGGATCGACGATGAAGTCGCCCCCGAGCTGGAGCGGGTCCTCGCCGGGCGGTGCCTCTTGGCGGCGGCCGGCCAGCAGCAGCCGCCCGTAGCGTACCCACACCCGCGGCTGCAGTACGTCCCACCACGCCGCGCGCTCCAGCCCATACGCACGGTACACGCGGCGCTCGCGGTCGACCAGCAGGGGGAACGGCAACTGGTGCCGGCGCACGTACGCCTCGGCCCGCTCCAGGGGATCGAACGCGATGGCCAGGACCTCGGCCTGGCGCGCTTGCAGCTCGGCGTAGCGGCGGCGCAACTGCGCCAGGTGCTCGGCGCAGAGCAGTCAGCCCAGGTAACGCAGGAACACGAGGAGCACCCAACGCCCTCGGTACGCTTCCAGGGCGAGCGTCCCGCCGCCCACGCGGGGTAGGGTGAACGTTGGAGCCGGCGCGCCGACCTGTAGTGGCATCTGGCCCTCCGTGGGCACCGCCCGTTACTCCATGATAGCCAGGGCGATCGTCCGCGCACAGGGGCCGCGCCGCTCCAGCCAGGCCATGGGGAGTGGCGGGTATACTAGGGACGTGAGCGAGCACGACCTGCCCGAGGCCCTACGCACCTACAGCCCTTGCTTCGTCTGCGGCGCGGACAACCGCGCGGGGGTCCAGGCGCGCTTCGCCCTAGGGCCAGGGCCCGACGAGGTACGCGCCGAGTTCGTGGCCGCGCCCCACCACCGGGGCTATCCCGATCGCCTGCACGGCGGCGTGCTCGCCAGCGTGCTCGACGAGACGCTCGGGCGGGCGGTGGCCTTGCACGGGCACTGGACATTTACCGCGCGGTTGGAAGTGCGCTTCCGCCAGCCCGTGCCCCTCGGGGCGCGCGTGGAGGTCGTCGCCCGGCAGGTGCGCGATCGGGGGCGCTTCGTGCAGGCCGAGGGCGAAGCCCGGCTGGCCGATGGCCGTGTGGTGGCCGAGGCCACCGGCCTGTTCCACAAGTTGCCGCCGCAGGAGGAGGCGCAGCTGCGCGCTGCGGTCTGGCCCGTGCCGGACAGCGCCCCATGACCGCGCCGCCCGCGACTCAGCCGCTCGTCGAGGATCGGGCGCCGACGCCGTTCTCCCTGCCCCCATTGGCCTTCCCGCACCGCGCGCCCGGTAGCACGATCCTCCTGTTCGTGCGCCATGCCGAGGTGCGCAACCCACGCAACGTGGTCTACGGGCGGCTCCCGCGGTTCGGGCTGAGCCCGCGCGGGCGCGCGCAGGCCGAGCGAGTCGCCGCGTTCCTCGCCGAGCTGCCACTAGCGGCGATCTACTCGAGCCCCTTGCTGCGCGCGCGCCAGACCGCGCAGGCTATCGCCGCCCGGCACCCCCACCTGCGCGTGCGCCAGGCCAGCGCGCTGTTGGAGATCCGCACCGGCTGGCAGGGCACGCCGAACCAGGACGTCCCCAAAGGGACCAGCTTTTATGTCAATCGACGGGCGGCCGACGACGAGTCGATCGAGGACGTGCTGGCGCGGCTGCAGGCCTTCGTGCGCCGGCTGCTGCGCCGCCACCCGGGCGCGATCGTGGTCTGCGTGGGCCACGCCGACCCGATCGCCATCCTCACGCTCGCCGCTGCGGGCACGACCGTCACTCCCCAGCTGCTCCAGCAGCCCGTGGCACCAGCTCGGGGCGCGGTGACCATCTTCGAGTATCCCACGCCCACCGCCGCCCCCATCCTCAGCTACGCCAACCCGCAGGACCCCGAGCCTCAGGCGCCGGGCCAGTACAGCGGGACTAGCCACGCGGACGGTGCGACGGCCCCTGCCGCGGCGGCCCAGCCCGCCGAGCGGGGGGGCAATGGGCGAGCCGCGCCCGGCGACACCACCACGGGCGTTCACGGCGTGTAGATGCCACTCGACTCTTCGTACTTGCGCAGCCGCTCCGGGGGGAGGTAGCGCTGCTCCAACTCGCGCAGGCGCGGGAAGCCGAGCAGGTCGTTGATCCGGAAGTTAGCCAGCGGATGGCCACGTGTCCGCTGCTGCAAGGCCGCGACGGCCGCCGCGCCGCGCTGCCGCAGGTCGTGCAAGTAGTCCCAGCTCGCCAGGTTGGCCACCGTCCACGCGGCCCCGGGGTAGAAGGCCACGGCGTAGCCGAGCGCCTGCAGCTCTTCCCAGGTGGGCGGCGGCTGCACGGCGTAGGTATCGCCCATGATCGGCACCTCCGCGTCGACCTCCCGTACCCCCGCCACGAACGCGGCTATCTCCTCGCGCGACTCGGGGCCGGCGAAGTACACGACATCCACCCCCGCCTCGCGGCGGTAGGCCTGTGCGCGGCGGATCGCTTCCGCCAGCCCACCGCCCGCGGCATGGCGCGCGTCGGTGCGCGCGACGACCACGAAATCGGGGTCCAGCTCGCGCTTGGCGTCCATCGCCGCGCGGAACTTGCCGATGGCCTCGTCGAGTGGTACCAGCTCGATGCCCGCCACATGTCCGCAGCGCTTGGGGTACGCTTGGTCCTCGAGGTGCACCCCCGCGGCGCCCGCCTGGAGGAAGCGCTGCACGGTGTGCCGCACGTTCAGCGCGTTACCGTAGCCGGTGTCGGCGTCGCACAGCAACGGGATCTGCACGGCGCTGGCGATGTAGCCCGCGTTGAGCACCATCTCGGTGAGAGTCGCCAGGCCCGCATCGGGCAGGCCGAGCAGGCAGTTGGCGGTCCCGCCGCCCGACATGTGCACGGCCTCGAAGCCGGCGGCCTCCACCATGCGGGCTTGCAAAGCGTTGGCCACCCCGGGCAGCACGAACAGCTCGCGCCGATAGAACAGCTCACGCAGGCGAGTGGTCTTGCGCACGGCCGCACCTCCCCGGCGTTCATGGGCCGGCCCGCCCACACGGGCCGGCGCGCTCGAGGGGAGTGTACTCGGAAGGCGCGGTGGCGGGCGCCCCGCCCCGCGGGGACACGCGGGGCGCAGCGGGGGAGGCGCCTACTCGCCGACCGCGCGGGGCCGCGTGCTGGTAGCCTCGGGGAGCATGACCCCACGGCGCGGGCGCATCTCGCGCGCGGCCGCGTCGAGCGGGCGCATCGTGATCTGGCCGTCGAGCCAGGCGCCGTCCTCGATGCGGAGCGTCCCCACGCGCAGCGCGCCGCGCACCAGTGCCGACGCGCGCACCAGGCAGCGGCCCTGGCACTCCACCTCGGCGTCGAGCCGCCCACTGATCACCAGCTCGGCGGCCGTCACCTGGCCCTCCAACTGGGCTCCTTGCTCGACGAGCACTGGTGCGTTGCTCTCCAGCGCGCCACGCAAGGTGCCGCCGAGCCGCACGGGCTCGCGCGTGCGCAGCGTTCCCTCCGCCACCGCGCCCGGGGCGATCACGGTGCCGCTGTTTTTCCCATAGGGGCCCGCGGCGAGCGTGCGGCCCCGCGGCTCCTCGTTGGCGCGTTGTAGAATGGCCATCTATCCTCCCCGCGCGGCCGGCGCTCGGCCGCTTTGCTCGTGCCCGCGGCGCGGCTCGCACTCAGAGTGTAGGCAGCCCGTGATCACGAAGCGGTTACGTGTCGCCTCCCGTGCGTAACGAACACGCTACGCGGTCGTTTGATCTGCGTTGCCGGTTTTGTGAGCCCTTGGTATGCTCCTACCGCCGCAGCAGGGAGGAGCGGGCCGCGCGGCAGGCTAGACCACCCCCCACGAGGGTCGCTTGAGCGCCACGCCGTCCGAGACGCCGCTGACGCCGCAGACCTGGTGCCGGCGCATCCTCACGGCGCTGAACCATCACAAGGTGGAGGGCCCGGAGGCCGGCTACCTCGAGATGCTGCTGGCCTACTTCATCGAGCTAAATCCCCCAGCTGCGGAGTTCGACGGGCTGCTGCAGCAGTACTGCGCGGACGCGCGCCCCGGGATCGCCGACGCGGCGGCGCTGCTGCTTCGCGCCTGGCAGCGCGGACACGCGCCGGCGGCCGCGGGCGAGCGGCGGCTGCCGCTGGGCGAGCTGCTGCGCACGCTGGGAGCGCTGCTCGACCAGAGCCGCCCGCGCGCCGCCTTCCTGCGCCTCGAAGCGGATGGCGTGGTTCTGCACCCCTTCGAGGGGAGCGCGGTACGTCGCAGCCTCGCCGAGCTCCAGCAGGAGATCGCGGCGCGCTCCGCTCTGCGCGGGCAGGTGCAGCGCCCGGCCGTAGCGGCCCACTGGGAGAGCGCGCTGCGCGCGGTGGGCACCGCGCTCGACCAGCGTCGTGCCGCCCTGCCCTTGGACCTTGTCGTGACTTACCACACGGTCGTGGTGGAGGGCGCCGCGCTGCACGGCATCTACGCCCTCAGCTCGCAGGGGACCGTGCGGGAGCTTCTCCTTTCCGTCCCCAGCGAGCCGCCAGCGGCCCAGGGCGAGGCGCCGGCTACCTGAGTCGAAGGGGGGGCCTATGCGACGATGGGTGAGACATGCTCCGACCGCAGCCGCCCGGTATCGGGGCGGGGGACACTGCGGACGCCCGCGCCGGCTCGCTCTGGCCAGTCTCGTCCTGCTGGCCCTGCTGCTGCGCCCAGGCGTGGCAGCGTGGGCCCAAGTCGTCTGCCCCGAGGAACATGACCGCATCTCCAACGCCTGTCTGCTGGGCGTACCGGGCCAGGACGGGGTAGTCGTCCAAGAGGCGCTCACCGCGCCCGGCCAGACGCGCACATATACGTTCCGGGTCACGCAGCCCGCGGCGGCGCACATCTACCTCGGCGACCAGTGGTACGACATCGATCTGGCGCTCGTCCGCGACCCGCCCCCGGGCTCGGTGGCCCCGGGCGAGGAGATCGGGCGCTGGTACTTCGTGGCGGAGGCCCGCACGGCGGAGCGCCGGGTCCTCCAGTTCGTTCGGCCGGAGATCATCGTCGAACAGCTGAGCCCCGACTCCTATACGCTGGTGGTGGTCGCGGGCGATGGGCGCAGCTACGATCCGGCTCGCCCGTACACCCTGCGGGTCGCGCTCACCCCGCCGGTGTGCGCCGCGGCGCGCGACGCCGACAACCGCTACCAGCTTGCCCTGACCATCGATCCGGCCGAGCCGACGCCGTTCAGCCTGCTGTCGTTCAACGCGATCATCTCGCCCCCGTACAGCGACCTGTTCGATTTCGACTGGTGGCTCGACGGCGTCGCGGTCCCGGAAGAGCTGCGCACGACGCTGCAAGTCGCGGCCAGCGAGCTGAGCCTCACGCGCGACGGCAGCCACCGCGTGGCCGTGAGGGCGCGCGGCGTGCGCGAGTATCCGGATCCCGAGCCGCAGTACCGGCAGGTGCCGCCCACGCTCGCCATCGAGTGCACCTTCCGCTTGTAAAAAAACCGCGTGGAGAGCCCGCGCGGCCCCGGTCCGTGCCGCTATAATGGGTGACCTTGCGAACGGACGAACGGAGAACGATCCGATGGCTGGCGTGCCCGAGGCCGTGCGGCGCTTCGAAGAACACGACCCCAACTTTCTCAACGACCTGGCGGCCACGGCGGCCGACGCCTTCGCGCCCGGCGCCCTGGAGGTCAAGTACAAGTTCTTGCTGGCCATGGCGCTCGATGCCCAGGCCAACCATCCTAGTGGCGTCAAGGCGTTCGCCCGCCGTGCGCGCGACGCTGGCGCGACCGAGCGCGAGATCGTCGAGGCCCTGCGGGTGGTGTTCTATCTCGGGGGGATGCAGGCGCTGGTCACCGGCGCGGCGGCGCTGGACTGAGCCCGCAGCCATAGCGCCGGGCCGCCAGCGCGAGCGCCGCCGTGGTGCCCAGCGGCACGCTGGCGGCGATCAGGAACATCGTTTCGTAGGAGCTGTGGCCTAGCACCCAGCCCATCGTGACGGCGCCGCTGCCGACGCCCACGCTGAAGGCGCCCCCGACTAGCCCCAGCGCGGTGCCCCGCGTGGTGGGCGTCGAGACATCATCGGCCAGCCCAATGGTCGTGGGGTGGAACGCCGCGTAGCCGATCCCGTAGACCAGCGCCGACAGCAACAGCAGCCAGACCGGCGGGTGCAGCGCTAGTGCAGCCACTCCCGCCGCTACCAGCAGGGTGGCCGGCAGCAGCAGCCGCACGCGGCCCAGCCGATCAGACAGCCGGCCCATCAACGCGCGCAGCGCCACCACCGCCAGCGCCTGGGCGCTGAAGTAGAGCCCCGGATTGGCGAGCCCCAGCCCCAGCGCGTAGGCTGGCAGGAACGTCAGCACGGTGCCCCAGGTGACCGACATCCCCGCCAGGGTCAGGGCCGCGAAGTACACCAGGGGGTGCAGCCGGGCCGGCGCCTGCGGCGGGACGGTCGCACGGGCGGGCGGCTCGCGCAGCGCCCAGCCAGTGGCCAGCGCCGCGGCGGCCATGGCCAGCGTGAGCGCGAAGGCCGCCCCGCTGCCGCTCCCTTGAAGCAGTGCTACCCCGGTCGGCGGACCGACGAGCACGGCCAGCGTGGTGAATGTGCCATAGATCCCGATCGCCTCGCCTCGGCGCGCGGGCGGGGCCACTTCGGTCGTCAGCACCACGGCGCCTGTTTGGGCCAGTCCATAGCCCGAGCCGAGCAGCAGGCAAGCCAGGAACAGTGCGACCGGGCTGGGCACGGCCCCGGCCAGCAGCGCGCCGGCGGCGAGCAGCGCGGGGCCGACTCGTACCAGGCGCGTGCGCGGGCCGCGCGCCAGTAGCCGCCCGCCACCCAGCTGTGCGGCGAGCCCGCAGGCGGTGGACGCCGCGGGAAACAGCCCCAGCGCTGTCTCGGGCACGCCCAGAGCGAGCGCGTGCAGCGCCAGCACGCCGAGGAAGGTGTACGCCGCCGTCCAGATGGTGAGCGAGAGCAGACACGCCAGGGCGAAGGCCCGCGACCACAGCCGCGGCGCCAGGGCCGCGGTCACCGCAGCCGCCCGATTTCCTCGACCGCCGCCGGGTTCTCCAGCGCCGTGAGGTCGCCGAGGTCCTGCCGGCCCAGGTACGCGGCACGGATCACCCGGCGCAGGATCTTGGCGTTGCGTGTCTTGGGCAGTTCGCGTACGAAATGGACCGTCTGCGGGCGCAGCGCGCGGCCCAGCTCGCGGACGATCGCCTCGGCCACCTCGGCGCGCAGCGCGTCGGTGGGCTCGTAGCCCGGCTGCAACACAGCGAACACCACGATCGCCTCGCCCTTCACGGGGTCGGGCACGCCGATCGCCGCCGCCTCGCTCACCGCCGGGTGCGCGACCGCCGCCGACTCGACCTCGGCGGGCCCCACGCGCTTGCCCGCCACCTTGAGCGTGTCGTCCGAGCGGCCGAGCAGATACCAGTAGCCGTCGTCGTCGATCAGCGCCCAGTCGCCGTGCACCCACAGGTGTGGCCAGCGCGACCAGTAGGTCTCCAGGTACCGCTCGCGATCGCGCCAGAACCCGTGCGTCATGCCCACCCACGGCTGGCGGATGACCAGCTCGCCCACCTGGCCGCGCACGGGCTGGCCGGCGTCGTCGACCACGTCGGCCGCCATGCCGGGAATCGGGCCGTTGAAAGCGCACGGCTTGATCGGCGCGATGGGGATGCAGCTCAGGATGCCGCCGCTGATCTCAGTGCCCCCCGTGTAGTTGATCACGGGGCAGCGACCGCCCCCTACCTGCTCGAAGAACCACCACCACGGCTCCGGGTTCCACGGCTCGCCGGTGCTGCCCAGGATGCGCAGGCTGGACCGATCGTGGCCCCGTAGGGGCTCGGCGCCGTAGCGCATCAGGGCGCGCACAGCGGTGGGCGAGATGCCCAAGTGCGTGACGCGGTAGCGCGCGGTGTAGGCCCAGAGGCGGTCGGGGGTGGGGTAATCGGGGGTGCCCTCGTACAGGCACATCGTGGCCCCCAGGGTCAGCGCGCCGATGATCAGCCACGGCCCCATCATCCAGCCCAGGTCGGTGAGCCAGAAGATGCGGTCGCCCGCCTGCAGATCGAAGCAGTACGCCAGGTCGAGCGTGGCCTTGATCGGGAAGCCGTGGTGGACGTGCAGGGCGCCCTTGGGCCGGCCGGTGGTGCCCGACGTGTAGATGATCATGAACGGATCTTCGCCCCGCGTGCGCTCGGTCGGTAGCGCGGCGGGCTGGTCGGCCACCACCTCGTGCCACCACACGTCGCGGGGGGCGGTCCAGGGAATCGCCCGGCCCAGCCGGCGATACACTAGTACGTGCTCGACGCTAGGCACCTGGGCCACCGCCTCGTCGGCCGTCTCCTTCATGGGCACTGGGGCGCCGCGGCGCGGGAAGCCATCCGCGGTGATCAGCAGGCGCGCCTCGCAGTCGGCCAGGCGACTGGCGACCGCTGTCGCGCCGTAGCCCGAGAAGATCGGTGTGTAGATGGCGCCGAGCTTGGCCACCGCCAGCACGGCGATCGCTGCCTCCGGCCCCATGGGCAAGAAGATGCCCACGCGGTCGCCCTTGCCTACGCCCAGCGCCCGCAGGGCCCCGGCCAGCCGGCAGACCTCGGCCTGGAGCTCCGCGTAGGTCAGCTGGCGGGTGCTGCCGTCGTCGCCCTCCCACAGGATGGCGGGCTGGGTGCGCTGGGGGCCGGCGGCGCGGCGGTCGAGCGCGTTGTGCACGAGGTTGAACTGGCCGTCCACGAACCAGTGCGCGAAGGGGGCGCCCTCGCGGAGGTCGAGCACCGCGCGGAACGGCGTGTACCAGGCTAGGTCGAGGTCGGCGATCACCGCGCGGTAGAACCAGTCGGGGTCAGCGGCGGCGCGCTCGAGCAGCGCCGGGTAGCTGGCGAGGCCGTGGCGCGCTAGAAAGCGGGCCAGGCGGGTGGCGGCGGCCTGCTCGGGGGAGGGCCGCCAGGCAATGGCCGGGCGCGCGGCGGCCGCGCCATCGGCCACCGGTGCATCCGGCCCGAGCGGGGAATGCTCCATCGCCCACCTCCTTCGGTCGTGCCCTGGCCTCATTGTTGGGCACGGCCCCGCACGGTGCAACGGGATCGTAGGGGACCAGCGTCACCCCCGCCAGTGGCGACCGCGGCTCAATAGCTGGTCGTCTCGAAGGGCCGCAGGCCGTAGAACTGGTCGTGCTGCACGATGCGCTCGAGCTGGTCGAGCGGCAGCAGCAACCAGCGGCATTGGCCGTCGGGGCACCAGTCCGCGAGCTGGTCGCGGACGCTCGCGAGAGGCATGGGCTGGTTGCCGTTGGCCAGGTAGATGCGGAAGACCGCCTCGAGGATCGGCATGTCGGGGGCGATGTAGCCCTTCTTGGCCGAGCAGCACTCGCGGATGCGGCGCAGCGGCCGTGCGGCGAACGGCACGCGGCGCACCTCGATGGTGGCGCGGCGCGTCTTCGGGTCGTAGACCGTCTGGCGTTCCTCGGTCTCTTCCCCGGCCGCGGCGCGCCGCTGGCACTCCGCGCACATGCGGCTGAGCACGATCTCGGTGAACGAGAGGTCGTGCTCTTGGTACCAGCGCTCGTCGATGTGGTACTGCGTCCGGGGCGCCGGCTCGGCCGCGATCTCGCGCGAGGGGCGCTCTTCCAGTTCGAGGTCCATGTCGCGCATCGCTCGTCACCGCCACACGCAGCGGGGCGCCGCAGCGCCCCGCGGTTGATGCGCGCGCCTGACTAGCGCGCTTCTAGGGCTTGCAGCGCGGCGTCCGAGATCTCCAGGTTGGTGTGCACGCGCTGCACGTCGTCGAGCTCTTCGAGTTTCTCCATCAGGCGCAGGGTGGCCGCGGCCTGCTTCTCATCGAGGGTCAGCGTGGTCTTGGGGACCATCGTCACTTCGGCAGCGGCGATCCGCACGCCCTGCTGCTCCAGGGCCGCGCGGACCGCGTCGAGATCGGCGGGCCGCGTCAGCACCTCGATGGTGCCGTCTTCGACACGCACATCTTCTGCCCCGGCGTCGATGGCCAGCAAGCCCAGCTCGTCGGGGTCGCGGTCGGGCTGCTCGACGGTGATCACCCCGCGCGACTCGAACATCCAGGCCACGCAGCCGCTTTCCCCCAGGCTGCCCCCCCCGCGGGTGAACACGCTGCGCACCTCGGCCACCGTACGGTTGCGATTGTCGGTCAGCGCCTCGACCAGGATAGCAGCGCCGCCGGGGCCGTAGCCCTCGTAGATGACCTCCTCCAGCGCCGCGGCCTCGCCACCGCCAGTGGCCCGCTTGATAGCGCGCTCGATGTTCTCCAGGGGCATGCTGGCATCCCGTGCCCGCTGGATGGCGTGGCGCAATCGCGGGTTGCCATCGGGATCGGGGCCGCCCTCGCGCGCGGCAATGGTGATCTCCCGGCCGAGCTTGGTGAACAACTGCCCGCGCCTGGCGTCCGCGGCGCCCTTCTGCCGCTTGATCTGCGACCACTTCGAGTGACCGGACACCGCCCACCCCTCGCACTGTACAGGAGATTGCCTATCATTGTACCAGACGTGGCGGCCCGCCGAGCAATCGCGGCCCGCTACCAGTCCGCCCCGGGCCAGCGCGTCGCGGGGCGGGCGGGCTGGGGCCGGAACAGTAGCGTCAGCGCGACGCCGACCACGAAGCCGCCGATATGGGCCCAGAACGCCACGCCGCCGGTCTCCGCGGGGACCCCGAGCTGCCCCAGCCCCGCCACGAGCTGCGTCACGAACCAGAAGCCGATCAGCAGCAGCGCCGGGATGCGGGGGAGCAGGATGATGGGCCCTAGGAACAGCAGCGTGCGCACCTGCGCGCTAGGGAACAGCACCAGGTAGGCGCCGAGCACGCCCGCGATGGCGCCGCTCGCGCCAATACTGGGCACCGTGGACATCGGGGCGACGGCGATCTGGGCCACGTGGGCCCCGAGCCCGCACGCGAAGTAGAAGAGCAAGTAGCCCAGGTGGCCGAACGCGTCCTCCACGTTGTCGCCGAAGATCCAGAGGTAGAGCATGTTGAAGCCCAGGTGCAACAGCCCCGCGTGCAGGAACATCGAGGTGACCAACGTCAAGTAGGGTGACCCGAGCGGCGCGCGCGGCACGAGGTCGCGCCCGGTCACGATCTCCAGGGGAATCGCCCCGTAGGCGCGGATGAACCCCTCGAGCTGGGGGCCCAACGCCAGTTCGTACACGAACACCAGGATGTTCAGCAGCAGGAGCGCGACCGTGACCATCGGCGGGCGGCGCGCGCGGGGTTCGTCTTTCAGCGGGATCACGCGGGCCTCCCTCCTCGGGATTCGGAGCGGCCCGCCGCGCCGCCGCCCGCCAGGCGGTGGCGCCGGCGCTCCCGAGCGACGGTAGTCCTTCTGCTATAATACCGTCCACTTACCCGCGGCATACGCGCGGTGGCAACTTCAGCAAAGGTGGAGACGATGAAGAGCTACTCGGCCGAGCACATCCACAACGTGGTGCTCCTCTCGCACGGCGGAGCGGGCAAGACGTCGCTGGCCGAGGCGCTGCTCTTTGTATCGGGCGCGATCACCCGCCTCGGCCGCGTCGACGACGGCAACACCGTCGCCGACTACGACCCCGACGAGATCAAGCGCCGCATGTCCGTCTCGACCGCGCTGGTTCCGGTGGAGTGGGCGGAGCACAAGCTCAACCTGCTCGATACCCCGGGGTACGCCGACTTCTTCGGCGAGGTGTGTGGCGCGGTACGCGTGGCCGACGCGGCCCTGTTCCTGCTCGACGGCGTGGCGGGCGTGCAGGTGGGCACCGAGCTGACCTGGAAGCAGGCCGATGGCTACCAGCTGCCCCGGGCCGTGTTCGTGAACAAGCTCGACCGCGAGAACGCCAGCTTCGACCAGGCGCTGGAGAGCCTGCGCAAAGTGTTCGGTGGCAGCATCGTGCCACTGACTGCGCCGATCGGCCGTGAGCAGAACTTCCGCGGGGTGGTGGATCTGGTCACCCTCCGCGCCTGGGGCGAGGGGCGCGAGGAGCTGCCCCTCGACGACGCCACGCGCCAGGCGGCCGAGCCGTACCGCGAGCGGTTGATCGAGGCGGTCGCCGAGCTGGACGACGCGCTGATCACCAAGTACCTCGAAGGGGAAGCGCTCACGCCCGAGGAGATCGCCGCCGCGCTGCGCCAGGGCATCGCCGCGCGGCGGCTCGTGCCGGTCCTGTGCGGCTCGGCGACGACGCTGCGCGGCATCGTGCCGCTGCTAGACGCCCTGGGCCGCTACCTACCCAGCGCGGCCCAAATGCCGCTGCTGCTGGATAGCGGCGAGACGCAGCCCCCGGCGCCCGATGGGCCGCTCGCCGCGCTGGTGTTCAAGACCATCTCCGATCCCTATCTCGGGCGGCTGAACTTCTTCCGCGTCTACCAGGGCACGCTCGCCTCCGACTCGCACGTGTGGAACGCGGTCAAGGGCCGCGACGAGCGCATCGGGCAGCTGTTCTTCATGCGCGGCAAGACGCAGATCCCCACCCCGCAGGTGCCCGCGGGCGACATCGGCGCCGTGGCCAAGCTCCAGGAGACGGCCACCGGCGACACGCTGACCACCAAGGAGGCGAACATCCGCCTGCGGGGCATCACCTTCCCCGAGCCGGCCTACGCGGCCGCCATCCAGCCCAAGACGAAAGCCGACACCGACAAGCTGAGCAACGCCCTGCAGCGGATCTGCGAGGAGGACCCGTCGCTACGCGTGCGGCGCGACGAGGCGACCAAGGAGACGATCATCGAGGGGCTGGGCGAGTCGCATATCGAGAGCGCCGTGGAGCGCATGCAGCGCAAGTTCGGCGTGGGTGTAGTGGTCGGCGAGCCGAAGGTCGCCTACCGCGAGACCATCACCACCACCGCACGCGCCCAGGGCCGCTTCAAGCGCCAGACGGGCGGCCACGGCATGTACGGCGACACGTGGCTCGAGGTCGAGCCCCTGCCGCGCGGCAGCGGCTTCGAGTTCGTCGACCGCATCGTGGGCGGTGTGGTGCCCAAGCAGTTCATCCCCGCGGTCGAGAAGGGCGTGCGCGAGGCGATGGAGGAGGGGCTGCTGGCCGGCTACCCGATGGTCGACGTGCGCGTGACGCTGTACGACGGCTCGTACCATTCGGTGGACTCCAGCGAGATGGCGTTCCGCATCGCCGCCTCGATGGGGTTCAAGAAGGCGGCCGAGGCCGCGCGCCCCGTGCTGCTGGAACCGATCATGGCCGTGGAGATCACCGTGCCCGACGAGTTCACGGGCGACGTGATGGGCGACCTCAACAGCAAGCGCGCCCGCGTGCTGGGCATGGAGCCGCGCGACGGGCGCACGGTGATCTCGGCGAACGTGCCCCAGGCGGAGATGCTGCACTATGCGGCCGATCTGCGCTCGCTCACCCAGGGGCGCGGCTATTACACCATGCGCTTCTCGCACTACGAGGAGGTGCCGCCGCACCTGGCGCAGCAGATCATCGCCAAGGCGCAGAAGGAGCGCGAGACGGCCGCCAGCCGCTAGCCCGTCCCCGCAGGGGGAGGCGGCTCGCGCAGCAGCGCCCGCGCCCGCTCGATGTCCTGCGCGATCTGGGCGCGCAGCTCGGCCACCGAGCCGAACCGCTGGACAGGGCGCACGCGGTCCAGAAAGGCGAACGCCAGCGCGCGGCCGTAGAGGTCGCCGGCATAGTCCAGCAGGTGCACCTCTAGCAACGGCTGGGGATCGTCGAACGTCGGCCGGCTGCCCAGGTTCGCCACCGCTGGCCAGGTGCCCTCCTCGATCGTCGCCTGGCCGACGTACACTCCAGGGGCGGGTACCACACGCCCGCCGGGGGGCCGCAGGTTGGCGGTGGGGAAGCCGAGTTGGCGGCCCCGCCGGGCGCCACCGACTACCGCCCCCTGCACGCGGTAGGGGCGCCCCAGCAGCTGCGCCGCCGCGCGCACGTCCCCGGCTAGCAGCAGCTCCCGGATGCGCGAGCTGCTGATCGGCCGGTCGCCGTCGTAGACGGGCGGCAGCGCGTGCACGCTGAAGCCGAGCTGGGCCCCGAGCGCCGCCAGCGTGGCCGGTGATCCACTCCGCTGGTGCCCGAAGCGGAAGTTCTCGCCGACCCAGATCCCGACGACCGGGTAGCGCGCGCACAGCGCCGCCACGAACTCCTCCGGGCGCATCTGGGCAACCGCGGGCGTGAACGGCCACACGCACACCTCGTCGACGCCCTGCTCGCGGATGAGCTGCACCCGCTCGTCGGTGGTGGTCAGGTCGGGCGGGGCCTCGGCCGGCCGCAGGACATGCTCCGGGTCGGGATCGAAGGTGACGGCGACCACCCGGGCGCCCTGCCGCCGCCCCGCCGCTACCGCACCCCGCAGCAGCGCCTGGTGGCCGCGGTGGACCCCGTCGAACGCCCCGAGGACCACGATCACCGGCTGCCCTCCGGCCAGCGGCGCCGCCTGCTCTGCCACCTTGTTCCTGCCTCCCCTGGCCACTACGCTCCGGCCGCCGCGTCGGTGGTTAGCAACAGTTGCGGCTGCCAGTGCGCGCCCGCCCCGCGCAGCAATCCCAGAAACCGCCCGTCAGCCGTGTAGGCTCGCGCTTCGACCGCCGCGCTGCGCCGCCCGGGAATGGGTCTGCCGTGGACGAAGTATCGCACCTCGGCGGGGGTCAAGACGACGGCCGGCAGCTCCAGGCAGACCACGTCGGGTGGCAGCAGGACGGCTGGCAGGCGGCCGGCGCCCGCCGCGCGCTCGAGCGCCTCCGGTGGGACCGCCTCCGCAAGGGTGAACCGCCCAACTTGCAGGCGGACCAGCGCCTCCAGATACGCACCGCAGCCCAGCGCCTCGCCGAGGTCGCGCGCCAGTGCTCGCACGTAAGTGCCTTTCGAGCAGTGCAGCGCGATCGACAGGCGCGGGGGGGCCCAACCGAGCAGGGCGATGCCGTGGATGGTGATCGGCCGGGCGGCGAGCTGGAGCGCCTCGCCGCGGCGCGCACGGCGGTAGGCGGGCTGGCCCGCCAGCTTGACCGCTGAGAACGTGGGCGGCACCTGCGCTTGCGGGCCCACCAGCGTGCCGAGCGCGCGGACGACTTGCTCTAGCCGGAGGGCCGTGGGGTCGCGCACGGCGAGCACGCGGCCCTCGGCATCGCAGGTGTCGGTGGTGACTCCCAGCACGATATCGGCTGCGTACAGCTTGTGGCCGGCGGCCACACGCTCGGCGAGCCGCGTCGCGCGGCCCAGGCAGAGCGGGAGCACGCCGCCGGCCAGGGGATCGAGCGTGCCGGCATGGCCCACCCGCTGCTGGCCCAAGCGGCGGCGGACGAACGCCACCGCGTCGTGCGAGGTCCAGCCGATCGGCTTGCAGAAGTTCAGAAAGCCGTCGTAACCGGTCACGCCTGGCCCTGCGGCGGCGCGGCGTCGGGCGGCGGGGCTTGCTCGATCTCGCGCAGCAGCGACAGGACCCGCGCACCGCGAGCGATGGAGGTGTCGAGGTGGAACTCCAGCGCGGGCAGGCGGCGCGTGCGCAGCCGGGGGCCCAGTTCGCGCCGCAGGTAGCCCGAGGCATGTCGCAGAGCACGCAGCGCGTCGGCCGCCTCCTCCTCGGACCCCAGCACGCTGACATACACCTTGCTCACGGTCAGGTCCGGCGCCGTCTCGACGCCGGTAATACTGATCACGCCCCCCAGGCGCGGGTCGCGCATCTCACGCTGCAGCAGATCCGCGAGCGTATCGCGGATCTGCTCGTTCAGCCGCAGGATACCCCGTCTGGTCATCGTCCGCCGTGGTGGTCGCCGCGCGCGACCACTAACTCACCAGCTCGCGCTCGTACGTCTCGACGCGATCGCCCGGCTGGAAGTCGTTGAAGTTCTCGAACGTCATGCCGCACTCCTGCCCGGCGACCACCTCGCGCACGTCCTCCTTCACGCGGCGCAGCGAGGCGATCTTGCCCTCGTAGATAACCTCGCGGCCCCGATAGATGCGCGCCAGCGCGCCGCGCTGGAGGCGGCCCTCGGTGACCAGGCACCCGGCGGCCTGCCCCGCCTTACCGGCCTTGAACGTGGCGCGGATTTCCGCCTGGCCGCGCACCACCTCCCGGTACTCCGGCTCCAGCAGGCCGGCCAGGGCTTTGCGTAGGTCGTCGACCAAGTGATAGATGACATCGTACAGGCGGATGTCCACGCCCTGGCTCTCGGCCAGCCGCCGGGCGCTCGGCTCGGCGCGCACGTTGAACCCGATGATGATCCCCTTCGAGGCCGCCGCCAGCATCACGTCCGAGTCGGTCACGTTGCCGGTGCCCGAGTGCAGCACCTTGATGTGGATGCCCGTCTCCTCCTCCAGCCGCTGCACGGAGGTAAGGATCGGCTCGATAGAACCCTGCACGTCGGTCTTCACGATTAGCACCAGCTCCTTGACCTCGCCGGCCTGGAGCTGACTGGACAGGTTGAGCAGTGTCACCGTGGAGCGGGCGGAGGCGGCGTCCGCGGCCTGGAGCAGCGGCTGGATCAGGCTGCGCGCGGTCTTCTCGTCCGGCACCACTTGGAAGCGGTCGCCCGCCGTTGGCACGCCATTGAGGCCTAAGATCTCCACGGGCTCCGCCGGGCCCGCCTTGCGCACGCGCTTGCCGCGGTCGTTGAATAGCGCCTTGACCTTGCCATAGGTGGTGCCCACCACCACGATGTCGCCGACCTCGAGGGTACCGTTCTGGACCAGCACCGTGGCCACCGGCCCGCGCGTACGGTCGAGCTTGGCCTCGATCACCACGCCCTCGGCTGGCCGGTGGGGGTTGGCCTTGAGGTCCAAGATGTCGGCGACTAGGAGCACAACCTCGAGCAGCTCGTCCAGGCCCTGCTTGGTCTTGGCCGACACGGGTACAGCGGGCACGTCGCCGCCGTAGGCCTCGACCACCACGCCGATCTCGGCGAGCTGCTGCAGCACGCGGTCAGGCTGGGCGTTCGGCTTATCGATCTTGTTGACGGCTACCACCATCGGCACGTTGGCCGCCTGGCAGTGGGCCACGGCCTCGCGCGTCTGCGGCATCACGCCGTCGTCCGCCGCCACGACGAGGATCACGATATCGGTGACCTGCGCGCCGCGGGCGCGCATGGCGGTGAACGCCTCGTGGCCTGGGGTATCCAGGAAGGTGATCTTGCGGCCCTGGACCTCGACCTGGTAGGCGCCGATATGCTGGGTGATCCCGCCCGCCTCGGCGGCCGTGACGCGCGTGTTGCGGATGGCGTCCAGCAGGCTCGTCTTCCCGTGGTCGACGTGCCCCATCACCGTGACCACTGGCGGACGGGTAACCAGGGCGCCGGTGTCCTCTTCCGCGACCAGGGTGGTCGGGCCAGTGGGCGTTTCGGGCGCCGCTGCCTCGTGCACCTCGAACCCCAGGGCGGTTGCCACCTTGGCTGCGGTCTCGAAATCGATCGTCTGGTTGATGGTAAGCAGAATGTTCTGTTTGACTAGTTCCGTAATGACCTGCGAGGCCGAGACGCCGAGGCGCTCGGCCAGCTCCTGGACGGTCATGCGCGCCGGTAGCTCGACCGGTTGGCGCTCGAGCACCGCTGGCGCCCCGGGCGCGCCCGGGCGGCCGAACGGAGGACGGCCGCGCGCGGGGCCGTTACGGCCCGCCGGACGCCCGGCGGGTCGCCGGGCAGTATTACCACGAGGTGGTCGCGCCATAGGGCACCCCCTTGTGCTGGGCTGCCACCAGCCCTCTCCTCGAAGCAGGCGCGCCAGGGACAGGCGCCTGCGGCAGCGAATGCAGTGTGGCTACTTGCAGTTTACGGTAGCGCCCGCTCGGCGTGGCCGGTGTCTGCGCTGTGCGGCGCGGCCGCGGCGGGCCCCGCAGCCCCGAGCGCCGGGGCGCACCGCCGGCGTGCACAGCGCCCTTCAGGGCGCCGACCGGCTTACTCCGTGCGCCAGCCGCTCCAGAACCGTGTCGCGCGCTTGCAGCAGCGCCTCGCGGTCCGCGGGTGTCAGGGACGCCCGTAAGGCGCGGGCCAGCGCGTCGCGTTTCAGCGCTGCCGCCCAGCACTCCGCGGTGCGGCACAGGTAGGCGCCGCGGCCCGCGGCCTTGCCCGTGGGGTCGACCGCGATCGTGCCGGCGGGCGAGCGCACGATGCGCACCAGCTCTCGCTTCGGGCGCTCCTGGCGGCAGCCCACGCAGGTGCGGATCGGCACATGGCGCTGGCGCGGGGCGGGCATACTAGCTCCCTGCCGGCCGCGCGCCGGGGGCCGCCGCGGCCGGCGCGCTCTCCGCCCCGCGCGCGGCTGGCGCGGCATCGCTGCGGATGTCGATCCGCCAGCCGGTGAGCTTGGCGGCGAGGCGAGCGTTCTGCCCCTCCTTGCCGATCGCAAGCGATAGCTGCCGCTCAGGCACCAGCACCCGTGCCGTCTTGGTGTCTTCCACGATGTCCACGCTCAGCACGGTCGCGGGGCTGAGCGCGTTGGCCACGAACACGGCCGGGTCGGGCGCCCATTGGATCACGTCGATCTTCTCGCCGCTCAGCTCGTTGACCACGTTCTGGATGCGCACGCCGCGCAGCCCGACACAGGCGCCGACGGGATCGACTCCCTCCTGCCGCGCCACTACGGCCACCTTCGCGCGGGCACCGGGCTCGCGCGCGATCGCCTTGATCTCCACGGTGCCGTTGAAGATCTCCGGCACTTCCTGCTCCAGCAACCGGCGCAGCATCAGCTTGTGCGCGCGCGAGACGAGCACCTGCGGCCCTTTCGGCGTGTCGTGGACCTCGTAGATGACCACGCGCAAGCGCTGGTTCGGATAGTAGCGCTCGGTGGGGATCCATTCGCTGCGCGGCATCAGCGCCTCGACCTTGTCCAGCTCAATGATGGCCCCCGCCTGATCGATGCGCTGCACCTGGCCGTGGACGATCTCGCCCTGCCGCTCCACGAACTGGTCGTATACGCGGCGACGCTCGGCCTCGCGCAGTTTCTGCAACACCACCTGCTTGGCCGTCTGCGCCGCGATGCGGCCGAACTGGCTGCCGGTGGGCGTGACCTCGATGCGCACCGTGCCCCCCACCCGCGCTTGCGGGTCGTACTGGCGCGCCTCGTCGAGGGCGATCTCGTCGGGCCCCTCGGCCGGTCGATCAACCACCGTGCGCTCCACATAGATCCGGGGCGTTCCCGTTTCCGGATCGAGCTTGGCGAGCACCGTCTGCGGCGCGTTGGGCACGTTGCGGCGATAGGCGGACACGAGCGCCGCCTCGAACGCCTCGACGACGACCTCCTTCGGTACGCCCTTCTCGCTGCTGAGCATGTGGACCGCAGTTAGAAACTCGCTCTTCATCGCTCGCCGGCTCCCCCGCGGCCCGCGCCGCGCGGCTCAGGCTACACCCGTGCGCGGGCATGGCGGCCGCGCGCTACAACAAAAAAGTGGGGGTTACCCACTCTCTTCCGGCACGCCTTGCTACTGCACAGAGTATAGCACTCCGCCCCGGGCCCGGGCAAAGCGCGTAGGACCCCCTGCCCCGCCCAGCCGGGCTGGGCCGCGCGCGGGGGCGAGATGGCTCAGCGCGGCACGCCCCAGTCGATGGGCGGAGCTGGCGAGACGAGATCCGAGACGATCAGCACCCCCATGAGAGCCAGCAGCAGGGCGATACCCACCGCGTGGACCAACTCGGCGCGCTCGGGCGCGATGCGCTGGCCGCGCACCGTCTCGATCACCAAGAAGAGTAGGCGGCCGCCATCGAGCCCGGGCAGCGGTAGCAGGTTGACCACGCCGAGCCCGGCGCTGAACGCCGCCGTGAGCATCAGCAGCGGGAACAGCAGGCCCGTCTCGCCGACCGTGCTCGCCGCGTCGCCAACTAGCCGCCCCATGTTCACGATCCCGATCGGGCGCGCCTGGTCGGGCGTAATGGCTCCCTGCACGAGCAGCACGGGCAGCGAGAGGGTAAGGGTGACCAGCCGCCAGGTCTGCTCCACCCCGTGGGCCAGAGCTGCCCCCGGGTCGTAGCGCAGCGGCTGCGCTTCGAGCACCGTTCCGTGCAAGCTCACTCCGATGGTACCGCTGCCGGCGACGCCCGGGGGGCGCGGCGTGACGGGCAGAGCAAGCTCCTGGCCGTCGCGTTGCACGCGCACCACAATCTCCCGGCCGGCGTTGGCACGGGCCAGGCGCTGTAGCACCTCGATGGTCGGCACAGGCTGGTCGTTTACGGCCAGGAGCACGTCGCCGGCCCGGAGTCCTGCGGCTTGCGCCGGCGAGTCCGGCAGCACGCTGCCGACCTCGATGCGCATGAGCGTGGGGGTCGGCACGCCCGAGAGGTACGCGGCCGCGAATAGCGCCACCGCCAACACGAAGTTCATCCCCGAGCCCGCGAACAGCACGATGAACCGCGCCAGCGGGCTCTTGCTGGCAAAGCTGTCGGGCTCTTTCGGGTCGTCCTCGCCCAGGATGCGGACGAACGCGCCGAGTGGGATCCAGTTGAGCGAATACACCACGCCGCCGATCTCCTTGCCGGCCAGGCGTGGGGGAAAGCCGAACCCGAACTCCTCGACCTTCATCCGCGCCAGACGCGCGGTGACGAAGTGGCCCAGCTCGTGCACGAGCATCAGCAGGCTCAGCACGGGGATGATCATCAAGTAGCTGCGGTGGTCCCACAGCGCGGTCAATGGGTCCATCATAGCGTCCTTGTCGTGTTGCGGGCGCGCCTACACGGCCACGCCCGCCGCAACCTCCTCACTCATGCGGCGCGCCCACGCGTCCGCGGCCAACACCACCTCCAGCGAGGTCGCCGGCATGGGCGCATGGCGCGCGAGGACCTCTTCCACCACGCGCGGGATCTGCTCGAACGGTAGCTTCCCGGCCAAGAACAACCCCACGGCGGCGTCGTCCGCGCCGCTGAGCACCGCGGGGTACGTCTGCCCCCGGGCCGCCGCTTCCAAGGCTAGGTACATGCAGCGGAAGCGCTCGCGGTCCACCTCGGCGAACGTGAGCCGCCCGAGCTGGGCCAAGTCGAGGCGCGGCACCGGGCACGGCCACCGCTCGGGGTAGCTGAGCGCGTACTGGATGGGCAGGCGCATGTCCGGCACGGCGAGCTGCGCCTTCACGGAGCCGTCGACGAACTCGACCAGCGAGTGCACGATGCTCTCGCGGTGCAGCAGCACGCGGATGCGCTCCAGCGGCACGCCGAACAGCCACGAGGCCTCGATCACCTCCAGCCCCTTGTTCATCAACGTGGCGGAATCGATGGTGATCTTGGCGCCCATACGCCAGGTAGGATGTTGCAGCGCCTCGGCGGGCGTCACGGCGCGCAGGCGCTCCAGGGGCAGGTCGCGAAACGCCCCGCCCGAGGCAGTAAGGATCAACGCGGCCACCTCGGCCGCACTCCCCTCGGGCGTTCCCTCTCCCCGCAAACACTGCCAGATAGCATTGTGCTCGCTGTCGATGGGCAGCACGGCGACCTGGTGGGCCCGGGCGGCGGCCATGACTAGATGCCCCGCCATCACCAGCGCCTCTTTGTTGGCCAGTGCCACTGTCTTCCCGGCCTCGATAGCGGCTAGCGTGGGGCGCAGGCCGTGGCGGCCCACCACGGCCAGCAGCACGAAGTCGGCGGCGCATTCCTGCACCAGCGTGGTGAGCGCCTCGGGGCCGGTCAGGAGGCGACCGGCGGGGACCTCCGCGGCGGGCGCGGGGGGCTCGGCGAGCGCGGCCAGCGCCGGGCGCCAGGTAGCGAGCTGCTCGGCGAACAGCGGCGACCAGCGCCCAGCCGCGAGCGCCACGACCTCGAAGCGATCGGGATGGGCCGCTACCACCTCGAGCGCTTGCCGGCCGATCGAGCCCGTGGAGCCCAAGATCGCCAGTCGTTTGCGCACGCGCTCACCTACCAACGCCCGCTACGTAGTAGTATGCTACCATCCCCGCGGCCAGAAGACTATCGAGCCGGTCCAGCAGGCCCCCATGGCCCAGCAGGAGCCGGCTGCTGTCCTTGGCGCCGAGCTGGCGCTTGATGAAGCTCTCGCACAGGTCGCCGGCGGGGGCCGCGACACCGATCAACACGCCCAGCCCCGCGACCTGCCAGAGGGGGCGGCCGGTGGCTGGCCACAGGGCCCCGAGCAGCAGCGCGGCCACGCCGGCTGCCAGCACGCCCGCCACCGCGCCCTCCCAAGACTTGTGCGGGCTCAGGCGCGGCGCGAGCTTGGTGCGCCCCCAACGGCGGCCGACGAAGAACGCGGCGATATCGGCGGTCCAGGTGCACAGAAACACGGCGCGCACCCAGTACTCGCCCGCGGGCAGGGCACGCAGGAGCAGGAAGTACGCCAGCAGGCCGCCGACGTACAATGCCGGGGCGAGCGTGGCGAACCAGTCGAGCAAGCTGTCGCCGTGGGCATGGCGCCAAGCGGCCCAGCAGAGCGCGAGGAAGCTACTTACGGCTAGCGCGTGGAACGCGAGGTGGTCGCCGAGGGCTGGCGCGACCGCCAGCAGGGCTGCAGTGGGCACGCCTAGGGCCCAGGCAGGCCGCTGGCCCGCGCGGTGGAGCAGCGTGTAGAACTCGGCCGCGCCCCACACGGCGAACAGGGGCACCACCACCAGGTACACCCAGAGGTCGAGCCCTGCCAGCCCCCAGAGGGCGGCGCCGAGCACCAGCGCGGGCAGCACCCGCTGCGTAACCATCCCGGCTCTACCCCACGCGCTCGCCCTCGCCCCGGCCGCGCGCCTACTGGAGCACGCGGCCGAAGCGGCGCTGGCGCTGGCTGTAGGCGCAGAGCGCTAGATAGAAGTCCTCTTTGCTGAAGTCGGGCCAGTGCTTCGGGGTCGAGAAGTACTCGGCGTAGGCGGCCTGCCAGAGCAGAAAGTTGCTCAGCCGCATCTCGCCGGCGGTGCGGATGATCAGGTCGGGGTCGGGCATCCCCGCGGTGTGCAGGTAGGAGGCGAACAACTCCTCGGTGACCTCTTCCGGGCGGATGCCGTCGGCGAGGATGCGGCGCACCGCCTGCAGGATCTCCGCGCGCCCGCCGTAGTTGAATGCCACATTGAGCGTCAGCCGGGTGTTGTGGCGTGTCAGGTCGACCGCGTGTTGCACTTTCTGCCGCAGGGTCTCGGGCAGCCCCTCGGGGCTGCCCAGGTGGCGCAGGCGCACCCCGTTGGCGTGCAGTTCGGCCAGCTCGCGGTCGATCACCTCGGCCAGGATGGCCAACAGCCCGTCGACCTCCTCGCGCGGCCGGTACCAGTTCTCGGTCGAGAAGGCGTACAGCGTGAGCATCGGGACGCCGAACTCGACGCACGCCTCGATGATGCGGCGGGTGTTCTCGGTACCCGCGCGGTGGCCGGCCAGGCGGGGCAGGCCGCGCGCCTGGGCCCAGCGCCCGTTGCCATCCATGATGATGGCCACGTGGCGGGGCACATGGGGCAGCGGGGGCCACGCTTCGACGGGCTGTTCGCGACTCGCCAGCATCAGATCTCCATGATCTCCGCTTCCTTGCGCCGGCCGACCTCGTCGACCTGCCCGATCATGCTGTCGGTGAGCTTCTGCAAGCGCTCCTGCGCGCGGCGCACCTCGGCCTCCGGCAGGTGTTGTTCCTTCTCCGCCTTGCGGATCTCCTCCAGGGCGTCGCGGCGGCAGTTGCGGACGGCCACGCGCGCCTCCTCGACCCGCTTGTGGACCTGCTTGACGAGGTCGCGGCGGCGCTCCTCGTTCAGCGGCGGGACCACCAGCCGCACCACATTGCCGTCGCTGCTGGGCGTGAGGCCGAGGTCAGCCTTCTGGATCGCTTTCTCGATCGCCGGCAGCAGCTTCTTGTCCCACGGCTGGATCACCAGCAAGCGCGGTTCGGGCACCGAGATGGTGGCCACGCCATTGAGCGGGGTGGGCGCGCCGTAGTAGTCGACCTGCACCCGTTCGAGCAGGGCGGGCGAGGCGCGCCCGGTGCGGATGGCGCTGAGATCGTGCTGCAGGGCTTCGATCGCGCGCTTCATCTTGCGTTCGGCCGTCTGATGGACCTGGTCGAGCATGGCTCCTCTCCGCCCTAGCTGATGAGCGTTCCAACCTCCGCGCCACAGACGATCCGCCGCAGGTTGCTCGGCTCGCGCAGGTCGAAGACGATGATCGGCAGCCGGTTGTCCATGCACAGCGCTAGTGCCGTGCTGTCCATCACCTGGAGCCCCCGCTGGAGCGCCTCCTGGTAGCTCAGCTCGCGGAAGCGCCGCGCCTCGGGATACTGGTGGGGGTCGCGGTCGTAGACGCCGTCGACCCGGTTCTTGGCCATCAGCAACACCTCGGCGCCGATCTCCAGCGAGCGCAGCGCCGCCGCCGTATCGGTGGTGAAGAAGGGGTTGCCGGTGCCGCAGCCGAAGATCACCACGCGCCCCTTCTCCAGGTGGCGGATCGCGCGCCGGCGGATGTACGGCTCGGCGACCTCGGCCATAGTGATCGCCGTCTGCACGCGTGTCTGGATGCCGCGGCGCTCCAGGCCGTTCTGCAGGGCTAGGGCGTTGAGCACCGTGGCCAGCATGCCCATGTAGTCGGCGGTGGCGCGATCCATCCCGGTGTGGGTGGCGGTCTCGCCGCGCCAGATATTCCCGCCCCCGATGACCACGGCCACTTGCACGCCGAGGGCGACCACCTCGGCCACACGCTCGGCCACATAATCGACCGTGCGGGCGTCGATGCCATACGCCTGGTCACCCTGCATGGCCTCGCCGCTCAGCTTGAGCATGATGCGGCGATAGCGCCGTTCGGCCACCGTTGGCCCTCCCGTGGTGGGCGCGGGACGAGCGGCGCTCGCCGCCGCGCCGGCTCGCTCAGCCGCCCAGCTCGAAGCGAGCGAAGCGCCGGATCGTGATGTTCTCGCCGAACGTCGCGATCGCCCCCTTGAGTAGGTCGCGGATCGTCTGGCGGTTGTCGCGGATATACGCCTGGTCGAGCAGCGCCTCTCCATCGGGCGCAGCGCCGTCGCCCGTGGGCTCGTCGCCGACGCGCGCCGGGTTCATGGCGGCGACCTGCATGGCGATCTCGTGGGCGAGTTCGCGGAACTGCGGGTTGCGCGCCACGAAGTCGGTCTCGCAGTTCAGCTCGACCAGGGCACCGACGCGCCCGCCGGCATGGATGTACGCCTCGACGAGGCCCTGGCGCGTCTCGCGGCCGGCCTTTTTCTCGGCGCGCTCGAGGCCCTGCTGCCGCAGCAGCTCGATCGCGCGCTCCTCGTCGCCCCCGGTCTGCTCCAGGGCGCGCCGGCAGTCCATGACACCCGCGCCAGTCCGCTCGCGCAGTTTTTTCACCTGGTCAGCAGTGATCGCCAACGTGCTCCTCCCTCCGCCCGGGCGCGCCGCCCGCGGCGCGCCCGGGGGCCTCGCGGCTAGCGGACCGCGCCGGCCTCCTCGATGTCCTCCTCATCGGGCTCGAAGATCTGGCTCAGCCCGGCCTCGGCCACCTGCGCGTCGGTGCCGACCAGTTCCTCGGCCTCCTCCGTCTCGTCGGCCAGTGCCGCCTCGCGCTGCTGCCGCCCCTCGACTAGCGCGTCGGCAATCCGCCCCACGATCAGCCGGATAGCGCGGATCGCGTCGTCATTGGCTGGGATCGGGTAGTCGATGAGGTCGGGGTTGCAGTTGGTATCCACCATCGCCACGATGGGGATCTCCAGCCGCCGCGCCTCGGCCACAGCGATGTACTCGCGGTGCGGGTCGACGATAAACACGGCATCGGGCAGCCGGCGCATGGTCCGCAGCCCGCCCAGCAGGCGGGTGAGCCGGTCGAGCTCGTCCTGCAGGCGCGTGGCCTCTTTCTTCGGCAGCGTCTCGAACTCGCCCCGCTCCTTGCGGCGCTCCAGCTCCTCTAGCCGCTGGATGCGGCGCGAGATGGTCACGAAGTTGGTCAGCGTGCCGCCCAGCCAGCGCTGGTTGACCCAGGGCATCCCGGCGCGCTGGGCCTCCTCCTGGATCGTGTCCTGCGCCTGCTTCTTGGTGCCGACGAACAGCATGACGCCGCCGCGCGCCGCCAGGTCGCGGGCGAACGCCATCGCCTCGTCCAACCGCCGCACGGTCTGCTGCAGGTCGATGATGTGGATCCCGTTGCGCTCGGTGAAGATGAACGAGCGCATGCGGGGGTCCCAGCGGCGGGTCTGGTGGCCGAAGTGGACCCCGGCCTCCAGTAGCAGTTTCATCGAAACGGGTGCGGGCATTCGAGCAACTCCTTTCGCGTTATCACCTCCGCGACCTTCGCCCCGCGCGGGAACCGTGAGCACGGCACGCCCGTGCAGTCCAGTCGCGTGCGAGATGCCTGTGGGCGCCAGGGATGGATTATAGCAGGTCGGGCCCCGCGGTCGGGCCCTGCCGGTGCTCGGCCAGGCAGCGCCGGGCCCCCGGGCGCTACGTGCGTGGCGCCGGCCGGCCGAGCAGCGCCTCGTACATGCCGTCGGCGGCCAGCCAGCGCACCACGATCGCCCGCCGCATCGCCAGCCGGCCGCGCCGCTGCGCCTCCGGGGTCGTCGCCAGCCGGTTGACCAGCGCCACCGCCTGCGCGCCGTGCTCTTCCTCGACCCCAGCGTGCACCGCGAAGAAGCCCAGGTACTCGTCGGGTACGCCGTAGTGCGTGCGGAACGCCTCCAGGAACCGCGCCGAGGCGATGGCGTTGACCGACTCGGTGGCGATGGCGCCGCCGCATAGCGCCTCCAGCAGGCCCTCGCGCTGGAGCTGGAACAGCTCGTTCTTCTCGATCACGATGTGTGGCAGGTACTCGGTGCCGAACAGCTCCTCCTGGCTGATGCCCAGCCCCTCGGCCAGCTTCACGTACAGCAGCGCGTGCGCCGGCTCGCGCTTGCCGATCAGGTCCTCGCCCGCCTCCTCGATGAGTACCGGGATGATGGCACGCTGCAGGTGCAGGTCCTCGAGGCTCGGGCGGAAGCTGCCGATCGAGGCCAGCCGCACCGCCGCGTGCCGCACCGTGTCCAGGAAGAAGGCGCCCTGCTGCTTGACCCACTCGCGCAGCTGCGCGCGGGTCAGCTCGCCCGCGCACACCGCGCGTGACAGCGGGTGGTGCAGCCAGGGGTGCGTGCGCTTGGCCTCGGCGACCAGCGCCTCGCCATAGCTCAGCTCCGTCTCGACCGCCATGGTCGCTCCTCCTCAACAGCCGGCCGCGCGGCTACAGGGCCAGCAGGTCGCGGCCGACCACCACCGGACCGCGATAGTGCTGCTGGGCGGCTTCGAGCCACATGGTATCCCCGACCGCCGGGTCGTCGCACGGCACCAGGTGCGACAGCACCAGCGTGCGGGCACCGGCCTCGGCGGCGGCGCGCCCGGCGTCGGGCGCCGGGGTGTGGCTGGCCAGCAGGTGCGCCAGCTGCCGGCGCGCGTTGCCCACCCGCGCCACCAGCCGCTCCAGCGCGGGGACGTACATCGCCTCGTGGACCAGCAGATCCGCGTCCCGCGCCAGGGCCACCAGGGCGGGGCAGTACGTCGTGTCGCCCGAGATGACGATCGAGCGCGCGGGCGTCTCGAAGCGGTAGGCGAACGCCGGGGCCACCGGCGGGTGGTGCACCACCGCGGCGGTCACCCGCAGCCGCTCCGTTTCCAGCACCACCCCGGGGCCGTCGAGCTCGCGCACCTGGAACAGCGGCGCGAACGGCACGCGCCCCTCGTCCGCGGTGCGGATGGCGATGTCGTAGGCGTTCAGACGCAGGAACAGCTCGCGCATCTCCGCCAGCGGCGGCGGCCCGATCACGGTGACCGGCGTGCGCAGCCCGCTGGCCCACGCCAGCCAGAGCAGGTTGCCGACGTCGGCGTTGTGGTCGGAGTGGTGGTGCGTGAGGTACACGGAGCGCAGCGCCGTGAGCGGCACCCCGGCCAGCACGAGCTGGCGGGCGACGCCATAGCCGCAATCGATCACGTGCGCCTCGCCATCGAGCACCAGCACCTGGGCCGGGGAGGCGCGGTAGGGGTTGGGGCGGGGGCCACC
>Ga0070737_10001880_pt1 | contig 27628 bp, 26 predicted proteins | sample Coa_R1_10_FD_66438 | JGI IMG/M metagenome (GOLD analysis project Ga0070737, IMG submission 66438) | Surface soil microbial communities from Centralia Pennsylvania, which are recovering from an underground coalmine fire - Coalmine... | ecosystem: Environmental > Terrestrial > Soil > Unclassified... | reverse complement strand
GCGGGAACTGTTGCCGGTAACTTCAAATGCCGTGCCCAAGGGGCTCTTTCTTCGCCGCTTCCTGACCCATGCAGAAAAAAACCCGGCCGTTCGTCATCATACCTGGTTCGGCATGTTCTCCCCCACTGAACTCGACCAACTTTTCGTTCCCCGCTGGGAGGGACCTCAGCCGCCGAGCAGCGTAATTTTCAATCCACTTCCGCGGATCCTCGATGGTGCGCGGTTCGATGAAGTCCTGGCGGAGATGCTGTATCTGGACTTCCGTATGTACCTTGAAGACAACCTTCTCGTCAAAGTCGACCGAGCGAGCATGGCATGCTCACTCGAAATGCGGACGCCATTTCTTGACCACCGTCTGATCGAGTTCGCCGCTGGCCTGCCCACCGATCTCAAGATGCGCGGTTTCAAAGGAAAATACATACTGAAGAAGGCCGTTGAAGAGTGGCTTCCACGCAAGATCGTTTACCGGCAGAAGCGGGGATTCACAGTGCCTATTGCAGGCTGGCTTCGCAATGAACTTCGGCCGCTGGTGGCGGAGGTGCTGAACGAGGAAAAGCTCCGGCGCCAGGGGCTTTTCAATGTTACCTATGTTCAGCAATTGATTCGTGAACATTCTTCCAGGCGGGCAGACCACCGTAAGGCCCTGTGGACACTTCTTTGCTTTCAGCTCTGGTATGATCGCTGGGGAAGGGGAGATTAAAGGGCTTGCGTCGCCAGGATAGCGGTTGGAAAACATCTTGTGGGCCGCCCCCTCGCGAAACTTTCACGCCCAAGGAATGGGGGATTATTCAAAAGTTTAGGACGCCCCGACAAGTCTAGAAATTTCTTCGGAGGTTCACATATAATCACGAGAAGGGCGGTGAAACGCTACGAAGTTTTCGCGGGGCGCTGCGACATAAGACCTTGCACTGTCTCGAGGCCGCGCTCGTGGCGGCAACCATCCTGGAACAACACGGATACCCACCGCTGCTGCTCGACATTACGTCCAAAGACAAACTGGACCATGTTGTGTATCCGTTTCGCGAGCACGGCCGGTGGGGAGCAATCGGCAGATCGCGAGATTTCAGCCTTCAGGGCCGGAAGCCGGTCTATCGGACCCTGCGCCATCTGGTTATGAGCTATGTCGATTCTTATGTGAACGAAAGGGCGAGGATTATTGGTTATGCGCTGGCCGACCTTCGCACCCTGGTGAAAACGGACTGGCGCTTTTCGAGGGAAAATGTCTGGAGCGTCGAGAGGGCTTTGGTTCGCCTGCGTCACCGCAGACTGAAGACCTCAAATCACCGCTACGAAAAGGTCCTGCGACGCTACCTGGCAATCAAGCAGAAGTCCCCGCACCGCCTTGCCAGCATTTACAAGGACCGCCATCACTGGATGTAAGCCTGCCATTCAATACTCCGTGATCCCATCGGGTTTCGCGTCAATGTCGATCCGCATGATCCATTCGCAGTTGACGAGGTGCGCTTCAAAGAACTTTTCAAGGGCCTGGCGGTCAGGAGCTTCCGATTCGATGAGCATGCGGCCCCCTACCTGACTGGAGACTGCGCGGAGGACTTTCACCTCCGTTGCGGCCAGGAGTCGCAGCATCAGTTCTTTCAGGGCCTGCTTGGTTAGGCAGGCTGTTGTGTGAGCAGAAAAGTAACGCGCCATGTCGCCTCTGGTATCACTCGAGTTGAGAGTTCAAAACAAAGCCACATATCATAGCAGGAAGGAAGGCATTTCCGCTGGTGACCTTGACATGAATCTATTTGAGGTGCACCAAGATCAAGCGATTCAGTTTGCTTTTATCGGGATTGTTCAACGGAAGTTACCAGAACATCGGCCTTATGGGCAAGATTGTCAGCCCGTTGCAAATCCGACTCCTGGAGCGCCTTCTGCGACTGCTGAAGAAACCCGCGCGCTCCTTCCAGCGTACTGCGCTCGCCGGGCGACAACCACTCCTTGCTAAGAAGCGTGATTCGCTTTTCAATCCCTTCCTGCAACCTCAACACCCGGCTGCGCAACTCTGAGGCTTGACTCGGGCTCAGAGCGGATTGCAGCGCAGGGACCTCAGCCGTTTCTTCCTCCGGGGGACTTTTAACTTCTGCGCGTTTGGGGTGGGGAGGTCTGCTGGGCGGAGGCTCTGGGGTGACCCGCGGAAGAGTCTGGGGAGCCGTCTCCGTGGGAGTCGGGGGCGTGGGAGCCTGAACAACCATAGTCTGATCGGGTTGCGTGGTCGCGTTTGCCGGAGGCGGAGACGGGACGTAAATAATCTGCGGCCCGGTCTGCCTCTTTGGGCATCCTCCAAAAATGATAGCAACAGTGCAAACTACCGCTTTCCAAGTCAAGGCGTCTTAAATTCTACCACCTCTGCTAAAAATGGGACTGTTCTGGCATCGGGCGGCCAGCCAACGCCATATTGCGTCAAGACTCCAAATGGAAACGCCCTTATGGGGTGAACGAAGACCCACCCTCAGCCACGGCGTTGCGGGCCCCGCCTCCCTCACACTGGAATCAACCCCGAAGGGTCCAGCAGAATCAGGCAGATTGATGACTGGCAACGTGCCGCTCGGCAGCCTTCGCCTGCTCCGAGTAGAGTTGCTCCCATTCTTTGCGTTTCTTCAGCACAAATGCTTTGGCATCTTCGAACGACTTGAAGATGCGTTTCCCCTTGATGACATTGCACGGCTGGCAGCAGGTGACAAGGTTTTCCATTTTCCTCGTTCCGCCGTGAGCGTGCGGATGGACATGGTCAACAGTGAGGACCAGCCAGTTTGTGAACTGATGCAAGCCATCCAATCCGCAATACTGGCATTTAAATTGGTCACGAGTGAATACCTTCATGGCATCTTGCCGCGACAGGCGTGGTGCGGGCCCAGCGAAGAATTTCTGGAGCTTACTCAGTGCCATGGTTCCTCCTCTCAAACCGAGTTTGAACGGCGCAGGAAGTTCAAATTCCGTGCACCATTTGGAATCGAAATGGTATTCTTTCCCGCTTGCCTCCAACTCCTATGTCCGTATTCTACTCCGTAAATTGTTCTTAAGATAGCTGCAACCTGTGGGCCGCCCCAACCGGACCGGGTGAGGTGTTCAATAACGACCGTCAGCAAGGCAGTCACGCGGGCAAGGCAATTCGAAAAGTGGTTCCGCGGCCGGGTTCGCTGGAGAAGTCGATCGATCCGTTATGAAGCTGAATAATTCGATAAGCCATGGCCAAACCCACGCCGGAACCACCCGGCTTCGTCGTAAAAAAGAGAGAGAAAATTCTGGGCTGTACCTCAGGAGGAATTCCTACGCCCTGGTCCGCTATTTCGAGTTCCACTCGCCGTTCCGCCTTTCTGGGCCTGACCTTAAGCTTGCCCCCGGAAGGCATGGCCTGGCAGCCATTCAGCACCAGATTCAGAAGGGCCTGTTTGAACAGGTCGCGATCAACTTTAATCCTGGGGACAGGGCCATCTTTTTCAATGATGAGCAGCACATGGTTCTGCTGCGCCTGAGGCTCGGCAAGTGTAAAAACTTCCTGGACAACCTGCTCGAGGTCTGTATCGCTCAGGCGCAATTCTACAGGACGGGTAAAGTCCAGAAAAGTCTTGACCACCCTGTCCAGCCGCCGGATTTCTGATGAAAGGGTGTCCAGCTGCGGCTTGACGGCCGTGCCGTGCTCAGCCAGCTTGGCTTTCAGGATCTCCAATTGAAGGACCATCGCGTTGAGCGGGTTTTTAACTTCGTGCGCAACGCCGGAGGTAATACGCCCCAAGGCAGCCAGTTTTGTAGCCACTGCGATCTGGTCTTCCAGTTGAGCGCGTGTGCCGGCATCGCGTACCGTTACGAGGGCACCAACAGGTTCCCCGCCGGTTTGGGCGAACTGCACGCTCGCGGCAATGCGAGGGCCTCCATCGGTTTCTTCGGCTTCCTCTTCTGACTCCCAGATCACAGACTCCCTCTTCTTGAACGCCTCGCGAAGCACGCGGTCCATGGGCCGGTCCGTGCTGAAGATTTCCTGCGCTGTCTGATGCAGCAATGTTTCCGGAGGCGAGCCCAGAAATCGTTCCACGGCTGGAGTGGCAAGCACCAAATGGTCCTGCTTATCAAAAAGCAAGAGGCCGTCCGCCAGGTTGGCGAAGAGTTGATCAAGGTTCTCCTTGAGCCTTGTAAATGCTGTCTTTTCACCTCGAATCTGTTCTCCCAGCAGGTTCAGCTTGGAAGACAGTATCCCCCATTCATCTTTGCGCTTGACATTTAGCGGGCCCGGGTCTTCTCCGCGGGCCATCCTTTCCACGCTGTGCGAAATTGTCTGGAGTGGGCGGAGCACGCCATATGACATTAGGCTGGCTGAAAGTGTTGCAAGAATAAGGGCCAAAATCGCAAGGAGCAATGCACGACGCAATTCCGGCGTCATTTGAGTGGCAACCAGCAGTGTTGACACGCCAACACGGACATCGAGGGGCTGGTCGCCCACCTTCATGGGATGAACGACATCATACACCTGGGGCGGGCCGTATATGACCTTGAGTTGGTGGAAGATGCTGGAACCGAGGAGTTGATCAAACGGCGGGGCGGGAGTGAACATCTTGCCGACCTGCGTAGGATCGTTGTGGACGAAAATGGTTCCGTCGGTGTCCGTAATAGCTACGTAATAAGTGGTGAAAGAAAAGCCAACAGCGGATTCAATTGCCGAATTCAGGTTGGGGTCTGAAGCCAGGCGCGACTGAATAAACTTCAGGACGGCTTGGGAGTCCGATGGTTCAACGCCTGGCGGAAGATGGCTTTGGGCCAGAACAGTTTGGGCTTGGTGAGAAACCGCATCTGCCACAAACATCCCGCGACGACCGACATCGGCAAGAGCTTCATGCGTCAGGATGGAAAGATAGAGCGCAGAGATGGCCAGCACTACGACCAGAACCAGCAGGCCAATCAGTGCCGTCAGCTTAGCTTTGAGGCTCAGCCTCATATTCTTTCAACTTATTGTGAAGAGTCTTCAGACTGATACCCAGCATCTCCGCTGCCCGGGTCTTGTTGTTGCCCGTAAAGGCGAGCGTCTCAAAAATAAGCCGCCGTTCTGCCTCACCAACAGTCATGCCTGGACGAAGATGAAGATCGTCGCCTGCGCCGGCCGTGGCGGCCTTTCCGAAATCAGCGGGCAGGTCCGTGCTCCGCAGAACCTCGCTTGAACTCAGCACCATCATGCGTTCCAGCGTATTGCGGAGTTCGCGGATGTTTCCGGGCCAGGAATAACGGCGGAACGCTTCGAGCAGGCTGCTGTCCACAGTCCTGACCCGAGTATGATGTTTCCGGTTCAATTCTTCGATGAGAGCTTGTGTTAAAGGTTCGAGGTCGCTCAAGTGTTCGCGCAAAGGTGGCATCTTGATCTGCACAACGTTAAGCCGGAAATACAGGTCGCTGCGAAGCTCACCCTTCGAAACGGCCTCCTCAGGAATTTTGTTGGTTGCTGCGAGCACCCTGACATCAACGGAAATCTCGTTCTTGCTTCCCAAACGGCGCAATTTTGAATCTTCAAGGACGCGCAGCAGCTTGGCCTGGGTCTGCGCAGGCATCTCGCCGATCTCATCCAGCAGCAGAGTGCCGCCGTCAGCAAGCTCAAAGCAGCCCATGCGGCGCTCGACCGCCCCGGTAAAGGCGCCTTTCTCGTGACCGAAGATTTCGCTCTCCATCAGAGATTCGGGGATCGCGGCGCAGTTTACCGCTACAAAAGGTTTGCCCTTCCGCGGGCTGAGCTCATGAATCGTTCGCGCCGCCAGTTCTTTACCAGTTCCGCTTTCGCCGGTGATGAGGACACTGGCACGCGAAGGCGCGACGGTGGCGATGATCGACATGATCTCCTGCATCTTCTTCGATCGCCCCACCAGCTGCCCCAGAATGCCCGCCTCGCGCAAGCGGCGGTTTGCGATTTCAAGTTGGAGCTCGTTTTCACGGCGCTCCAGGCAGTTGCGGAGTTCGATTTCGAGGCGCTTTGGATCGACGGGCTTTTCGAGGAAGTTAAATGCTCCCAGCTTTGTGGCTTCGACGGCCTCTTCAATTGTTCCCTGCGCCGTCAGCATGATGAATGCGACGTCGGGGCGGGACTCGCGCATCTTTCTGAGCACATCCATGCCGCTCAGGCCCGGCATGCGAAGATCGGAAATAACAAGGCTGGGATTGAACACCTCTGCCTGGTCAAGTGCTCGCTGCCCGTCGGCGGCAACTTCCGCTTCGTATCCCCAGACCCTGAGCAGTTCGGCCAAGCCTTCCCGCTCACTTGCGTCATCGTCAACAACAAGGATTTTCGCTTGTCTCGGCACCCCCGTTCTCCTTCCAATCACTATAGTATAGATTGGACAATTGAATTATAGAAAGCGCCCATGGCTGAGTTGGAGCATCGAGGCTATTTCGCCCTCAAGTTGCCCGGGGACAGCGCGTGACGATGGCTGCGGGGCAATTCCCGTTCAGGGAACGGTGCGGCGGGGAAGGCTCCATTATGGGATTTGTTTTGACTTCCTGCAAATATCGTTTTTATACTGGGCACGCTTTCCGCTGTGACGGCCGCCGGGAAGCACACGCAAATGATGGAAATGCAGGTTCTGATCGCATCACAAGATCAATCCCTGCTTGACGCATGTCGAAGAGCAGCGAAGCGGATGAAATGCGAGTTCCGCTCCGCAGCGACTATCTCCGCCGCGATTGAACTTATCAGCGGCGGAGGGGTTGATATCGTTCTGGCTGACGTACAACTTCCGGGTCTACGCATGCCGGAGCTTATCGAGGCAGCCCGGAGATGTTCGCCTGAATCCCACACGATCGCATTGGCCGAGGCGGAAAGTGCCGCCCTGGCGCAGCAGGCTGTCCGGCAGGGCGCCCACGATTGCCTCGTAGGCCCCTTCGAAACAGGTGGGTTGGAACGCCTGCTGGAACGTCTGACTCATGAAAGGCGGATGTCCCGAGAGATCCGTATGCTACGCGAGCAGCTTGAAGCCGGCCAGGGCATGGGAACTCTGATCGGTGCTTCCGCCAAAATGCAAAGAATCTACGAGATAATTCTGAAGGTCGCAAACAAGCGGCATCCCGTGCTGGTACTCGGAGAAAGCGGGACAGGGAAGGAACTCGTCGCGCGGGCGATCCATTCCTATGGACCGTGGCGCGACCTTCCGTTTGTTCCCGTTGACTGCGGCGCATTGTCTCCAACCCTGATCGAAAGCGAGCTGTTTGGTCACGTCCGTGGGGCTTTCACAGGCGCGAACCAGAATCGGCAGGGCCTTCTGGCTGCGGCAGGCAAAGGAACAGTCTTTCTGGATGAAATTGCGGAAATGCCCGTAGAACTGCAGTCAAAGCTCCTTCGCGCGATTCAGGAACGCGAAGTGCGTCCGGTAGGCAGCAACCTGCGAACACCGCTCGAAGCGCGCATCATTGCCGGGACCAATCAGCATCTGGAAGGAGCGATCACCCGTGGGACTTTCCGGAAAGACCTGTTCTTCCGGCTAAACGTTGTGTCGATCAAATTACCGCCGCTCCGAGAACGTAAGAATGATATTCCCCTTCTTGTGCACCACTTTATTAACCGTTACAGCGGGACCGGAGGCATCAAACACATATCCGAGGAAGCCATGAGCCGGCTGATGAATTACGACTGGCCCGGCAATGTTCGCGAACTGGAAAACTGCATCCAGCGGTCGCTCGCGCTTGGGTCTCCGCCCGAAATCCAGGTGAAAGACCTGCCTTCATCTGTTCTCTATTCAATGCAAAATGGAAGCGGGCGGCAAAGGTTTTCTACATTGCGGGAACGAGAGCGAGACGCCATTCGTCAAGCCCTTGAAATGACAGGCGGCGACCGCCTGCAAGCCGCCAAGTTACTCGGCATCGGAAAGACGACCGTTTACAGGAAGATCAAGGAATACGAGCTTGACCATATCGGGAATCCAATGCCCACTTAGCTTCCCTCCGGGGTTCGCAGCGGAAAAATCATTCGACAATTCACGCGATTGAATCGAGAATTCATCTGATGGCCACGATCGCCCTCGACGCCACTTATACCGTGGATCCGCAGCCTTCCGGAGTGGCAGTTTATTGCCGCAGGCTTATCGAATCTCTTTCGGAGATCGAGTGCGAACACCATTACTTGCTCTGTTATCGGCTTTCGCGCATCAAATCACGGCGCGAGTTTCTGCGCCCCGATTCGAGTGCAGGTCCGCGTGGCCCACGATTCTCCGTGCGATACTATCAGGAGCCATGGACCTTCTGGCTTCCATGGCAGACGGACTTGTTCCACAGCCTCGTGCAGAGGCCCCCTGCGTTTCGATTCAGGAAAGAGATCGTTACCGTCATTGATTTGTTTCCACTTACGGGGAAAAACTATTCGACGCCGGAGTTCCAAAGGAAATTCTCTGCCTTACTGCTGGAGGCTGTGGAACGGGCTGTGCGCGTTATAACACCTTCACAGTACACTACGGACCAGCTATTGAAGCACACGAGCGTTCCCCGCGAAAAAATCCGCCAGGTTCCCTTTGGGGTGGACCTTCCAGCATCTACGCTGGGCCCTGAGAGCCGCGCCCTTGAACGCGAACGTCTGGTTGGACGAGGCAACATCATGGTCCTGACCGTCGGGGTGATCCAGACAAGGAAGAACACGCTGAACGCGCTAAGAGCAATTCAGCGTTTGCCGGAGCGCTACCGCCTGGTGATTGCGGGCGGGAACGGCCACGGTAGCGAGCCAATCCACGATTTTATTCGGAGCGAAGGTCTCGCCTCGCGTGTGGTGGCGCTCGGCTACGTGCCCGCAGAACAGCTTCCCATGTTGTATGATGCTGCAAACGTCTTTCTTTTTCCGTCTTTCGAAGAGGGCTTCGGTCTTCCGGTTCTGGAAGCCATGGCACACGGCCTGCCGGTTGTGACCTCAGAGACATCCTCATTGCCCGAAGTGGGTGGCGATGCGGCGCTCTATGTAAATCCTCACGATCCCGACGACATCGCAAGAAAAATCATGATTGCCACGGAACACGAGCGACAAAACAGAATGATGATCGAACGTGGTCTTAAGCGAGCGAGGACGTTCACATGGCACCGCACGGCGAAAGGCTACCTGCAAGTTTATAATGAGGTTTTGGCTCTTTAGCATCGAGGGCATGCCCGAGGCGCTCGGGCAGTTTGCGATTTCGCACGAGGCGGGGTTGGAAGCCAAAGATCATCGGGGCATTTTGTCAGAGGTGACGAAGACTGTTAGGGAGGAGGGTTTTTGATAATGAAAAGAGCGCTGATTACAGGAATCTCGGGACAGGATGGCAGTTATCTCGCTGAATATCTGCTTGGACTGGGGTACGAGGTTTGGGGACTGGTGCGGCGGGAGCCATCGACGCTCCGCTGGCTCGAGCCTATTGCCCACCGGATCGATTTCGTCTATGGCGACCTGCGCGATGCCGAATCGCTTGCCGTCGCATTCAGAAAGGCGTGGCCGGATGAACTCTACAACCTGGCAGGACAGGTTTTCGTGCCCACCAGTTGGGAATGCCCGGCTGAAACATTCGACATCAATGCAGGGGGCCTGGCGCGTCTTTTACAGATCGTCGAACGCCAGAAGCCCGATACGCGCGTTTATCAGGCTTCGACTTCCGAGATGTTCGGAAACACCGGGAGCATGTGCAGCGAGCGGACACCATTCAATCCCACATCGCCTTACGGTGTCTCGAAAATGGCGGCACACCGCCTTGTGGAAGTTTACCGCAGCCGGGGGATCTTTGTTGCCGGCGGCATTCTGTTCAACCATGAATCACCTCGCCGCGGGCCGGAAATGGTAACGCGCAAGATCACCCGTGCAGCAGCGCGGTGGGTAATGGGCGACCGAACGAAGCTCAAACTTGGGAACCTGCACTCCCGGCGTGACTGGGGGTTCGCCGGAGACTATGTAAAAGCCATGCATGCCATGCTACAGAACGGCTCGGCGAAGGATTATGTGATCGGTACCGGGATTTCCCACAGCGTGGAGGACTTCCTTCGTCAGGTGCTGGTGGAGCTCAACAATATTACGAGCGGTGCCGATGTTCCGGCGCTTGAAGACTGGGTGGAAGTTGATTCGCACCTGCTTCGAACCGGAGAAATCCATGATCTGCGGGCGGATGCCAGCCTGGCGCACAAAGAACTGGGATGGCAACCCACAATTGATTTCCCACAACTGGTCCGGATGATGGTGGAAGCTGATATTGGTGCTGCGCGCGAGGCGTTTGGAACCGCTGCGACAGCGTAGGAAAGCAGGCCCGAGGTTCAAAATCGCAACTTAAGATTTCCCAGCGTGAATGAACTTCATCGGCCTGCCCAGGGCCCAGGGCTTGTAGTCCAGGGCAAAACGGATGCGCTGGCTGATCGGCGGGTGACTGTAAAGCCAGAAGACAATGAAGGGGCTGGGATCGGGGTCAGCAAGGTCCTGTTCACCCAGGATCTGGAACGCCCGGGCTTCCGCCGCATTGGGGTCAGGAATAACGCCATGAGTAACCTCGAGGGCAAATTGATCGGCCTGATGTTCATAGTGGCGCGAAATGCCGTTGATGAGAGGCGAGGAGAGAAAGGTCAGAATCGTCAGAACGAAGAGCATCAGAGGCAAGGATGCCAGATCCCCTTCACCCTCAATTCCAGTGCGTTTGCCATATCGGCGGACCAGCTTCCTCACGAAGACGAACCCCAGCGCGAAAAGAACAAGCGCAACGAGTTCAATCAGGACAAATTCCTTGACGATATGATGCAGAACGTAATGTCCTATCTCATGCCCAAGTACTACCAGTGTCTCGTCATCGGATAGCTCATTCAACGCAGTGTCCCACACCACTACACGCTTGCTTGCTCCGAGGCCGGAGACGTAGGCATTGATGGTCTTTGTCTTGGAACTGGCGTTCATTTCGAAAATGCGCGAGCGGGGAATCCTGAGGTCGGCACGCTGGAGCATCTGCTCAATTTGCGTGACGAGGCCCGGCCGCTTTGCTTCAAGCGGCGTGAACTTGTAAAAGAGCGGCTCGACGACAAAAGGCTCGATGAGTACAACAAAGAGCGCGAGAGGGACCGTTGCTGCCCAGAAATAAACCCACCAGCGCCGCGGGCTGTGCCTCACAATCGCGTAAAAGATCCAGACGACCACGACTCCCGCAATGACGAAGAGCACGAGGCTTTTGCCCCAATCCGCCATCCAGGAACCAAAACGCTGGGTCATCAGTCCAAACCGGTGCTCGACGACGAAGTCCGAATAAAAGTCAAACGGAAATAACAGGAGCCTGACGAATAGAAGGAACAATGGAACAAAGACCAGGCATTGCAGGAAGTGGCGGTGGGACGCACGGCGCGCCCATTCGCGGAAAACAACCCCGATTTTCAGCCGCCAGAGGGCGAAGTAAATGAGGAGAGAAAACGCGACGCCTGAAAAATAGAGCGCGTATTGTGTTCGAGAGTACGCTTCGGCTTCGGCCCTCTTCCGGGGCGGAAGTTGGTAACGCTCAGGCGCTGGATTCGCCTGAGCGTTGGACGTCTGCTGACGTTCCAAATGCGGCGTGGAATCGGCCGATACCTGCCGGGATGAGGCGCTCCAGGTGGTGCCGCTAAAATAAAACAGCGCCAGGAGCGGAAGCACCAGGAGCCTGAGGCAAGAATTCCTCAGATTCGGGGCAGGACTATGCCCTGCTGTGCCTGGTACTTCCCTTTCTTGTCCTTGTAGGACGTTTCGCAGACTTCGTCGGACTCGAAAAACACGATCTGGCACAGTCCCTCGTTTGAATATACCCGCGCGGGCAACGGAGTGGTATTGGAGATCTCCAGCGTCACATATCCTTCCCACTCGGGCTCGAGTGGGGTTACGTTTACGATGATTCCACAACGGGCGTAAGTCGATTTCCCAACGCATATCGTTAAGATGTTGCGAGGAATTCTGAAGTACTCGACCGACCTGGCCAGCGCGAATGAGTTAGGCGGTACAATGCAGACCGGTCCCTGGAATTCGACGAATGAGCGCTCATCGAAGCGCTTGGGATCAACGATCGAACTGTTGACATTGGTGAAAATCTTGAATTCATCCGCCACACGCAGATCGTACCCATACGACGAAAGCCCGTAGGAGATGACGCCATCGCGTTTCTGGTTTTCGGCAAATGGCGTGATCATTTGGTGTTCCTGGACCATGCGGCGGATCCAGCGGTCGCTCTTAACAGACATGGAAACTCCCTTGCCTAGAATTCATTTCGAACGTTTCCTGGCCTGACTCCGGTGGACGGCCCCGTGCAAGCAGACAGAGCCTCGAATCATAATACAGTTGAAAACAACTTGACAATGCCGAAGGGGCTTTTTACGATGAAATCCTGTGTTTTGTGGAGGTTTCTATTGATAAAGCTTGATCTCGTCAATGACGTTGTCAACCGGACCGGCATTACAAAGACCAAGGCAGAGATTGCCGTCGAGACCGTTTTCGATTCGATGAAGAAGGCCCTGGCCAAGGGAGAACGGATTGAATTGCGAGGATTTGGCGTTTTCAACGTGAAGCCCCGCAAGACAGGCATTGGAAGAAACCCTCGCACCGGCGCAGAAGTTAACATCCAGCCCGGTAAGGCCGTCCGCTTCAAACCTGGGAAAGAGCTTCAGTCGCTTCCTTAAACGGTCTGTCTTCCAGTTCTACGTTCAGCCGCGGGGCCTTTCCAGAAAGGCCGTCATGAACCGAAGCGATGTTGGGGTTATCTGCCTTGAGAAGCTGATATCGGCCTTGGCTTGTACGCGGAACAATCCAAAACCATTTCACCAAGTTCTCCCACTCCCTGCTAATTATTTTTCTGTCGCGCTTACATCAGGCTGACGGGATCCATATCGATCATCACAGCGCGGGCGTATGATCCCCATTGGTCGCACTCATCCGCCAGCCGCCGAAGGACCGTGTTAAGTCTTGCGCGGGAAGACGCCTTCAAAAGGAACTGAATACGGAATAGACCCTCAATTCTGGCAAGCGGCGCCGGACTGGGCCCGAGAATGCGTATTCCCCGGGCCAACTCGGCGAGATTCTGGAAGAACCTGCCAACTTCCGTCGCAATCTGCGAAGCGTGTTCAAGGCTTTTGTCCTGCACAACAACATTCGCCAACGCGGCAGCCGGTGGATAATGCATCATGCGCCGGAAATGAAGTTCCTTGGCAAAAAACTTCTTGTAGTCCTGTTCGGCGGCAAACCGGATTGCGTAATGTTCCGGGTAGAAAGTCTGCACAAGGACGCGGCCCGGCGAGTCGCCCCGTCCGGCGCGTCCTGCAGCTTGCGTCAGGAGCTGGAACGTCCGCTCCGCAGCGCGGAAATCCGGCAATGCAAGCGAAGTGTCGGCAGAGACAATCCCCACCAGCGTGACTCCGGGAAAATCATGCCCCTTAGCAATCAGCTGTGTTCCCACCAGGATGTCGATCTTCCCGTCGCGAAAGTCCGAAAGTATTTTGAGATATTGGCCCGGCCGTCGAGCAGCGTCCCGATCAAGGCGCGCAACTCTAGCCCGAGGAAACAACTCAGCGAGCTTTTGTTCCAGTTTTTCAGTCCCCTCCCCCACGTAATAAAGGTATTCGCTGTCGCAGGACCGGCACCGAGCCGGAACCGTAGTCTGATAACCGCAATAGTGGCAGATCAAGCGGTTTTCACGCTTGTGGTATGTGAGCGAAATTGAACAATTTACGCATCGTTCCGATTGTCCGCAACTCCGGCAAAGGAGAAACCAGGAGTAGCCGCGTCGGTTCAACAGGATCATGGTCTGCTTTCCGGTTTGCAGTTGTGCTTCGACTTCCTGTCGCAAACGCCTCGAAATCGGCACACTGGTGCGGGTCTGCCGAAACTCTTCCCGCATATCGATGACCTCAACGCTGGCCATGGGGCGGCTGCCGACACGCTCGGCGAGCGTTAGAAGGCGGTACTTTCCTTTTTCAGCGTTCAGATAGCTCTCAAGAGAAGGCGTTGCCGACCCGAGAACGACAAGGGCCTTCGACAGTTGCCCGCGTACAACGGCTGTGTCGCGCCCATGATAACGGGGAGTTTCTTCCTGCTTGTAGCTCGATTCGTGTTCTTCATCCACAATAATCACGCCCAGATCATCCAGCGGCGCAAACAGTGCCGAACGGGTCCCAAGCACAACACGGGCTTCGCCTCTGCGCACTCGCCACCAGGCTTCATGGCGCTGGCCCTCGGGAAGGGCGCTGTGCAGCACAACCATCGAGCATCCAAAGCGTGCCTGAAACTGCTGATGCAGGGCGGGAGTTAAAGCGATCTCCGGGACAAGAACCAGCGCTGTCCGCCCCGCCTCGAGGCACCGTTCAACCAGGCGCAGGTATATTTCCGTTTTCCCGCTTGCGGTGACGCCATGGAGCAATACGGTACTGAACTCGCGGGAATCAAGCCGCCGCGTCAGTTCCTCAAGTGCCCGTGCCTGCGCGACAGTCAGACTGAGAAGAGGCATTGAGTTGTGAACGGTCCCAACCGGAGGAATTGAAGGGGCGTCGAACTCGATCATTCCCTGCTCATTCAGCTTCCTCAGATGCGAAAGTGAAGCGCGCGCGGATTTCAACAGTTCGCGGTGGTCGTTCACTTCGCCGCTCCGTTCGAGCGCCTCGATAATTCGCAGGGCCACTGGCGACAGTTTAGGAGCTTCACGGTGCAGCGCACCCGCCAATCGCACAGCCAACACTTTTCTTACACCACGCTCGCGTTCAGCGCGTGAAACCGACAGCAGGTGCTTCTCTATGGCCTCACGGATAAGTCCCGGCGAGGCCCCTTGGAATTTTCGCCGGAGGGACTCGATCGTCACGCCGGGTCGTTCGGTTACATACTTGAGGAGTTTGAACTCATCGCTCTGCCTGGCTTCTTCCAAAAGACTGTTCGCCATTTCATAAAGCTTTTGTTTGCCGGCTTCCGTCAATTCAGCTACTTGGACCTTCTTGGCATGAGGCCGTAGGGGCAGCATCGCCCGAAAAACCTCGCCAAGAGGTGACACGTAGTATTCCGAAATCCAAAGTCCAAGGGTTAGAAGTTCCGGCGAAAGCACCGGCTCTGGATCAAGAGCCTTAAGCACCGCCCGCGCGTCGATTCCAGGGGGAAGCGGCGGCGAAGCTGAAAGTACAATTCCCGCAACCCGCCTCGTCCCCAGCGGGACCAGCACCCTCTGTCCAATGTGCAAATCCATTGAATCGGGAACTGAATAGGTGAGCGGCTGGCGAATCGCTGCCAGCACGGCAACGTTGACCAATGCGGGTCTGGCGCGGTTGAGCTTTCCGGTTGATTTTTCACCGCTCATGGCTGGATTGTAAGCCACATTCTGATGTGCGGAAAGCGGGTGACGGCCTGAAACATGTGCGAGACTCGGCTGTCGTGACTTCGGTAAGGCATATGGCTTACCTTCCTGCGGCAAGAGTCACATCAGGAAGAATGGTGACACCGTGGTTGCAATAGGATAAGGATTTGGATAGGCTGAAATAATGCTACCCATGATGCATACACTTGATCCTGGTCCGCATTCACCGGAAATCGTCCGGATGATCGTGGAGATCCCGAAGAATTCGTCTAATAAGTACGAGTACGACAGGACGCTTGGCGTTTTTCGACTCGACCGCACTCTTTATTCGCCAATGCATTATCCGGGAGATTACGGGTTCATTCCTGGGACCCTGGCCGAAGACAATGATCCACTCGACGTTCTGGTTTCCGCGGACGAGGCGACCTTTCCCGGATGTATGCTCGAAGTCCGGCCGGTGGGCCTGCTCTCCATGGTTGATGAACATGGCCCGGACACGAAAATCCTGGCCGTGCCTGACCGCAATCCTCGGTATGATCAGATTCATACTATTGATCAGATTTTCCCCCACATCTTAACGGAGATCGAACACTTCTTCACCATCTACAAAGAGCTTGAGGGCAAGAAGACGCGCATGGAGGGCTGGAAGGGCCCCCGTGAAGCCCGCCAGGCTATCATCGAGAGCCGCAAGCGCTATCTCGAAACACAGGAACGGGGTGCACAGGAACACGCTGCTGCCAGTTCATCTTGAGGATGCTCCTGTCCTCCTTGACCTTCCATCGGCTTCTCAATTTCGATAATTTCCAATCTGCTGTGAGGGAATTATACGGTAAACCAAAACCAGCTTGCGAACCGCAGTCAGACAACACCCGCGCGCCTGCGGGCGGCCACAAGATTAGAGTAGAATGTCCCAAGTTTATCCAGCATCGCTACTGCGAAGTTGAAGTTGCGCCGATTGATGTGCTCGATATTGATACCCAGAGGCGGCGGGTCAGGGGGCAGATTATCGAAAACATCCATCAGGACCCTCTGCGCGAGACTCAGGCAGCGCTCAAAGGCATCCGTTCCTGGATGCTGCGAGGGTTTTCCTTCCCCTTCCCCATGAATCAGGAAATGGTCAAGGTCGGCAGGGACATCGGCACCCAGCCAGCGCAGGAATTCGATGTCGCGTTGATGACTGACGGGCGCAAAGCTCAGAAATATTCTGGCCTCAACGCCATTGAGCCGCTGTACCAACCAAACAATGTCGTTCGAGTCGAAAAGCACCTGAGTCGTGAAGAAACACAGGCCTTCCTCTACCTTGCGCCGGATACGGTCGACTTCATGAGCGCGGCTGGGAATGGTGATCCCACCCAGCGTCACATGCAGTCCCGCATCACACAATCGCCGGGCCGTCTCTACTACGCTGGGTCCGGGATACTGGATTTGGCTTGATTCTCCACCTACAAGAATAAAGTTGTTGATGTCGTATTGGTCCAGCGTTTCTCGGAACCAGCGAACCTGTTCGGGCTCATAAACCACGCAACGGTTGAGTACAACGTCAAGATTTAATTCTCTCCGGATCTTGCCGCCGAGAACTCGCGGTTCGATCCGTTCAACAAATTTGAACGTCCTGTCCCCGCCCCGCGATTCATCGTGAATTTCTGGAAGGTTGATAGCGTCAGCTAGGTCCCGAATTCGTGCAATCTCCGCCATGGCTGATTTGATTGCTTCTGGCTTCCCTGCGGCGGGCGGCACCATTTCAAAAAAAGTGACCGGCATGTGCGGATTCAGGATTTTAGTTTTCAGATCCATCGAACTTTAGCGCCGACTGCAACATGGAATTCTTACCGGACTGGCCCCCGTCAGCAACAGGCTACGAACATGATAGCACTTTGAACGCCTGGACATTACTCCAGAGCATGATGACAAAGTGTTGTCGCTCGGCGCGTACTGTGTGTACCGAGACAGAAATATCAGCGAAGCATTTTCAGAAATTCTGCGATCTTTTGAAAGTCTTCACGGAGGACCTTTTCTTCGCGCGGGTTGCGGAGAATGTATGCCGGATGAAACGTTGCCAGAGCCTTAGTGCCTTGAAAGTCGTAGAACCGTCCGCGGATTTTCGTGATGCCCTCTCTGATTCCAAGCAGGGTTCTGACAGCGGGCGCACCGAGGCAGCAGACGAGCCGGGGCCTGATAACCCTGATCTGTCGCAGCAGAAACGGCGAGCACATCTCGATTTCGTCCGGCAGCGGTGTGCGATTGCCCGGCGGACGGCATTTTACGACGTTGCAGATATAAACTTCCTCGCGCTTCATACCAATAAACTGAATCATCCGATTCAGCAACTGGCCGGCGCGTCCGACAAAGGGCAGCCCTTGCGCGTCTTCATCGGCGCCCGGTCCCTCGCCGACAAAAACAAGCTCCGCGTGTGGGTTTCCCTGCCCGAAAACAATGGTGTGGCGGCCAGCCGCCAGCCGGCACCGATGACAATCACCGAGGTCTTCTCGAATCATTTCGAGCGTTTCATTTTCCCGGGCCGGGCTCGTCGGCGAGGGTGAGTCGAAAAGATTCAGGAGTTGGGGAGGAGGTCCCGGCGCAATGGCCGCTTGCAACATCGCGGCGTCATTCAATGGTGGAGTTGGCAGAGCCTGGTCAAAGACAGGGTCAGGCAGTGGAGACTCGCTTTCAGCGATTGGTTGCACCTTCGGTGTCGCAGGTCGAGTATCGCCAGCCGCCGGTTCCTCGGAGACTGCAGTGGCCTTCGGCGGGCTGGGCTGCCGGACATAGAACTCTGCAAACCCTAATTCCTCGTAGAATTCAAGCAGGTCAGCAACTTTTCTTCGCAGTTGCTCATCCATTGTTTCAACTTCCGCAGGCAATCAGATTATTTCTCAAGTGCCGCCACGCGTTTCGACCGGAGGCCGACAACTTCGTCGAGGATGGCGTTCGCAACATCAAGCTTGCTCATTTTCTCAAGCGCTTTCGTTCGGCCATCAGGGAAAATAAGCGTGACGATATTCGTGTCAGAATCAAATCCTGCGCCTGCCTGCGTCACGTCGTTGGCCACGATCATATCCACGCGCTTTTCTCGAAGCTTGGCAGCCGCGTTCTCTAACAAATTCTCTGTCTCTGCGGCGAAGCCTACGATGATTTGACGGGGCTTACGCCGCCGTGCAATCTCTGCAAGGATATCAGTCGCGGGCTTGAATTCCACTGTGAGATTTCCCTGACGCTTCTTGATTTTTTCGACTTCGAATCGGGCAGGAGTAAAGTCCACGACGGCGGCTGCCATCAGAACCATGGTCGCGCCGTCAAGATATCGCAGCATCGCTTCGCTCATTTCTGCCGTCGTCCGGACGTTTTCGACTGTGACGCCGGTGGGCGATTGCAGCCGGGTGGGGCCGCTGACGAGCTTGACTGTAGCTCCGCGCCTCCGGCTGGCCTCCGCCAGCGCGTAGCCCATTTTCCCTGACGAGCGGTTCGTAATGTAACGAATGGGATCAAGCGGCTCTTCGGTCGGACCGGCACTAACCAGAACAGTCTCATCCCTGAGGTCATCACGAATTTTCAGCGTTTCGAACACAGCATGGGCGATCGATTCCACTGATGCCAGTCGTCCGGCGCCAGTCATGCCGCAGGCCAGATAACCTTCGTCCGGTTCGATGACTTTCACCCCACGCGCCCGCAGAATCTCCAGGTTCCGCTGCGTCGCCGGGTTTTCCCACATGTTAACGTTCATAGCGGGTGCGACGATGATCGGGGCTGTTGTGGCGAGGCAGAGAGTCGTCAGGAAGTCGTCAGCGATGCCGTGCGCTATTTTGGCGATGACATTTGCCGTGGCTGGCGCAATGACGAGGGCATCGATCGCCTGCGCCACGGCAATGTGCTCGATAGCGCTCTCGACATTGGGTTCTTCGGCGCCTTCACCGAACATCTGTGTGATGACCTTGTGGCCTGAGAGCGCAGCAAATGTAAGCGGTGTGATAAAGTTACGCGCGGCCGCGGTCATCACCACCTGCACGTCCAGGCCGCGGTCCTGGAGAGCACGCACTAATTCCGCCGCTTTGTAAGCGGCGATTCCTCCCGTAACTCCAAGTGCGACGCGCATCAAACCTGCCTTGTGCGAAATATCTCTCCACTACGCTCCGCCACAGCCCATCCGTGCGCCGAGGCTCGAATTGGAAGAGATTCACAGGGCATATCGCAAATGTTCATATTGGGTAGCACTTTAGAATGATATCCCTATTCATTTTCGTCTGGAGTTTTGACTTCAATGATTTCAAACGGAACCAGGCCGGCGGAGACTTCCATCTGTGCGATCTTTGTGGGCTTTTTCGTCTGCGCCTGCACCAGCGGCCTGGCGCCCGACTGAAGCTGCCGGGCCCTTTTCGCTGCAATTAGAATGTAGCGAAACTTGCTGTCGATGTTGTTGGGTAACTCCATCTATCCTCCAAGAAAGGTTTCAATAATTTCCCTTATGCGCCGATACTGGCACTGGCGGCGCAAGCGTGAAGCTAACACGATGTTGCGAAGACCCGCGGCAGCGGCTGGAAGGCGGTCATTCACAATCAGGTAATCATACTCTTTCCAATGTGCCACTTCTCGGCGCGACATTGCAAGTCTTTCGGCGATCACGCCCGGGGCGTCTGCGTGGCGGCGCCGCAGCCGCTCCTCAAGTTCCGCAAAAGACGGCGGCAGCACAAATATACTTACAGCATCGGGAATACGCCGCCGCAGTTTCCTGTGTCCCTGAACGTCGATGTCGAGCAGAACGTCGCGCCCAGTTTCTCTGATTTCCTGAAGTTTGCGCTCGGAAGTCCCGTAAAAATGATTGTGGACCCGTGCCCACTCAACAAACTCGCCTTTTGCTCGCATCTGTTTGAACTCGAGCGGAGAGACAAAGAAATATTCACGGCCGTTTTTCTCTCCAACTCTGGGCGGCCGCGTCGTGTAAGAAACGGAGAAGGCCAGCCCCCGAACGGATGCCCTCAGTTTCTTAATCAAAGTCGTCTTGCCTGCACCGGAGGGCGCAGAAATCACGAAAACGCTGCCCAGCCTCTCCGGACGCTTGATTGGTCCAGGCAACTTCACTCGATGTTTTGCACCTGTTCCCGTAGTTTTTCGATCTCGGACTTCATTTCAATGGCCTGGCTGCCGACCTCGATGCCAACCTGAGGAATATCGGAGGTTTTTGACAGCAGGGTGTTGGCTTCACGGTTCAATTCCTGGAGAAGAAAATCGAGCTTCTTACCTACTTCTGACGTACTGTCCGCGATGAGTTGGCGGGCCTGGGCCAGATGGCTTTGAAATCGGGTCAACTCTTCCGTGATATCCGACCGTGAGGCCAGATAAGCAACCTCCTGCGCGAGGCGGGCGGCATCGACGTGCACTGCCCCCAGCAACTCCCGCAGTCGGTTTTCAAGCCGTTGCTGGGTGTACTGTGGGATCCGCTTCGCGTGCTTTGAGATTGCTTTGCGAAGGGACTCGAGGCGGTCCAGCCGCTCCATAATGTCTTTTTCTAATGCCGTACCCTCGCGATCGCGCATCGTATTCAGTGTTTCCAAGGCGCTTTCCAAGGTGGGCTCCAGAATTTTTCGAACAGCCGCCAATTCTTTCTCCGACAGTTCTCCATCGCTTGTGAGCACGCCCGGAACTCGCAGAAGCTGCACGACATCGGGAGTGCCGCCCGGGGCCAGATCCTCCTGCAATTCCCGGCAAAGGGTGGCATAAGCTTTCAGCAGCGCCCGGTTCACCTTGATCTCTTCCGTCCCCGTCCTTTCCAGGTTGATGCTGACCTCAACGTGGCCTCGGGTCACGTAGTGCTTTACAACGCGGCGAAGCGCAGGTTCCATGGGCATGAGTTCGGAAGGCATCCGGAACTGCAAATCAAGAAAACGATGATTGACGGACTTTACGGCGACATCAAGAGAAAATCCCGACTCCTCACGGCGCACCTTGCTGTAACCCGTCATGCTTCGAATCATGTCAGCTCTTACCGCCGCTCCTCTCGGCCTTCCTTCTGACTCAACCGTCGCGATACTTTCTGCTCGCGGTCAGGGTTCGGCGTCAACGAACTGGAGTTCATGGAGCCGTTGATAGATGCCGCCGCGCGTCACAAGGTCCTCGTGCGTACCCACTTCCGAGATTGTCCCTCGGTCAAGGACCACGATGCGGTCAGCCCGCCGGACTGTGGTGAGCCGGTGCGCAATCACCAAGACCGTGCGTCCAGCCATCAGGTTTCCGAGGGCCTTCTGCACCAGGGCCTCGGCTTCGGTGTCAAGTTCGGAGGTCGCCTCGTCAAGGATCAGGATGGGTGCATTCTTGAGCAAAGCCCTGGCAATCGCCAGACGCTGCCGCTGCCCTCCGGAGAGGCGCTGGCCGCGTTCACCGATCACGCTCTTATATCCTCCGGGCCGTTCCATGATGAAGTCGTGCGCCAGGGCCGCGCGCGCGGCCTCCTCCACTTCGGCCTGGCTCCTGGACCCATTTCCATAGCAGATGTTGTTGAATATCGTGTCGTTAAAAAGAATAGTTCCCTGGGTGACCATCCCAATTTGTGAGCGCAAGGAGGCAAGTGTGACGTCACGAATGTCGCGTCCGTCAATCAGGATCCGGCCACGAGTGACATCGTAGAACCTTGGGATAAGGCTGGCCAGGGTTGACTTGCCGGCCCCGCTCGAGCCCACCAGCGCAACGACTTCGCCCTTCCGAATCCTCAAATTAACATCGCGAAGCAGGGGGACGCCGGGTTCGTATTCAAATCCGACGTTGTCAAAAAGAATCTCCTGCTCAAAAGGCGGTAACTCTAAGGCCCCCGGCTTTTCCTTCACTTCGGGATTGACCTGCAAGAATTGGAACACCTGCTCAGATGCTCCAACGGCCTGCTGGACGGCGTTGTTGATGCCCGTCAGGCGCTTGATGGGTTCATACATTTTGATCAGGGCGTAAAGAAACACGAGGAAACCGCCCATGGTCTGAGCATGGTGGAGAATCTCGTTGCGCTCGTAAAGCAATAGCCCGGCGATGGTGATGGCCCCAAGCAATTCCATCAGAGGAGATGTGGCCGCCTGGGCCCGCACCCATCGCATATTTGTATGGAGCAACCGATGCGTCGCCGCTTTAAATCGGGCGACCTCGAAATGCTCCATGACGAAGGCCTTCACAATACCAATCCCCGTGAACGTTTCCTGGACCAGATTGTTGATGTCGGCCATTCTGTCCTGGCTGGAGCGGCTGGACCGCCGGATAGATCGGCCAATATTGGCGGATGGGAGCACGACAAAAGGCACCAAAACGAGAGAGACCAGGGCCAGCTTCCAATCCACGGAGAAAATAACGGCAAGCAACCCGAGCAACGTAAAGGAATGTTTCAGGAAATCGGCGGAAACCTGAGAGACCACATACTGGATTTTGTCTGTGTCGTTACTGATCGCTGACATCAGACGGCCCGTGGGATTCCGTTTGAAAAACGCCATGGATTGCTGAACGATTTTGGCATAAAGCTGATTGCGAAGGTTGCGAACGGCGGATTGACCAATAAAATTGATGCTGACCGTCGCCGTATATTGCGACAGCCCCTTGATAAGCGTTACACCGATAATCGACAGGGCTACGATCGTCCATACATTGTGGATGTGGCCGGGGAAGAAGTCCTGTAGAAATACCTGATGATGGTTCCAGGGAAGCTGAAAAAGCGCGATGCCGGCAGAATCGTCACCCGGCTTGAGAACTTTGTCTCCGATCGGCTTCAGCAAAAGGGCGGTAATCGCCTCACATGCGCCGACCACAGCCATTAGAACAACAGCCATGAAAAAGCGCAGTCTGTAAGGTCGGAGAAATCCTAGCAGGCGTTGAACTTGGCTCATCCGGCGTCCTACCCTCAGGCTGAGAGCCCGCCGGGCGTGAAAAGCAGAATCATAATCTTCCCCAGAAGCGAAGTCAAGTTGAGGCGCTACGCACGGGCTCTAAGTTCTATACTCTACCATATTAGCAATCTATTGAAAACATTGGCGTTATTGCGCTCTGCTCAACCATGGAGTACGCCCGTAATAATTAAACGACCTCATTGGCCAGCGCTGCGCCGCCAAAAAGCGGGGAATACCTCCCCAGTTCCGCCTGAACAACTTTGGTAGAGTGTTCAAGCATCGGTGCAGAAAATTCATCGAGGTATTCATGGACCGGGTCGAGGAGGATGTTGCCGGAGAGTGCTACGCCACCTCCGAGAATGATCACGTCAGGGTTCAAAATTCGGATGACAATAAGAAGCACACGAGCCAGCGCACGGGCCGCTTCGCGGACAATGAACAGTGCGCCCTTTTCGCCCTCGCCTGCCGCGCGAAATACGGCTTCAGCTGTAATCTGCTCAGGATCGCCGGAAGAGAGTTCAATCGTTCTCGACATTACTTCCGGTTTTCTTCGAGCAAGCTCTCGGCCGCGCAAGCCTATGGCTGTTCCTGAGCTGATCGTCTCAAGGCAACCTCGGCCTCCGCAAGAGCATATGGCCCCCGAGTCCGAAACAGGAATATGCCCCAACTCCCCTGCAATCGAATTCTTGCCTCGATGCACCCTTCCACCACACACCACACCCCCACCAATTCCTGTGCTGATGGTCATATACACGATGGATTCCGCGCCTCGCCCAGCACCGAAGTGATATTCGCCAAGGGCGCCGGCATTGGCGTCGTTGTCAACGCGGCAATCAAGGCCGAGATTGCGCTCCACCCATTTCGCCAATTCAAAATCACGCCAGCCCGCGACGTGCATTGAGTTGACTCGCTGGTTCCTGTAGTCGACCGGCCCGCCAAAACTGATGCCGCAAGCCGTGACGGGCTCGTTCGATTTTGCAATCAGTTCTTGTGCCCGCACGCGGATCTCATTGAGCATCCACTCGCGCCCGCCGGAAGGTTCGGTCCTGCCTTCCGAAAGAAGAAGTCGCCGCCCCACTTCGTCAAAAAGGCCTATGCGATAATGCGTACCGCCAATATCGGCTGCCAAAACGTTGGCCATAGGTTGCGGCTTCTCCACAATTCTGCTAAACCTTGCTCGCAGGCGCCGAGGAGTTTGCTTCGTCAGGAGACGTTGTGCCGACGGAGGTCACGGTGCACCACTTTGGTCTTGTAACCCTCTTCTTCCAACAGGTCACCGATGCGTTCAGCCAGCGCAACCGACCGGTGGCGCCCGCCAGTGCACCCAATCGCTATGGTCAGATAGCTCTTGCCTTCGCGGACGTAATGCGGCAACAGGAACAAGAGCAGGTCCGAGAGCCGATTGATAAATTCCCTGGTCTGCGCGTGCGATTCAACATATTGCTGAACCTCCGGGTCGCATCCTGATTTATCCCGCAAATCGGCGACATAATTGGGATTTGGAAGAAACCGAACGTCGAAAACCAGGTCAGCGTCATGCGGAACACCGTGCTTAAAACCAAATGACAGGACAGAAACCAGCATCGCCTTGCGCTGGCGGCCGCCGAACCGGTCCTGAATCAACTGGCGAAGCTCATGGACATTCATCTTGCTTGTATCAATCACAGTGTCAGCAAGCCGGCGCATGGGTTTGAGCAGAGACCGCTCCAAGCGAATGCCCTCCCTCACGGGCAGGTTGCGGCCCAGCGGATGCGGCCTTCGGGTTTCTTCAAACCTGCGGATCAGGACCTCATCAGAGGCTTCGAGGAAGACCAGCGAAACCTTAAGGTTTTTGCGCCCGAGCTTCTGATACGCCACCGGAAGCTGGCTGAGGGCTTCACCTTCGCGTATGTCAACGACAACCGCCGCCCGCGCAATGTGGCTTCCAGGGGCTGCGCACATGTCGGCGAACTTCGGGATCAAGCCAACCGGAAGGTTATCCACACAGTAGTATCCGAGGTCCTCAAAAGCCTTCAGGGCTGAGCCTTTGCCCGAGCCGCTGAGACCTGTGATGACCACAAGACGTCGGGTTGCAGTTCTCGAATGGGCCTTTTTCATAGGCTCCGCACGGGTCCAGGGCCTAACCCGCATCGGCTGAACAGAAACCGGCGCAGACCGGTCAGGCCACTTTTTTCGCTCGAATGTTCCGGGGCTTAAGGTACAGGTTCTACCAGGCCGAGTTTGCCGTCAAGCCGACGATAAACAACGTTCACCCGCTCGCTTTCAGTATTGCGGAATACGACGAGGCCACTCCTGGCCGCCCCCAGCGTCTCGATTGCTTCGTCGAGCGTCATCGGCTTGACCGGGAGCCGTTCCGTCTCAATCGCGATGCGTTCTTCATGATTTCCCCGACTTCCGGAGAAAACGTTCAGCAGGACATTCGATGTAGGTTTGGGGCGGCGTTTCTTCGTTCGCCTCCGTTCGAGACGCCTTACCGCCTGCCTCTCGAGTTTATCCAGCGCTCCTTTAATGGCGCTCCGTGCATCATGGGCCTCCATGACGCTGACAAGCGTTTGGTCGCGAAAGCTTGCAGTGATTTCAGCAATGCGGCGGCTTTTCTCAGCCGTTAGAATGACGTGCAGCTTAGGATGGCCGGGAAGAAGACGTTCTAATTTTCTCAGCCGCTCGTGTGTATATTCACGCAGTCCGGGTGTGACCTCCACCTGCCGCCCCGTAAACTCGACATCCATAACAGCACCTCCTTGGATTGTTCTGCGAACTGGCGCTGCAATCGGACTCGTCATCCCTTGACCCGACGCTGGTGTGTACTTGGAATTTTCATGTCCTCACGGTATTTCGCGACGGTGCGGCGGGTCACATTAAAGCCCTGTTCCTGAAGCCGGCGCATGATGCTCTCATCGGTCAGAGGGTGGGCGGGGTCCTCTTCCTCAATCATTTTCTTGACGATCCGCTTCAGGCGGATCAGCGACGTGTTGCCTCCCTGAGGTCCCTGGACGGATTCCGAAAAGAAATAACGCAGTTCGTAAACGCCCTGCGGCGTGTGAGCGTATTTATTGGCAACCGCCCGGCTTACCGTGGAAGGATGGACGCCGACTTCGTCGGCCACTTCTTTGATCATCATTGGCCTCAGATAATCGATGCCTTTTTCAAGGAATTCCGTCTGGCGGCGGATAATGGATTCACAAACGCGGACAATTGTATGTTTGCGCTGCTCAATGTTCTTGATGAGTTGGAGGGCCGAATTGCACCGCTCTTTGACATAGCTTCGGACCTCGCGCGTTGCAGTCCCGTCAGAAAGCAGACGGCGGTAGTGTCGGCTCAGCCGCAACTGGGGCAATCCATCCTCGTTCAGACGGACTTCATATCCGTCGCTGGTTTTCACAATAAAAACATCCGGCTCGATGAGTTGAGGCTGCGTCTTGTTGTAACGCTGACCGGGCCGCGGATCAAGCTTGCGGATGATTTCGACAGCTTTCTCGACAGATGGCAGCGGTCGGTCAAGCGCCCGGGCAATCTCGCGGTAATGCTTGTTCTGGAGGAGCTTCAGGTGATCGGACACAATCTGCTCCGCGAGCGTGCTCTCCGGAGCCATAGCGTGGAGCTGAAGCAGGAGGCATTCGCGCACGTCCCTTGCCGCCACGCCGGGTGGATCGAATTCCTGAATGAGCGCCAGCGCGGCTTCTACGTCATGTAACTCATGTTCCCCGGTCCGGGCGATCTCTTCCAGCGTGGCCGTCAGATAACCGTCCTCGTTCAGGTTTCCTATGATGGATTCGGCAGCGGCGCGCACCGCGTCCGAGCACCTGGACATGCTCAATTGCCATTCCAGATGGTCCGCCAGGGACGACGGTTGCGACAGGAAATTCTCGAATGAGGTTTTCTCGTAGGTTTCGCCAGCGGGGGCTTTGAAACCCGGATCGAGGTAATCTCGGAAGAAAGAACCAAAATCAATCTCATCAAAGGAGTCCTTCTTTCCGTTTTCAGCGTGGTTATCGGAAGGGACTAAATCAGCAGTTCCGTTTGACTCTATCTTCTGCTCAACCTGATCAATCGTCGGGACGTCCTCGGGAACCTCTTCGAGGACGGGGTTGGCAATCATTTCCTCGTTGATCATTTCGCGCAGTTCCAGCCTGTTCAGCGCCAGCACACTGACCATCTGGACAAGGCCCGGCGTCAGGATCTGCTTCTGCGCTACCTTGAGGTTCAGGCCGATTCTTTGTTGCGTTCCACCCATCAGACTACCAGCTTAAAGTTGTCACCCAGATAAATTCGCTTGACCTCTGCATCATTCCCGAGTTCTTCCGGTGAGCCGGCGCGGAAAATCCGCCCATCGTTAATGATGTAGGCGCGGTCAGTCACCCGCAGGGTTTCGCGCACGTTATGGTCTGTAATGAGTACGCCAATGCCGCTCTCCTTTAACCGGACAATGATTTCCTGAATGTCCAGGACGGTCAAAGGATCGATTCCAGAAAATGGCTCATCCAGAAGTATAAACGATGGCGAGATAACGAGGGAACGTGCAATTTCCACCCGCCGCCGCTC